>Ga0075426_10000893_pt1 | contig 21015 bp, 22 predicted proteins | sample SoiMethybrSBSTD5_FD_75304 | JGI IMG/M metagenome (GOLD analysis project Ga0075426, IMG submission 75304) | Bulk soil microbial communities from a Populus tree surrounding site in Tennessee, USA - Soil MetaG P. TD hybrid SBSTD5 | ecosystem: Environmental > Terrestrial > Soil > Tree plantation...
GAGGCGTGAGATCACGCAGATCAAACAAGACCACGCACACCAAGTCGGAGACGTCGATACTGCATTGAAGAAGATCGAGCACCGGTTGGATGAGCATGCGCGGACACTGACGGAGGCCATACTGGAATGATCGGCGCCGCGACTCTCCGGTCGAGAGAAGTCACCGCCCTCCAAGTGCACAACACTGGAGCGGGCGGTTTGCTGTTCCGCTTCCACGAGACGATTGCCCGCATTGCCAAGCGCTTCGGGAACGATGTGGCGCTGCGCTGGACGGCCGCGCTGGTCAAGTATCAGGGCACGATCAATCTCGCCCAACTCGAGTCGGCCATTGCCTCGGGCAACTTGCAGGCGATGGAAGCGGTGGTCAACGCGCACGCCATGCAGCAAGTGCTGGAGAAGGCGATGCGGGATCCGATCATGCAGGCCACGCGAGCGGGCGGACTGGCGAGTCAGGCGGCCCTGAAGGCGTATGGGATCGAGGCGGACTTCAACGCCGTGCATCCCAACGTGATTCTGTACGCCCGTAACCGCGCCGCCGCTCTGGTCACGAGCGTGCCCGAAGATGTCCGCGATACCATTCGGCTGATCACGGCCTTGGGCGCCGCGGGACGAGCGACGGTGGTCGAGCAAGCGAAGATGATCCGCGAGGTCGTCGGACTGCCACGCAACTGGGCGTTGGCGCCGCTGCGGTTCAGTGACGAGTTGCGGGCGGCGGCCCAGCGAGGCAGCATCGGGACGCTCGGCCGCCGGCTCAGTGGCGCGGATATGGTGAAGGTACGCGCGGCCGTAGAGGGCGGCACAGCCGACTCGACGTTCATTCAGGAGATGTCGGCGACGTACACGCAGCGTCTGATCAACTTGCGGGCGGAGACGATCGCGCGCACCGAGTCGCTCGCGGCGGCGAACTACGGCGTGCATGAGAGCTGGATCCAGGCGGTGGATGACGGCAGCTTGCCGCAGGACGTGAAGCGCGTATGGATCGTCACCCCGGATGACCGGCTCTGCCCGATTTGTATTGAGATCCCGGACATGAATCCGGACGGCGTGGGCGTCGAGGAGCAGTTCGATACGCCCGAGGGGCCAGTGGACGATCCGCCCGCGCCCCATCCGAATTGTCGATGCAGTGTCGGACTCATCTTGCCTTGACGAGGAGCATGACGTGAGTCACGTACCAGCCAGTTGCGGCGTCGATGAACTGCTGAACCGCCTCCCGCACAAGACGCGGGCGGCGCTCTTGCGTCTCGCCCGCCGCATTGCCGATGGCTACGAGGGAGAGGTCAAGCTCGTGGTCATGAAGGGCGGCGGCATCCGCACCATCGAGTGGGTGCAACGTGAGAAGGGGGACGAGATCACCGAGGAGATCGGATGAAGCGCCTGACAGTCTTCCTAATCATGGCCGCATTATGGGCAGGCTTGGTCATGCGACTGTTCCACCACGAGCCCCGGGACTTGCGGATGGTAGGGCAGGATACGCGGCCAGTGATCAGCCGCCGCATCCTCGCCGACCATATCTGGTTGCTCGACGCCGCCGATGGATGGCACTGTGCGGTGGAGTTTCCAGATTGGGAGAAGGCGCGCCCAGGACAGTTTTGGTCTTGCGCGTGGTCTAGGTAACTTTCCGCCAAAGGAGTGACACAAATGCCACCGACTCGAAAGACCGCAACACCACCGACGCCACCGCCCGGGCTGGAAGAGGGGGACGATGGGTTGGAAGCCACCATCGGTACGGGTCCAGCAACGCCAGCAGCGACTGAGCCTGCTCCCGCACCGCAAGCGCCTGCCAAGCGTCTGGAACGCACGGAACGTGGCGCGCCACCCGAATCGGATCGCGTGGGGATGCTCGCGCATCTGGTCGAGCACTGGTCAGCGCTGGATCGCCCGGCCCAGTACACCGTGGCGTGGGCCGGCGCCGGCGACGAAGTCAAGGTGACGTTCACCTACCCCCAGGAAGTCAAAGGGAAGTGGACCACCGTGACCAAGTCCGCCATCGGCATGAACATCGACGACGCCGCCGGGAACTTGGCGGGCGTTCTCGCGCAGAAGGAGGAGTAACGTGCTGGCATACATTCAGAAGGCGATCGCGTGGCTCCAGTCGAAGGAGCCCGCGTGGTTTCGCAACAACTCGTGGGCCAATGAGGCCCTCGTCGGGTTCGTCGCGACTGTCCTGCTCGGGTGGCAGCTGGGCGGCAGTCTCTTGGCAGTGGTTGCTTTCAACGCCGCGTCGTATGCGTACGAGCGGTGGTTGGATCCCAGTGCCAAGCTCCCCGGCCACAATCCCGTGGATGACATCGGCCAGCGTGCGGCAGGCAGTCTGCTGGCCGCGTGGCTCTGGAGCTTGCTCTAGATCATGCCGTACGACGCGCACCAGAATCTTGCGGTTGCGAATGTCCTGACCGCTCCGAGCCCCGCGGCAAGTGGTACGTCGCTGGTGGTCGGGAGCGGGCAGGGTGCGCGCTTCTCGGCGACGCCGTTCAATGCGACGGTGTGGCCGTCGGGCGTCTTGCCCGATCCCACCAATGCGGAGATCGTGCGCGTCACGGCAATTGTAAGTGACACGCTCACGATCGTGCGGGCCCAAGAAGGGACCAGTGCCCGGACCATTCTCGCCGGCGACTTGATCGCGGAGACCATCACCGCTAAGACCCTGACGGATATCGAGACGGCCGTCGATGTGGTGAGCAATGCCGTCAGCGTGGAAACCTCCGCCCGCGCCGCAGCGGTCAATACCGTCTCACAAGTGGTGAGCGTGCTGGCCGTCTCGGTGGCGGTGATCAGCAATGCCTTGAGCAACGAACTGTCGGTGCGGGCGGCGAAGGATGATGTCCTGAGTCAAGGCATCTCCGTGGTCTCGCAGGCAGTGAGTGTTGAAACGGCGAACCGCATCTCCGCAGACAACGCCCTGAGCAACACCATCAGCAATGTCAACTCGGCCCACAACGCCCTGAGTAACTTGGTGAGTGACGCGCTCTCCATTGGGAACGCCGTCTCACAGCAAGTGAGTGTGCTGAGTCAGCAGATCTCGGTCATCTCACAGCAAGTCTCGGCGCTGAGTCAAGCACACTCGGCGTTGTCCCAGACCGTCTCCTTGATCAGTCAGGCCCTCTCGAACGAGATCAGCAACCGCTCTTCGGCGGTGAACGCGGTCAGTAATGCCGTCAGCAACGAGATCAGCAATCGCACGAGTGCAGATAATGTGGTCTCCGCACAGGCGGCCTCGGCGTTGTCTCAAGCCAAGTCCGTGCTGGGGGTGTCGATCAATACGGCGTCTCTCGCCGCGACTAGTGCCGACGCCCACGCTGCTGCCGCCAGTGCGGCCGCCACGTCCGTCTTGAGCGTTGTGCAGAATGCCTCGGTGCGGACGAGCGCCGCCGGTGTCTCGGTCCGAGGATTGCAGTCGGTCTTGAACGCGATCTCGCAGCGTATCAGCGTGGAAGCGCCGTTGGGCGGTGGGGCCGGATCGGTGACGAGTGCCGAGTTGGTGGCGGGCGATAACGCCGTTTCGGCCCAAGCGGCCTCGGCGATTTCGCAGCTGGCGAGTGTGGTCTCTCAGGCGTTGAGTACGATCAGCCAGAATCTTTCGCTGATCAGCAACGCCCTCTCGAACGAGATCTCGAACCGCACCTCGGCGGATAATGTGGTCTCCGCACAAGCGGCGTCGGCGTTGTCACAGGCCAAGTCGGTATTGGGCGTGTCGATCAATACGGCCTCGCTCGCGGCTACTTCCGCGGATGCGCACGCCGCGGCGGCCTCAGCGGCGGCGACGAGCGCAATCAGTTTGCTCCAGAATGCGTCTATCCGGACTAGTGCGGCGGGCGTCTCGGTGCGCGGCATCCAGAGTGTCTTGAACGCCATCTCGCAGCGTATCAGTGTCGAGGCTCCACTGGGCGGCGGTGGTGGTTCGGTCACGAGTACGGAAGTCAGTGCCGGTGATGCGGCGACAAGCGCACAGGCGGCCTCGGCGTTGAGTCAGTTTGCGTCCACGGTCTCGCAACAGTTCAGCGTGGTCAGTCAAAATCTTTCGTTGATCAGCAACGCCCTCTCCAACGAGATCTCGAACCGGGCGTCGGCCGTCAACGTGGTCAGCAATGCCGTCAGCAACGAGATCAGCAACCGCATCTCGGCCGACAACGTGGTTTCGGCCCAAGCAGCGAGCGCGATTAGTCAGCTGAACTCCGTCGTCTCGCAGTTGGCCTCGGCGACGTCGCAGGCGCTGTCGGTACTCTCGCAAGGCATCAGTGTTGTTTCCAACGCCCTCTCGAATGAGATCTCGAACCGCACCTCGGCGGTGAACGTCGTGAGCAATGCGGTCTCGAACGAGATCAGCAACCGTACCAGCGCGGACAACGTAGTCTCCGCCCAAGCAGCCAGTGCCTTGTCACAGGCCAAGTCGGTGCTGGGCGTGTCGATCAATACGGCAAGTTTGGCGGCCACGTCAGCGGATGCTCACGCGGCGGCGGCGAGCGCGGCGGCGACGAGCGTGTTGAGCATCATCCAGAATGCCTCGATCCGCTTGTCCGCCGGAGCGACGTCCACGCGCGGCTTCCAGAGCGTCCTTGATGCTATCTCCCAGCGAATCTCGGCTGAAGCGCCACTGGGTGGGGGTGGTGGATCCGTCACGAGCACGGAGGTCAGCGCCGGAGATGCCGCCGTGTCGCTACAGGCCGCCTCGATCGTCAGCGTGTTGTCGGCGATCGTCTCGAACGCCAAGTCTGCCGGCAACGTGCTCTCGAACCAAGTCTCAGCGCTGTCGGTGGCCGTGTTCGGCGCGTCGGTCAAGAGCGCGGCAACGTCGGTGCGCGGTCTGCAGTCAGTCCTCGACACCCTCTCGAATAGAATCTCCGCAGGGGGCGGGACGGCTTCGGTCACGAGTACCGAGTTGTCGGCGGTCTCCGCGCAGGCCGCGAGCGCGATCAGTCAGTTGAACTCGGTGGTCTCGCAGTTGGCTTCGGCGACATCCCAGGCGTTGAGCGCGCACTCGCAGCAGCTCAGCGTGCACTCGCAGGCATTGAGCGTACTCTCGGCAGGTCTGGGCGTTCCGGTCATGGGGGTGAAGACGGCGTCGCAGGTCGTGTCCGGTACATCGTTCGCGAACGTGACCAGTCTGGCAGTGGCGTTGGCGAGCGCGGGTGGTGTAGCGCCAGTATATCGAATTGAGGGGCGCGTGCCGTTCACATTGTCCACCGTGACGGGTACGGCGTTCGGATTCACCTATCCAACCGGTGCAGCGATCGTGCACGGCTCGCTGACGATGGAGTGCGTCCAGAGCATCATTCTGGGTGGTCCTGTCAATATGACGTCGGTCAACTATTCTCTGGGACGCATCACAAACGCAGCCATGTCCACATTGGCCACTGTACAGCTTTCCATCCTCGGTGGCGCATCGGCCGCGCAGCACATCCTAGAGATTTATGGGCTCATTCGCCTCTCGGCTGGCGTGGGTGGCACGTTACAGTTGCAGGTCAAGCAGAGTGCAACCGGGGGTGGCGTGCACTTCAACATCGGCGGCTATCTCCAAGCGTTCAGGGTGTTCTAATGCCAGCCAAGCGTGTGAAGTTATTTGGAGGACGTATCGTCGAGATCAAGTCGGTACTTCTGCCCAACGGCAATCTTGTGATCTCGCGGCGCATGGCACACGATCGTAACATGGTGGATTGGGTCGAGGTTGCTCCAGGTACGAGTGATCATAAGCGTTGGTTACCCGTCGCGGTGAAAGAAGCCGATCCGCGCTCGACGCCTGAGTACAAAACATGGCGCGCTCAGATCGAGGCCACGCCGGAGTACCAGGAATGGCTGAGCAAGCAGTAGGCGCGCCGCGCCTGCTGGACTTCGACGCGAAGCAGGACGTCAAGTACGCTGTTCCCCTCTGGCTCCGGGACGAACAGATCAAGGCGGCCATCGCCCGCATCCCCGGTCGCATTGCCCCCGGCGAGGCCACGCAGGAACCGGTGGCGATCGTGGGGTTCGGCACCAGTCTCAAGACGACGTGGGAGCAGATCCGCCAGTTCAAGTACGTGATTAGTTGCTCCGGTTCGCATCAGTTCCTCATCGAACGCGGCATCATTCCCACGTGGCACGTCGAGGTCGATCCGCGCCCGCACAAGATCAAGCTCCTGGGCAAGCCACATCCGGACGTGACGTATCTTGCGGCCTCCGCGTGCTGCCCGGCCTACTTCGATCACCTTGAGGGCTTCAACGTTCAGCTCTGGCACGTCTTCGACCCCAGCGACGACGGCATCCGACAACTTCCGCCGGGCGAGTGGGCGGTGACGGGCGGCTGCGACGTGGGGCTGCGGGCGCTGACGATCGCGGCCTTCTTGGGCTATCGTGATCTGCACGTCTTTGGAATGGACGGCAACGCCCCGGCGGAGGACGGCGAGCGCCACGCGGCGTTCCATCCCAACGGCAAGCAGAAGTACGCGCAGACCGAGTATCCCAAGGGAAGCGGGCAGATGTGGTGGACGACCCCGGCGATGCTGGAGGCGGCCCGCTCGGTGCCGCACGAGCTGAACCAGATGCCGACGGTGCGCGTGCAGTTCTATGGGGAGGGGTTGATCCAGACGATGATGCGAGACTGGAAGCCCAAGCCCCTCGCGGACAAGTCCCTCATGAACATCATCGCGTACCGTAACCCAGAACTGATCAGCGCGGCGTATCGGGACTTGAACGCGACGTTGCACAAGACCAACTTGGCCTACGGCGTCGGGGGTGGGAAGTGGGCCCCGACGATTGTTAAGCTCGCGGAGAAGATTGGCTCGCACTCCGTGCTGGATTACGGTTGTGGCAAGGGTTACCTTGCGAAGGCCATGCCGTGGCCGATCTGGGAATACGATCCAGCCATTCCCGAGAAGTCCGCCGCGCCGCGACCAGCCGATATCGTTGTGTGCACCGATGTGCTGGAGCATATCGAACCGGAGATGTTGGACTACGTCCTCGCAGACTTACATCGTGTGACGCTGCGGCTCGGCTGGTTCGTGATACACACAGGGCCGGCGCGCAAGACCCTGCCGGATGGACGGAATACGCATCTGATTCAGGAGGGCGAGAAGTGGTGGCGCAAGATGCTCCAGCGCCGCTTCAACGTGGGCCTCATGAAGCAGGTGGGTCCGGAGTTGCACGTGGTGGTGGAACCCAAGAAGCGGGGTAAGTGAGTGCTCCTCAAGTGCGGTTCGTTCTCGACCGGCACCGGCGGCCCGTTGGACATCACGGGTCTGGGCTGGGATCCACGTAAGATCCCGACCGTGGTGCTCATCTGGGGCGCGCCGAACTCCGCCAACGGGTTCCTCGCGAACTACCACTACAGCTTCGGATGGATGGACGGCGTCGCGCCGCACTGCACGCTGGGGGCGGAGGGCGGCGGCGACAACGCCGCGACGAGCCAGACGATCAAGGGCATCCATAACAACCACGTCTGGATCATCTCGAAGCTGGACAACACCGGCTCTGATCTGAGTCTCGAGTGGACAACGTGGCTCTCGGATGGATTCCGGTTGGGCACGACGGTCAACTCGGGCGTCTACAACAACACGCAGATGTTCTACATGGCGATCGGCGGCAAGACGAGCCAGGGCGTGCAGCTCAAGGTGGGTTTCTTCACGGCAAATACGACCGCTGGCGATCAAGACGTCACCGATCCCGGGTTCAAGCCCGACTTCGTCATGGTGGCGTGGAATCACCGGACCGCCTCCGGCACCGGTACTGATGCGGCGCTGAGTTTTGGCTGCACGGACGGGACGCACCAGTGGGCGATCGGCAACTCCATGCGGAATGCACAGTCGTCTGGCGCAAGCATGACGAGCAAGCTCTACCAGCGCACCGACTCTGTGCTGGCCGGCGTGCTGACGACGGGAACGGAGGAGTGCCGCGCCCACGATCCTGGCAAGGCTAACTGGCCGAGTACGGGCTTTCGTATCACGTGGGATACGGCGCCGGGCGCCAGTGCCACCTTCTGCGCCTATGTAGCGATCAAAGGCATCAAGGCCCTGGTGGGTTCGTTCGCGAAGTCGACGGTTGGCAGCGGCACCAACGACGTCACGGCATCGTTCGAGCCCAAGGCGATCATCTCATGCTCCGGCGGCCGAACGTCCAGCAGTAGCATCCAGGCCGACGCCGAGATCACGTTCGGCGTCTCTGATGGGACCAACGAGGGTGCATTCTGGTGCTCGATGAAGGAGGGCGCGATCAATACCATCGCGGCCCGTAGCTCGTCCAACTCCAAGTCCCTGCAGTTCGCCACACTCGTCTCCGCCGGAACACCGCCCTCCGCGGTGGATGCCGAGGCTGATGTCACGCTCCTCAACAAGCACACCGCGCGCTGGACCTGGCCGACGAACGACGCGGTGGCGGCGGAGATTCTCTACGCCCTGCTGGGCGATACGCCGGTGATCGCTGGATGATCATCGCGCCCTGGAGGAAAGGCCGCCGTGGGGCCATGGTGGAGCAAGTCTCCTATCACGGGCAACGTCGGCGTGGGCTGCTCTACGACCGCCGCGGCATGGTGCTGGTCCCTGGCCTTATGATTCGTCCATCCGGTGCGTTCGTGCCGGACTTCTTCGTTTCGACTACCGGTGGCGGCGCGGGTCATGCCGGCACGATCGGGGATCCATTCTCGCTGAGCTTTGCGCTGAGTGGCGCCGGCGGCCTGATCACGGCAGGCAAGAAGGTCGGTATCCAAGCGGGCACCTACGACGCGGGGAATGCGAGCTGGACGCTGAGTGTCAGCGGCACCGCGGGGAACGAGATTTGGTTCCGCAACTACAACAACGGCGCGGTGCGGATCATCAATACGTCAGCTGGGGCGAAGGATGTACTCAAGTTCAACGCCAACTACGCCTACGTGTGGGGTTGCGAGCTGTACGACAACGGCTGGACGAATCGGAACATCGCGACGCAGACGAACGGATGCGTGACGATCGGGAACACGTTCGGCAACGGCGGCAAGCTCATCCACTGCATCATCCACGACGGGGAGCAGGGCCTCCAGAACATCACGGGGGCGTGCAACTCGGATCGGTTTGAGACATACGGGTGCATCTTCTACAACGCCGGCGTGGACGTGAACCCACTTGGCCACAACTTCTACATCCACCACACCGGTTCGACGACGGCCCGCTGGGTGCTGGAAGAAAACATCATCTTCAATACGTTTGGCCTGCTCGCCCAAGTCTACGGAAACACCGACGATGTGAGCTGGTTCGATCTGATCGGCAACATCTTCTTCGGCGGTGGCGGCCTGAGCGCCTCGAGTCACTACGGGAGTCAGATGGTGCTCATGGGCGGCGGCGCCCAACCGCCCATCAACTGCCGCTACTTGCAGAACATGCTCTTCGGCGACGATCTGAACTCGCGCACGTTGGAGGTCGGCTTCTCCGCCGGGAACATCAATACGGTCGAGGTCGGCAACAACTACCACGTAGGGGGTGGCCAGGGCATCGCGTCGATGGATGTCATCCGGCCGGTGGTGCCGGCGAGCAGCCTAAACGTGCACGACAACTTCTTCCAAGTGAAGACAGGGAAGCTCCTATTCCGCATCAATGACGCCGATCCACCGGGCTATACGTGGAGCACCAATGAGTGGCGCCACGTCTCGACGGCCGGGTTTGATGGGCAGAGCTTCTCGGCGTGGAAGACGAGCAGTCAGATGGGCGGCACGGATACGCAGTTCGACGCCGATCCGGTGACGACGCGCGTGTTCGTGCGGGCCACCACGCGTTACGAGAGTGGACGCGGCCACGTGTGCTACTATAACTGGGCCGGGTTGTCCCAGATCCCGGTGGACTTGTCCCCCATCTTGAACGTCAACGATACCTACGCCATCTACGATGCGCGCGATGCGCACGTGGACTCGACCCCGATCCTAACCGGGACGTACGCCGGTGGAACGGTGAACTTCCCCAATACACAAGTCGCTGATCCGGCGCCCATTGGTGGGTTCGTCTCCGCCACCGATCCGAATGACACTGCCCCGACGTTCAACGCGTTCGTCGTGAAGAAGACCTGAGGAGGAACGTATGACGTACACCCCGCGTACCGAACCGCTCCGCATCTTCATTGGCTACGACTCGAAGGAACCGGTGGCCTTCCACGTTCTGTCTCATAGCATCCTGCGCCACTCCAGCGTTCCCGTAACGATCATGCCACTGGTGCAGTCGGTGCTGCGTGACGCCGGACTCTATACCCGTAAGCGGCAGAGCACCGAGAGCACCGAGTTCAGCATCACGCGGTTTCTGGTGCCCTATCTTGCGGGCTACCGAGGGCAGGCGCTCTTCATGGACTGCGACATGCTGTGCCAGGGCGACGTGGCCGAGCTGTTCGAGATGGCCCACTACAGCGCCCGGCCCTATCCGTCACCACGGATGGCCGTGCACGTGGTGCAGCATGAGTATCAGACTACGCAGGAAGTCAAGTTCCTGGGCCAGGTGAATCTGTCCTACCCGAGAAAGAATTGGTCGAGTGTCATGATGTTCGACTGCGAACGCTGCTCCCAACTCACTCCAGAGCGTGTCAACATCCTGTCGGGACTGGAACTGCACCGCTTCTCCTGGATCAAGGACGAGGAGTTGGGTAAGTTGCCCGAGACGTGGAACTGGCTGGTGGGGGAGTATGAAGCGAATCCCTACGCCAAGTTGCTCCACTACACACTTGGTGGGCCCTGGTTCGAGCCGACGCGCTACTGCGACCAGGCCGACTTGTGGAAGTATGAGTGGGAGAGGATGTCTACCCCAGGAGCCGTGCTTGTATGATCGCACTCACCGGTGGCAGCTACTTTGCTCAGTATGGTGTCGGTGGTAGTGTAATCTTGACGCCATCGGTAACCGCACGTCGTCTACAAACCACGGATGCTTCCCAACGGCGCGATGCAACGGGGCCATCTCAGCAACGCGTGACGGTGGATTCACCTCAACGGCGTGATGCCATAGGAGACTAGATGCTGATCGTGAAGCAAGGGGATCTATTTCCGGACGTGATCACGACGGTGAAGGACGAGAATGGAGTCGTAGTGGATCTCACCGCGGCGACGCTGACCTTCTCGATGCGGAAGTCGCGCAACCCCACCGTCAAGGTCAATGCACAAGCGGGCGCGCTGGTCGATGCGCCGAACGGCAAGATCAAGTACAGCTGGGCAGGCACAGACACGGATACCCCGGGCACCTACGAGGGGGAGTTTCGGATCGTGCCAAGTGGCGGCGCCGACGCGTTCAAAGTGCCGACCGACGGCTACCTCACCATCGTGATCGAAGAGAAGGTGGCGTAGTGTCGAGTGCCGTTGTCGTTTGCGTGCTCCGCTCCGGCGGGGACTTCCTCCCCGAGCACGCGATCCGATTGGTCGAAGATCTGGGGAAGTACTGGGCTGGACATTTTGTCTGCCTGACTAATTTTGGAGCCGCGTATCACGCGAGCTGGCCGCCCTACGAACGCCGTCCGCTCCTGCGGCCGTATCCGGGCTGGTGGAGCAAGCTTGAGTTGTGTGCGCCGGAGCAAGATGGCCTGGGGGACATCTGGTACTGCGATCTCGATACGGTCGTCGTGGGAGATGTCACCGAGCTGATCCAAGTGGGCCAGTTGACGATGCTGCAAGACTTCATGCGCCCGCGCTTGGCGTCGGGCGTGATGTATTTGCCAGTCGACGCACGACGAGAGGCCTGGAAAGCCTGGAAGAGCGAAGGGCCGGTGAACGTGATGCGACGGTGTCACCGCGGCGGTGATCAGCAATTCTTCGAAGAGGTGTGGGGCACGAGAGCCGCGACATACCAAGCGCTGTACCCCGGCCAGATCGTGAGCTACAAGAAGGACGTGGTGCGCGCCGGCGCCGGCTGGGGGCACCATCCCAACGTGCGGCTGATCTGCTTTCATGGCAAACCCAGACCGTGGGAGTTAACGCGTGACCAACTGTTCCGATAAGCAACAGGAAGGCGGTTGGTGGGAAGATCAGCTTGCCAACCGCTGCTCGTTCCCCATTGCGCCCGTCAATACGTTCACGAACATCGCCTACATGTTGGCGGGCGCCTACGTCATGTGGAACAACAAGGCGTGGGGTGCGGCGGTCGAGTGTGTCATGTTGGTGTTGCTAGGCATCGGCTCCGGCGTCTACCACGGGTTCAAGACGCACTTCGCAGGCGCGTGTGACGACGCGGGCATGTTCCTGGTATTCGGCGCGATGACGGTCTACGCCTACGCTCCCGCCAGCGAGTACACGCCGTTCGCGATGATCGTGGGTGGGGGGAGTCTCGCCATCTGGCGGTTCCTTAGTGAAGAGCCCGCCACCTATCTCCACGTTCTTCTCGGCGTCTTCATAGGCGGGGCCACCATGGCGGGCACGCTGCACGGGCACCCCCTACAGGCGCTGGGAGGCCTGGCGCTCCTGGCGTTGGGATACTTTGGTTGTTGGCAACCGGACCAAGCCCGCCACTTCCCGCTCCCGCGTTGGGGGCACGGGCTCTGGCACATCCTTACTGCGGCAGGCATCGCCGTGCTCTTCCTCTCTCTATGACTGCCACACTGCTGCCACAGTGCATCTGCGGCTCCACGAGCATGACTCGGGGCACGCATCTCAACATCCCCACCCTCTGCTGCCTGAGTTGCGGCGTGGTGCGGCAGGACGTGGCTCTGGATGCCAAGGGACTCGAGCGTTGGTATCGCGATCGCTACCACGAAGAGTTCTACACGCACACGCCCCAGCACGATCGGGCGGTGGCGGAGAAGCGCCTCGATGTCTACCAGCTCAAGGCGGGGCAGAAGCTGCTGGACATCGGCTCCGGCAATGGAGCGTTCGTCGCGGCGGCGCGAGCCCGCGGATTGGATGCGTGGGGCCAAGACCTCTCGGCGCAGGCCGACAGTGATCGCGTCTACGTCGGCGAGCTGAGCGCAATCGCCTTCCCCACCGGCGACTTCGACGTGATCACCATCCATGATGTACTGGAGCACGTGCCGGATCCTGTGGCGTTCCTCAAGGAAGTGCGGCGGCTGCTCAAGTCACCCGGTGGCGTGCTGCTGCTGGACTATCCGCGCTTCTGGCATGAGGCGGGCGAGCATCACTGGAAGCTGATCGAGCACCTCTGGATGTTCACGGGGAACCAGCTGCTCGACTTGCTGCAACGGACGGGCTTCGAAGTCGACGAATCCATCAATCCCATCCCGAGCAAGATCTTGGTGCGGAGTTGGGTGCCCGAGATCTCGCGGGTGAACATCCTGGTCCCCGCGGGCATCGGCGACGCCTACTGGGTCATGACGAAGCTGCGGGGCTTCATGCGCGAGAAGGGGATCGTCGAGCCGCCCAACATCTGGGTGCAGGACGCCGGGGGCCCGAAGCGCACCGAGCCGTATCTCCGCACCGTGTCGTTTGTGCGAGCCGCCGGCTACGCAGCACTGCGGACGCGGCACCGCATCTGGAAGCAGGCATACTTGTGCAATGGCCCGACCGTCTATGAGAAGCCGTTCGTCGAAGAAGACATCGCGCCCTGGATCGACTGGTTCATTGCGTACAACGGCGTCATGCGTTTCGGCCAGTCCTTGTCTGAAGTAGACCCGCAGTGGCCGGTCGAGTGGCACCATCCCATGCACATCAGTAAGGAGGCGCGGGCGTATCAAGCGCACGCGATGTCCGGTGGGCCGTATGCGCTCGTCTATATCACCGATGCGGGGATGTACCAGAAGTGGCTCCAAGCCTTCACCCCGCTCCAGATCCAAGAGGCGCTGCAGATCATCGAGAAGCAGTACGGCCTCCGGATCATGTTCATGGGCGCGGAGTGGGATCGGGACATGACCGGTGAGACGTTGGCGCAGCGCACGGACGGATGGATCGACTTGGTGGGCACGACGACCTATGACCAGATGATCGGCGCTATACTCGGGGCGTCCGTCGTGATCGGCTACCCCGCTGGGAACACCATCATGGCCACGGCTCTGAAAGTGCCGACGGTGCTGCTGTGGCATGGATACTTCGACAAGCGCTTCTGGACCAACTCGTGCGCGCCGGATGCCCCGTACACGGCACTGGACTGCACGGGTCTCACGGTTGAGGCGTTGGTGGATGCGGTTGCCAAACTCCTACCGACCTTCCAGCCGGTCTAATGGCCCCGCCGCCAAGCGACTTGACGCAGATTCGTCTGCGTCCGACGAATCGTTCTCTCGCCCATCCCGAGTGGGCGTTGGTATTGGGTGGAGCCTCCGACGTGTGGTACGATCTTTCGATGTGGGAGTACGGGACGTTCGGCCGACCGTGGGAGGGGCTGATCGTCGCGGCCAACGACATCGGCTGCCACTGGCCCCGGCCGCTGGATCACTGGGTCACCATGCACGCCGAGAAGCTGGAGGGGTGGAAGAAGACACGGGCCGAGAAGAGCTACCCGAGGCCCTACGCGACATGGGGCCGATTGCGCCACTCGGCGTTGGTCGACTATCACATCCGGCCGTGGGCGGCGGGTTCCACCGGGATGCTGGCGGTGCAGATCGCGCTCATGCTCGGTTGTCAGCGCGTGGTGATCTGCGGGATGCCCATGACGGCCACGCCCCACTTCGTCGAGAGCGGCGAGTTCCCTGTGAACTCGGCCTGGGAGGAAGCGCATCTGCACCACGATGCGTGGGAGCGGAGTACGAAGTACTTCGATGATCATGTGCGGTCGATGAGCGGTTGGACGCGCGAGCTACTCGGCTCGCCTACTCGGACGTGGTTGGAGGGATGATGCTCCCGGACTACTCGCAGTGGCTCACCTACGAACGGCTGCAGGCGGAAGAGACGCAGTGGGCCGATCCGTCTACGCGCACCTGGCCCTCGTTCGTCGATTGGATCATGAAGATCGCCGACGCGGACGAGGACGTGCAGTCGATCGTCGAGTTCGGCTGCGGAACGGGCTGGGTGCCAGCGAACCTCCCACCGGAACTCTCGTATGTGGGCATCGACGCCAACCCGATGTGCCTCGCGCTCGCGATGAAGAAGAATCGAGGCCGGCTGTTTTCGTTGGCGGACATTCGGGACGAGCACCGGCTCACCTACGACATCTCGTGCGCCTTCTCTGTGCTCAAGCATTTCGGTTTGCATGAGTGGGACACGGCCGTCGCGAAAGTCCTCCGGTGCGGGGTGCGGTATAGTCTCTTCTCTATGCCCATCGCCGACGATACCAAAGACGACGGCACCGAGTTCCCGCACGTTTGGGTGACGGAGCAGCGCTTGGTGCGGGCCGTCGAGAAGGCCGGGCACATCTTGATGGAGCTGGTCCCGCTGCCCCACGGCGAGTACATGGCCGTGACGACACGCCCCGATGCTTGACGCGTTCAAGGCCGACTTCGATCGGCAGGGGTGGGTGGCCACTGGGCTCCCGCTCTTCGACGAACTGTACGTACGCCGCATCGCCGAACGGTTCGACCGCGTCTTGGCAGGCGAGTACGATCTCGGCCGGCCACCGCACGGCGTGAATCAGTTCGGTGGTATCATGACCAAGGTCTCCAACGCGTGGTGGGCCGACGCGCTGATCCGTGATGTGGTCTGCGATCACCGCATCGCCACCGTGGCCGCGATTCTCCTCGACGTGGATGAACTCTACCTCTGGGCCGATAGTCTCTACTGGAAGGCACCACTGGCGGCAAAAGAAGGGGCGGTGGTGGGCTGGCATCAGGACAAGCAGTACTGGGGCGTCAGCTCCACGGAGAAGATGATCACTGCCACAATCAATCTCTACCAGGCGGATGCGCTCTCCGGCGGCCTGCGCTTTGCGGAGGGTAGTCACCGGTGGGGCCTGGTTGGTGGATCTCACGCGCTCTCGGGCGGCGACAACACCGAACCGCACCTTCGCCCGCCGGTCCCTGCGGGTGAAGAGTGGAAGGAAGTCTGCCCGCTGCTGGTCCCCGGACAAGTCACGTTCCACCACTGTCTGACGTTTCACGGCTCGGGGCCCAATCTCAGCGCCGAACCGCGCCGTTCGATCACCATCCATATGGTCGCGGGAGACGGTCGGTTGGCCCAAATCACGGCTGACGACTACTTCGCGGGCGTAGCGTTGGGCGAGCCGTTTCGTGGGCCGAACTTCCCGAGGCTCGCATGATGTTCGCCGACGAACTCAAGCAACGGTGGTGGGTGGGCGATCCGTTTCAGCCGACCAGTGACGCGATGCGCTACTACATGATCAAGCATGACATCGTCCGCGCACTGCAGCCCAAGAGCATCTGTGAGATCGGGGTGCGGGCGGGCTACTCAGCCTTCGCGTTTCTCTCCGCGTGTCCCAGAGCCGAGTATCTTGGCATTGATCAGGGGACCAACGACGTCGCCGACATTCACGAGGCGTCGTCATGCTGCACCAATGCCATGAAGATTTTGGAAGAGTTCCCGGGTGCTCAAGTGCTGTGGGAAAACAGTCGCCGGTTGCGGCGGCTGCCCAAAGTCTTCGAGTTCGTCTACGTGGATGCGGATCATACGCACGCAGGCTGCTTGCACGATCTCCGCTTGGCGATGGAGGCCAAGTGGATCCTGGTCGATGACTTCGACGTGGGGCCCGAGGTGCGGGCGGCGTGTCGGGACTTCTTGTTGGCCTACGCGGGCGAGTGGCGCGCGGAATACATCCCCGACGGCTTCCGTGGGAATCTGCTTCTCACGCGCAAGAGCTAGTGGGGCAAGTCTCGCGCTACTTGCGGCGGCAAGTGGGAGCGTATGCTCACTGGTGTCCGGCCTGCCAAGAGCTGCATCCATTGCCAGACCACGGATGGAAGTTCGATGGGAATCTTGAGTGCCCCACATTTACGCCGAGCTTCAAGCACTCTGGCGGGCCTGATCCCAAGTGGCTGTGCCACTATACACTGGTCAAGGGCATGCTGCACTTCTGCGGCGACTGTTCGCATGTTATGGTTGGTCAAGTGGTGCCGTTGCCCGAGTTACCGGAGGGGTACCGGGACTAATTGGGAGTAGCGTGCAGCGTTCATGAACTATGAACGCGTTACGAATTGGGAGACGTAAGAAAAGGGACTTGCCCACGACCAGGGCAGTCTCCCATATTTCACGCCGTAAGCATTGGGACAGTCGAAGCCCTCGGTACGAGACAGCTTTCGGCCCCCGGCAGCCATCAAAGGCTTCTGGGGGCCGTTCTCTATCTGGAGACAGGATGCCGAGTCCGCGCAGCGGAGAGAGTCGTGAGAACTTCGTCGGTCGGTGCATGAGCAGCGCGGAGGCGCAGTCGAGCTTCCCGCATACCGACCAGCGTCTGGCCTTCTGTGAGTCCACCTACGATCGGCACGCCCATAGCGGCAACCAGTACGCGCATCTGCAGGTCACCACGGCGACGTGTGCCGCCCGCAAGCAGCAGTTCCTCGGGCGCCAGTTCCGTGTCGTCCCGGCGGTGCTCGTGCGGGCGCAGGTGCTGCATAACAATCTGGGCACCACGTACCTGCCGGCGGACGAGATCACCGAGGACTGGGCGGCGTTGTGGAACGGCATTCCGGTGCTCGTCGGTCCACATCCCAGCATGCGTGGCGTGGCCAGTTCGGGGCGGACCCCGGAGATCTGGAACGAGCGCGGGGTGGGGTGGATCTTCGGCGCCAAGGCGGACAATGACAAGGACGGCGTGCGGCGGTTGACGGGAGAAGTCTGGCTCGACGAGAGCCGCGCCGGTTCGGTCAAGGGCTTCGACGTCATCCTGGACAGTCTCGACCGTGGGAAGCACGTCGAACTGTCCACGGGCTTCCCGACGCAAAGCGATGCCTCGGTGGGCGTGCACAACGGCGAGACGTATGAACTGGTCCTACATCCTGCGGGAGCAGACCATCTGATCATCTCGACGGAGATGACCGGAGCGTGCGCGGTCGCGGACGGTTGCGGCCTCGGCGCCAACGAGGAGAGGAAGAAGGCCATGGAGGCTGAGAACATCAAACCGAATGCTACCGAGCAGCACGACGACTTCTTGGCGCGGTGCAATGTGGATCCGGTCATGGTGATGCGGTATCCGGACAAGACAGCGCGAGGAGTAGCGTGTTCCGTGGCATGGAGGGACGCAATGGCAGGCACGCAGGTAACCGAGGCCGGACTCAACGTCGAAGTGCCGCCGGAAGTCTGGGCGGCCAACGACGGCAACACGCAGTCAGTCGGCGGCACGCCGCATCCGGCGAGTGACTTCGCCTATGCCCCAGCCGGTTCCAACGCCTCGGACTGGAAGCTGCCGATCTTCGACGCCGAGCACGTGCGAGCGGCTCTGGCGCGGTTCAATCAGACGCAGTTGCCGGCGGCGGCCCGAGGCCACGTGTGGCGGCGCGTCTTGGCGGCAGCCGACCGGTTCAACATCACGGTCAGCGATCGCACGATGCCGGGCGCATCGAGTACGCGCGGGTTCAAGGCGCTACTCTCGAAGGTGGCAGAGTTGCTCGGCAGCAAGAGCGAACGCAAGGAGTTGTCGTATGAGGATCGCCAGGCCCTGCAGTTGGGCCGTATCGTGGCGATCGCCGATCAGCAGGGCATGAGTGATCGGGACAAGGCAGAAGCGCTGGAGGAAGCGCTGGAGGAACTCTGGGAGGAGAAGTATCCCGAGTTCGCCGAGAACCCTGGCGCGCAGTGCGACGCCGTGGTCAGCGATGTCTACAGCGACGAGAAGCAGGTCGTCTGGTGGATGCAGACGCCGATGGGCCCCATGCCCGCCGGTGATCAGTTCTACCAATCCTCGTACTCCGACAAGGGGAACGGGGAGTACACAGTCTCAGAACCCGCGTTGGTGCAACGGGTGACGAGGTACGAGCCGGTCGCAACGACGGCGCCGGCGGCACAGCAGTCTCACAATCAGGAGGACACGATGGCCGACGAGAAGGAGAAGAATCAGATCGCCGAGTTGGCGGGCGTCGTCGCGAATCTGGCCGAGACCGTGAAGGCGATTGCGGGCAAGGTCGATACGTTGGCGAGCGCCGGGGCACCGGCGGAGCTGGCTGGCCTGAAGAAGACGATGGGCGAGCTGGCGTCGAAGTTCGACAAGATGGAAGGCGTGACGAACGCCGCCATCGCGGAGCGGGAGCGCGAGCGTCAGTCCCTGGTGCAGGAACTGGCCGGGAACTTCCGCGTGCCGTTCACCGCGGCCGAGCTGGAATCCAAGCCGATCGAGGAGCTGCGTAAGCTCCGCGAGATGGTGAAGGCGGAGAACTACGGCGGCAAGGGTGGGCCGGTCATTCCCGGAGCGGAGACGCGGTACGCCGAGCCGGAGCCCTACTTCCGCAAGGACAAGAAGGAAGGGGGTAACTAGCCATGCCTGGCCGCAATTCGATCGTACTCAAGGGCCAGTTCCTCCGCAAGGAGGCGAAGGCCACCGTGGCTGTGAAGCCCGGCATGCTGGTGCAGTGGGACACGAACTACGACACGGTGAAGCCGTGCGTGGCGATCGCGGGTGCGGTGCCGGGCGGCGCAAGCCGTAAGGCGTTCGCGCTCGAGAACGATCTCGTCGGTCAGGGCGTCGGCACGTCGCCGGCCACCGCCGACGCGTACGACATCAACGACACCGTGCAGTACGGGATTTTCCACCGCGGTGCGGAGATCCAGGCGCTGCTCGCCACCGGCAACAACGCGGCGATCGGTGCTCCGCTCGTGTCGAACGGCGCGGGCAACCTGAAGTTGGCAGCGACCACCCAAGGCGCGGACGACGAAGAGATTCTCGGCTACGCCGCGGAAGCACTCAACAACGCCACCGGATCCGATCAGTACATCCGGATGGAAGTGGCGTAGGGCGCCACATTCACAACACGAGGAGAGGGAGACTCAGATGAAGCTGATCGGGGCAGAAGACATCCTCGCCCGTGGCGTCACTTCGTTTGCTCAGTTGCGGCCGGTGCTGGCTGGAAATGCCGACCCCATCGCGAGCAACGCCACGTTGCGGATGGATGAGTGGCGGGAGATCGACGCCCGCGTCAACGACGTGATGCGTGAGCGCCTCACGATCGTCGAGGATTTGCGCGCAGCCGGACTGGTGACGACGGTGTCACTCGGTACGATCCTGCGTGTCACGGAGCGGCAGTCGGACTTCGACGCTGCGAACGTGTCGTTCGACGGGGACACCGACCCGCTGGGCGATCGGCCGAACTACAAGCGGGACGTCATTCCGGTGCCCGTGATTTCCAAGGACTTCCGTATCAGCTGGAGGCAGCTGGAAGCCTCTCGCAAGCGCAACGAGCCCCTCGATACGTCAGGGGCGGCGATCGCGACGCGGAAGGTGCGGGACAAGCTGGCCAACGTGTTCTACGCTGGGTGGGCGACCGGTCCCGGTTCCAACCCGACCAGCGGTACGGACGGTCAGTCGATCCCCGGCCTGGTCAACGGTGCGAACCGGCTGACCCAGGCGAAGTCGGGTTCGTGGAGCACGTCGGCGACGGACATCATCGCAGACGTGCTGGCGACCCTGGGCGTGGCGTACGGGAAGAACCTCTTCGGACCGTTCAACCTGTACGTGGCGAAGAACGCTTGGTCGACGTTGCAGGGCGACTACAAGACTGCAAACCCGACCTCGCGGACTTTCCTCGAGCGGATCCTGGGCATGGCCGACATCAAGGCCGTGCGCCCGCTCGACCAGGCCGCGACGGACAACCACTTCCTCGTTCAGATGACCGAGGACGTGATCGATCTGACCGAGGCGCAAGCGGTCACGACGGTCCAGTGGGAGAAGAACCCGTTCGTCAACAACTTCCGTGTCCTGGAAGTCGGCGGACCGCAGATCAAGAACATCGAGGTGTCGGACGGTACCACGATCATGGGGTACGTCCACATTTCGTAAGCAGCAAGCAGGATCAGAGGACTGGTGGAGCGCCGCAAGGCGCTCCATTAGTAATGGGCAGGCCGGTTCCAAGCCCCGGCCAGTGAACCCGGTGAACGCTGCCCGCTAGCGGCGGGCAACGGGAGGTAGGCAAGATGGCGCGTACCACGGCCACGGCAGTTCGTGAGATCATCCAGACCGGACTCACCACGCCTCAGATCAACGCGTTCATTGCGGACATGGATCTCTGGGTCACCGAAGAGCTGGCGACCTATACGCCCTCCATGTCGGCCGATCGGCTCGAGATCATCGAACGCTA
>Ga0075426_10000894_pt1 | contig 21005 bp, 19 predicted proteins | sample SoiMethybrSBSTD5_FD_75304 | JGI IMG/M metagenome (GOLD analysis project Ga0075426, IMG submission 75304) | Bulk soil microbial communities from a Populus tree surrounding site in Tennessee, USA - Soil MetaG P. TD hybrid SBSTD5 | ecosystem: Environmental > Terrestrial > Soil > Tree plantation...
TTCCTGCATCGGATAGACCAGCCGGCTCCCGTTCACGAAATCGCCGCGCCCGCTCGTCAGCGCGCTGGTAAACATCGGCAGCTCTTCCGGCATCACCGTGAGGTCTGCGTCGAGGATCATCAGCACGTCGCCGCGTGCAGCGCGGAACCCCGTCCAAACGTTCTCTGCCTTGCAAATCCCCGGTCCTTCAATCAAGCGGATGTCTTTGTCCCGGTGCAACTCTTGCATTCGCCGCACTTCATCTGGCGTTCCGTCCGTGGATTTGTCGTCACAGAACAATATTTCCGTATGCCTGCCCATCTTCGGCACGCGATTTACCGCCTGCTCCACGTTACCTACTTCGTTCCGGCAAGGCACGATCACGGACACTGTCACTTCTTCATCGCGAAGCGGTGCCCGCATCGGCCGTGCCACCATGATTTGCATCATGCAGAGCCGCCGCACCCCCGGCAGCCTCGCCAGAAATCCATTCACGAAATTTGATACGAGCGGAATCCACTTTGGAAACAATATCTGTCTGTACTTACGAACCGGCCGCAGCCCCGCCAATTTCAGAAATCCGCGAACGTCGTTCTCGCTGACCCAGTTCGGTTCCACAAAGCGCGTGCGCAATCCCAGCTTGCTCGCCAGCTCAAGCACCGGCTCCCACACCTGGTTGTAATTCACGACGATGACTTCTGTATCTGGATTGCTGTGCTTTCGAATCTGTTCGAACGTCTGGAGAATGTCTACTGTGTCGAAAATGTGACTGAAAATGATGTAGTCAAAAGTCTCATTTAGTTCGAGCTCTTCCAACTCGCTCCGCACAAAATGCAGCGTGGGATTTTTTTCCTGCGCGACTCGCACCATTGCATCGCTGATCTCCACTCCCACGCCATACGCCGGCTCCGTCGCCGCCAGCAAATGCCCGATTTCGCATCGTAGTTCGAGGACGCGCTTCCCCGGCTCGATGATGTAGCGCAGCGTTTGTTTGAGCCGGTCGTAAAAATATCGATTCTTTCGGACGTACTCTTCCCGCCCCGCAGTAATTCCTTCCTGTTGTAGCCGCCTCGCTTCGCGCACGCCGCGCAGTGCATCCGGCCCCCATGTGGCTGGCGCTGCATTTTCGCTCTCGGCCGCAATCATTGCGGAATCTCCTTGGCGGCGCGTAACGCATCCAGCCTCGTCTTCGCTTGCGTAAATCCGGGCGCAAGCTGCAGTGCTGCCTCGTAAGCGGCCACAGCCTTCTGCTTTTCCCCTTTCAGTTCGAAGGCATTTCCCAACCGGAAGAACACTTCTGGCGTTTCGGAAACCTGCGCCGCGCGCGCAAAGTCCCGTATCGCGGCGTCATAGCTGAACTGCTGCAGCTCGATTCGCCCGCGGCCCATATAACTGTTGTACTCCGCCGGATTCAACTTGATGGCCGCATCAAATTCTGCGGTCGCCTTCTGATACTGTTGCTCCGACATATACAGCACGCCAAGGTTGTTGTGCGCCTGCGCCGCTTCCCTCGGATCGCTCACAAGTTGCAACGCAATCTTGTACTCGCGTTCTGCATCTGCATCCCGATTTTCGCGCTGCCGGATCATTGCCAGGTTGTAATGCGCCACCGGCAGGTCCGGCGCGTACTCCACCGCCGCTTCGAAATGTTGCTCTGCTCCGGCCACGTCGCCGCGCTCATACAACACGCTTCCAAAACTGTTTTCCGCCAGGCCGTTCCGGCTCGTCACCGCAAGCGTTTGCGCGAAAAGCGCATAGCTGTCGCGCCAATATCCGATCTGTGTTTCCGTCAAATACACGCAAGGCGCGATCACAAGCAACAGCACCAGCGACAAAACTTTCGGATTCCACTTCTTCTCTTTCGCCAAATCCGCGGTTAGCCAGACCACCGCAAATATCACTCCGATCATCGGAATGTAAATGTACCGGTCGGCCATGCCTTGCCGTCCTGATTGGACGTACCCGACCATCGGAAAAAGCGTCGCCAAATACCAAATCCATCCTGCTACCAGATATCGGCGTTCCCGGAATTTCCAGATCGTCACAGAAATTCCGATGAGTACAATGGCCGCGATTCCTACAACCAGCCAGCTCAATGAATTCTCCGGATGCGGATAAAATGCCCCCAGTCGCACCGGCCAAAAAAACTTTCCCAGGTACGCCAAATACGAATAGGTTCCGTTCTTCACCTTCCAGCTAGTCGGAAAACCGCTGGATAGCGTGTGTTCCTGGTGATGAATGTAGAGCGTCATCAGCGAAGCAGCCGCAGACATCGCCAGCAACGGCAATTTCTCGGCACCGAGCTTCAAAGCTACTTTCCAACTGAACCCACCCTCCCGCTCATCTTTCATCCTCTGAAGCGGCCAAAAATCCATTACCACCAGCGCCAGCGGAAGCGTCACTACCATCACTTTGGATAGCAGCCCCAGCGCAAACAACACCACAACCACTGCGTATCGCCCAACGCTCGGCTTTTTCGTGTACCAGATATACGAGCAGCTCGCGCCCAGGAAAAATATCATGCAGAGCACGGTTTTTCGCTCCGCTACCCACGCCACCGCTTCGACATTCATCGGATGCACCGCGAAAAGCAACGCCACCGCCGCGCTCTTCATCGCTTCGCCGGTCGCCGCCACGAACAACAAGAACAGCAGCGCCACGTCCGCAGCCTGCAGCAATACATTCGTCAAGTGGTGCCCGTACGGTCGTCCGCCATACAAATTGACATCTAGCATGTGCGATAACCAGGTCAGGGGATGCCAGTTTGTCACCGCATTCTCCGTCCCAAACGCCCACTTTATGCTTGCCGCCGTCAGTCCCTGCTGTACGTGGCCGTTCTGTGTCACATAATCCGGGTCATCCAGACTCACAAATCCGTTTCGCAACGCCGGCAAATAAAGCACGATCGTCGCAATGGCTAGCGCCAGCGCCAGCAAAACTATCTTTCGCCTCTCGGCAGATTTCTCTATTTTCTCGGTGACCATGCCTGTCTCGACTCTCGAACTTGCTGCGTGCTTGTGAGGGATTTATCGCGTATTCCATCATTGCGGCGAATGCCTCGCGTCGCAAGTGCAGCAGCGACGCCTGTAGCTTTTGCGGCAATGCACAATCCGTTCCAAGCCATCCGCTGTTAAATTCTCCCGTCTTGTTTTAGTCTCAACTGCGCGAGAAAAACACAAAACAATGGTCGTCGAAACCTCCCACATTGATATTCCCATCCCACACGCTCCCATGCGGACCTTTGTCGCCGCACCACACGCCCTCGGAAAATTCCCCGCCATCCTCTGCTACTCGGACATTTTCCAGCTCACCGGCCCCATGCTTCGCGCCTGCGTCCGCCTCGCCGGTTACGGATTCGTCGCCGCCGCACCTGAGATCTATCACCGCATCGAGCCGCCCGGCACGGCCATTCCCTTCGATGACGGCGGCCGCACCCGTGGCCTCGAAGACGCCCTGAAAACGCCAGTCTCCGATTTCGATACCAGTTGCCGCGCCGCACTCGACTGGCTCGTCACTCATCCGAAAGTCGCTCCTGGAAACCTCGGCGCCATGGGCTTCTGCATCGGTGGTCATCTCGCCTTTCGCGCCGCGCTTCAACCCGACGTCCGCGCTACCGCCTGCTTTTACGGCACTGGCATTCACAACGGGAAACTCGGCAAAGACGCCGATGCCGGCTCTCTCGCGCAAGCCTCCAAAATCCGCGGCGAACTTCTGATGATCTTCGGTTCGAATGACCCTCACGTTCCCAGCGAGGGTCGCCACACCGTCGCACAGGGTCTACGCGCCGCCGGCGTCAAACATCGCATTCAGCTCTACCCCGCCGAACACGCTTTCATGCGCGACGAAGGCCCTCGCTTCGACCCAGAATCTACCGACCTCGCCTTTGCCGACATGATTCAACTCTTCCGAAAGGTTTTTTCCTGATGAAACACATCGCTCTCTTGCTCAGCTTATCCTGCGGCGTTTTTCTGAACGCTTCCTCGGCGCAAGTGCCGGCCAAGACTCTCCAGGAAAAACTTGGCTATCCGCGCGACGCAAAACTTCTCATCGTCCACGCCGACGACCTCGGCGTAACGCATTCCGTCAACGCTGCCTCCACGCAAGCGCTCGAATCGGGCGGTATCAATTCCGCCAGCATCATGGTTCCATGCCCCTGGTTTCCGGAAATCGCCGATTACGCGAAGTCCCATCCCGCGGCCGATTTTGGCCTTCATCTAACGCTTACCAGCGAACGCGTCTACTATCGCTGGGGTCCAGTCGCTCCCCGCGACAAAGTGCCGTCGCTCGTGGACACCAACGGTTATCTTCATCACGATTGGTCGCCCGAAACCCGCATCGATCCCAACGACGTCGAAACAGAACTTCGCGCGCAAATTGTTCGCGCGCGCTCCATGGGCGTCAAGCCCACTCATCTCGATTCGCACCAGAATCGTCTCTTCCAAACCAACAAGGATCTCTTCGCGGTCATTCTCCGCATCGCTCACGAAGATAATCTCCCCATTCTCATCCCGCGGAGTTGGTTCGGCGATTTTCCCTATCTCGAAAAAAGCCTAAGTCCAAACGATGTCGTCATCGATCGCGTCATCACCATCGACCCTACCGTGCCCCCTTCTAAATGGCACGATTTCTACCGGGACGCCCTCAACCATCTCGAGCCCGGCGTCACCGAATTCGTCATCCATCTCGCTTACGCCGACGCCGAAATGAAAGCCGCCACTCGTGAACGCGATACCTGGGGCGCGGAATGGCGCCAGCGTGACTTTGATTTTTTCTCCAGCGCTGAATTTCAAAAGCTACTCCGCGACAATCAAATTCATCTAATTACCTGGCGGGATATCGGCCGCACCATGAATCCTCCCGCCAAATCGGAGTAGCGTTCATGAATGCTGCGCCCCCACCGGTCGAGAAATCCATTTGGAAAAATCCGTTCGTTTACAGCAGCACTATTCTCTTCATCGTCGCGATCTATGTTGGCTGGATTGTTTTTTCCCGCTGGAACGAAAATCGCCAGATCGAACGGCGAACTCGCGACGCCGCCGCGCAAAAACAACACGAGCAGGATCAAAAAACCGTCGAGCGAATGGGCGGCTCCGAACTCGCCATTCAATCTTTTTACGGCAATTCCCAGATCCGTCGCGGCCAATCCGCCCAACTTTGTTATGGCGTCGCCAACGCGAAAAAGGTCACGCTCGAGCCTCCAGCTGGCCCGGTTTGGCCTTCTTATGGCCGTTGTCTCGATGTAACTCCCGCCAAAACAACCACTTACACACTCACTGCCAGCGACGACGCCGGCCACTCTGCCTCCCAGACCTTCACCGTCAAAGTTCAATAACGCAGCTCAAAGGCAGTCAGTTCGCCGCCCTAATTCCGACCTTGTAGCCACAATTCCGCCCCATCTATAATGTCATTCTGCGCGGGGGCGGTTCGTCCACCAGGACCATCCTTCCCGCGCAAGTCTTTTTTGGTGGATGGCAATGCCTGACCCGCTCGCGAAAATTAAGCAGAAACTCCAGGAAGAAATTGACCGGCTCGACCACGAGCTCAACGTCGAGCTTCCCAAGGAAATCGCTGTCGCTCGCGCCCACGGCGACCTCTCCGAAAACGCCGAATACAAGTACGCGAAGGAACGCCAGGGTTTCGTCAACGCCCGCATCGGCCAGCTCAAAAAACGCATGGGCGACCTCGGAATGTTGAATCTCACCAACATTCCGAAAGACCGTTCCGGCTACGGCTCCCGCATTCTCGTTCTCGACACCGAGAAAGACATTAAAATCGAATACAAGCTTGTCAGCAGCGAGGAAGTTGACGCCGAAAAAGGCTATATCTCCACGACCTCGCCAATCGGCAAAGCCCTTCTCAATCGTCAGGTCGGCGATGAAGTCCAGGTCGCCACGCCAGCCGGCACAAAAGCTTTCGAAGTCGTAAAGCTCGTTACCATTCACGAAGACGAGTAACCCTTCGCTGCCTGACTGCGTCTTACTCGGCAGTTTCACTCTGGCTATTTGTTCGCCGCCTGAGAGGCTCGCATGTTGTGGGGAACAGGCTCCGCACTCGGTTTACTCGCTCTCCTCGGCTATTCTCTCTTCGCCGCCGGCTCCATTCTCCTCTGGCATAACCGCCTGCAAGTTCCTATCTGGATGCACGATGAGATCGGCGCCATTCGTCGCCGCATCGTTCGCCACGCAGTCACCGGCCATCCCGGTGGCCTCCGCGAAGAAACCCGCTTCAAACAACTGAAGCCCACCGGTTTCCTTCGCCGACTCGGCCGCCTCCCGCGCCGTCGCATCAATCGCGGCGCCATTCTCCTCACACTCGGCCTCGTCCTTTTCTTTCTCGATTTTCTTGTCTAGCCAAAATTCCATCCGCCTCACTCGCGCTCAACTGGACAATCCCCGCGTCTCTCTGCGATTCTCCCTTCCATGAAGCCATCTCTAATCGTTCATGGCGGTGCATGGGATATTCCCGATGAAGCCGTCGACGCTTGCAAACAAGGCTGCCTCGAAGCTCTCACGGAAGGCTGGAAAATTCTCTCTGCGGGCGGCTCCGCGCTCGACGCCGTCGAAGCCTCCATCGTCGTCCTCGAAAACGCGCCTGTCTTTGACGCCGGCTTCGGCTCTCATCTCAACGCCGAAGGTAAAGTCGAATGTGACGCTATCGTCATGGACGGCGCTTCTCTCCGCTCCGGCGCCGCTGCTGGCCTTCAACGCATCAAGAATCCCATTCGTGCCGCCCGCGCCATCTACGAACACTGCCCGCACATGATGCTCATCGCCGAGGGCGCCGAGAAATTCGCAAAAGAAAAAAATGTCCCGCTTTGTAAACCCGAAGAACTCGTCAGCGAAGCTGAATGGGAAGCCTATCTCCGCTGCAGCAAAGATGAACACGCCGCCGAACATCATCGCGGCCACGAACAGGGAACCGTCGGCGCTGTAGCTCTCGACAAAGACGGCCGCCTCTTCGCCGCCACTTCCACCGGCGGCACCTGCTGCAAACTGCCCGGCCGCGTCGGTGATTCTCCTCTTATTGGCTGCGGCTGTTATGCCGACGTCACCGCCGGCGGCGTCTCTTGCACCGGCCTCGGCGAAGCCATCATGAAAATCGTCATGGCCAAAACCGCCGTCGATTTTCTCCGCTATCCTCCGCGTGAACTCGCCACATCAAAAGAAGCCGCCGAGCACGCCGCTCAGGAATCCGTCCTTCTCCTCAAAGAACGCGGCCGCGGAACCGGCGGTCTCATTCTCCTCGACCGCGAAGGCACTCCTGCCTTCGCTTTCAACACGCCGCGCATGGCCTACGGCTACGTCGACCCGTCCGGTTCCTTCTTCACCAGCGTCTAACGCCACCTTTTGGAGTGCGGCTTGTCCTGAGTGCACTCGAAGTGCGGCTAGGCGCCGCTTTGAGGCGTACTCTGTCGTAGACTAACTTTCTCCGTGTTTTCTGTGATCTCTGTGTTAATCCTCGCGCCTTCTCCTTCTTTACTCCGCAATCCGTTGTAGACTTCCTCTAGTCGGCTCATCTTTCCATCGAAGGCCACAACGTGAACTCAAAATTTCTTCTGCTCTTCATTTCAGCGCTGCTCTTGTTCGTCTCCCCGGCATTCGCTCAATCCTCCGACCTCCTCCTCCTCAACGGCCACATCATCACTGTCGACTCCCACGATTCCATAGCTCAAGCTCTTCTCATTCACGACGGCAAAATCACAGCCGTCGGCACCAACGACGAAATCCGCAAGCTCGCGCCAAAATCCTCGAAAACCATCGACCTCCACGGGCTCACCGTCACTCCCGGCCTCATCGACACTCACTGCCACTTCGACGAAACCTCCGTCCTCTACGACATCACTCTCAGCGAAGTCACCAGCATTAAAGACACTGTCGAACTCGTTCGCAAAAAGGCCGCCACCCTCAAGCCCGGCGAATGGATCCAGGGCGCCGGCTGGGATGAAGCCAAATTCGCCGAACGCCGTTACATCACCGCCGCCGATCTCGACGCCGTCTCTCCTAACAATCCCGTCTGGCTCCAGCACACCACCGGCCACTACGGCGTCGCCAATTCCTACGCCCTACGTCTCGCCAAAATCACCGCCGCAACAAAAGATCCGGAAGCAGGCATCATCGTCCGCGACGAAAAGGGAAATCCCACCGGCGTCCTTAAAGAAGACCCGTCAATGGAACTCGTTCTGAAACTCATCCCGCCTTACACGCACGAACAACGCCGCAATGGCGTTCTCCGCATGATGGCCGACTTCAACAAAGAGGGAATGACCGCCGCAAAAGATCCCGGCATCACGCCGGCAGACTGGAAACTTTACGAGGAATTGCTCAACGAGAAAAAATCAACTGTCCGCGTTTTCGCGCTCATTCGCGGTGGCCGCACCATGGACTCCGCCCGTGCCGCCTTCGCGCAACTCCAGACTCAGCCCAAGCCGCCGCAATCTCTCGGTGACGGCATGCTCTTCTCCGGCGGCGTAAAACTTTTCATGGACGGCAGCGGCGGCGGCCGCACCGCTTGGGTCTACGAACCCTGGTACAAAGACGGAAAGTACGACGGCACCAACACCGGCTATCCCAACATCGAGCCGCCCGTTTACCGCGATATGGTCAAACTCTTTCATGACGCTGGCTATCACGTCAGCACTCACGCCGTCGGCGACCGCGCCATCGACACCGTCGTCGACACCTACGCCGCGCTTCTGAAAGAAAGACCCACCAAAGGTCTGCGTCACGGAATCATCCACGCCAACATTCCCACCGACCACGCCATCGATACCATGGCCCAGCTCCAGCGCGACTACGACGCCGGCTATCCCGAAACGCAACCGCCCTTCATGTGGTGGATTGGCAATCTGTACGTCGCCAGCTTCGGCCCCAAGCGCGAGGCGCGCCTTATGCCCTACAAAACGTACACACAAAAAAATATTGTCTGGACCGGTGGCTCGGACTTTTTCGTCGATCCCTTTCCCGCTCGCTACGGTCTCTGGTCCAGCGTCGTCCGCAAAACGCAAACCGGTGAACAACCGTTCGGCCTCGCCGAATCCATCGACATTCACACCGCACTCAAGTCCTACACCATCTGGGCCGCCCACCAACTCTTTCTCGAAAACCGCGTTGGCTCTCTCGAACCCGGCAAAGACGCCGACCTCGCCGTCTGGGACCGCGACCTCTATTCCATCCCCGCCGACCAACTCAAAGACATCAAATGCCAGCTAACCCTCCTCCGCGGTCAAATCGTCTACCGCGACCCTTCTTCCTCCGTTTCCTCTCCCAACTAAGAGCTAACAGCCGTTGTAGCGGCCGCCGCTTGCCCTGAGCGAAGCCGAACGGGTCCGAGGCCGGCGCCTTTGCAGCGCCGCGGCTTCAGCCCGGCATCTTCGCAGTCGCCTTTGTAGGGGCCGCTTTCCGAAGCGGACCTTGCGCGCCGGCAACCACTCAACGCACATCTCATCGCGACCAGCGCAGGACTGGCTGTACGCAGGCAACTTCTCTTCCCGAGCAAAACAGTGCCACAATTTGCGCGCATCCTCAGCACAGCGCTGCGAAATCCCATGAAACGAAGGAACTTACGCGCCAAGCGATTGGCGGCAAGATTGCTCCCACTCGACTTAGTGACTCGTCCCCTACTACGAGTGTTCTCGGAGATATCCATGAAAACAGCCTCTACACGACTGCTCAAATGCTCTGCGGCTATTCTTGCCCTGCTGATCGCTCCCTCCTTAGTGCCGCGCGCGGCGGCGGACATCATTAAAGTCGAGGGCGCGACCGCCTGCGGCAACCTGACCCAGGCCGTCGCCGAGTGCAACGGCGGGACGGCGTGGCAACTGAGCACCCTCCTCCAGATACTGACCCAGCCCAACATTCTCGGCAGCCTGGGTGAAGGAACTGATGTGTTCCTCGTAACAAACAACATCAGCAACACGTTCTCCTTTTCGCTCAACAGCACTGGGCAGAACGGAACCGGAGTCGCGAATAACGCCCAATGCCAAATCAACGGCGGCGCGGCCTCGCTCTTTAATTCCTGCTCCATCGTCGATAGCCTCGGCCATACAACCTCACTAGGCGCGACTCAGATCAATAACCTCACCTTTCCTGCCACGATTACGTTTGGCGGCTCGTCCGATTTTGGCAAGACTTTTCTGCTCGAATTCGTTTCCATGCAAGGCACGTCCAACGTCGTGCCCACTCCTGAGCCGGCTACCATCACTCTTTTGGGCTTGGGCATCTTCAGTCTAATCGGCGCGCGCCGCCGCAGAGCTCGTTCATAGCGCGCAGGTTGCGGGCTTTCCATCTCCACATCGCGCGGTGGCCAAGGTTCGTCCCAGAACCTGGGTTTTGAGTTCTCCGGATTCCGTGCTCGAAGCGGGCATTCAGGTCTCGCCTCGGCCAACAACCGTTAACGCAATGTTCTCATTATGAGAATCTGTCTTCATGCGCATCATCAAACGAGGGGCCTTGGTCGTGTTCTGGGGGCGACCCGGCCTCGAATCGTGGTACGCAGTGGTTCGGCGAGCCAATTGGAAGAATCCCGCGGAACTGAAAGCGGTTTACCACAACGCGGATTTGGTTGGCCGTCGAACGGTGTTCAATATCGCTGGCAATAAATACAGGTTGATCGCACGAGTGAACTACCAATCGCAACGCGTTTTCGTTCTATATATCCTGACGCACGCCGATTACGACCGGGGAGCTTGGAAACAATGAGCACAACCACCATCGACCTCGACGAGAAATCTTATGGCCAACTTCTCCGCCGCGCGCTTCCTCACGTGATTCGCACGGATCAAGAGCTCAACCGTCTTACCGAGGAACTGCAGCGACTCGACGAACGCGAAAATCCAACTCCAGAAGAGAAGGAACTCGCCGAGCTTCTGACCGTGCTGATTGAAGAATATGAAGAACGCCGTTACCCCATTCGCCCGTCCAGTCCGCGCCAGGTTTTGCTTCACTTGATGGAAGCTCGCAACCTGGCGCAAAAAGACGTGGTAAAAATCTTCGGGTCGAAAGGAATCGCTTCGGAGGTCTTGAACGGCAAACGCGCCGTCAGCAAAACCCACGCCAAAAAGTTGGCCGCATTCTTCCGTGTCAGCGCCGAGCTTTTCATCTAGGGTTTGGCCAAATGGATTTGGCTACGCTCCTGATTCAGGGTTGCAGCGAGACGATGTACGCCGTGAGGTCCACGATGTCCTCATCCGTCAGGTGCGCGACGATCGGCTTCATCAGAGTGGCATAACGGCCGTCGCGCGCGCCGCTCTTAAAGTCGTACAGTTGCCGGGCTGTAGCGGCAGGAGAGCGCCCTGCTAAAGGCGGGAAGATGTCTCCGATCCCCTTCAAGCCCTCTCCATGACACGTGGCACACGGAACAGTCCGCCCAGAATCGCCGGTCTTCGCCAACATCTCGCCCCTCTTGATGCTTCCCTTTGGCACGTACGCGATGAACCCCGATGTGGCATCGCGCAACATCGTCCGATTTACGTCTTCCGGCACCTCGATGATACGCATCCCGATCGGCTCTTTGGCTCCCGTTGCATCCACCAGCTGTACGTTATGCGGTCCAGGACGTGTCACGGGAACCGTATCCGTCTCGATGACGCGAACACTTCGAATTGCCGCCACAGAATAAAAATAGTCCGCCGCGAGCTTCGCGTCCTCTGCGTCGATCGCTTTCGCAACTGGAATCATGTCATTGACGGTTGCGTGCGCCACCGAGCCACGCCGCTTGCCGTCCTTCATGTCGGCAAGTTGCTGCAGGAAATACGCAACCGGTAGTCCCCGCAGATCGGCCGTATCGGGCTTGCCTCGCCCATCGATCAGGTGACACTGACCGCACGCGTTGTACGCGCCTTTCTTTCCCGAAATTACCGGAGCGGGCGGCGCAGGGTGCGACTCCGGGAACCAATCGACCGTGCTAGTGCTCCGGTTAATCTGCGTATCCGTATAGCTCTTCGTGCTTCCGGGAATACGGAAGAGCTGGCCATCGTCGGGTTTCGCAGGCTCATGTACACCCCTCGGCCACGGCCATTCGGGATAGTCAGTCCTTACTATATTTGCTTGAGGATCAGACGCCTGCTTCGCCGCACTCTGAGATGCACCAGAAAGCTGCGTCACGGCCAACACCGAGAAGATCAGGCAACCCGCCGATACAGCGCACATCAAGAGCAGTGATCTGCGATTCATGCCATGAGTCTAGCCTACAGCGCCTCGGAACGCGCGCTTTGCACTTGCCGTTGTAGCGGCATCTTTCTTTTGTTTTGCCGTCGTACGCGTCATCTTCCTCCCTTTTGCTTTTCCCACCCCGGATGGGACCGCTACGCCTTCGAGGGCTCGCACTTTCGCGCGTCTGCTCAGCAGGCTATTCTTCCCCCATGCCTACTTCCGCCAGTCCCGCCATTCCAAACGACTCGGCGGGCCTCTGCGCAGACTGCCTCCACGCCCGCACCATCGAATCCGCCAAAGGCTCCTCGTTCCTCCTCTGCCATCGCTCCGCCACCGATCCCGCCTATCCTAAATATCCCCGCCTTCCCGTCCTCTCCTGCCCTGGCCACGAACCCGTCTCCACACGGCGCTCATGAATTTCCATTTGCTTTAGCTTCTTCTGTAGTAAACTCTGCTCGGGTCGTCGTCATGCGCTTCCACCCTCTTTCTTTCTGCGCGCTCTTTCTGTTTCTTCCCACCCGTGTGTCTGCTGAAAAACTCATCATCACCAGTAATCCTCCCGGCGCCACTGTCGAAATCAACGGCATCGCCGTCGGCACCACTCCTTATGAAAAAGATCTTCCCGGTGACTACTTTCACCGCACAAACACCTCCCTCGGCTCGCGCCTCGAACATCCGCTTGTCGCGCGTCTCAACCTCGCCGGCTACGCAACAAAAGAGATTCCGCTAACCGAAGGTCCCGCCGAATGGATCTCCTTGAATGGCCGCAAACACGGTTTCTTTTCAAAACGAATCACTTTGACGTTCAGCTCGATTCCATCGCGCAAACTTTCACCGGCGAAGTCGGCGCCACTCGCGCCGCGGCAGCGCCATCTGCCCCGCGTCCCGAACCCGCCCTCGAAGAAGTCGTCTCTCGTGCCAAGCCCGCCGTCCTTTATCTAAAGGGACTCGATCGTTCCGGCACCGGCTTTTTTGTAACGGACACCGGCTTAATCACTACGAACGCGCACGTCGCCCGCGGCGAAGGCGTCCTTCTCGCCAAGATGCCGAGCGGCGCGCAGCTCGAAGCAAAAGTGGTTTTTCTCGATCCCGATCTGGATATCGCTTTGCTGAACGTTGAAGGGCAAAGTCTTCCCGCGCTTCCGCTCGCCGCCGCGGCCGCGACGCATCAAGGCGAAACCGTCGTCGCCATCGGCAATCCCGGCGACGCCATGCTTTTTAGTGTCACGAAAGGAATCGTTGGCGTCGTCGGCCCGTTTCCCGCCGCCGGCCCCGGCACCTGGATTCAAACCGACGCGCCCATCAATCCCGGCAACAGCGGTGGCCCGCTCGTCAATCTTTACGGCGAAGTCGTTGGCATTAACACCCTAAAACTCGTCAAGAAAAATACCAATGGCATCGGATTCGCTCTTAGCGCCTCCGATCTCATGACCGTGCTTCGCCGCTTCTATCCCGACGCACATTTCGCCGCGCCCACGCAGGAATCCGCCGCCTCGCCTCTGGAAAATGCCACGCAAACTCCCCTCGCCGCGGAGGCCTCGTCCGCCGCAATTGCACCGCAAATTCCCGCACCAGAAGGCAACGGCACCGTCTCCATCACTTCCGACCCGGATAGCGCGGAGATTTTCGTCGACGATAAGTTCTTCGGCAACGCTCCGGCTACGCTCAAACTCTCTGTCGGTTCGCATGCGATCGTCCTCAAAATTCCCGGCCGCCCCGATTGGCGCCGGACCCTGGAGGTTCTGAAAGGAAATAAAACCACTCTCAAAGCCGTTCTGGATCCGGCGCCGTAATCAGCGTCTCGAAGCTGGCCGCCGGCTTATTCCGGCCGGTACGGAACAGATTCGTCGTAAGTTGTGCCCGAATCCGGGCTCGCTTGTTTCTGCGAGACATTTTGCAAAGTCGGCGTCAATTCGGAGTTGCGGTATTTCGGCGCGCTCACGTATCCGTGGACGCCGTCCTTGCTGATTTTGTTCACCACAATCTGTACCGGTTGCGGATCGTCGGTTCGGTGAATCCAGACCGGCTCGTACAGATTGATCTTTTTCTTCGTCAGTTGGTTGTCGTCCACAACCATTGCGATGTCGTAGTTCTTATTTTTTGTGTCGGCCTTGCGCAGCGAAAGGGACAGCGGGCCTTCCCGCTGAAACGACTTCGACTTTTTTAGGTCGAACTCAAAATAATTCCGTTCGCCGCGCTTCTGCAGCGCAATCAGTTCTTCGTGCGTTGTCGCGATCGATCCGTTTAGTTCATCCTTCGTTGAACTGAGGGCTCCTTCGAGGTCGGCGCGGTTTTTCACCACCAGATCCTGCGTGTCCTTCAGCTGTTTCTGCTGTTCCGTCAGCGTCGCTTGCAATTGTTTCCACTGGCGCAAACTTGCCGCGCGCTGTTTTGGCGAAACACCTTTGCCGCCGTTCTGCGTCGCTTCGGACTGTTGTTGCAGCGCGGTAACTGCGGCGGCCGCTTGGCTCGACACGTCATTCAGCTTCGCGCTGAGCGTATCCACTTGCGAATGCATCTCGTTCATAGAAGAAGTCATTTCCTGATTCTGCGAAGTGAGTTGCCCGACGACGGATTGCTGATGAACTCCGTAGCCGAGAGCAATCGCGGTGGTTAGAAGAGACGCACAAACCGCGACGACAACCCACGAGCGCGATTGCGGCGCGGGAGAACTTTCGTGCGGTTCCTGCTCATATTTTTCAGGTTTGAAATCCATGTGAATCCTCCGGACGGACGATCAGCGCGAGACGCGCCGCGCATCCGATGAACATTCAGGTTTGGCCGGGTGATCTAAGCAGGGCTGGAACGAGCTGGACGCACCGCCACTCAAACCAACAAGGGAATTAGTGCAAGATCGCTTCCACTATGAAAATTTCAATATCGGCCGTGAAGAGGAGTAAGTACATCGAATAAAGGCAGAAACACTAAGAAAAAATTGCGCAAAGCGAATTAATAGCAGTACTAGTTCCGGGAAATCTTACTCGGGGAACGCGAGTTTTGCGCCCCCAGAATGTGTGACTCAATTCATTGCCGCTGTACTTTGGTTGTGCTAGCATCCGCCTCGTCAGGAGAACGGACCAGGGAACTTTTCGTTCGTCCTTCGCCCCTCTTTTCTTTAGAGGGACCCAGGCCGTCAGCCTTCATCCGGTTGCGTTAAACGAGGCCACGCTCTCCTCCCTCAACACACGATCGCCCCCGGCGCAGGCCCGCGCCAGACGTTGGGATGTCGGACCTCGCTGTTCGCTGCGAGTCGGTGAACATATCAGGAGGTCTGTATGAAAACGTATCCCACCAAGGACATCAGAAACGTTGGCATTGTCGGCCACGGCGGCACCGGAAAGACGCAACTGGTGTCGTCGTTGCTCCACACCGCGGGCATGTCGCCGCGCTGGGGAAAAGTTGCGGAAGGAACGGCGGTCACGGATTGGGATGAGGAAGAAATCGCGCGGAAAATATCATTACAAACGGGCCTCGCTTACGCGGAATGGCCCTGTACACTTTGCGGCGGCAGCAACGTAAAAATAAATTTTATCGATCTCCCCGGTTACGGCACTTTTATCAACGAAACGAAAGCTTCGCTCATCGCCGCGGACGCCGCGCTCATTACCGTCGACGCACATGTCGGCGCGCAAGTGACCACGGAAAAGGTTTGGGATTTTTGCACCGAGTACGATATTCCCCGCGCTTTCGTTCTCACCTGGATGGATCGCGAACTCGCAAGTTTTGAACGTTCGATGGAATCACTGGAGCAAGTCTTCGGCCGCAACGTTGTTCCTCTACAATTACCGATTGGCAGCGAACGCGGTTTCCGCGGCGTGATCGATCTCGTCGGAATGAAAGCACACATGTACACGCCCGGCGGCGACGGCAAACCGAAAATCGAGCCGATTCCGCAAGCTCTGGAGGAAGACGCAAAGCAGGCGCACGAGAAGCTCGTGGAAATGGTGGCGGAAGGCGACGACGAATTGATGGAGGAATTTTTCCGCGAAGGAACGATTCCTATCGAAGATTTGATTCCCGGCGTGCGCAAAGCCATTGTCGCGGAAAAAATCTTTCCCGTGCTGATGGTTTCCTCGACGCAAAATGTGGGGACCGCGAGCCTGCTGACGTTTCTTGCAGACGTATTTCCCCATCCCGACGAGCACGCACAGGAAGGGTTCAAAGAGCCGGGCGGAAAAGGGGACCGGGTAGAGCGCAAATACGACGACGCGCAACCGCTTTCTCTCTTTGTATTCAAAACGCTTGCCGACCCTTTTGCGGGCCGCATCAACTATTTCAAGGTAAAGAGCGGCGTCCTGAAAAATGATGCGACACTTACGGATTTCACGCGGAGTTCACAGGAACGGTTCCAGCACATTCAAGTCGTGCAGGGAAAGCAGTTAACAGAAGTCAGCGAGCTTCACGCCGGCGACATCGGCGCCATCGCAAAATTGAAGGAAGTTTTCACTGGCGACACGCTTGGCGACAAAGCTGCGCCTCTTTTCTATAAACCCGCGGTGATCCCTGAGCCTTCCATCACATTCGCCGTTGAACCCAAGACGCGTGCGGACGAAGACAAAATCGGAGTCGGCATCCACAAAATCATGGAAGAGGATTGCGCGCTTCGATTCATTCGCGACCCACAGACCAAGGAATTTCTGCTTGCTGGCAGCGGCCAGCAACACATCGAAGTCGTTGTGGCGAAGTTGCACAAGCGGTACCACGTGGATTTGACTTTGAAACCGCCGAAGGTTCCGTACCGCGAAACGATTCGCGGCAAAGCCGACGCGGAAGGCAAACACAAGAAGCAGTCCGGCGGCCACGGTCAATTCGGCGTCTGCCGCGTGAAATATGAACCGCTCGAACGCGGCAAAGGCATCGAATTCGTCGATGACGTTTTTGGCGGAGCGATCCCGAGAAACTGGATTCCGTCCGTGGAAAAGGGAATTCGCGACACCGCCATTCGCGGCTATCTCGCTGGATTTCCGATGACGGATTTCCGCGCCACGCTTTACGACGGCAAATACCACGACGTGGATTCGTCGGACATGGCATTCCAAATCGCCGGTTCGCTCTCTTTCAAGGAAGCAATGAAGCAAGCACGGCCTGCGCTACTCGAACCGATCATGCAGGTCGAAGTCTATGCACCGGATCAATATTCAGGCGACCTGATGGGCGATCTGAGTTCGCGTCGCGGCCGCATCGCCGGCAGCGAAGTGCGCGGGCACAACGTCGTGATTAAAGCGTTGGTGCCGCTCGCGGAAATGCTCAGCTACGCGACGGATCTCACGTCCAAGACGCAGGCTCGCGCGACGTACTCGATGGAATATTCTCACTACGACTACGTGCCAAACGAGCTCGCGGACAAAGTGATCGCGTCGCACAAACCACACGCCGAACACTTGGTGGAAGAAGAAGCATAACGCGTCGGAGTATGATGCGTACTTGTGAACTAGTAAGCCGCTTGAGACTCGCAGTCTGTATTGCGGTCGTTGTTTGTCCCGCGTTCACATTTGCGCAATCCGGGCCGCAGAGTTTTTACAATGTGGATGTTTTTGACGGCTACCAGATGCTGCGAGGGCAGACCGTCGAGGTTGAGAACGGCGTAATTCGAGAAGTAAGACCTGCCACCCAGCGGCCGTCTAAAGCGGATTTCATCGACGGCACCGGCAAGACCCTACTCCCCGGTCTAATTGATGCGCACTGCCACATCGGGTACCAGGAAGAAGGACTCGAGCAAGCGGCAGCGCTTGGGGTGACTACGGAGCTGGATATGTGGGGAGATCCAGCCAGACTCGGCACGTTGCGACAAGAAATAAAGCACGGCCAGCATCCCAATGCGGCGGATTTCCGAACGGCGGGCATCGGCGCCAGCGTGCCGGGCGGGCATCCCAGCGAAATGGAGGGGCCGCCTTATCCCAAGCTAGGTCCGCAGGACGACGTGCAAGCGTTTGTGGACGCGAGAATTGCGGAAGGGTCCGACTATCTGAAAATTATCTACGACCATTTGCTTCCGGGCCTGACGTTCGATCAATTGCGCGACCTTGTGGCGGCCGCTCACAGGCGTAACCTGCGCGTGGTCGTGCATGAAACCATGCAGAAGGATGGACTGGAGGCGATCCGGGCGGGCGCGGACAATGTTGAGCATTTATTTGCGGACACACCGATAGCTGCAGAATTCATCAGCGCCGCAGTGCAGAATCACACCGCGATTACGCCCACGCTGGCGATCATTTCCTCGGCCGGGGGAGAAGCGCGGGGAGCCCCTGTGGCCGACGACGCGCGATTTTCTCCTTACCTGCTGGGTTGGAACGTTCGCGGACTCCACAGCAAGTTTCCTGAGGAATTCACGAAGCGGACGCACTTTGAATATGCGTGTGCCGCAACGAAAGCTTTGCGTCAGGCGGGCGCGATTTTGCTGGCGGGAACGGATGCACCCGGACCGGGCACAGGCTACGGTTTGAGTATGCATGTGGAGCTACAGCTACTGACGGAATGTGGCCTGACTGCTGAAGAAGCCCTAAGCGCCGCCACTGCAGTAACCGCACGAGAGTTTGGTTTAATCGACCGTGGACGGATCGAGGTTGGGCGGCGCGCCGATCTTCTCTTGGTGAAGGGCGATCCAACGAAGGAGATTCGCGCCACACGAGACATTGTTGGTGTGTGGATTGGCGGACGCAAGATTGACCGAGACGCGGTGGCGCGAATGGCGGAGGCGAGCCGGAAACAACTGCCGTCAAATTGAAGAGCAACATAAGCGGGTTTAAGAAAGGCGCGGCTGGAACATCCCGACGTGAGCCTGAGCTCGAGCATGGAAAGCTCCGAGTGACCGGTGCGCACCTGCGGCCCCCTGGGAAGTTCCGAGCCGGGCCGGGCGAGTCAAGGCTTTCCCTGACCTTGGAATAGAGATTCTTCCCGCACAGCAAATGCTGTTCTCACTGGATTGAAGTCCTCCGCGGAGTGCGTATAGTCCGAGGCAGGACGAGAAGGGCCACGAATGCAGGACAAACGGCCCGCGCTGAAGACCCCGCCGACGCTGAACGATTGGCCGCCTCTCCCTCGCAGCTCTACCCGACCCAGATCTGAGTTCCGTTGTGGTGCAACGTATTGAGCATCGGTGTCTTTTCTGGCAGTGGAAGCTGACTCATGCACAGCGAAATACACTGCGTAACCAGACGGAGCTGATCGCCGCAGCAACCCGGCAGATCCTGCGCCGGTCCGCAACTTGCCGGCAACGACACAATTCGCCGTTGCCGATAGCCGACCGAATCTACCGAGTGGTCCGATGGACGAAACAAGGCAGCCTAGTCTGGCTCTTGTTGTGCCTGCTGGTTTGCACGAGCGGTGTCCGGGCGCAAATTGACAGTTTCGACAGACAGACCGTCGAGATTTTCGGGACTGTATTTGCGGAGACGGGCAACCGTCCTGTAGAGGGCGCCATAGTGAACATCCGGCTGGATACGGGAGGAACTTTCGTTAGCGTTCTGACCGACTGGAGTGGGCGCTTCCGCGTGCAGAGGCTCGAACCTGGAGCGTACGAAATCTTCGTGGAAGAACCGAACTACGAGCCAGCTCACGTGACTCTTCAACTTCCTCGCGGTCCCTCACCGCCCCTAGAACTGTCTCTCAAATCGAGCAACCGTTCGCTTGTGCGTCGGACAGATTACGCGATTTCCGTGAGGGAATTGAAAATACCTATGCAGGCGCGCAATGCATTTGAGAAGGGATTGCAACGTCTGGCGAAACAAGATGCGGCCGGCAGCCTGACTCAGTTCGCGCGAGCCACTGCGGGATTCCCGGACTATTACGAAGCCTACTATCACATCGGTGTGGCGGACCTCCGGCTGGGCCGCGAAGAAGAAGCGGCGCAGGCGTTCCAAAGAGCGATTGATCTAAGCGGAGGGCGGTACGCCTGGGCGCAGTTCGCCCTGGGTTTGGTGCTTTACCGCAGAGGGGAATATGCCGAAGCTGAGACGGTGATCCGCCAGGGACTGAACCAGGATGAAAATTCAGCCATAGGTCATCTCTTGTTGAGCCTCGCCCTATTTCGCGAGAGCCGGCTGGACGAGGCAGAAAAAAGTGCTGGAGATGCACTCTGGAGAAAGTCCGGCTTTGCCTTGCCTTACCTTGTGCTGGCGGACATCCACGGGCGCAGGGGCGAATATGCGAGGGAACTCCAGAACCTGGATGCATACCTCAAACTCGAGCCTAACGGACCGGCAAGCAAACGGGTTCGCGAGATTCATGAAGGCGTCCAGCGAATTATTTTCAGAACGAAAGCCCAGGAATAGTTTTGAGGATAAGAGGGGGCGATGGCATGGTTAAAGTGAAGTCGAGTCAAAGGGTCTTTACGGACACGGAGACGGCCAGGCTGACCGGGATTTGCCTGAAGCATCTCCGCGGCTTTGCACGCAGCAGGCACCTAGGATTCATCGCACGCGCGGCTGAAGCAGCGGGCATGCAAACGGAACAGTGGCTGTTCACGCTGCCGGACGTGATGATTTTGGTGACTCTGCATCCGCGGTGTAAGCACTAGGCCGCTTGCCGACGCCGTGGATTTCGAGCAGTGAGAACTCAGCCGAAGCGCGGGAGAAACATTCCGGTCCGTTTGGCGTGTTCGGCGAAGCCTTCGCCGAATTCTTCGGAGAGAAAGCGTTCTTCGCGTTTTGCTTTCCGGTAAAGCGCCGCGAGGATCAGCACCAATCCGAGAATGGAACGGACTTCGCCTTGCAATAAGACCGTTCCGACGAACGAGCCAAGCAGACCGGTATAAATCGGATGACGAATCCAGCGGTATGGCCCGCGGCGAATCAGATTGTGTCCCGATTTGATTGTGACCGTGCCGCTCCAATTTGCGCCGAGCGCAATGCGCGCCCAAACGGCAAAGACGAGGCCGCC
>Ga0075426_10000895_pt1 | contig 20983 bp, 28 predicted proteins | sample SoiMethybrSBSTD5_FD_75304 | JGI IMG/M metagenome (GOLD analysis project Ga0075426, IMG submission 75304) | Bulk soil microbial communities from a Populus tree surrounding site in Tennessee, USA - Soil MetaG P. TD hybrid SBSTD5 | ecosystem: Environmental > Terrestrial > Soil > Tree plantation...
GCGGAAAGCGGAACCTTGATCTTCATGGTAGGCGGCGAAGAACACGCAATTGAGAGTCTCAAGCTGTTGTTCGCGGCTATCGGTAAGAAGATTTTCCGAATGGGAGAAACTGGCAAAGGCCAGGCAGCCAAGCTGGTGATGAATTTACAAATTGCTTTGATCTACGAGGGCTTTGCCGAGGCCCTGACTCTGGCTACCAAGCTCGGCGTAGATCCTGAGGCTCTGCTGCCACTGATTCAGTCCTCGATGGTGCATTCCGGTGTGGTTGAATATAAGGCGCCATTCGTCTTGAAGCGCGACTTCACGCCTAATTTCCCTTTGCGCCTCATGCACAAAGACATCCGGCTGGCGCTCGATGCCGCCAGAGAAGTACGCGTGAAACTTCCCGGACTGGAAACTGTCGAAGAAATCTACGAAATGGCGACCGAAGACGGCCACGAAAACGAAGACTATGCAGCCACGCTTGCGCTGCTTGAGAAGTGGGCAGGCGTGGAAGTGAAAGCTGTGCCGGCCTAAACCTGCTCTCCCTTAAGCAGCGTAGTACCTCCGTAACCCGCCGCGCGCCCGCCTATTACAGAATTATTACGTCATTGTCTTATCCATACTGATAGCTTAGTCGATAGGTATTCAAAGCGCGTACGGAGCTACCGCACCAGCATGGACCTGCAAACCCTGAATCGGAAACAGCCGAGCGAAACGAAGGTCAACTGGATAACCACCGGCTTCATGGTCGCCTTTCATCTCGGCGCCATTGCCGCGCTGTTCTTTTTCAGTTGGAAGGCCGTGCTAGTTTCGGCATTCCTGTGGTGGGTTTCCGGCAGCCTGGGAATCGGCATGGGCTATCACCGCCTGCTCACCCATCGCGGATACAAGACACCAAAATGGGTCGAGTACGTACTGACCACCTGTGCAACCCTGGCGCTTGAGGGTGGGCCCATTTTCTGGGTTGCTACCCACCGCATTCACCACCAGAAATCTGATCAGGAAGGGGACCCGCACACTCCGCTCGACGGAAAGTGGTGGGCGCACATGGGCTGGATTCTCACCGGTAAATCCATGCACCATGACACTACGACTTTGGCTCGATATGTCCCCGACTTGGCGAAGGACAAATTTCATCTCTGGATCACCAAATACCACTACGTTCCAATTGTTGTACTGGGAGTTCTGCTTCTGACGTTGGGTGGCCTTCCACTGCTGCTGTGGGGTATCTTCCTGCGCACAGTCATTGGCCTGCATTGCACCTGGATGGTCAATTCCATCACCCACACATGGGGCTCGCGCCGATTCGTGACACGTGATCTCTCCACCAATAACTGGTGGGTGGCGTTACTGACCTTCGGCGAAGGTTGGCACAACAACCATCATGCGCACCCAGTTTCTGCCCGCCACGGGATCGCCTGGTATGAAGTTGACGTCAACTGGTATGGAATCTGGGCACTCAAGAAGCTGGGACTCGCGCGCCATGTGTACAGAGTAAGACTCTCCGAATTGCGCAAGAAGTCCACCTTACCCGCACAGCCAGAATCGCAGCTGCACCTGGTCCCTGAACCCTCAATTTCGTCCGGCGACTGAAAAGCTTGCAAGAATGGATTGGGTCGTCCTCAGGCCTTCCGTCCGCGCCAGCTTGGCTCGTCGCTGCTGTTTCACGCAGTCAAAGTGTATAGAAGGCAAACTGCGAACGGAGAAACGGGGAACTGAGAACCGCTGTCCCTTTCCGAAATTATATACTTTACAAACCCATTCCAAGGTAACAAGCTCCAAACCCAGTCCACACATACCACTCCCGTTCAAGGAAGTGATAGCAGACGCGGTCAAGGTTAAACCCCCAGAGAAGGGACCAGAAGGGAAAGCTAACGTGAGCGACATGAGGGGCGGCAGGAAGCGTCGCTGAGTAAAATAGAGGGCCAAACAGTTATCGACCCTCCCAATTTCTTTGGACTACTGCCTTCTGCCCTCTCCATTGTTAAGGCCATCCTCACCTGGAGTCGATGGGCTAACGTTCATGATGAAGTACCCCTTGCCGTTATCGACGATTACCGATACGTGCGTGCTGTCGAGCCAGTTGTCCGTTACTGTGCAGTCTGGGCTTACCGAATAGGTTCCAGTAAATTCGAGAGGCCCAATATTCGTGCCAGGCACTCTCACGAAGAGCTTTCCTGGGAGGCCACCATTTCCGTCAAGACGAAGCGACCGACCGCAACGAACCCTGTGCCAGTAGCGTGGAAACCGTAACTTCCGTGCAGGGTAGCATTGGAGCAATGCTCAGCGTCTTGCGCCTGAATCCCGCAAGCGAGGCTAAGTACAACCAGCGTTAACTGCAGAAGTCGATTTCTGACGGACATGTTTCGCGCTCCTTTTGATGAATTGGAAGACGAGGCGCGAGGGCAGACAGCCGCTCGAACAATTTCGGCGAGGAGGAGGAGTCAGCTCATGCTGACTACGACTTCTGACTGAAGCCCGCGCTGGAAGCCTGAACCCGAGCGGGAGGCATTGTTGCCGTTAAAACTGCCTCTGTCCAGCTGGTGGGTTTGTCAAAGGCGTAATTGCACCCTTTTCCCTTGACCTCACTTTCGCCGTAGGTCATAAAGGTATGTGCGTTCTTGAGTACCTCAAAAGTATGGTACTAATCGTTTGCTCTCTGTACCTTGCCCACAACTGGCTTATTTCCCAAAGATTTTGCCCCAGTTCTCCCGCTAAGGCGATGATTCCAAAAGATCACGGAAGGGGAGGAATACCCTCCAAATGGCTACATCGGCAGCCCTACAATGCGTCGCGCGACCTCCACACCCACACTCAATGGACGGGCTGGGCGCTCACCTTGTTAGATTCCGCCTAAATCACCGAAAGAACAGCTCTTCAATGTTAGATTCCGCCTAAATCACCGAAAGAACAGCTCTTCAATCTTGTTCTCTCTGGGAGCTCACTTGTGAAGCGATCCATCACAATTTGTATTTGCCTGCCGATGCTCACTGCCATTGTCATGGCGCAGTCCGCAACCCCACAAAAGCAGCCACTCACCATCGAGGCGATCTTCGCTGAAGGCGGAATCACCGGGCGCGCGCCGGAAACCGTGAAGTGGAGCCCGGATAACAGCAAAGTCTCTTTCGTGCAGCGCGATAACTCCGGCGAGCACGGTGAGTTGTGGTATGTGGATCTTAAAACCGGCGAGAAGAAACTGCTGGTACCCGAGGTCAAGCTGGCCGCCTTGGCTCCGCCGTTGAATCGGATTACCGACGAGCGCGAGAAAGAGCGAATCACCCGCTACCGCGTTGCCGAATATCTCTGGGCGCCGGATTCGAAGCATCTGCTGTTCAACGCCCAGGGTCAGCTCTGGCTTTATACGATTGAATCCGGCACGGCCGTAGCGATCACGTCCTCCCCAGATCCTGCTTCTGATCCCAAGTTTTCTCCCGACGGCGCTCGCCTAGCCTATGTGCGCAATCACAATCTCTACACTCGCCTTGCATCCGGCAAAGCCGAGAAGCAACTTACAGCTGATAAAGACGAGAATTTTCTCAACGGCGAAGTGGACTGGGTGTACGCCGAAGAACTCTCTGTGCGCAGCAATTACTTCTGGTCTCCCGATGGCAAAGATATCGTCTTTCTGCAGATGGACGAGACCGCTGTACCCACCTATCCCATTACCGAGTGGCTGCCGGCACGACCCAAACTCGACATGCAGAAATATCCGAAAGCCGGCGACCCCAATCCAGGCGTACGCCTGGGCGTGGTGACCGCATCTGGGGGAAAAGCGAAATGGATTTCGCTCACGGACGATCAGGACATTTACCTCCCCCGCTTTGGCTGGCTACGCGACGGCCTGCTTTGGGCGGTGGTCCTCAACCGCGCCCAGGATACGCTCGACCTTTATTTCGTGGACGCGCACTCCGGCCGCTCGCGTAAGGTGCTCACCGAAACCGTCCCCGGCGCGTGGGTGAATGTCAGCGATGATTTCAAAATTCTGAAATCCGGCAACCGGTTCCTGTGGTCGAGCTGGCGCGACGGCCACACCCAGATTTATCTCTACAGCTTTGACAAAGACAACCCGCTCGCCAGCGACCCCAAACTGGAACGCCAGCTCACCAGCGGCGACTTTGAAGTGCTATCGGTGCAGGCGGTGGATGAGGTGGCGGGCACTATCTATTTCATTTGCAACAAGGATGATCCTCGTCAGCAGCAGCTCTATTCCGTGAAGCTAGACGGCTCAGCCGTTGCGCGGGTCTCCCGCGAGGATGGTAGCCACGATGCGACCTTTGCCGACGATGCCAAACATTACGTCGATAATTTTTCGGCTGTTCTCAAAGCGCCCCAAATGTCGGCCTGCGACACAATCGGCGACTGCCGCCCGTTTTGGCAGGCCCAGAATGGCGAGACCTTCGACTTGAAGCAGCCGCAATTCATGGAATTCAAAGCTGAAGACGGCACCACCCTCTATGGTGAACTCTTGCTGCCGCCGACTGCGGCCAAGAAGAAAGTTCCACTGATCATTTACGTTTACGGCGGCCCAGCGGCGCAGGTGGTAAAGAATGAGTGGAGTGGAAGTCACGAAGAGGCGCTATTCCACCAGCTTTTGCTCACACACGGCTTCGCCATCTTCTCAGTCGATAATCGCGGCACTCCTGGACGGGACCGCAAATTCCAGACCGCCATCTTCCATCAGTTCGGCGCAATCGAACTGAAAGACCAGTTGACTGCCCTCGACCAGCTGCTGGCTCAGTATCCGCAATTGGACGCCAGCCGCATCGCCATCTGGGGATGGAGCAACGGCGGCTTCATGACCCTCTACGCCCTTACCCATTCAGACCGCTTCAAATGCGGGGTTTCTGTCGCCCCGGTAACCGACTGGCACGATTACGATTCCATCTACACGGAACGCTACATGGGTCTGCCCAGGGAGAATGCAAAGGGCTACGAGGATTCGTCGGACCTGCGGGTAGCTTCCCAACTGCGTGGAGCCTTGCTGCTGGCCCACGGCACCAGTGATGACAATGTCCATTTTCAGAACAGCATTCAGATGATTGAACAGCTCATCAAGGCGGACAAACAGTTCCGCTTCATGGCTTATCCCGGGAAGACTCACGGCATCGGCGGCCCGGCCGATCGGATGCACCTCTTCCACATGATCGAGGAACATTTTGAACGGGAAATGAAATAGCCATGGTCCGAGTGTCCCTGCACCGTGAGTGCATGTCCGTTGGATTCAAATTGACAAGCAGAATGTGCCGTTTCAGAATCCTCAGATGATTTCGAAAGATCTGCTAGACATCCTGGTCTGTCCAGCCTGCAAAAAACCGCTGGTGCTGAAGGACGAAGGCCAGAGCCTTAAGTGCGGCGAGTGCCGCCGCGTGTACCCGATCCGCGACAACATCCCCATCATGCTGGTCGATGAAGCCACCACCGATCCCTCCTGATCGAAAATTTGCGCTTTCCGTCGTTTCTCGTCCCACAACGACACATTGTGTCAATCGCGAGACTCTGAGAGAACCCCCTGGCGAGAGACATTCCTTCTCAGCTTACCTGCAAAATACAGAATTCACTGGAGTCAGAAGACTGCAGGCAACCCTGATCTGCATCTCTGTTTTGAGACGACAGTGCGGCACGCGAATTGCATGCAACTAAGCCGACGGCCACTGAGTCTAATAGGTCAGAGAGGTAAAGGTCGGAGGTGAAACGGCCATGAAAGAGAGATTCTCAAGTACCGAACTGACGGCTTTGAGAAACGATCTGGTGCAGGGAGGCTTGATCGATTCTCACGAGGCCGCCGAGCTTTTGCAGGTTTTCCTGATGGGACGTGGCTATGGCGTGTCGCCACAAGCGGCCCGCGACGCCGTTGGACGAGTGGAGATGTCAGGCTGTTCTTTGCCGGTTCTGCAGCATGAACTGGAAAATCTTGCCCTGGTGATGTAACTCGCGGTCAGCGGTGACTGTGGAGAATGAGTCGGTTTAGAAGAAATCTGCGGGGACCTCAGAACCGAGTCGCTCCCCGAAGGTAGTAGCGCGAGACGAGCCGGGCCAACCAGCCCGGCTTTTCCCTTTTCAGTGGCTAGTGTTCGGTGGCTAGTTGCTAGTTCTAACCACTAATCACTAGCACCTAAGAGCCACTGCTCTATTCGTATCGCAGACTCTCGACCGGATCCAACTTCGCGGCGCGCGTGGCGGGAACGGTGCCGAACAGAATTCCCACGAACGAAGACACTACGATAGCAACGATAGCCGACAATCCTGAGATCGGGATTCGGTACTCGGTCAAGAATCTGACCGAGTAGGGCAGCGCCAAGCCGAGAACCACGCCGATCAGCCCGCCTCCCACCGAGATCAGAATTGCCTCTGACAAGAATTGGAAACGAATCTCGCTGTTGGTTGCGCCCAAGGCTTTGCGGATGCCGATCTCGCGAATCCGGGCGCTTACGGTGGCCAGCATGATATTCATGATCCCAATACCGCTAACTAGCAGGACGACCGCAGCGACAGCCAACAACACCAGGGTAAGGGCATTTGCGGTTTTCTCCGCCACGGCCACGAGTTGGGTCAAGTTCGTCACGTTGTACACAGACTCAGGCCGATGACGACCTTGAATTACGCGGTGGATCTGAGCGGTCGCCGGAGCAACCATCGCCGGGTCAGCCACCGAAAAGTAGATCTGCTTTACCGTCGGCGTCTCAGTGAAATAGCGTGACACTGTGTAAGGAATCGCCATCGTGTTCGTGGTCACTTCCGACTGGCCAAAGGTGTCCACCCGCTCTTTGAAGGTCCCAATGATGGTGAATGGCAATCCGCTTAATTTGATCACACTGCCCACGGCTTCTTGGGGGCTGCCATAGATCTCTTCTGCCATCTTCTGCGTGATTACGCCGATCTTGTTGTGGGCCTGTTCGTCCTGCGCATCGAAGAACCTCCCTGAAACCACCACCAGGTTTCGCACCGTTTTGTATTCGGGAAACACCCCCAGTATCTGGATGTCCCGCTCCTTGCCGCTCCCCACTGCAACCCGTTCCTCCAGTTGAACCACCGGAGACGCCGCCACGATCCCGGGAACTTCCTGCTGAGCGGAGGTCATGTCATCAATCGTTAGCTGGTCCGGAGCAGTGTTGGTAATGCGCTGCGCTCCTCCTTGATACTCGGCATAAATCAGGTTGGCGCCGATCGCCTGGATCTGATTCAAGACGTATTGCTTTCCGGTCATTCCGATGGTTACGACCAAGATTAAGGAAGCCGTGCCGATGACCATGCCGAGACCAGTCAGGGCAAAGCGCACCTTATTGCTGCAAAACGTGTCGTAGGCGAAACTCAGGATCTCGCTGAAAACCAGCTGCGGACGGCCCGAGCTCACAGCAGTTGCGGTAGGCACCTTGAAATTAGATGCTACGGAGTGGCGGGGGAACCTGCAAGATGCCAGCAAGGCACCCAAGCCAATATCCTGGCCGGCACTCTTTGCGTTCTGCGCCTTTCCTTGGCGAGCTTTGCGGTTTAAGATTTTTCTGCTGTTGCTGGTAAGCACCCGAGACTTAACGACTCCCGCGAATCATAAGCAGCTTGAAAGCTGGATTCCGAAGAAGCAAAGGCTTGAACCGAAAACAGCTAGTCGTCCTGATGCTCCTGTCGCTGGCAGCGCTGCTGATTCATGGGTACCATCCTTTCGCCGAAGATGCTGAAATCTATCTGCCTGGCGTCGAAAAGATACTCGATCCTGGTCTGTTTCCGGGCGGCGAGAAATTCTTCCAATCCCATGCAAGTCTCACCTTGTTTCCGGACCTGATTGCTGCATCAGTGCGGCTGAGTCATTTGCCTTTGGAATGGACGCTGCTGGTTTGGCAGGGGCTTTCGATTTTCCTGTTGCTGCTGGCCGCCTGGCAATTTACCAGCAAGTGCTTTGCCGAGGTAAATGCGCGCTGGTGCGGAGTCGCGATGCTGGCGGCCCTGCTCACCCTACCTGTTGCCGGGACTTCCCTCTACCCCCTGGATCAGTACGTTGTCCCACGGAATCTCTGCGCCTTCGCAAGCATATTTGCAGTTGTACGGACCCTCGATCGCAAGTACTCGCAAGCGGCCCTGTGGCTTGCCTTCGCAGGCCTGGTACATCCGTTGATGTGGTTTTTTGCGTTTGTATATTGTTTGCTCATGGTGGGATTCGAAAGGTTTTCGCCGGCGCTGGCGTTCGCCAGTCTGCTGCCCTTAGGAATTTCGTTCCACCGCCCCTCTCCCGCTTACGAACAGGCAGTCAAGCTGCATCGGTATTTTTACCTCCAGACCTGGGCATGGTACGAGTGGCTGGGAATCATCGGCCCAATCGCAATTCTGTGGGGGTTTACCCACGTCGCACAAACGCGGCGGTTGCACGACGTAGAGCGCTTATGCCGCGCGCTCATTCCTTACCAATTAATCTTCCTGGCCGCCGGGCTGGCGCTTTCATTGCCACTCTTCGGAAATCTTGCTCGACTGCAACCGCTGCGCAGTTTGCACCTGCTGTACATCGTGATGATTCTGATCTCCGGTGGATTTCTGGGAAGCTTCGTATTGAAGAAGCACTTATGGAGATGGATCCTATGCTTTGCTCCTTTATGTGTCGGGATGTTGCTGGCCCAGCGCTCACTTTTTCCCTACAGCGCACATCTTGAGTGGCCGGGCACCGCCTCCAGAAATCCCTGGGTGCAGGCCTTTGTTTGGGCGCATCAGAATACTCCCAAAGACGCGACCTTCGCTCTCGACCCCCTGTACATGCTCATTCCCGGAGAGGACGCGCAGGGTTTTCGTGCAATCGCTCAGCGCAACAGGTTAGCCGACGCCATTAAAGACAGCGGAGCGGTCAGCATGTTTCCTCCGTTGGCCGAAGAATGGCTGAAGCAACTTCGTGCACAAACAGACTGGAAACAATCTCAGGTACAGGATTTCGAGAGGTTACGAGCCGACTACGGAGTGAGCTGGATAATCTTACAAGTGCCTGGAGTTATAGGTCTCGAATGTCCATACCGAAATTCTGCCGTGCTGGTTTGCAAGAACCGGTGAGGGAATCAAGATCCATCCAGCAACCAGATACCGCTAGGTTTTTCGGGAGACGTTCAGTCCTCATTCCGTTTCCGTGTTCTTCAGCCCCCCACCCGGTTCAAGCATGCCGCGCGAATAGTAGGTTACATGCCCCGGCTCCAATCGTCGTCCTTTGTCACTGAAAACCCGGAAACGTACGATCCCGAATTTCTGCAGTGCAAACTGCAACGTTGTGGCAAGCACTTCAAGACCGTACTTCACGCTGCGGCGGAAGTTGATGGAGGAAGCTTCTTCAAAGTACTTGGTCGGGCAGGAAACTTCTCCAATGCGGAAGCCGAAGTGTACACACTGGGCCAACATCTGATTGTCGAAGACGAAATCGTCGGAATTTTCCAGCAACGGGAGTTCCAACAGCACTTTGCGGCTGAACGCGCGATACCCAGTGTGGTACTCCGAGAGTTTTACGCGCAGGAAAAAGTTTTGAAAGGCAGTGAGCAGGCGATTGAAAACATACTTGTAGAACGGCATTCCGCCGCGAAGCGCCTGCCCTCCGATAATTCGAGAGCCAAGCACAACGTCATAAACTCCGTACGCCACCATGCTGGACATGGCGGTCACGAGCAAGGGCGTGTACTGATAATCGGGATGCACCATGATGGCCACGTCAGCCCCATCCGCCAGGGCCTCGCGATAGCAGGTCTGCTGGTTGCGTCCATAGCCATAGTTCTGATCATGGACGAAATACTTCAGCCCCAGCTTGTGGGCAACTTCGACGGTGCGGTCGGAGCTGTGATCATCGACGAGGATACAGGTATCCACCAGGTCGGGAAGCTCACTGACGGTGAGCTCCAGAGTTTTTTCCGCGTTATATGCGGGGAGGACGACTGCAACGCGTTTACCGTTGATCATGCTTCAGCGAACCGAAAAGTTCATAGTGAGTACTTCCATCACTTCAACACGATTTCCGCAAAATCGCAAGATATCCCGCGAGTGCTCCTATAATCCAAAAGTTCGAATAATTTTGCTTGCAGATGGTCTCTACTCCGGCACAGGTTTCTCCGCCCAGAACAGGTACAGCTCTGATTCACATCGGATTCGTGCTCACGGGTGTGATGACAACTCTGCTCGGCCCGACGCTTCCTATACTTTCGGCGCGCTGGTCGCTAAACGATGCCCAGGCTGGATATTTGTTCACGTCCCAATTCCTCAGTTCCATCATTGGCGTTGCGATTTCCAGTTGGCTGATCCAGCGCCGCGGTTATCGCCTGACGCTTATGCTGGGGATGGTTCTGATGGGATTAGGCGCCGGCTTACTGGCCATGGCGAACTGGACACTCGGCTTGACCTCAGTCGGGATCTACGGAGCAGGATATGGGATTGCCAGCGCGACCGCTAATCTTCTCGTCTCGGAGTTGAACCCGACTCGGCGCGCCGCCGCACTGAATCTCCTGAATTTCTCCTGGGGAATCGGAGCAGTAGGCTGTCCATTCCTGGTAGCAATGCTGCAAAGGGCCAACCGCATGATTGTTTTTTGGTATGGAATGGCGTTGCTGCTGGGTCTCGAAGCCGTCTACCTCGGACTTATCAGACTGCCCGCGTTAAAGTCCGGAACTCGAACACCGGCGAGCGGCCAAGTATGGAAAAGCCACCTGTTCCCGATACTGGGAGCCTTATTCTTTGTCTACGTCGGAACCGAAACTTCCGTCGGTGGTTGGATCGCTTCTTACGCCCGCCGCATCGACCTGGTACCCGGAACTTTCTGGGTTATCACGCCATCCTTTTTCTGGGGAGCGTTGCTTGCAGGCCGCGCCGTCGCTCCAATATTGCTTCGCCGAACGCGCGAAACGACCGTCGCCAGCGCCGGATTGGCTCTGTCGTGCCTGGGCATTGTGCTGCTGCTGATAGCTCATGCCATGACTCCAATTGTCCTCGGCGCGGCACTCGCCGGACTGGGTCTTTCCTCCGTGTTTCCGATCAATATCTCTTTAATCTCGCGTTGGTTCGGAGAAGAGGGCGTGCGCTTTGGCGGAGTAATGTTCGCCCTCGCCGGCCTGGGCGGAGCGACTTTGCCCTGGCTGGTCGGCTTGCTTTCCGCTCAGACCGGCAATTTGAAAGCAGGCCTCGTCGTCCCACTTCTCGGCAGTGCAATCATGCTCGTTCTGTACCTTGCCAACCGCGCAGCGCAGAGCCACGCTGCCACTTGATAAACTAGTTCTGGCCGAGGCTCACTTAATGGCAGCGCGAACTCTCTTTGAGAAGATCTGGGATGAACACATCGTCTGCATCCCATCCGGGCAGTTGCCGCTGCTCTATATAGACTTGCACCTCGTGCACGAAGTCACCTCTCCACAGGCATTTGAGGGACTTCGGGCCGCAGGTCGCCGAGTCCGGCAACCTAAGCAAACTTTCGCGACCGTCGACCACAATGTGCCCACGGAACCGCGGGGCACGCCAATAAACGACCCCATAGCAGCGCGCCAGATCGAAGCTCTGCAAAAAAACTGCAAAGAGTTCGGCGTCCCCCTCTTCGACATGGATTCCCCCGACCAGGGCATCGTCCACATAATCGGTCCTGATCTCGGCCTGACGCAACCGGGCATGACCATCGTCTGCGGCGACAGCCACACGAGCACTCACGGCGCATTTGGCGCGCTGGCGTTCGGCATAGGCACATCGGAAGTCGAACACGTTCTCGCCACGCAGTGCCTCCCGCAACGCCGTCCCAAAACGATGTTGATTGATGTGACCGGGAAGCTGGCTGAAGGGGTCACTGCAAAAGATCTTGCGCTCGGGATCATCGGCCAGATCGGCACTGATGGCGCCACCGGCCATGTCATCGAATACGCCGGGGAAGCGGCCCGCAGTCTCTCCATGGAAGGCCGCCTGACTCTGTGCAACATGAGCATTGAGGCAGGTGCCCGCGCCGGCATGGTCGCTCCCGATCAGACCACGTTCTCTTATGTGAAAGGCCGGAGGTTTGCTCCGAGCGCAGTCGACTGGGAGAAAGCCGTCGCACGTTGGAGTTCACTGCCATCAGATCCAGGCGCTCGTTACGACAAAGTGGTTCAAATCGATGCTTCGAAGTTGGCTCCGTTCGTCACCTGGGGCACGAATCCTGGGATGGTGGTCCCGGTCAGCAGCCACGTGCCTGAACTAAACGAGATGAAGAACGCCTCCGACCGTCAGGCTGCTGAACGCATGTTCGAGTACATGGGATTGCAACCCGGCACGCGCATGGAACAAATCGCCGTCGACCGTGTGTTCATCGGTTCCTGTACCAACTCGCGTCTTGAGGATTTGCGGGCTGCAGCACGCGTGGCGAAAGGCCACCGCGTGAACCCAAAGGTTCGCGCCATGGTTGTGCCGGGATCGCAGGCGGTCAAGCATGCCGCTGAGCAGGAAGGCCTGCATCGCATTTTTCAGGAAGCCGGTTTCGAATGGCGTGAATCCGGGTGCTCCATGTGCCTAGGCATGAATCCTGACATCCTGCAGCCAGGCGAGCGCTGCGCCTCGACCAGCAATCGCAATTTTGAGGGACGTCAAGGACGCGGCGGACGCACTCATTTAGTTAGTCCAATGATGGCGGCAGCCGCCGCCATTGCCGGTCACTTCACCGATATCCGCAACTGGAGATTTCACTAGTTATGCAGCCATTTCACGTGCATAAGGGAAAAGTTGCACCGCTTGACCGGGCGAATGTCGACACCGATCAGATCATTCCCAAGCAATTTCTGAAGAGGATCGAGCGCACAGGCTTCGGAGAGTTTCTTTTCTACGACTGGCGGCGCGCGAAAGATGGATCGTTCGAGCCATGGTTCCCGCTGAACCGTCCGCAATACGCGGGAGCGAGTATTCTGGTCGCCGGAAAGAATTTCGGGTGCGGATCGTCGCGGGAACACGCAGTTTGGGCGCTTGAAGACTTTGGCTTTCGCGCGGTGATTGCGCCCTCATTCGCAGATATCTTTGCTAACAATTGCGTGAAGAATGGTGTTCTGGCAGTTGTTCTCGCTGAAAAAGAAGTCAGCGAAATTATCCGGCGCGCCGCTGAGACCCCCGAGTACAAGATCATGATCGACCTTGAGCAATGCACCGTGCGCGATGATCGGGGCTTTTCCGCAGAGTTTCCGATCGACGAGTTTACGCGTTACTGCCTGCTCAACGGACTCGACGACATCGGCCTGACGCTACAGCACGAAACCGAAATCTCGGCTTATGAATCTGGCCATGCCAGTCCTTACGCCAGCGCGCCATGATCTGTCCGTTGCGTAGATCGAATCTATGCAGAAGCTAGTCATCAAAACCCGCAAAAAACGCGAGATTCTCGACATCACCGACAAAGTCGAAGCCGCCCTCGGAAACGGCACTCCCGGCGCCGGGGTCTGCAACCTCCTCATCCTGCACACGACAGCCGCCTTGACCACTGCCGACCTTGATCCCGGCACCGACCTCGACATGCTTGACGCATTCGAGCAAATGATCCCGAAACTACGCTATCGCCATCCGCATGATCCGGCACACGTGCCCGACCACATCCTGTCTGCTCTGATTGGCACATCGGTCGCTCTGCCCTTCGAGAAAAATAGCCTCCTCCTGGGGACCTGGCAGCGCGTAGTTCTCGTGGAACTTGATGGTCCACGAGAACGGGAGTTAGTCGTGACAATCACGCCCGAGAAATAGCCGTTAGCTGATACTCATATCGTAAAATTGATCTTGTGCAGGCCGGGAGAGGTGCGTGAGCGGTTGAAACGGATGGTCTTGAAATTAGCCGTATGCCTGCGGTCCTACCTATTTTGCTCAGCCAACGATTCAATTCTTCAGGCTGAGCGTAAACGTACCGACCCGCTTGGACAGAAGTCAGTTCACGTTACTGAACATTATTGTCGGTTCCGTAAATTCTGGCCCTCCTAATTCCGGAAATTCCGGCACGCCTAAGAAACTCCACAAACGTTAAGAATCTCCCTGTACTCCGGCCTAGGTGGGAGTCGAGGAGAGGAGGATGTGGAGAATGCTGAAACGACACGAGGTCGAGATTCTTTTGAAGGCGGATCACCCGAAGACGGAAGTGGCCCGCCTGAGCGGGGTTTCGTTGCGCTCGGTAAAACGCATCGCGCAGGAAATGCCAGTCGTACATGTGGACGACAAGGCGGAACGAAACAAACGACAGATCGGCAGGCCCAGCACGGTCCAGAATTTCCGGAAACAGGTGGTGGGGATTCTCCAGGAGACCCCAGAGTTGGCTTCGCTGGAGATCCTGCGACAGGTGCGAGAGGCGGGGTATCAGGGAGGCGAGACCGCGCGCTATGATCTGGTCGCCTCGCTGCGCCCCAAGTCCGCTAAACCGCTAGTTGCGTTTCGAAGGGTTACCCGGAGAGTTCAGCCAGCACGATTTTGGGGAAGTAGAAATGGAGCTTGTGAATGGCACTCGCCAACGGATCCATTTTTTGCCTCGCGTCTAGAGTACTCGCGCTATCTACGCGTGCTGGAGCGTGGGCGCTTCATCCGCCTCGACGGACCTTCTGGGCGAACACGTCATCTGAACTTGGAGGAAGTCTTGCCGGCTACTATAGGCCGTGCCAGAATTTTCGGAAATCGCGTGCCACAGTTTCCGGAACCCACAATTATTATGCGAAGTGGTGCAAATCGCGGTAGGACGCCCTGGACAAAGACCTGGAAGCTATCTGGGAATAGAGTTGTACGAATACAAAGCTGTCTTCCTGACACATTCTTTTTTTCTCTAACAGCGGTGGTGGACTCGTCTTTCGAGAGTGACTGAGCAAAGTGCTACAATCGCTAAAAATGCGCCTCGCATCAGGGAGGAAGTATGGGTAAGAAGCGGAGAAAGATGCAAGGCACCGTCGAGAAAGTAATCACGCCCGTCGATCCGAGTAAGCCTGAGAAAGCACAAATCAGTATTCAAGAGGGTGAGGATTTATATCGAGAGATTCGGGTCGAGAACGTTTTGACCGACACGGATGGGGAGAAGGCTCATCTCAAACTCGGAGCAGAGGTTGAAGTGATCGTCGAAGCGGATTCAAATGCCACAACGAAGAAACCCTAGTTAAGACTCCAGGTTCCCTTCATCCGCAACAAGATGCGGCACGATGTCGCTTCAGCAGTTTCTGTACCTCATAAAGCAAATCTTTCGGTTCAGTTTCAGCTTTGCGGAGCCACGAATCAGCAATTCCAATTACTTCTCCTGGCAGGGACTGATAGGCGGAGAAAATGATGATTGGAATATCAAATTTCAACTGCTTCATTTCGTGGGCGACAGACACGCCGTTCATGCCGGACATCCAGTAGTCCAGAATGACCAGATCGACGGGATGAGCTTGGAACAGCTTGAGGGCTTGCTGCCCAGATTCGGCAGTGATTACGTTGTAGCCTTCCGACTCCAGAAGCAGTTTTCGGAGAAGTAGCTGCGAGGTCTCATCTTCAATACAAAGGATTGTGGCAGGAGACGAAGCGGGCGACAAGGTAGCTCCACACCGGCGTGGTCAGCAAGGTACGTTACGGTATCAAGGTAATGGACCGTTCTCAATACAGGAAAGCCTGTAAGCCGAAAGGAGAAAGGAAGCCGATTTAGCATCCCCTAAAGAAAACAGCGGCACTATCGCAGCGGTGATGGGAGTCATCTGAGCAACGAGCGTGCAACATGGAAATCGAGGAAATCCGCCAGGAGCTTCTTCAGCTTTTCCGCAGGCAGATGGAAACCTTAGACTTAGCAGCCTTTCTAGGCATGACCGATGCGGGTTGGCAGGAATACGACGAGAGACAGGCCCGCATTCATGTGCTGAGCGAGCAGATACGCTTGAAACCTGCAGCATAGGTTTCAAAGTACACATCTCCATCGCGTCGCGTTTCCATCTGCGAATCGCTGGACTCGACGTAGCCCATCCGTTCCCCTGCTTTAACACGCTCGTGCCATTTACCGAACAGGTCAAGGTACCTAATCTATTCCTCACTCCGGCTCGGAGTATTGTATGGAGTTTTTCATAGCGCACAGAACCAAAGAGGGCACCCTGCATGTCCTGCCCTCATTTCACTTTCCAACCGCAGATGAGGCACAGAACAAGATTCTGCAGCTAAGGCGTCTAGTCGAAGTGGACCTTCAAGTCGTAAAAGTCTTCAATCGCAGTCATTCGCATTCATTCCGTTCTGCTGCTTAACCTTCAGCACCTTGATGACGCAATCGAAGAATCTCTTAAGGTGCGTACCACAGGTTAGCGTCTGCGCCGATATCTTCGCGCAAGCATTTGTGCATCTCGAATTTGTTCCGCAGGGTTTGCTCGGCTTCTGCGGGTTTGCGGCCCAGCTCTCGCGGAGTGAAGAATTTGAGATGGCATCTCTCGCAAGTTGCCAAAAATGGCGTATTCCCCATGTATTTAAGGATTAAGAATCGTCGCTCGAGCATAATGCCAGTGTTTCACTGATTTTCGAATTTTGCTGGAAAACTCCGACTTGGCGCACGTTGGCGCTCTTAATCCCGTTCGTTCAGAGCTTTTAGGTGATTGGACACGTCTCAACGTCAGGGGGCTTGCTGGCAACTCGTCATGCGCTGTCTGATGGCCTTGTACTATGTAGCTATCGCGTAAGACTCGATGAGAGACTGAAACGCTGCGTAGGGACCGAACATCGTAAGCGTCCGGCTGTGACCGTCTGGACAAGTGTGTAATTGGAAGTCATGCTCGCAACGTGGACACCAACGATAGTGTCCACTTGGAGCCATGATGGACACTTACACGCAACCCATCACAACGAAGCGGCAGTTGCGATCACTGGAAGAGAAGCGACGGATTGTGCAGGAAGCCTTGGCCGAGGGTGCGTCCGTGGCACGAGTGGCACGGGCAAACGGAGTCAACGCCAACTTGGTCTTCAACTGGTGCCGGCTTTATCGGGCCGGACGACTGGGCGTTCGGGAGGAGGCCAAACTGTTGCCGGTGCGAGTCGCGGCGGAGAGTTGCAGAGCGTTGCCGGCATCCTTGCATGAACCTAGTTCTTTACTGGCCTCTTCGTCGGGTACGATTCACATCCAACTGCCACATGCGCAAGTACGGGTCGAAGGCAACGCTAATCCGGGGTTGGTGCGGGTGTTGCTAGAGTGTCTACGAGCATGATCGCGATGCCGGCCAACACGCGTATCTGGATTGCAGCGGGAGTGACCGACTTGCGACGCGGCTTCACCGGGTTGAGTGCGCTGGTGCAAACGAAGCTGGAGCAGAGTCCGTTCTCCGGGCACGTGTTCGTGTTTCGCGGACGGCGCGGCGACTTGATCAAGGTTCTTTGGTTCGATAGCGACGGGTTGTGCTTGTTCGCGAAACGGCTGGAGCGGGGGCGCTTCGTGTGGCCGCAAGCGGCGAGTGGCACGGTTTCGCTGACGCGAGCGCAGTTGTCGATGCTGCTGGAAGGCATCGATTGGCGGCACCCGGAGCGCACTTGGGAACCGCAGTTGTCGGTGTAACCGACGAGATTCTTTCCACAACTTTTTCGCACGAGCGCGGATGAGAACGCAGGTGTTCATGCGATACTCCGCGCATGTCGGTAGCGGCGCTGCCTGATGTGAACGTTCTTCCCGCGGAAGCGCTGCGAGCCTTGCTCGTCACCAAGCACGAGCAGTTAGTTTCCACTCACGAACAGTTAGTTTCCATCGCAGATAAGCTGACGGCTGCGCAAGAGCAGTTGCAGTCGCGGGAGCGAGAGATCGAGCATCTGAAGTTGCTGCTGGCCAAATTGCACCGCATGCAGTTTGGGCGGAAGTCGGAGAAGTTACAGCGGCAGATCGAGCAGTTGGAGTTGCGCCTGGAGGAACTGGAATCGAATCGCGGCGAGAAAGAGACCACGCCGCCAGAACCGGCTTCGGTCCAAGCGTCTGCGATTCCCACGGTGACGAAGGCCGCGCGCCGTACGCTGCCCGATGATCTGCCGCGCGAAACTCGCCGGCACGAGCCGAAAGAAACGGTGTGCCCGCAATGTCAGGGCGAGCTGCGCAAGTTGGGGGAAGATATTTCCGAGATGTTGGAGTACGTGCCTGCCAGCTTCCGAGTGATTCGGCATGTGCGGACGAAGTTGAGCTGCACCCGGTGCGACTGCATTGTGCAGGGGAAAGCTCCGAGTCGTCCGATCGAGCGCGGTGTGGCTGGACCGGGATTGCTGGCGCATGTGCTGGTGTCGAAGTATGCGGATCATTTACCGCTCTATCGGCAAAGCCAGATCTATGCTCGCCAAGGCGTGAAGTTGGAACGCTCGACCTTGGCCGACTGGGTGGGCGCCAGCAGCCGGTTAGTGGAGCCGCTGGTGGAAGCGCTGCGTCGCTATGTGCTGACGGCGGGCAAATTGCACGCCGACGACACGCCGGTACCGGTGCTGGCTCCAGGCCAGGGCAAGACGAAGACGGGGCGCTTGTGGACCTATGTTCGCGATGACCGTCCCGCTGGCGGCGATGCGGTACCGGCGGTGTGGTTCGCTTACTCGCCGGATCGCAAAGGCGAACATCCCGAGCGGCACCTGAAGAAGTTTCAGGGCACGCTGCAGGCGGACGCCTATGCTGGATTCAACCAACTCTACGAAGACGGCCGCATCGAGCCAGCCGCATGCTGGGCACATGTGCGGCGCCACTTCTACGATCTGGAACAGGCGCATGCGTCGTCGGTGGCGCGGGAAGCGCTACAGCGGATCGGCGCGCTGTACGGAATCGAAGAACAGATCCGTGGCAAACCGCCTGACGAACGCCGTGCTGTACGTCAGTCGCAGTCCAAACCATTGCTCGACTCGCTGCGCCAGTGGTTCGAGTCAAGCTTGCCGAAGCTCTCGCGCAAATCGGATACGACGGCGGCGATTCGCTACGCGCTCTCGCGCTGGGATGCGCTGCTGCGCTATATAGAAGATGGACACGTCGAGATCGACAACAATGCTGCCGAACGGTCCTTGCGCGGCGTGGCCCTGGGTCGCAAGAACTATCTGTTTGCCGGATCGGATGCGGGCGGGGAACGCGCGGCAGCGGTCTACAGCCTGATCGGTTCCGCGAAGCTGAACGGCCTCGACCCCGAAGCCTATCTGCGCGAAGTGCTCGCCCGCATTGCCGATCACCCAATCAACCGGATCGAGGAGTTACTGCCTTGGAATCTCGCCGCCAACGTGCCGCCCACGAACGAAATCGCAGCCTAAAGCACAACGCCGGAGCCTCCGATTCCGCCAATGCTGCTCTGCCGCACATCGCAGAACTCATCGCCGATGGCGAAATCACCGTGGGCATGATCAATCCCGTGGGATGTGTGGCGGTGGCTACTGACGGCCACAACAGTCTGGCCATGCTGAAGCGCCGACCCGGCGAGACGCTGACGCAGTTGCTCACGCGGCTCGACCAGGCTATCGAGCGCGCATGGACAGAAGAAATCTACACCGACGACATCAATCCCCACGACTCACACACGTTCCGAGCCGGCAGCAAACTGCGAAGTTAAGTCTTCTGTCAACACGTTGCAGCCCGTACGGTTACCGAACATCAGTGCTAGCGTCTATTCCTCCACCAGCCAGGCCAAAGCCTCTTCGCGATTCTTGAAAATTGGCAGTTCGCGTCCAGAGAAGGCCTTTAACTGTTCGTAGAACGTCTCGGGCAGAGTCTCTGTCCCAATCAGTGCCGATTTCTTCACAAATGGCTTATCGAACACTGCTGTTTCCTTCATGGTCCTTAAGAGCTTCGGGGTCGATTGACGCTCCCGTGAAATCCGTAAGAATGAGGACGGAGCCACGGGGCTGTACCGTTACAAAGTCGGGAAGTATGCGAGCGAGTTTTTCGACTTCCTTAGGGGAGCACTTCGATAAATCGAAGAAAAGAACCCTTCGGCCCTGATGCTTAATGAAGCGGATGCGCTCACCTGTGGGTGACACTGCGTTACTCCTCGTCCTTCCCACTGCTCGTAGGCGGTTTCTCTACGCAACTTTAAGCAATACTGTCACCTATGCGACAACTGTTACTTCGGTGGAACGGCGCTAACGTCAGCATCACTTCGCGGATGTGAAGTTGCATGTCAGAGTCGCCACGAGTCACATTGCAATTCCCATGGCAGCTTGAATATCAGGCTGCCATGTTTGAACTTGACCCCGCGAGATTAGCAGAGCGGGTGTGCCGCAGAATCAGTGCTCGTCAAACGTCTGGGCGCTATTTCTCAAAATCAGAACTCCTTGTCGCCCGATATGCTCAGAGAGCGGCACAAGGTTGAAGATGCACTATCGAACCTCCGGCTATTGATGCGGGTAAGCAAGCCAGCTTGATAGTGAGGGTTTCGGGGCGCAACGTGAAAAAGGGGGAGGGCCAGCTCCAACAAACCTTTGCCGGTCGCGCCTTGAAAAAAGTCGCTGCTACTTAGGCGTGTAAAGCGAATTTTCCACAGGCAATCGCAAAACGGAATACACTACGGCCACTCATTACTACCCAGATGCGCTCCGCGTCTCGACCCAGGATGCGGGGCTTTTGCTTTTCATGCCGCCGTGCGTTCCATTAGCGCGTACAACTCAGCACGAATCTCATACCCCGCTCTTTCCATGCTTCCTGCTGCGATGGTTCATTGGGAGAGTGCTTTTCCTTGGTGAAACGTCGAGATTGTGCTCTGAAATTTGCAGAAGCTCCCGTTGCGGGATATTCACGCGGCTCAAAAGGTATGCAGTGTCCCATTGATGCCCGCTCCAAGGAGGACCAGCGGGAGGACTCACGAAGAAAATCACGGTCGGGTCGTCCGCCGTGCTTGATATCAAATGCGGCCTCATCATGTTTTGCCTTGACTACGGGAATTTTAGGTACTGTCTCTTGTGGGCCACTGGCGGTCTGAGCAGGCAGTGGGTTAGTCGAGTAGTCGTTGTACCTGAGGATGATTAGGAGCACAAAAATTGCTGCGCCAGCCCCCCGAGCACAACTTTGTCAAATTTTCAAATTTATCGAATTCCATCGAGAGGGCGTAGAGTACCACGAGAGGCGAGATATGACCAACTGGTCAGCAGAAGCACT
>Ga0075426_10000896_pt1 | contig 20919 bp, 15 predicted proteins | sample SoiMethybrSBSTD5_FD_75304 | JGI IMG/M metagenome (GOLD analysis project Ga0075426, IMG submission 75304) | Bulk soil microbial communities from a Populus tree surrounding site in Tennessee, USA - Soil MetaG P. TD hybrid SBSTD5 | ecosystem: Environmental > Terrestrial > Soil > Tree plantation...
AGCTTCACGGCGTCGGCGATTAGTTTGTCCGTTACTTCCTTCATGGAAATGCCGGCAGCTTCGAGATCGTTCATGGTCTTGTTCGCGCCATCGACATTTTCCGTGAGGCTCGGGCGCAATTTACCGTGCTCCCGGAACGCATCGAATGTTGCGGGAGGAATGGTGTCAACGGTGTCCGCGCCGATGAGTTCTTCCACGTAGAGGACGTCGCGGTATTTCGGATTCTTGGTGCTGGTGCTGGCCCAAAGCAGACGTTGCGTCTGGCCGCCCTTTGCGGCGAGGGCCTTCCAACGCGCTCCACCAAAGAGCACCTGATATTTCGCGTAAGTGCGGCGAGCATTGGCGATGGCAACTTTTCCGCGCAGCGATTCGAGCAACGCTTTCTTCGTCGGGTTGGCCTCGGATTTCTCCATCGCATCAATCTTGCTGTCAACAAGCGAGTCAATACGGCTGACGAAGAAACTCGCGACGCTGGCGATGTGCGAAACGTCCTGGCCCTTTGCGACACGCGCTTCCAAAGCCGCGAGATACGCTTCCGCGACTTGTTCGTATGCGGATTGTGCGAAGAGCAGCGTGATATTGATGTTGATGCCGTCTTCGAGGGCCTGGCGAATTGCCGGGATACCTTGCGGCGTCGCAGGAATCTTAATCATGACGTTCGGACGGCCGACGGCCTTCCAAAGGCGTCGCGCTTCGTCGATGGTGCCCTGCGTATCGAAGGCGAGCATCGGCGAAACCTCGAGGCTGACGTAGCCGTCGCGCCCTTTTGTCTCGGTGTGGACGGACTTGAAGATGTCGCACGCGTCCTGCACGTCGCGAATGGCGATTTTTTCGTAGAGCGCCATCGCAGTGAACGATTTCGCGTCGGCCGCTTTGATGATGTCGTTGTAATCGTCGCCAGCGGTGATGGCTTTTTCGAAGATGGCGGGATTGGATGTCATGCCGCGCAGGCCGTCTTCGTTAATCATTTTCTTCAGATCGCCGTTGAGCAAAATGTTGCGGCGAATGAAATCGAGCCAGGGCGACTGGCCGTACGCCAGCAAGCCTTTCAACGGATTCGCGCCTTGTGCGGCGCTCATGTTGGGGACGGTAGTGGTGGTCGTCATGCTACTTCTCCTTTTATACCGGTCACTCTGCAAAACACTATCTTACCTCCGTGCAAATGGAACCGCCGAGGAATTCTCCGCTCGACCGCGGGTTCAGTGAGACGCTTCGATTGCGGCGACCTTTGCAAGCCGGCGCTTGTGGCGCTCTTCGTTGGTAAAGCTTGCTGATAAGAAAGCTTTAACTAAATCCTCGGCCAGCTTTGAGCCAATCACCCTGGATCCAAGGACCAAGACGTTCATGTCGTCGTGCTCGACGCCCTGGTGCGCTGAATAGGTATCGTGGCAAACGGCCGCACGGATCCCTTTGATTTTGTTGGCGGCCACGCTTACACCGACTCCGCTTCCGCAGACCAGAATCCCGCGCTCGCCTTTCCCTTCGAGAACTGAGTTACCCACAAGAAGCGCGAAATCCGGATAGTCCGACGGATTCTCGTTAAATGCGCCGACGTCCATTACGGCATGCCCAAGGGAGCGGAGCAAATCACCGACGACATTTTTTAGTTGAAAGCCCGCGTGGTCCGAACCAATCACGATCTTCATCGAGAACTCACTTTCCCAAAAGGGATTTGGCCGCGGACACCACTGCATCGACGTTGAAACCGAATTTCTTGAGCAAATCCTTCAGAGGGGCGGACGCTCCGAACGAGCGCATGCCGATGACCTTGCCCTTGAGGCCCGTATAACGCTCCCATCCGAACGTGGAAGCCATTTCGACTGAAACGCGGGCGGTGACGTTCGAGGGAAGAACACTCTCTTTGTACGCCGCGTCTTGTTCGTCGAACAACTCAACGCAAGGGAGACTGACGACACGCGCATTTATTCCTTCGGCTTTAAGTTTTTCGTAGGCATCGACGCAGAGACTCAGTTCGGTGCCCGTTCCGATCAGTATCACATCAGGCTTTCCGCCAGGCGCATCGGCAAGAACGTAACCGCCTTTGGCGACTCCGGAAGCGGCGGCATATTTCGCACGATCGAGCGTTGGCGTTGCCTGGCGTGAAAGAACCATCGCCACAGGACGATGCGTTTGCGCGACGGCGACGCGATAGGCTTCCGCCACTTCGTTGGCGTCACCCGGCCGCATCACGAGAATATTGGGCATAGCACGCAGGGCCGCGAGCTGTTCGATGGGCTGGTGCGTCGGGCCGTCTTCACCGACGCCGATCGAGTCATGCGTGAAGACGTAGATGACGGGAATTTCCATGAGGCCGGCGAGTCGCACGGCCGGCTTAACGTAGTCGCTGAAATTGAAAAATGTTCCACCGAACGGGCGCAATCCGCAGAGGCACATGCCGCTCATCGCGGCGCCCATAGCGTGTTCGCGCACGCCGTAGTGAACGTTACGGCCGCCGTACTGGCCGGGGAGAAATTCGCCGGCCCACGATGGATCGAGATTCGTTTTGTTGGATTTTGCCAAGTCGGCTGAGCCGCCGATGAACCACGGAATATTTTTCGCGATGGCGTTGAGGGCTTTGCCGGAACTTTCGCGTGTGCCCATGCCTTTTGCGTCGGCGGGGAAGGAAGGAATGTCCTTGTCCCAGCCTGCGGGAAGTTCGCGCGCCTGCATTTTTGTGAGGTTGCCGGCGAGGTCGGGGAATTGTCTAGCGTAGCCATCGAAGAGTTTCGACCAGGTGGAGCTTAGATCGCTCCCGCGCTTGCCGACGCTGTTCTTGAAGTCGTCGTAGACGCCATCCGGCACGAGGAATTTTGCTTCTTCGGGCCAACCGTAATTTTTCTTCACCAGCTTGATTTCGGCTTCGCCGAGCGGTTCGCCGTGCGCTTCATAGGAATCCTGTTTGTGCGGCGAGCCGTAGCCGATGTGGCTGTCCACGACAATGAGAGTCGGACGATCGTTCGTGTTGAGAAAGTTCTGGTAGGCGGCGGCGAGTTCGTCGAGATTGTTGGCGTCTTTCACTTCCGTAACATTCCATCCATAGCCCTTGAAGCGGGTGAGGGCGTCTTCGCTGAAGGACCATGAAGCGGGGCCGTCGAGCGTGACGCGATTGTTGTCGTAAATCCAGCAGAGGTTGCCAAGTTTGAGATGTCCCGCGAGGGAAGCGGCTTCGCAGCAAACGCCTTCCATCATGTCGCCGTCACCGCAGACGGCGAAGACGTTGTAATCGAAAATCGTGAAGCCGGGTTTATTGAAATTCGTGGCGAGCCACTTTCCGGCCATGGCCATGCCCACGCTGTTGCCTGCGCCCTGGCCGAGCGGGCCAGTAGTGGTTTCTACGCCCGTTGTTAAGTGCGATTCCGGGTGGCCCGGCGTACGGCTGTCGATTTGGCGGAAGCGCTTGATTTCGTCCATCGAGACGGAAAGTTGGTCGAGGACTTTGCCGTGATGGTCGACCGCCTTGACGCCGGCGAGGTGAAGAGTCGAATAAAGAAGCATCGACGCGTGACCCGCGGAAAGAACAAAGCGATCGCGATTGGGCCAGAGCGGATTCGCGGGGTCGTAACGCAAAACTTTTTGCCAGAGCGCGTACACAACCGGTGCGAGACCCATCGGCGCGCCAGGATGGCCCGAGTTCGCCTGTTGCACTGCGTCGATTGAAAGTGTGCGGATAGTGTTTATGGAGAGTTGCGCGATATTCGGCTGGCTTGCGATTGCTTGGCTCACGATGGCTCCCTCGGGGTCAGGGAATCCTGTTCCCGGTGCAAGTTAGATGCGGCTCCGTTACAACCGGAGGCAGGTTATCTTACGCCAAAATGAAATTAGCGGTCTATTCGCGGGCAGATTCGGGCGGAGATGCGAACGGATCAGGGTTGGGGCCGTACTTTAACGCGCGCCCCTTCCGCGAGTTTGCCGTTGGTTAAAACGACGACGCCTTGGCTGACGATTCCGTCGAGTTCGCCGGCGGCCGGTGCTGACGCGGAAGCCGGTGCTGACATTGCGCCGCCTTCGCGAGCGAAAGCGGGCGGGTTCACATACCAGGCATAACGTTCGGCGAGCTTTTGGCCGGTAGCAGGGTAGTTGGGGAGCTGCAGATTGAGCGAATTAATGCGGTCGGTGAGGGGAGGATGCGTGCTGCCCCAGAGGCCGAGTGCTTGCTTGGTTTGCGGCGTCGCCGGTACGGCCGCGAGAAACTGGAGAAAATTGCGAAGGCCGGTTGGGTCGTAGCCCGCTTTGGACGAGAATTCGACGCCAACTTTGTCGGCTTCGGATTCCTTGTCGCGGCTAACTTGCAGCGTGAGAGCGCGCGTGACAACGCTGCCAGCTATGTTGATGAGTTCCGCGCCGGCCGGTACATGCGAAGCGGCTTCTTCTTTCGCGAATTGCGCGGTTTTCTGCGCGCGAATTTCTTTTTCGAGGTGGCGGCGATCCACGTGCGCGACTTCGTGCGCGAGGACTCCGGCAAGTTCGGCCTCGTTGTGCAGATTGGCGAGTGCGCCCCGCGTTATAAAAATGTAGCCTCCCGGCAATGAAACCGCAGTGACGACATCGGTATCAAGAATTGCAAAATGATACGGGACAGTGCGGCCCGATTGCCGCGCGACCGTATTGCCGACGAGGTTTACGTACCGGGTCATGTCAGGGTTTTCGTACACGTGGAAAACGTTGATGAGCTTTGCGGCAGAAGCCTGGCCGATCGCTTGCTCCTGTTCGGGCGTCCACGGAGTGTAAATGTCCGCGGCTTTTTTTACTTTCTGCGCGTTTTTTAAGACGCCACCGAGTTGCGCGAAGCTGGATTGCGCGAGAAGAGTCAGCGTGAGGAGTCCCAAAAAAATATTTCTGAATTTCATGTTCGTCTCCATGGCCTAAGGCTTCTGAGGGGCCGCGTCGGGATTAAGGCCGCCGTCTTGCAGGAATTGCGCAAGATCGGCGGGGGTCACGGCGATCTGCGCCACTTGTTGTGCTTTCATCGCATCAACCGGAGTCGCGGCTGCTGTCAGCATGGCTTTTTGAACTTGCCCGTTCGGATCGACGCCGTTGAAACCGAGCGTCGCGCTGTCTTTTGTTTGGCGCGAAGATTTTAGGCCGATGGTGCCGCCGAAGAGGGGCGTAGGTTTGTCGCCGTTGGGCTGATTGCCAGACGGGGGAGGATTGTTCACTGGAGGATTATTTGGCGGCGGAGTGGTGGCCGGAGCATTCTGATTTGCGGGAGCGTCCTTCGAATTGCCCTTCTTTTTCTTGTTGTCTTGATTCTGCTGTCCCGCCTGCTGACCAGAACTATCCTGCTGGCTCTGCGATTGCTGCGGCAGCGTCAATGTCACGCCATAGACCGATCCGGCAAGCGCTCCCGCCAGAAGCACCGCGCCTGCGCGCACTTGAGTCTTCATACTTCCACCTCCGTCACTTCGAACTGGCCAAATTCGGTGATGCTTCGGAATTCGTCGCGGGCTCAGGCGCACAGGCGCCCCAACCGCAAAGCTCGTAAACCGTCGTCTCTATGGTCTTGCCTTTGACCTTCACGCCGCCGAGCGCGCGCACTTGTGCTCCTTTGCCAAGCCGGTTGCGCGTTTCCTCGCTGACGATAATGGACGTATGGAACTCCTTGTTCAAGCTTTCAAGCCGCGCGGCGAGATTCACTGGATCGCCGATCACGGTAAATTCGATTTTCTTTCCGCGGCCAATATTTCCGAAAATTACCGGGCCGGTGTTGACGCCGATGCCGATCGCAATAGGGCCTTTGCCTTGCGTGGCCCAGTGCGTGTTCAGTTCCTTCACTTTCTCAATCATTTCAAGCGCGGCCTGCGACGCTTCCTGTGCGTGATTGTGATCCGGCGTGAACGCGCCCCAGTAAGCCAGAATGCCGTCGCCGATAAATTTATCCACGATGCCGTTGTATTTGAAGATGATCTCGGTCATGGCGGCGAGATAATCGTCCAGCAATGCGATGAGCTCCATCGGCTCGGATTTTTCAGTCATTGTAGTGAAGTTTCGAACGTCTGACATCAGAATCGTCAGCTCGCGCTTGTCGCCGTTCAGTCGCTCGATGTTGGCCATAACGTATTTGACAAGTTGCGGCGCAACATAGCGTTCGAGCACTCCGCGCGTTTGGCGCAGTTCGCGGCCTGTCGTTACATAGCGTGCGGTGCTGGCGCCGCTGTAAGATGAGGCAAGCGTGATACAGGGCAGAATCAAGGGAAGAACGAAATGAATCGAGCCGAAGAGTCCGACGTTGCCGACGACGAAGAACAGCATTGCGCCAAAGAGCATCAGCACGCCGGCGCGAAACGAAGATTGCTTCCATTGCACGATGCCGCCGAGCGCGGCCATGAATAGGATAAGCGTGGAGCCAAGCCAAACCGGCGCTTCGCGCATTGCTTCACCGTTTAACAAATTGTCCATGAGCGTTGCGTGCGAGAAGAAGCCTGGTGGTTGTTTGTCCATCGGAGTGGGACGCGGCTCGTAGCTGCCTGCAGCGCTGGCACCGACGAGGACGATCTTTCCGCGGAAGGATTCAGGCGGGTAACGATGCTCGGCGTTGGGGCACTGCTCCGGATAGATCGAACAGATCACTTCCCAGAGCGGAATGCGTTTATAAGTGTCCACTTTTTGGTCGGGATGTTCTTGGGTGTTTGCCACGCCGCGCCAGAGCATCAACACACGGCCCTCACTGTCCACCGGAATCGATTTTCCTCCGCGCATAAGCGACCGCGTACCGAACCAGCTTTTCGCGGCAGTCCATCCTTCTTTGTATTCCGGCGTCGCTACTTCCACTGTTTTCGCGCCGAGCGAGAGATAAGCGTGGCCTTCGAACGCGAAATAGACCGGTTCGCGCCGAATCAGGCCACCTTCGTCAGGTGTGGAGGTAATCGAGCCAAGCCCGGCGGCCGCGCGCGCCAATTTGTCGAGCGGCAAATTCGAAGTCCACTTGCCGGTTTCGAGTTCATAACCGAAGCGAGTACCTTGCGCCGCGAAATTCGTGACGTCTTGCCTTGACGATTGGTCTTTGCCGGTCAGCTGGGTCGACAAAAAAGAAAAACCCAGCACGGTCTTGCCGGAACTTTGAAGTACGCGCGCAAAATCTTCGTCCATCGCCGGCGCTTCTTTTTGCTCGCCGGTGAACGCCGCATCAAACACGATCGCGCTCGGTTGGCCCTTGCTGACGTAGCGCACAATTTCCGTCCACACTTGCCGCGGCCACGGCCAGCGGCCAAGCTTGTCCTGCAATTCGTCGAAGCTCGCGTTGTCAATGTCGATGATCACGATGCGCGAATCGGCTTTCTCCGGCCGCGCCGTCCAACGTGCCCGCGCGTCGAACGCACCGTTTTCCAGCCACTCGCCCGGCCTCGTGAATTGCAATGTCAGTCCGAGTGCCGCCGACAATGCAACCGCAAGGTACACACCCTGCCGGAAAGCCCGCTGTGTCTGGGGATTGGCTTCCATGTGTAGAAGATGTTAGTCGCGACTGCCCAAAGTGAATAGAGCCCCGCGCATCTTCATGTTGTACTGATTAAGTGCGCTGGCGTGTCAAACCGTTTCACACCATTTGCGGGAGACGCCGATCACCAGTCAATTTGGTCGGGAAAGAATTCGGAGATGAGGTCTTCGTAGAACGGGAGAATCGCCTTCATGTTCGGACGCTCTCTCCCCTTCGAGTACAAATCGTAGGGGTTGAATTTCCGAACCCACTCGAACATGCGCTCGTCTTGCTGATTCATGAGGTGCCGGTAAGCGCCGTGGCGATGAGCGGCATAAAAAGAGTGATACCGGAGCATGTACTGCGCTTCTTCCGGAACATATCTGCGCGTGACATGAAAGATGTACTCGTCATGCCCAAACGAGAGGTGAACGTTGTCGAGGCCGCAATTCGGCTCGTAAACGCCACATTCTGTTTGGTAACGGCTAATTTTGCTATCGGGGTTAGCCGCAAAAAATTCCGGGAAAACAATCTCACCGGAGTGTGCGCAACCAACCGGGAAGGTATCGCCCACCACGGCCCACTGTGGCTCACCATAGAGGCAAAGGACTTTCCCGAGATCGTGCAAGAATCCCGCAAGGATAAACCAACGTGGGTGGCCATCCTTCCGGATTGCTTCCGATGTCTGTAGGAGATGCTCGATCTGCGTCAGGTCGGTGTCGGGATCGCTTTCGTCCACCAGCGTATTCAGATATTCAGCCATCTCCCAGATACTTTTCTTGCCGCGGTTCAGGCCGCAATACTCCGCTTTCTTATTGACGACGAAATCGAACGTCTGGCCGGCATGATTCTGGCGATAGAACTGCGTTACGGTTGGGTTCGCGTCGGCTTCGTAGTTGCGAAATTCCTCTTCGGATTTGCCCTGGCGATATCGGGTGGCGACAAAATCGTCCCAGTCGTCGAGTTGCTTAAGAGGGCCGTTATTGGCTACGGAATTCATATTAACCGTCCAGATTATGAGCGCGCGCCCGTGTCTTTACATCGGGTATTTACCTTACTAAAAGAATTCAATCGATTGAATCAAAAATACTTGACTGCGCAAATTTGTTGCGATATTTAACCGCCGCACACACACCTGTCGGTGCCTGAGTGCAACATTTGTACACGCTTGCGCGCGAATCTTGCCCAGCAAGATCAATTCGCGTGAGTCGCTTGGCGTCTTGCAGCGTGATTGCGCAGTGTCAACCCTCCGGAGGCAAAGCTATGCAAAAGCCGTATTCGTCATTTCTGCCCTCAATGATGAAAGCTCCTTTTTTAACTCTTCTGTTCTTCGCAATCGCACTAAGCGTCTCCGCACAGTCGGATCTCGGCAGGATTTCCGGATTCGTTCGGGACTCGTCCGGCGGAACGGTGGCAAACGCTAAAATCACGGCTCGCAATCAAAGCGGTGTTGAGCGGCAAGCGACTTCGAATGAAACCGGGTACTACGTGATTAGCAACGTCCCCCCTGGTTTCTACACGGTGATCGTCGAAGCGAGCGGTTTCCAACGCTACGAATCATTGAACAACAAGCTCGACCCGAGCGGCGATCTCGTTGTCGAGGCATCGCTGACGGTGGGCTCCGCCTCGCAAACGATCGAAGTCTCGGCGTCAACCGTGCAGCTGCAAACGGAGTCAGGCACGGTGCAAAAGCTAGTTACGCGAGAACAGATTGATGCGCTCGAGCTGAATGGCCGCAATCCGGTTTTGATGGCGAACCTTGTCCCTGGCACTCGAGGCGGCAACCTTGCAGGTCTCTCCTTCAACTTTAGCCAAGGCCCATCGAACATCAACGGCGCCCGCACTCCGGAGAGCCTGATTACATTCGACGGAGCACCCGCCGTGCGCACGCGTTCCAACGGCACCAGCATCGGTGCCGCGGACGTCGATTCCACGCAGGAAATTCAAATTCTCACCACGGATTATTCGCCGGAATTCGGACGCTCTTCTGGAGGACAAATTCGCGTCGTATCTAAAACCGGGACGCAGAGGTTTCATGGCGCCGCGTACGAATACGACCGCAACACAATTTTTAACGCCAATCCCTGGCTGCGCAATGCGAATCCCGCGACGACGCATATCACTGCTCCGATCCACTACAACCAATTCGGATACAACCTCAACGGCCCTTTCTACATTCCCGACCATTTCAATTCGGACAAATCCAAGGTGTTCTGGTATTGGGGGCAGGAGTGGGTTCGCTATGTATTTACAGACACCAACACCATGCTTGTTCCCACACTGGCGATGCGAAGCGGAGATTTTAGTGAGTTGCTTAACCCCACGAACATTTTCTACGGGAAAGCCGTCCAACTGATAGACCCCAAGACGGGTCTACCATTTCCCGGCAATATCATCCCCGCTCCGGGCACAGTCACGACCGGTTCGACGGCAAGCGCGAACGGCCTCGGAATTCTGAACGCTTATCCGGTGCCGAACCTGACCACACCGGTTGCAGGTAACAACTGGTTCGAGTCTGCCAAGCATCCGCAGAACCAGCGCAAAGACACGATCGCCGTCGACATCAATCTAACCGAGAAACAGCGTTTGCGCTTCCGCCGTGTTTATTTCACTTTCTTTGAGTATCAGCCTCTCGATGGCGGCAGTGGAGAAACTCCAAAATTCTTTGATCGTCCCAATCAGACCAACTCGATCAACCATATCTGGGCGATCAGCCCAACGAAGGTGAACGAGGCCCTGGTCTCCTTCAGTCTCGATCAGGTCCATATCCCCGTGGATGCTGCTCACTTTCTCGATCGCACCCAGGGCGCCGCACAAGGCCCCGGGCTTTTTGGTGCGAACTTTCCTTACATATTCCCGGCCAGCGAGAAGCTGCTTCCCAACCGCATCCCCACGGTAAATATGGGCAATTTCTCCGGTCTGAGCGGAGGGCCATACCCTTCACACTCGCAGGGGCCTATCTATGTTCTTTCCGACAGCTTTACCTGGATCAGGGGAAACCACACGTTGAAATTTGGTGGTTCGTTTGAACGCTCCGGCGAAAACGACAACGACGAAATCAACGTTCAAGCTTGCGCAACCTGCACGAACAATCAAAATGGACAGTTTCTCTTCAGCAACAACGGGGGAAATTTCATTCGACCAGGTTACGTTGCGGCTTCGACGGGTGCGGCTGCTGCGAATGCTGCATTGGGCCTGTTCGATACCTATTCTGAAATCGGCCACCGCGCTTATACCCTTTTCCGCTCTCATGTGTGGGAGGGCTTCGCACAAGATTCGTGGAAAACGACGCCGAAGCTGACGCTGACTTTCGGAGCGCGCTACACGGTAATCGTTCCCTATCACGCGCTCTGGGGGAATATGATCCTGTTCGATCCGCGGTTTTACGATCCCAACAATGCTGTGACCGTCGACCCAGCGACCGGCCTGATCACCGGAACTCCGACGATTGCGCAGTTGTTCAACGGTATGGTCATCCCCGGGAGCTCGTTTCCCTCATCCGCCAACGGTCGCGTCCCGGAAGCCACATCGGGACTGTACGATGGTCTTTTCCGCGGCGTTCCCAACCATTACTCCGATATTCAGTGGGGTAATATCCAGCCGCGTCTTGGCGTTGCGTATCAAGTCGGCAGAAAATCGGTCATTCGAGCAGGCGGCGGCCGCTTTATCACACGTCTCGGCGTCAGCGACTCGATCTTCCTCGGAGGAAATCCACCGTTCCAGCCCAATGCGAGCGTTTCCTTTGGCCTAGTCGACGATCCGGGTGGCAACGGCACGGCGCCAAGGCCTCTGGTCGTGACGACACAAAGCAAGGACTTTCACAACCCAGAGGCTTGGGGTTGGAACGTGAGCTTCGAGCGCGAACTTTTCTGGAAATCTATTTTCAGTATCGGCTATGTCGCCCGGCGGGGCATTCACTTACAACGTGAGGCCGATATCAATCAGCCGACAACTGATGTAGTGGCGGCAAGCCCCGGTGTGAACATCAACGCACTGCGCCCGTACAAAGGATTTGGTTCCATTCGACAGACCGACAACGTCGCCGATTCCATGTACAACTCGTTGCAGCTCACGTGGAACCGCCGCTTTTCAGGTGGTTTGCAGTTCGGCGCGTCCTATACATTGTCCAAGAGCATGGATAACGGCTCCAACCAGCGCGACGTCGTTCCGGATACTTACGACATCTCTATGCTTTGGGGACCTTCCGAATTTGACGCGCGACACATTGTTGTCCTCAATTATCTCTACGAACTGCCACTTTTCCGTCACCAGTCCGGCATTGCCGGTAAGGCGTTGGGTGGCTGGCAGATTAGCGGCATCACGCAGTTTCAGACTGGCTTGCCCTGCAGCGTCGCAGCTGCGGTTGACTATGCGAAGGTGGGTTTGGATTCCAACTTTGGCTGCGGCACAAACGGCCAGTATTGGGTTGTCAACGGCGACCCCAAAATAATCGGCACGTTCGGAAAGAACGGGCAGTGGTTTGCGACGACCAATTCCGACGGAACGCCCATTTTTACTGCGCCTCCTGCGGGGACTTTCAATACGCAACGTGTCCGCAATTTGATTTATCAGCCCGGATTCTCGAACTGGAACCTTGGGCTGTTCAAACAGTTTCCCATCAATGAGGCGATTGGCTTCCAGTTCCGTGCGGAAGCCTACAACGTCTGGAACCATCCGAACTGGTGCGGCAATGCCGGTTGCAGCGGCACTACGAACATTGGACTAAACCCGACTAACCTCTCCACCTTCGGCAAAGTACTTGCAAAAGGTAGCGGCTCGAGCGGCGGTAGCGAGCGCAATTTGCAACTCTCGCTGCGCTTCTATTTCTGATTCTGCTGTTTGATTAGGATCCCTTCCGACGACTCGGCGGGAAGGTTCACGCCGAGTCGTTTGGTTTAGGGAGAACGCAACCGGACCAAAGACTGCTCCCTTCCTTGCTCGCGAACGCGGAAGAACACAAAGACTATGCTATGTTTTATTTCTGCCCTGCCCGGGTGGCGGAATGGCAGACGCTGAGGACTTAAAATCCTCCGGGGATTTTTCCTCATGTGGGTTCGACTCCCACCCCGGGCACCAGTCTTTCTTATTGAAGATGAACGAGTTGTTGACCCGCTCCTTTCCGTGTACCTCTGGTGTAGCCCACTTTGCAAAAGAACGAGCGGATCGTGGCTCCAGGCGTTAGCCAAATCCGCTTCCAGGTGTTCTTGTCGCGAGCGTACCCACGGTGCGTACGCTTCTCGGTAATTCTCACGCTTTGGTGGCCCAGCAAAATCGAGACTCGTTCGATGGGAACTCCAGCAAGAAGCAATTCAACAGCGAACGTGTCGCGGAATCGGTGCGCATGTCCATTCGGAACGTTTGCGAGTTTGAAAAGTTTGCGCAATCGCGTTTGCCAGCTCCGCACGATGCTTTCTAGCTTTCCCCTTCCTCTCCAGAAGAAAAACTTCTCTGTGACTTTTGGCGTTGCTTCCAACGCCGATAAGACAAATCCCGGAAGGATTGTGTTCACTGGGACACCCGTCTTCTGCGCGTAGAGGAAGAGACGGTTGCCTTCGAGCCTATCTGTACTGAAGTTGACCCCATTACCAATTCGCATCCCGCTGTAACGAAGTAGAAGAACAAGACCGCGAATGCGCCGTCCGTTCTCGATCCCGTGAGTCGGCATCTCCTCTTTGTATTGGTCAGTTGCTGCGAGAATTCGCACCATCTCTTCGCGGCCAAATGGAAGGGTAGGACAGAGAGTTATCTTCGGGGCCTTCAGATCGAGTGCCGGATTTTCGGTTACCCACTTGCGTTTTTGAGCGAAGCGAAAGAATGCGCGCAACCGTTCGAGTTTCTTGGCGCTCGAACCATCTTTCCATTCGGAGCGAAATTGACTTACCTTTGACAAGTCAAAGTCGGCAAGGACACGAAGACCGCGTCGTTGACCGACTACATGAAATTGTGGACCGAACTGAACGGCTAGGAGAGATTGCACAAGAGTATGCGAAGCAGCCGGAAGGCACGTTGGTCGTGTCGCCCGACAACGAATCGCGCAGAGATATCAATCAGGCGATTCACACAGAAATGCAGGCGCGAGGTCAGGTAGATACACACGAATACAAGCAGCGCGTGCTTGTAGCACGACAAGAGATCACTGGAGCAGACCGACAGTGGGCCATGCAGTACGAACCCGGCGACGTGGTGCGTTACACACGAGGCAGCAAGACGCACGGCATCGATGCCGGAGAATACGCGCGCGTCGAAGGTGTGAAGGAGAAAGAAAATCTAGTGACGGTCAAACGTGAGAATGGTGAGCATGTGACCTACGATCCGCGCCGCTTGCATGGCGTGACGCTCTATCGTGAGACGGAACGTGCGTTCAGTAAAGGCGACCGCGTGCAGTTCACGGCGCCGAACCGAGAGCAGCGCATCGCCAACCGCGAGCTAGGCACTATCGAGAAGATGAATTCCAGCAGCAACGTGCAAGTGCATCTCGACTTAGGCCGCACTATCGTTCAACGTCAACGAGAATCCGCATCTCGACTACGGCTACGCCGTGACCAGCCACAGCAGCCAGGGCCAAACCGCCGACCGCGTGCTCATTCAAATCGACACCGAACAAGACGGAGACAAACTCGTCAATCGCCGTTTGGCGTATGTGGCCGTGTCGCGTGGCCGCTACGACGCCCAAATCTACACGAACGACAAAAGCCATCTCACGGAGCAACTGTCTCGTGACGTGTCGCACCGATCTGCGATGGAGCCGGGCCACGTGCAGCAATCGGCAGCGGAGAAAATCGAATCAGTCGTGGCGAGCCAAGCGCAAGCCGTGGCTGAGCAGACACTGAGTATCGGGCACTAGTTCCGCTGCTTCATGGTGCGTAGCGTAAGAGCGACTTTCGCCCATGTCGCTACCTTAGAATCGGCCTCATGTATTCTCGAATCATCTCGAAATTGCCAGTCTTGAAGTCACAGAAGTCAGCCCCAACAACGAACATGTCGCAAGCATAACGCAGCGAAAAGTCTGTTTTGTCGGTGAAGCGAACAGTGAAATACAAGATTCCGTCTTCGATGGAATTGGTTATGAAATCCACGACCTTGCCGTGAACTTCGGGGTATTTCCTGCGAAACCGCGCGTATTTCTTCTTGATCGATTTGGCGATTTTCCTCCGCTGCTTCGCCGCAATCTGAGTTAGAGCGGTGTTCCCATCGCACTCGGCTTTTGATTTTGTATTCTTAGGCACGCGCGTCCTCCAGCTCTGTGCTCTTGACATCCGAAGCGGATGTCGGCGAACCATTTACTTTGCGGCTGGAGTGGAGTCTTTCGGCTTTTTGGGGCGTTTTCTTCGGGCGCTTGCTCCGGGCGAGAAACTGTACCAGCGGAGGTTTCCCTTCCAGTTTGCGCTCGCGTTCGACAGTGCGCATCAATTGACAGATTTCTTCGTTGGTTAGGGGTTCGTCGGAGAGCCAGACGTTGAATTCCTCCTCGAAGTAAGACTCATCGTTTTCTTCCAGTTTGCGCATTTCCAACATGAATTGCAGGTTGATTATGGCGCGCCTGCCTTCAAGGCCCGCCATGGATTTGTGATAGGTCTCCATGAAGAGTTTGGGAGATTTTTTCAGGCGTTGAACTCCCCGAACGGCTTCGTCGATACCGTGATTCACGAGATACAGCGCTTCATACAGATGTGCTTTCTCCATGACCAAATGTCCTTTCGGCGGCGTGGCCGCGAGTTCGGCAGTTAATGTGGCGCGTCGGGACACACGTCTCCCCGTGGAGTCGGTTGCCGACCCGATTGGATACACGGATTCAGTTGGGCAGAACTACGGTGGGGGATGCGCGACGGGCAGAGGGATGGAACGTTTGACGGAGACGAAACCGCGATGCGCGGGTTGCGCCCAAAAGGGGAACCCGTTACTTTCTAGTGCAGCCATCGTTGCCTCTAATCCAGGCGACTTGGTTAGGGGCGTCGTGCAGGTCGAAACTGCCCGGCGTCCCGTTTTCTCACTTCTTCTTGCCCGCCTTACTCGCCTTCTTTTTGTGTCTTGTCTTTCTGCCGTTCGCTATCTTCGGCAGAACTTTGCGAACCCTCTCTATATCGTCCTCAGTCCACGCTCGAAATTGCGTAGCGCCTACCCGCTGGACTAGTGGGGCCGGAATCTTCTTAGCCGCGATGTACCGATTGATGGCCGTATAGCTCAACCTCAGCTTGCTTGCAGCTTCACGCGTGGAATACGTCTTCATTCTGGATATACCTCTTACCAGATATGAGCATGCCCTGTCAAGACGAGAATCCGAAGTCCACAGCGGTTGCCTCCGCTCTCGCCGCCGTCAAGGGGCAGGCCCGCTAACGCGGCTCCCTACGGTCGCCCTTGACCGCTGCTTCGCAACGGGAATGTTCTGGCTGTGAGAGGAATGCCTCTTTGTGCCCCAAAGCACCGGGTGCGGAAGGATAGGACAAGAAATTGGACGCTGAAATCGAGATCGTTTTTCGGTTTGCCACAAATCCATTGTTGCTAGCGCAAAAGGGTCTGCCTCTCGAAGGAGCATGTCCACGAACGCAGTTTCCTCCCGTCGTCATTGACTGCGATCCTTTCGAGTGGACTTTGTATTCTCATATACATTGACAAAGACACATCATTAGTGGTACTTAGCTGTTGTATATGAGAACAAAGAGCCAACTCGTTCGCATACACACTCAGGCAGACTCACAAATAGTGGGTCTTAAACAATTTATATGAGAAGGACGAAGCCCAAAGTCTCCTTAACTCAATTTGCTCAGTCCTCCCCGCTCTTCACGCTAGAGGAGTTGGGCGGCTACTACGGCAAGAAGAAATCGAACCGCTCAGTCCGCAATATGCTTTATAGGCTGAAACGCCAAGGCCGAGTCCGGCAGTTGACGAAGGGAGTTTACGCGGGGGCTCTCGCCACTGCGTCGGTGAACAGGTATAGCGTGCCGAGTAAACTGCGCAAGGACGCCGTTGTTGCATTTCACTCTGCCCTTGAATTCCACGGCATGGCGAACCAAGCGTTCCGGAGCGTTTACTACCTCTCAGCTCGCCCACGCAGGGACGTGACCTTTGACGGCGTGACCTACCATTGTGTTGCACAGCCCCACCAGCTAGCGCGTGCGCATCAACTGGATTTTCAAGTCGCGTTGAGCCGCGACAAAGTCCGCGTCACGGGCCGAGAGCGATCAATTGTTGATTGCCTGGCCTTCCTTCCTTACAGCGGCGGAGTAGATGAGCTAGACCGCTCGCTCGCAATGCTTCCTTCATTCGATTTTGACGTTACTCTCGAATACCTCAGACTTCTTCGCATGCCTTGGCTCTACGCTCGACTAGGCTTCCTCTTGGATCGATACGCCGAGAAACTATTTTTCAAAGGCAAGTCGCGGGATGCTTTTCTAAAAAGGCTTCCACGAGGAGTCGCATACCTGGACCGGAAGCGTCCCGGCAATCGCTGGGTTCCCACTTGGAATCTTATGGTGCCCGAGACGTTCGCTACCTCAAATGATCAGGTGGTCCGCACATGAAATTAGACGCAGCCTACGTCAAGCGAATCGCCGACTCCACTGGTTTCGACACCGCGCAGCTGGAAAAAGTGATCCGTCTGAGGCAACTACTCATCGAATTTCGCAAACATCCTTTCCTGCGCGAACGATTGGTTTTGAAGGGCGGAACAGCCGTAAACCTTTTCTATCTTGAGCTTGCCCGACTCTCAGTGGACATCGATCTTAATTACATCGGTCAACTGGGTCGCGAAGAAATGCAACGAGAGCGCTCTGAAATCGTTCGGGCAACAGAGGAAATAACTAAGGCGCTTGGATATAAAGTGCAGAAAAATGCCGACGACTACGCTCTCAACGAATGGTTTCTCACATATCAAAACCACATCGGAAGCCCCGATCAAATTCAGGTTGAGATCAACTTCCTGATGCGCGCAACTGCGCTGGCTCCTCAACTACGTCAGGCGATACCAATCGGCGATGAGCCGGTGTGCGAGTTCCCTGTCTTGGCAATCGAGGAACTGTTTGCCGGGAAAATCAAAGCAATGATTGACCGTAAGCACCCGCGCGACCTCTACGACCTATTTCGTCTTGGCAAAGCTCGTTTGAACTACGATTCTGATTTGATGCGCAAGCTCACCGTGCTGCTCTGCAGCACCATGAACCGAGACCTTCGCAGCTACAGCATGTCGCGATTCGCTGACATTGACGAGGAGGCAATCCAGCGACTTCTATATCCACTATTGAAGGCCACAGACCGTCCAACGGGCGCCGAGATGTTCGCAGTTGCTAGGCCAATTCTGGAAGGCGTTCTGGATCATCGCCGCGAGGCTAATTTCCTCGAAGCGATGGCAGCAGGGAAATATCAACCCGAACTCTTATTCCCCAAAGACGCTCCCACTGTAGGCCGAATCCGCAATCATCCCGCGCTGTTATGGAAAGCCGAAAATGTCCGCCAGTACCTGTCGAAGCAAAAACCTGAAGGGTCTGGCCACTAGTGGCATGGGCCACCGATTCATCCACATGAATCAGTTCCCGTGATGCAGCTAGGCTAGCAGTCCACTCACATACTGCAAGATATCCGTTGTGTTCTGGACGATGAAGTTTGCGTCCGCGCGCTTGAAATCTGTTGGAGTCGGGTGGGCCGCTTTGCTACAAATCTCCCACAGAAGTTTCATTTCTTCCGCCAGCAAACTTTGACTGGCTCCCACCGAGTTTTGCGGAGAGATGCTGTTCGATGAAGGTATCCACCTTCAGAGAAAACTTGCTTGTTGCAGGTATCTGAAGTTGTCGGGAATCAAGAATTGTTTCTAGGGTGTTTCGACAATGAGTCGCGGCCTTCTCGCAGTCACCATTAACAAGGTACGCCCGCGCCTGTCGAATCTCCTGTACCGCCTTTGGCAATCCCCCGCCTTGGCTCCCATAAGGAATACGTACTTCGATGACCCTGTCGGGCCGGAAAAAGCAGAGGTGAGAGTGGGTCCATACCGTGTACCTGCGGTGTACCTCACTTCGGCCTTTTTATGGTTTTTCGCCGTTTTGCTATTTCGTCGAATCAATAACTTACGTAGAATCAATCCCCCCGAGGGGTTCGACTCCCACCCCGGGCACCATTGTTTTCATTCGTTCTTCCGCTGCAAACTCCACCCCTTGAGGGATCAGTTCGCGTGCCGGTAAAACCGATCGCAATCCTTGAGTTCCGGCAAATCGAATGACGAAAAGCAGCTTAATCCCGGCCGCACTCAAAGCCTTATCGCGTGACGGATGGCTTCTGTTCGTCACACGATTCACCCGTTTGTTCGCGTACGGTTCGCTCTCGGTAATTTTGATTTTCTATTTGACCGGTATTGGCCTCACGGAGTCCCAGGCGGGGCTCGTGCTGACGTTGACGCTCGTTGGCGACGTCGTCGTATCGCTCTACCTCACGACAAGAGCGGACCGCATCGGACGGCGGCGTATGTTGATCATCGGCTCCATTCTAATGGCCGCCGCGGGATTGGCATTCGCACTGACCACCAATCTTTTGTTCCTCGTGATCGCGGGCACCATCGGCGTCATCAGTCCAAGCGGCAACGAAGTAGGACCGTTTCTCTCAATTGAACAAGCGGCGCTTTCGCATATTGTTCCAGCGACGGCGCGCACGGAAGTTTTTGCCTGGTACACGCTCAGCGGTTCGCTGGCGACTGCGCTGGGAGCGCTGTGTGGTGGTGGCCTGGCGCAAGCGCTACAGCACTCCGCCGTGACTAATGTTCAGAGCTACCGCGCCGTAGTATTTTTGTATGCGGCGTTGGGCGCCGCCTTGGCGCTACCTTTCCTGCGGCTTTCGAATTCCGTCGAAGCGAGCCCCGCTTCAAACGATCCGGCGCCTTCCACTAGCATCGCTCATTTATTCGGAATTGCTCGCTCACGCAGCATCGTTCTCAAGCTGTCAGGTCTTTTTGCGCTGGATTCATTCGCCGGCGGCTTCGTCGTACAAAGTTTCGCCGCGTATTGGTTCTATTTGCGCTTCGGTGTGCAGCCTGCCGCACTCGGCGCCATTTTCTTTTGGGCGAATGTATTTGCGGGCATCTCGGCTCTCTTTGCATCACGCCTTGCCTCGCGCATCGGGCTTATCCGCACGATGGTCGTCACTCATCTACCTTCGAATATTCTCCTCATCCTCGTGCCGCTGATGCCGAACCTCTCACTCGCGGTGTTCGTCCTTCTTCTTCGTTTCAGCATCAGCCAGATGGATGTTCCGGCCAGGCAGTCGTACACGATGGCCGTCGTTCCAGCCGAAGAACGGTCTGCCGCTGGAGGCTTTACGGGAGTCGCGCGCACGACCGGCGCAGCCATCAGCCCGCTGCTCGCAGGACTGCTCTTTGCCCGCCCCGCCCTCATCAGCGTTCCGTTCTTCATTGCTGGCGCGTTGAAAAGCATCTACGACCTGCTGTTATATTTTTCGTTTCGAAAAACTCGCCCACCAGAGGAATCGTGATTCGCTGGACACCAAAAGCCATTGGCCGCGGATGCGTTGTGCTTTCGCCTAACGGAAATTCTCAATCAGCATGATTTGCGATTGCTGCCAGCCAGGCTGGTCAAACAGCGCGCTCTTCCCATCATGCGATGCGCCAAGCCAGAACGGCACAGTCTGAATCTCGCCAAGTTTCGTGACGGTGCGCTGCGCTGAATCGTACAGGCTGATCCACGGCCGGCCTTTTCCCGAAGGACCTGCGAAGACGATTCCTCGATCCACCACCGCCCAACTCGCCCAACTAAACGGTTGCACCTGCGGCGAGACCAACCTCTCCGCGCCGCCATCCACGGGAACCTGCCAGATCTGCGGATTGGCATAAGCCGTTTTCGCGTAGTACAGCAATTTGCCGTCGGCAGATTCCAGCGCTGCATGACCGCCTTGCCTCGTCACCTGGACCGCAGCTCCGCCATCCGCAGGAATCTTCCAGACTTGGTATTCGTTGGTTCGCGTTGATGCAAAATAAATCCACTTACCGTCGCGCGACCAGCTAGGGCAGCGATTCTCGAATTCGTCGCGCGTCAGAATCTCCGGAGAGCCGCTACCGAGCTTGATTTTGTAAATTTTTGTTCCGTTTCTGTCCGACGCGTCGAACGCAATCCATTGGCTATCCGGCGACCATCGCGGTGTGCCTGCGCCGCCAACTGCTGTCAGCTGCACCGGATTGCCCCCATCGCGTTCGCTCACCCAGATTTCCATCGTTCCGGACCGGTCGGACATGAACGCAAGTTTTTTTCCGTCCGGCGAAATCTGTGGTCCCGGCCCTTGGTCCGTCTCGCTTGTGGATGGCACTAAAATGCGCTGTTCTTTTCTTTCGGTAGCCCGTTGCGGGTCCGCCAGTTCAAGCTCCCAGATATTCAGGCTGTGCGTAATCCTTTGATACGCGAGCCGGTAACCGGCGCGTGCGACCGAGGGCCGCCATCCGCTGTCATTTATCTGTACCGCCACGGCTGTCGAATCCACTCCTACGCGCCACAATCCCGGATGGCTGCCGAAGTCCGATG
>Ga0075426_10000898_pt1 | contig 20914 bp, 22 predicted proteins | sample SoiMethybrSBSTD5_FD_75304 | JGI IMG/M metagenome (GOLD analysis project Ga0075426, IMG submission 75304) | Bulk soil microbial communities from a Populus tree surrounding site in Tennessee, USA - Soil MetaG P. TD hybrid SBSTD5 | ecosystem: Environmental > Terrestrial > Soil > Tree plantation...
TGCGAAGTCAAATCCGCTTCCGCCTGTGAAGTCAGCTTGCCCTGGCCAGCCTGCAACTGCTGCTGGATACCCTGCAAGTCTTTCTGGGCCTTTTCAAGCTCCTGCTGCCGCGACTTGTACTTGGCCTCCATGGCCGCCGAAGCTTTTTGGATTTCTTCCGACTCGATCACGGCTCGCTGCAAGCTGATCACCGCGACTTTGGACTGGGCCCAGCCCGCGCCCGCCATAAAAATCAGGGCCGAGCACACACAAAGCGCTCTGCTCCTCGGGATTCGAGACATTGCCAAAACTCCTTGATAAGAGGTGTGTTAGATAATCAGGTTAGCACACGTCAGGCGCTAATCGAGTACGCCTAGGATTTCGTCTTCGCGCAGAATCAGGTACTCTTCGCCGTCGATCTTTACTTCCGACCCCGAGTATTTCCCGAACAAAATGCGGTCGCCCGTCTTCACTTCGGGCTTGAACCGCTCGCCTTTGGGAGACAGTTTTCCGCTGCCTACGCCCTTCACCTCGCCCTGTTGCGGCTTCTCCTTCGCCGAGTCGGGAATTATGATGCCGCCGACTTTGCTCTCTTTCTCTTCCAGCCGCCGGATGAGAACGCGATCGTGCAGGGGACGAATGTTCATGTGATGCTCCTTGATCTATTGTCTCTCGAATATCTCGGCCAGCGCGCGGCCCACCGATCCGCTTGGCGTCTCGATGCCCAAAAGCGTGGCCAGCGTTGGTGCAATATCGTTCACCACGATCGACTCATCGAACCGTCCCGCTTTTATTCCCGGGCCCATAAAAATTACAGGAACGTGCGCGTCATAGCCGAAAACGCTCCCGTGCGAGGTACCATGCGCGCCGTAGATCCAGTAAGGATCCAGCAGCAGGTACACGTCGGCCCCACGCCGGATGTTGAAGCCGTTCATGACGCGCCGCCCCACCGGGTCCCGCTGCACCTCGCCATCCATCAACTGCTCGCGCGTATATGCGCGGAACACATGCGGGATCGTAAGCGCGGCCTCCGCCCCCGCCCGGTTCACCTCCGCGCGATTCAGGTTCTTTTCGCGAATCAGATCGAGATTCAGGTACAGGGAATGCTCGGATGGGCTGGTTATCCAGTTCCCCGCGCCGTATTTTTTGGTTAGCGCCGACTGCACCGTGTCCTTGACGATTCCCGCCGGCATGCGTCCGCCTGGCATGCGCCGCGCCTGGTTCACCTCCGGCACCGGTGAAACTCCATGGTCAGCCGTCAGCACCACCAGCACGCTCTGCATCCCCACCCGGCTCTCAAGAAACTGAAACAGCTTGCCGATGATCTTGTCGGTTTGCACCGAAATGTCGTGCACCTCTGGCGCATCGGGGCCAACCTCGTGGCCCACATGATCGTTCGCAGAGAAACTTACTGCCAGCAGATCGGTCACGCCGCGCTGCCCCAGCTTCTCACCCTCCACCGCGCGCTCCGCAAACGCTTCAATCAGCTCGTTTCCGAACGGGCTATCCAGCACCGCGTTGTAGAGCTTTCCACCCGCTTCCGCCGGCATCTTGTGATTCATCCAGACAGCTCCTTTGTAATGATCGACCGCATGCCCTGCATTGAACTCGCTCGCCCATCCCGGCAGCGCGGCGAAATAGTAGGTGCTGCTCACGAAGCCGCCATGCTTCGCGTCATACCAGTAAGCGCCGTCCGCCATGTGCCCCACCGGCAGGATCGCGCTGCGATCTTTGACCGAGACGCCGATCACCCGCGAGCGGCCGCCGTCCGACATCTTCAGCTCGTCTCCCACCGTGCTGACCAACAGCCTGCGCGGCGATGCTCCGCCGTCGCCTTCGCCGCCCAACATCTTCACCGATTCGTCGGAAACGGACGTGACCACCTTGCCCGCTTCACGGTCGTACCAGTCGTTGCCCACGATCCCGCTGATCGAGGGCAGCGCCCCCGAGAGAAACGTGCTGTGGCCCACCGCCGTTACCGTCGGAAAGTGATCGTAGTACGCTTGGGTGAACACCGCGCCTCGCGTGAGCAGACGGTCCAGCCCTTCTTTGTATTCCGCGCGGAATCGCGGCAGATAGTCGTAGCGAAACTGGTCGACCGCAATCGCGAGGATGAGTTTCGGCTTCTCGGCGGCCCACAAAGACGCGGTGGCCACCAGCAGCAGCGCCGTCAATTTCTTCATAAAGGTGAAATGATTATTCTACTGTCCCAGTTCGTGACACGTGTTACAGGTCAATGACGCGTGCCGCTCTCGGTGACAGTTCACGCAGTTTTTCATCGTTACCGGCACTTCCAGAGTCACGGCGTCGCGCTCCGCCACCGCTCCATGGCAGCTCCGGCACTCGATCTCCGCCTTGCGGTGGCGCGCGTGGCTGAAGAACACGAAATCCTCCACCTCGTACACCTGCTGCGCTGGGAACGGCCGCGCCTCATCGCCCAGCGCCGCCAGCCGCTTGATCTCCGGGCTGTCTTTTCTCACCGCCCGGTGGCACGTCATGCATTTTCCCACCGCCGGAAACGACGCCTTGTCGCCCGTTTCCACCGTCGTATGACAATACCGGCATTCGATCTTGAGCGGGGCGTGCCGTTTGTGGCTGAAATGGAACGGCTCCTCCGCGAATGCCGGCGCGACTAGGGCAATGAGAACGCCACCAGCGAGTCTGAGAAGACCTTGTTGTATTTGTTCCCTCCCCCAGCCGCGATCACCACGTACTGCTTGCCCGTTTTCCTCCCCACAAACGTCATGGGTGTCGCATGCGCGCTGGCCGGCAGTTTCGTCGTCCACACGTCTTTGCCAGTGTCCTTGTCGAACGCGCGGAAACGGGAATCGTTCGTCGCCCCGATGAAGACCAACCCACCCGCCGTCACGATCGACCCGCCGATGTTCGATGTCCCCGTTGGCGGAATCCCGCGCGCCACCAGCTCATCCACCACGCCCAGCACCGACCGCCACCGAAATTCGCCCTTGTCGAGATCGATGGCCGTCAAGAATCCCCACGGCGGCTTCTGGCACGGGTACTGGTTCGTGTCCCAGAAGCGCGAATTGGGCGAGCCCGAACCCACCGCGCGGTACGGAATCTGCGCCCCTTCCGGCCGGTTCACCATGTGCAAAATCATCGCCGCATCCATTGAGTTCACATACAGCGTGTGCGTCTCCGGGTCCCACGATGCCCCGCCCCAGTTCGCCCCGCCATTGGTGCCGGGAAAAAGCACCGTGGGCTTCAATCCGATCGGCGTGAATATCTCGCCCAGCACCGCGCCTTCCATCAACTTGGCGCAGTATGCTCGCGATTCCGGCGTGACATCCGTCAATTCATCGCGCGTCATCTTCTGCCGCGCGTATGGCGGCGGCTTCACCGGAACCGGCTGCGTCGCCCATGCCTGTTCGCCCGGCACTTCGCTCGCCGGCACCGGTTTCTCGACGATATCGAACAGCGGCTTGCCGCTCACACGGTCGAACAGGAACGTGAATCCCGTTTTCGTCACCTGCGCCACCGCTGCCACCGATTTGCCCTCGCGCGTGACCGTCACCAGGTTCGGCGGCGCCGGAATATCGTAATCCCACAAATTGTGATGTACCGTCTGGAAATGCCACAGCCGTTTGCCGGTCAGCGCATCCAATGCCACCAGGCAATCGCCGAACAGCCCCATGCCCTTGCGATCCCCGCCGTAATAGTCTGTCGAGGGCGACGTCAGCGGCAGAAATACGATCCCGCGCTCCGTATCCACCGTCAGAATCGACCACGCGTTGATCGCCCCACGCTCTTTCCACGAATCCCCTTCCCACGTCTCGTGCCCGAATTCGCCCGGCCTCGGCACCACGTGAAAAGTCCAGAGCAGCTTTCCCGTCCGCGCGTCGTACCCGCGCACATCGCCCAGCGGCCCTTGCGGCGTCCCATCGGCCGTCAATGATCCGCAGATGATCACGTTTTTGTACACCGCCGGCGGCGACGTCATGCCGTACTCGCGGTTGCGGTACTTCTCCGCCACGCCCTCGTGCATGTCCACCGTTCCGCCCGCGCCGAAACCGCCGTCCGGCACGCCCGTCTTCGCATCGATCGAGATCAGCCGCCCGTCCAGCGTCCCCAACAGAATGCGTTTCTGCTTGCCATCGGTCCAATACGCCGCCCCCCGGCTGATAAACAGGTTCCGCGGCGTGTCCATCTCGATCTTCGGATCGAACGCCCACAATTCCTTCCCGGTCTCCGCATCGAGAGCAATCACTCGCGAAAATGGCGTCGTAAAATACATCACGCCATCCACCACCAGCGGCGTCGCCTCAAACGCGCTCCGCACCGGATACTTCGATCCGTCGCTGACATCGCCCGTGTGATAAGTCCACGCCACTTTCAACTGCGTGACGTTGGATCGATTAATTTGTTTGAGAGTGGAGTAGCGCGTGTTCCCCGGATCGCCCCCGTATGCCGGCCACTCCTGGGCCGCACAACTGGCAAGACAAATAAAGGCGCCAACGCCAAGACGCAGAGCGGTCCTTCCCACTAGGTTTTCTCTGCGCCTCCGCGTCTCTGTGGTGAACCCGGCTGCCCCGCGTCCCGCTTCACCCACCGGTACGCCGCCTGCGAATTCTTCCAGAAGAATTTCTCCGCCACCGCCGGCCCTTTCGCCGTGAAATATTCGCGCACGATCTTCAGCACCAGCGGATACGGCCCCCACGTGTCGCTGTTCGGCCAGTCGCTTCCGTAGATCACGCGGTCCTCGCCGAATATTCCGAATAAATCGTCCAGCCGCGGTTTATAAAACTTCAGATCCTCCGGCACCCGCCCATCCACGCGACGCAGTACTTCCGAAATCTTCACGTACACCTGCGGCCGCTTCCCCAGTTCGCGTAAATTCGCTTCGTATGCCCGGCGCGCACCCTGCTCAGCCGGCGGCGTCAATTGCGGCAGATGATCGATCACCACGCGCAAATCCGGAACCAGATCCGTTACCCGCACCGTAGCCTCGATCAGCGCCGCATCTTGATTGGCCGTGTCCATCTCCAGCCCCGCTGCCGCCAGAGCCTTCAGGTCAGACACAAACACCGGCTTCGATAACTCCGCGCTGAGATCCCTGCCCCACAAATTTCCGTGCCGGATGCCCAGGAACAGCGGGTTGCGATGAAATCGTTCAAGCTGCCTGCGAAACTCCGGCTTCCCCGGTTCCAGGTCGCCCACCGTCCCGACGATGATCGTGTCCTTCGCCGCCACATCCAGCACCCACTGGTTGTCCTCCAGCCACGGGCTGGCCTCTACCTCGATCGCCCCCACAATCCCCAGCGGTTCCGCAATCTTGCGGTACCGTTCCGGCAGCGCCGGCTTGTAAAGCACCGCATCATTTCTCTCCGGCCACGGCACACCCTGCGGCCGCCGCGGGTCGAACAGATGAATGTGCGTGTCGATGATCGGTATCGATGTGGCTGCGCCCACGCTCGTGGCGCCAGCCCCCGCCGCCACACTCAGAAACGTTCTTCGATCCATTCAGCCCGCCGAAGTGATTGTATCGTACCGAAACAGCCTGGCCATTCCGCGGAGTATCCTTTTAGGAAATGTTTATCAAAATCTCCAAATGGGTGTTGCTCGCCGCCGTCTTGATTCAATTCGTTCCTTTCGGCCATGACCACACAAATCCGCAGACGGCCCAGGAGCCTGCATGGAATTCACCCGGCACCAGGGCATTGTTCCGCCGCGCCTGCTTTGACTGCCACAGCAATCAAACCGTGTGGCCCTGGTATTCCAACGTTGCGCCGGTATCCTGGCTTGTCCAGAGAGATGTCAATGGCGGGCGCAGCCATTTGAACTTTAGCCAGTGGGACCACCCTCAACGGCACGCCACGCACGTCACTGCCGAGGTGAATCAAGGTGACATGCCGCCTTGGTTCTATCTACCGATGCACTCCGCCGCCAAACTCACCGCCCCCGAAAAGGATGCGCTGATCGATGGCGCTAAGAAGTCCCTGGGGCCGCAGGCACCGCCCGAAGGGCACTAGCGGACCTTCGTTGCCCTTGCCGCGACACTCCGGAATAAGAGAAACTAGCAAGCCGACACTCCGAGCGCAAACGGATTGCGTGATTATTATGAAAAGGTCACAACAACTCCGGCGGCTTGCCGGCGCCAAACTGGTTCTAGCTGCCCTTGGGCTCGCCTGTTTTGACCCGCAAGCTCTTCCTCAGGCAGCCATGTCCGCGGAGCCCGGCAGGCTGGCCATTACCGGCGCCGTTGAACGGCCGCTGAATTTGCAGATTTCCGACCTCGAAAAGATGCCCCACGTGTCCGTTGAGGTGAAAGATCACGATGGCAATATCACAACCTATGAAGGCGTGCCACTGGCTGACCTCCTAGAACTGGCTGGCGCGCCGGTCGGCGAAAAACTTCGCGGAGCCGCGATGGCCACCTGCGTCCTGGCTGAAGCGAAGGATGGGTATCGAGTGCTTTTCGCCTTGCCCGAGCTGGACCCAGCCTTCACCGACTCCAAGGTATTGGTCGCGTACGCCGCCAACGGAAAGCCGCTGCCCGATGGTCAGGGGCCCTTTCGAATCGTCGCGCCACAGGAAAAACGCCCCGCCCGCTGGATTCGCATGCTTCAGCGCATACAGGTCGTGAAAATACAGTAGTAAGCTGGTTTGGAGCCCGAGACGGCACCGTCGTCTTTTTCCGGGCCTCAGAAATGAGTTGAAATGCCGCTTTCCGCAAGGAATCAATTGCCAGGCAAAATCCAGTCGGTTCGGCTGGGTGAAGTCATGGCGCATGTCATCGTTCGCGTCGGCAAGAACATCATCGAGAGTGTCATCACCAGAACCAGCGCTGAAGAGCTGGCGCTGAAGAAGGGAGACGCCGTAACGGTCGTCATCAAATCAACCGAAGTGATGCTGCAAAAGGACTGACCGCTGCAATGGTCGCCATTGCCCCACAACTCAATCCGCAACCCGGCATCAGCCGCTGGTGGCGCGTCGTGGGCGGGCTGTCCATGAACCTGGCCCTCGGCACTCTCTACGGCTGGAGCGTCTTCGTCGCTCCGCTCGAAAAACAATTCGGTTGGAAGCGCGCCGATACCTCGATGGTGTTCACCATCGCCGTTATGGTCTTCGCCCTCAGTTTTGTGGTAGCCGGGCGCATCCAGGACAGAATCGGCCCGCTCTACTGTTCTCTCGCCGGCGGGATTCTGGTGAGCCTAGGTTTTTATTTGTGCTCTTACACAACAAGCTTGACCTACCTGTTCGTCTGCTTCGGCGTCATTGGCGGTCTGGGCAACGGCTTCGGCTACGCCACTCCGATTCCCGTAATGGCCAAGTGGTTCCCCGATAAGCGTGGACTGGCGGTCGGCCTCGCGGTGGGAGGTTACGGCGCCGGGTCGGCCATTTTCGGACCCCTCTCGCAACTGGTCCTGATCCCCAAATACGGCCTGCCCGCCACATTTCAAATTCTGGGCGCAATCTTTCTGGTCATGACCGTGGCCGGCGCCCTCCTGCTCAAGAATCCGCCCCCAGGTTACCAGCCGCTCGGTTGGGCTCCCGCGGTTGCGTCCAAGTCCGCCGCCGGCGCGCGTGAATTCAGTCCCGGAGAAATGCTGCGTACCCCGACGTTCTACCTGATGTGGATGGGCTACGCCTTGGGCTGCTCGGCCGGTCTCATGGTCATCAGCCAGCTCGTGCCGTTTGCCCGCAGCGTCGGCGTTGCAGCCGCCGCCCTGTCCACCATGACTCTCGTCGTCGGTGCGTTCGGAAATGCATCCGGCCGTATTCTGTCAGGCTGGATGTCCGACAAACTGGGCCGCATCAACGTCCTGCGCACCATGATCGGCATCTCCACGATCGCCATGCCGGCTCTCTACGCCGTCGGCGGCGATGTCGGCTTGCTTTACCTGGCCGTATTCGTCGTCTATTGGTGCTATGGCACTCAACTCTCAGTGAACGGCGCGGCCGCTTCAGACTTTTGGGGAACAAAGAACGCCGGCATCAACTACGGCATCCTGTTCACCGCCTGGGGCGTCGCCGGCATCATCGGTCCGCGCATCGGCGGCGTCTTGTACGACCGGTATCACAACTACAGAGCAGCCTTCTACACCGCCGCCGCGCTGGCCGCGATAGCTCTCGTCTGCGAATTGTTCGCCCGTCGGCCGTCAGCGATCCCAGCGCACGTGTCAACTGACTAGATCCCGACTTACGGCTCGCCGGGTGAACTACGCGGAGTGGATTGACAAGCTCGAAGGAGCCGGATACATTTGGGGTAGTGCGCTAACAGGGCGTCTCCTACCCGCGGCAAGGGAACCATCCCACCTGTTTTCGTTCGAGGCGCCGTTACCTTCTTTCAGCCTGGTATCAGCGGGACACCGGCAAATATGAAAGGAGGTCTTGTGACCCCGTCGAAGTTTTTACGCTCTCACGCATCCTTTGAGTCCATCCGGAAGCAGGCTAAGAAACTAGTCCGCCAGATAGCCGGTAGCGACCCCGATGCTCTGGCCCGTGTACACGCCCAACTGCCGGCTGCGATCCTTCCTTTATCGTTGCGAGACGCCCAGCTTGTGCTCGCCCGGGAATACGGTTTCGCAGGCTGGCAGGATCTTCGCGCGGCGGTGCTCCGCCTGGAAGGCAAGGGCCCGGAGTGGGCCGCCGCGGAGGCGGAGCGCGCCATCCACGGCAACAGCGTCGAACGATTGGCGCAACTGGTTCGGGAGTATCCCGCGCTTCTATCGTGGTGCGGCGATTCCGGAGAATCGTTGCTCGGTCTTGCCGCCGGTTCGTTTGGCGATAGCGGCGATCCTTACCGGGAGCAGATGTTCACGCGCCTCGAATGCGCCGAGTTTCTCCTAGACGCTGGGGCGATCGCAAACCCGGCCATATGGGAAGACGCAATTCGCGCCCGTGCCAAGGGAGTGTTGCAGCTCCTTTCGCGCAAGGGTGTTTTGCCGCGTAGGCTCGATATTCTGGCGGCTCTGGGTGACTACGACGGTGTGCAGGATTGTCTTGACGCAACGAGGGCCCACTCCAGTAGTGACGCCGCCGCGGTGACGCAGGCGTTCCTCTGGGCCTGCCGGTTCGAGCATCGGGCGGTCGCCGCTCTCATTCTCGCCCGTTGTATCGAACTCGACGGGGCTCTCGGAGAACGAGTGCAGAGATGGCGTGGGCGGAGCGGCTTCATCGACTACCTGGTCGAACATCCGCAAACGTACGGAACCCCCTGGCAGACGGTCGTCAGCCCTTGGCAGACGGTCGTCATGACCGAGCTTCTCAAGGCAATCGATGACGACAACCTCCAAGAGTTCACCCGGTGGCTGCAGCGGGAGCCGGATCTGCTCGGCGAATCCCATATCGCGCTGGAGGTGGAACTATTGGAGCATGCGGTGTTGAAAGATCGCGGGCTCTTCATCACGCGGCTGCTGGAGTTCGATCCCGCGCTCTTGCGGGAGGTGAGGCCTTCGTCCGCGCTGGTCTTCGCACTGGAATATGGGAAGGCGCATCTTATCCCTCTGTTGACCCCGATTTGGCCGTTACCCGACGATCTCTGCCACGCGGCTGGCGTAGGGGACTTCGCGCGAGTGCGGGGTTGGTTTGATGAGGTTGGCCATCCGAGGCTTGGAAGCCTCGGTCAGCATTACCCCACCAACAATCCCTCCGCTTTGCGGAACCTGCATTGGACTCCCGCCAACGCGCAACAAATCCTGGACGTAGCGCTGGCATGGGCGTGCGTGAACCGGCGGTTTGAGATTGCGTCGTTCCTACTGGAGCGCGGCGCCAACATAAATACGGACTGGAGCACGCACGAGCCGGCCAGCATTCTGCATGAGTGCGCCATCAGCGGGAACTATGAAGCGGCACAATTCCTGGTCGACCACGGCATCGATATGACCGTTCGCGATCATCGCTGGAATGCGACCGCGGAAGGGTGGGCTTACCACGCCGCTCAGGATAAGAACATGGCGGAGTTCTTGGCACGCGCCGAGCGCGCAAGTAAATTGCAGTCCCGTTGAAAGAGCACGGTCCTGGCGCTTACGTTCCGACTTTGAGGAAAGCAGGCACGAAACGGGGTTGTGGGAACCTGACCGGCGCCCCCAACCTCAAGATCGATCTTGGCCCGTGCGACAGCACGCTCTGCCTAGAGGAGGCCCGTTCTCCATGATGTGCGAAAGAATCCGGCCTCGGAACCCCTTCCTCCCACGCCCTTGCCTCACCCGCCCCGCCAGAGGTATAGTCAGAGGGTTTTAAACAACCACCGAGGAGGTTACTGCCTTGAAGAGAATAGTGCAGCTAGTGTTGGTGCTTTCGGTATTTGCCCTAGCGGCCTTGGCCGCGGATTACAAGGGTTATGTTTCCGACGCCAAATGCGGGGCCAAGCACGCTAAAGATCACAACGCGAAGTGCGTTGAGGGCTGCGTGAAGGGTGGCGCGGCGGCGGTGTTCGTGAGCGAAGGTAAGGTTTATAAGGTCGACGATGCCGACAAGGTGAAGGATCACCTGGGGCACGACGTGACTATCACGGGTAAGATCGACGGCGACACCATTCACGTCGAAAGCGTGTCGATGTAACGGATCTTCAACAGACTCTCCGGGGCGGAGAGGCCGGCTACTGCAGCTTGCCTCTCCCCTCCACTTTCCATACCGATTCCACCTGCTCTCCCCGGATTCCGTAAACATACTCGTGCAGGTTCACCGCCACGCACACGTGGCTGGGAATGATGTGCAGCCGGTCGCCCACCGCGAACTCGCGGTTCGCGCGCGTGATATCGATGTAGCCGTGCTCTTCGTTCTCCCGGTGAAACGCGCACTCCGGCGCTTCCACCACGCGGCCATGCACCGATGGCGGCGCCGCCGTATCCGATGAGAACGTCTTCGATCCCCCGTCCACGATCATCTGCCCCGGCCGCGCCGTCGAGACTACCGTCACCATCACCGATGCCGCGCAATCGTCGAACGTGCACCCGCCGCTCGCTACCGTATTCACGTCGTTGTAAACATACGTCCCGGGCCGGATCTCGGTAACGCCGCGGACTTCGTGGGAATGAAACAGGGTGGGAGTGGAACCGCCGCTGACTACGCGAACCTCGATGCCGTCGCGGCGGAAATCATCCAGAATGCATTGGATCAGTTCGCTCAGTTTGCGGATCTGCTCCGCGCCGCGCTCGCCCGTGTCGCGAATGTGCCCAGGATAGAAATCGATGCCTTCAAATCTCAGATTCGGCAGCCCCCGCATGCCCCGCGCCAGCTCCATCAGCTCCGGTCCCGGCGAAACGCCCACGCGGTTGAGACCCGCATCCACTTCCGCCAGCACTCCGACCTCAATCTGAGCCTCGCGCGCCGCCTCCGACAACTGCCGCGCCACAACCATGCTGTCGAGCGCCACCGTGAGCCGCGTTTTCTTCGCCACCTGCATCAGCCGCTGCAGTTTCGCGCGGCCCAGCACCGGATACGCCACCAGCAGGTCCGGCGGATTCGCGCCCAGCATCACCTCGGCTTCCCCCACCTTCGCCACCGTCAAACCCACGGCGCCCGAATCCAGCTGCCGGCGTCCCACCGCCGGAACTTTATGTGTCTTGGTGTGCGGCCGGAGCCTCAAACCGTGCGATTTCGTGTAGTCCGCCACGCGCCGCAGGTTGCGCTCCATGATGTCCAGATCGATGACCAGCGCTGGCGTGTCGAGTTCGGAGATGTGCATGTCCCATATTCTACGCGAACTGGCCTGTGTCCACCCAGGCCTGCTTCATCACCGTCCACCAGTCAACCGCCAGACTCTGCGTCACATATTCATAGGAGAGCCATCCGTAGCCATTCATCCCCCAGCCCGTACCCCAGGAATTGCGCACCAGCAGCGCGCCCGTGTGCGGCCCGATGGCCAGATGGTCGTCGTACCCGACCGCCGCGTTGGCGTGCCCGCCATTGAGCTGGCTCGATGGCGCGGGAAACGCCACTTTCCCGTCCGCCCCGGCGTTCATGTACTCGTCATATGCCGGAAAGCCGAACATGCTCGGAAAGCCGGCCGCCAGGTGGGCCCGGATATTGGCCAGCGCTTGCACTGGTGTGGCGCTCACCGGATCGAGCCGCACATACGTCACCGCCGTAAAATTGCGCGCAAACGCGTAGCAAAATGGGCTCGGTTCCAAGTCGAACCGCTGGTTCGACGCTTCCGCTCGGCCGTCGTACGGCCAGTACGTTTCGGGTGGTGCGCCGAACACGGCGAGCGATTCCATGGTCGTGCGCAGGTTCGCGCCCGAGTCGCCGGTCGAGCCCGTCAGGTTTCGCGTGGTTTTGTAAACGAACAGGCGCGAAACATCAATCGTGCGCCCCAGCGCCTTTTTTTCGAAATAACCCACCAGCGCGGCAGCCGCGTGCGCCGTGCAAGCCCCCAGATCCTGCTGGTCCCAGACGAGCGGAAAGTACGATCGCAGGTCGACCTGGCTTGGGGGCGCGGCCGCCGCCGCCAGCCGCGTCTTAGCCGCGAGAGGCGCTACTCGCTGGTGGCTCGGCGTGTAATCGCGAATGCTAGGCACATCGGGGATCCACCCCATACCCCGGGAGACACTTATATTCCGCATAACGTTTCTGGATTCTTAGGAGCTGGTGAAGACTACTTGAATTGCAGAACGAGTTTGCCTTCCGGCGTCTTGTACCACAGCTCGAGATCCTTCAGCTTCTGCTTCTCCATTGGAAAATACAGCAAGCCGGAAACCGGAGCTTCGGTTTCCTTTTCCGGAAGAGCCTTCTGTTTCAGCACATCGAGCATCGGGTCGGGTTTATCCTTGGAACCGGACTTCACCGTGGCGTGCGGCTCGCTAGGCCCATTCGATGAGCCGCCGCCGACGCCACTATTCATAACCGGCGGTCCGTACCCGCCCCAGTTCGGATTGCCTGGGCTCTGCCAGCCGCCTCGGGCGGATTCCACCTCTGTGAGCACCATGGCTCCCTTGCCGGCGATCTGGCCGGGAGCAAACGGCGTGGTCCGCTCACCGTCCTTGTTTGTCTTTAGCGTAAAGTCGTCAAACTGAATCGCGATTTTTCGCCCTTCCTTGGGAACAATCTTGACGTCCATGAGGATAAAGTGCCCGCCCAAGTCAGACCCCAGCGCCTGTTTGATGGATTCGCGATCCGCGAGCGGCGTCACGGTGATCTCGAGAAAATCGTTTTCGCCCGAGCGCACGGGCGTTTTCTTGTCGCCTCCAAAAAGCACGGCGGCGGCCATGAACCCGATCACGAAACCGCGAGCACGCATAAAACCATCCCTCGCCCGCAATTATACCGGCTTCGGCCCGTAAAGCGAATGCCCGAACCGGTTAAAGGTTTGCCGGCATCCGGCTAAGTAGTTCCAGTAATTCATGTTCTCAGGGTGTCCGACAATTGTTGCCATAGCTGTGATCTCAGCCTGAAAGAATCTGCTCGATCCCCAGAATCGTGGCGTCGGGCCGGCCCCAGCTCAAGTTCAGAGGCTCGCCCGGCCTGGGCATAAGCGCCGCCGGCTTATACGGGCCAACGCTCACTCCATTGGCAATTGAGATGTCTTCGATCGCCTGGCGCGTGCCGGGTTTCATGTTAGGGAATGCTCGCCGCAATTTATCTTTGTCGATCGCGAGGACACCGATCTTTTCGAATTCCATGCGCTTGAAGTGGAGCGCCGAGCAGGTGCCCGCTCGGGCCAATCTCCACAACACTTCACCACGCAATTCCGCGAGCGCCGGTTTTTGAACCAATGCCATGGTGATCGTCAGTGGGCGGTACCAGCAGAGAAAATCGAACGCCCGCCCGCAATCGACGATGACCATGGCCGACCAGCCATCCTGTTTCCACGACGGCGTCATGGTCCCCAACCTGTCCAGCTCTCTCGATGCAAAATAGGGGTTGATGCATCTGCCCCCAAAGGTTGGATAAAGAAAAACATCTCCGAAATCCATCAGAAGGGCCTGTGGCTTTTTGAGAACCACTCGCGGGCGGCTGGTGGGCTGAGGCGCCGTGATCCGGGCGCGCAGCTCTTCCAATATCCGGCGCCGTTTTCTCAGGCCGGATGGGTCCATCCCGAGCTTCTCGAGCATGGCGATATCGGCGCCGGAGTCGATGATGGCCAGCGCTTTATCACGGACGCGATCGCACGCGATGGCGCGTTTGGCGAACTGGTCGGCGACAACCAGCCAGAAGATGGTGTGGTCTGGGTCGTCCGCGTTCTGAGCCACCGAGGGTTCGGTCTCGCACAGGATGTCGATGAGCTTGTCGCTGTCGAACGGGAGGCGGGATACGGCGCTGATGGTGCCGCGCAAATCCATGGCAAAATCACCTGAATAGAGTGCCGTCCCCCACACGCCCACGTCGACCTCCGACACATTCCAACCAGATTATAGTCACGACAGCAACCCCGCGCGCCTGACGCTCGAATAGGGCCGCGAAAGCGGACGGTTAACGGATCAACGGGCTCTCCCAGACGCGGCAGAGCAGCTCCTTAAGCTGAGCGAAGTCCTTCGGCCCAAGCTCCGCGTTCCATTCCCGCTCGATATCGCGCAGCACCTCCAGAGCCTTTGCGTACGCGCCGTGCCCGCGCTTCGTAAAGCGGACAATTCGCGCGCGGCCCTCGTCCCGCGCGTCGCTCCGGACGATATATCCGAGATCCTCCAGGCTCCCCAGCAGCCGGTTCATGGCCTGCTTGCTCATGCCGGCGCGCTCCGCAAGAACGCCGGGGCGAGCGCCATCGGGACTGGGAAACCGCAGCACCGCCATGTGTGGCATGCTGAGCCCCTCAAAGCCCGCCGCATTCAGTTCCTTGATGATGCGGCGTTGAATGGCCTGGGCGGGAACGCGCAGCAGCGCGCCGATAAGCATGTCTCTGGTTTTGACCGGCGGATTTTCCTGCAAAAAAGTCATTGACACCGTCCGTAAACTATGTTTACCATATTGTGAAAGCGGTAAACAAAGTTTACCACAAAGGAGAAGCCGTTGACACCTCAGACTATTGACCGGCTCGTCAATTCCTCTGACGAGGCTGTATCGCAAGATTTGCATCCAACCATGCAGCAGGCCGTCGCCGGGAGCGCAAACGGAACCGAAGCCCCGCCGCGGCAAAACCAGGTCAGGCACGTGCCCGCTGGAACCGGTCCGGCCTACTGGGGCCCTGGAGAGCTGATGACGTTTCTCCTCACCGGCGAGGACACGGGCGGCGCCTTCTTCATGGCCGATATATCTGTGGTACCGGGCGGAGGCACGCCGCCGCACATCCACCACCGCGAGGACGAATCGTTCCACCTGCTCGAAGGCACGCTGACGATTCAAGTGGGCGGGGATACAATGACTGCATCGCCTGGCGATTTTGTTTACCTTCCCCGCGGAATCGATCATTCCTTCAAGAACACCGGCGATGTGATTGCGAAGGCCCTGGTATTGGTCGCGCCGGCGGGCCTTGAGGGCTTCTTTGCTGAAGTATTCGATCCTGCATTGGATCGTTCCGCGGCGCCGCCGGCCGCCGGCAAAGAGTTGATAGCTCGGGCGCTCGCGGCTGCCCCCAGGTACGGGCTTGAGCTTCTTCCCCCGGGGTAGAGGGCTCAAAATGGGAAGCTACGAAGAGGAGATCTAATGAGACTGCAAACCTTCGATCTGGGCATCAATCCCGCCGAGGAAACGATCCGTCTGGGGCCGCTGGCGGTGCGCTTCCTGGTCAGGGGCGAGAACTCGGGTGGCAGCATCGCCGCCTTTGAGGTGGTTGTTCCGGGCGCGCAGCGACTGACGGCTCCAGCCCACAGCCACGACCACTACGAGGAGACGATCTACGGGATCGACGGCGAGTTGACCTGGACGGTAGACAGCAAGCAAATCGACGTGGGGCCGGGACAGGCGCTCTGCATTCCGCGCGGCGCCGTTCACCGCTTCGACAACAACACCAGCCACGACGCGAAGGTGCTCTGCATGGTCACGCCCGCGGCAATCGGCCCTCAGTATTTCCGCGAAGCGGCCGAGGTGATCAATGCGGCGGCCGGTGGTCCGCCGGACCGGGCAAAGATGGTGGAGATTATGCGGCGCCACGGGCTCACACCGGCTCCGCCGCCGGCTCAGGCGTAGGGGCTGCCACGTTTCACCTGTGCCCGTAATCCGTGAAAACGTAATCTCTTGTCTTTACGCTCGTGTGGCACGCGAACCCGCACTTGGCGTCGCTCCCCTGCGGCGGCTTGCCGGTCAAGGTGCCGGGCGTGAACGTATCGGATGCAGCGTCATAGTCGAACACGGCCCATCCCCACCCGCCGCTGTCCGCGAACCTCTTGCTGTCCTTCACCATGAAGTCCATGTCATGCTGGGTACCTGGCACCGTCGCTGCGGGGAACGTCTCCATCTTTTTCGGGTTCCAATGGATCTTCGCCAGCTTGGAGCCGTCGGGGAATGGCTTGCCGTTGCCGGGAACGCCGGCCAAGTAGGCCTTGATCATCACAGGATTAGCGAGGATCGCAGCAATGAGGTTTCCATCCTGACTGATGGAGACAACCTGCCAGGACTCGTATCCTCTGAACTCAGAGAACGCGAGCCCATTCGGCACTTTCACGGTGTATTTATCCTGGGCAGCCATGGCCAGCGCCACCAGAACAGTCAGAAATACTCCAACGAATACGATTACGCCGATACTTTTGTGTTTCATGCCTAGTCTCCTTTGCTGAACCTATCCTCCCTGACGTTACTTATGGCGTGAATCATCACGTCTTAACTCGTTTCATTGCGGCAGTTCTGCCGGTTGCTCCGCCACTGTGTACGCAGCATACCACTCGGGCCAGTTCTCATCGTGCTGTTATCTATCGGTCGCCATGAAACTTGAAAACCCAAAGTCGCCGATCATGCCAGTGGCCCCTTCGAGGTAATACCCGACCCCTGGATTCCCGCTCGCAAATTTGTCGTCGCTTAGCTGAATCTTCTGTACGCCGTTGATGTAGACCGTAAGTATCTTTCCGATCATGCTGGTCTTCACTACGTCGCCATCCTTGACTCCGTACTCCGAACCTCTCGTCTCTTTCAGCATGGTGAACTTTCCCAGCGGCCCCTCCCATCTGGCGATATTGCAATAGGCCTGCGGAATTTTGGTGCAGCGAAACATGATTTCGTACCCCGTACAACTGTGGGGAGAAATGGAACTCCGCAGGCGCAACTCCACTTCCTCCCAGACCTTGCCGTCCTGGTTCGGGTTCTTCGCGCGGACCGTGGCTTGGGCCGTTTGATTCGGTCCCCAAGTGCCCTTCAACAGGGCTGTGGAGTCGTCGTATTTTTGTGGATCTGGTCTATTTCCGCCTATCTCGGTCCCGAATGCGAAGCCGGGAGTCGTCCGGACGTCGGTCCAATCGAGGCCGTCGGTCTGGCCATTCAGCCATTTGCCGCCTTCCGAAATCGGATTCTCAGCGCGGGAAAAGGTGGTGGTGTAAGGCCCGTGCGTTCGCGCGGGAGCGGGGGCCGCCAACAAGCTCGAGGACCGCGTTGCCCGAGGCCAGATCCCTACGATGAGAAACAGCGCGATCGCCGATAACGCGACGACCAGTTCGTGCTTCGGTCCTTCAATGCTCATAAGTAACTACTGAAGAATACACCCTCTTCAGATGTGTAAGCGTGTGGCACGCCTCTGTGTAAGCGTGTGGCACGCCTCCGCACACCGATTCGTGTGCATTCGGGTGCATTCGCGGCTAACATCATGAGGTATGGTCTCGCTCGATGGCGGACGGCTCACCATAGAAGACGTCGTCTCGGTGGCGGCGGGGCATGACACGGCGGCGATCGCGCCCGAATCCATCGAACGGATGCTGCGGTCGCGGGAGGCGGTGGAACGGCTGGCGGCGGGAGATGCGCCGGTCTATGGCGTGAACACCGGGGTCGGGCTGCTGGCGGATGTGCGGGTGCCGGCCGCGGATCTAGAGCAACTGCAGCGCAACGTGGTGCGCTCGCACGCAGCGGGCTGGGGCGATCCGCTGGCGCGCGAAGAAGTGCGCGCCATGATGCTCATCCGCGCCAACGTGCTGGCCAAGGGATTTTCGGGAATCCGGCCGGTGGTGGCGGAGCGGTTGTGCCAGATGCTGGAGCGCGGCGTGACGCCGGTGGTGCCGTCGGAAGGCAGCGTGGGCGCGTCAGGGGACCTGGCGCCGCTGGCGCACATGGCGCTGGTGCTGATGGGCGAGGGCGAAACGGAATTCGCGGGCCAGCGCATGCCGGGGGGCGAGGCGCTGCGGCTGGCCGGGATGGAGCCGCTGGCTCTGGCGTCGAAAGAAGGCATCTCGCTCGTGAACGGCACGCAGGCCATGCTGGCCATCGGGTGCCTGGAGCTGGCGGCGGCGGAAACGCTCATCGATACAGCGGAGGTGGTGTGCGCCATGACGCTGGACGCGCTGCGCGGAACGCCGCGCGCCTTTGACCCGCGCCTGCACGAGGTCCGGCCGCATCCCGGACAATTGACCAGCGCGGCGCATCTCGCGCGCCTGCTCGAGGGCAGCGAGATCCGCGCGTCGCACGTCTCCTGCCGGCGCGTGCAGGATGCTTACTCGCTGCGCTGCGCGCCGCAGGTGCACGGGGCGGTGCGCGACACCCTGGCCGAAGCGCGGCGCGTGTTTTCGACCGAGCTAAACGCCGCAACGGACAATCCGCTGGTATTCGACGGTGAAGTGCTCTCGGGAGGAAACTTTCACGGCGAGCCGCTGGCGTTTCAGCTCGACTATCTCGCGATTGCGCTCACCGCGCTCTCAGGCATCTCGGAGCGGCGCATCGACCGGCTGGTGAATCCCGCGCTGAACGAAGACCTGCCGCCGTTTCTGGCGCGGCACGCGGGCCTGGAATCGGGCCTGATGATGGCGCAGGTGACGGCGGCCGCGCTGGTTGGGGAGAATCGCGTGCTCGCGACGCCCGCTTCGCCGGGCTCGATCACCACTAGCGGCAACAAAGAAGATTTTGTGAGCATGGGGATGACGGCCGCGCTCAAGTGGAAGCGCGTGGTGCGGAATACGCGCGCGGTAGTCGCGATCGAGGCGCTGGCCGCCGCAAGGGCACTGGAGTTTCTGCGGCCGCTCAAGACCAGCGCACCGCTCGAAGTGGCGCGGGAGCGTATCCGCGGTGTGTGCGCTCGTTTCGAGGGGGATTACGCGCTCTCAGCGGATATTGCGGCGCTCGATAAGTTGATCGCGGAGGGAGCGCTGACGGTGGGGCGGGTGTCATCGGCAGAATCCGAATAACGAGGCTGTAGGCGTTTCACGACGTATAGACCGCCACGCGGGTCACCACTTCGTAACCCATGCGCTGGTAAAGGGCGAAGCCTTGCGGGGTGGACTGCAGCACGGTGCGTTCGATGCCGTGACGCTCGCGCGCGCGGTCGAGAGCGTGGCGCATCACCGCTTCGCCGAATCCGCACCGCTGGCGGCCGGGGACGGTGGCGACATTATAGACACCCACGGCGTCCGAGGCGAAGACGGTGGCGGTGGTCGAAACCGGCTCGCCATCCACATAACCGACAAATCCGGTGAAGCCATCCTGCCAGACCCTGGGATCCTCGAAGACTTCCTGGAACCATTCGAGCGGCACGTTGAAACACAGGGCGCCGATCTGGCAGAAGTCGCGCCAGGTGGCGTCGTCGGCCACGGCGCGAACTTCGACTGAGGGCAACCGGCGCGCCGGCGGCTGCAATTTCTGGGCCAGCATGCCTGGAAGAACGGTGGCCGGGTAGAGGCCGTGCTTGCGGAACGTGTCGTCCGCGCGGCGGCGCGCCGTCCTGTCCAGCCAGTCTTCGCAGACCCAGTAAGACCAGCTCAGGCCGCGCGCGGCGAAATGCACCTGGGCGGTCGCGATGCGGCCGTCGAGATCGCGCTGGCCCCCAACCGGCGCGGAAAGGAACGCCGCGTTGAACATCTGAAAAGCGACGCCAGCCGAGGCGATGGTGACGCCGGCGCCCTCGCGCACCTCGCCCGAGGGTCGCGATGAGGCCAGCAGCCGGAACGAATGGCGCAGGTTTTCCTCGACGGTGTGGAAATCCACTGAGACTCAAGTATCGCGCGACGCAAGTCGGGCGAGGCGTGCCTCGCCCCTACGGTCTGGCGCCGATCGCGAACAGGTGTTTGCCGCCGCGGATATAAAGGACGCCGCTCGAAATAGCGGTGGTGGCCATGACCGTCTCGCCCAATTCGTTCTCGGCAAGCAGTTTGTACTCGCGGCCGGCGGCCAGCACGTAGGTGTGGCCGTCTTCATTCGTAATGTAAAGACGGCCGGCCGCGGAGACCGGCGAACTGGTGAAGCCGGATGTCCCGCCGCCAAGCCGCTGCTGATAGAGCCTCTCACCGCCGTCCAACTGGTAGACGCTCAGGACGCCGCTGTCGAAACAGAAATAGCCCAGGCCATCGGCGAGCAGCGGCGTCTGCATGTAGTTGCCGGCCTTATCCTGCGACCACGCCATGCTGGAGCGGCTTTTCGTGATGTCGCCCGCAGCGTCGGTGCGAATCGCATAGATGGGCCGCGTCGAGCCGTGCGCGCTGGTAACGACCACGAGGTGATCGACAGAAACGGGCGTTGGGACGGGGATGTCGCCGCCGCCGGTGAGCTTCCAGATTTCCTTGCCGGTCTTCAAATCGTAGCCGCCGATGTGCTTCCATCCATTGACCACCACCTGCATGGGAACAGAACCATCCCCCGTGTAGGGCACGACAGCCGGGGTGCCGAACGTAGGCACGTCATTTCGCGCCGTGCGCCAGAGCTCCTTGCCGCTGTCGATGTCCAGGGCCGCGAGAAACGCATTGTGCTGCACGTCGGCCTGGATGATTACCATGCCTTCGTAAATGATGGGCGAGCTGGCGAATCCCCACTGCGCCTCGGGTACCATATAGAAGCCGGAATCAAGGACGCCGAGATCTTTCTTCCACAGCAGCTTGCCGGCCAGGTCGTAGGCAAACAGTCCTTCGGAACCGAAAAAGACAATCAGATGTTTTCCGTCGGTGGCGGGAGTCGGATTGGCGTGGGTGGATTTCGGATGGCG
>Ga0075426_10000901_pt1 | contig 20884 bp, 10 predicted proteins | sample SoiMethybrSBSTD5_FD_75304 | JGI IMG/M metagenome (GOLD analysis project Ga0075426, IMG submission 75304) | Bulk soil microbial communities from a Populus tree surrounding site in Tennessee, USA - Soil MetaG P. TD hybrid SBSTD5 | ecosystem: Environmental > Terrestrial > Soil > Tree plantation...
GCATTGTTCCCCGGGGTCCATTCCGGGAGAGCCTTTCGGTTATTCTGACTGTTTGCCCCCTTGTCCTCATGAATTTCAGCTCCAAACCGCTGTGGAAACCTGACAACCAGGCCACCCGCCTGGCGGAGCTTATCGCTCCCTCCGACGATCCGGCCAAGGATCACCCGCTGCGCCGCGATGTGCGCTCGCTGGGGGTGCTGCTGGGGCAGGTGCTGGTGGAGCAGGCCGGGCAGGAACTGTTCGAGACGGTGGAACAGTTGCGGCGGCTGATGATTGAACATCGCGAGCGGGTCCAGCGGCACGCGACGACCGCAGCTTCAAGCAAACTGATGGCCAGGGCGCAGGCCATGATTTCCAAAATGGACGTGGCCACCGCTTACCAAGTAGCCAAGGCCTTCGCCATTTACTTTGAACTCACCAACCTGGCGGAAACCGGTCACCGCAAACGCCGCCGGCGGGCCGGGCAGTCGCATGCCAAGCACCCTGCGCCTGCGGGGTCGTTTCGCGGCACGCTGGCACGCATGAAGGCGGAGGGAATTTCTGTGGAGCAGGTGTTGGCCGCGTTGTGCGACATTGAGGTGACTCCCGTTTCCACCGCCCATCCCACCGAGGTGGCACGGGGCACCGTGCTGCTGAAGCGACGGCACATCGCCGAGCAATTGGAGCGACTGGACCGGCTACCCCTCACTGCGGCTGAAGCCCAGAGCTGTGAAAACGCCATTCGCGACGAAATCACCGCGCTGTGGCAGACCGACGAGGTCCGCCAAAGCAAGCCCACGGTGGACGACGAAATCCGCATGGGCCTGCGCTATTTCCCCCTGTCGCTGTTCTCTGCCCTGCCCAGGATTTATGCCGAGATCGCGGCAGCACTTTGCGATGTTTACAAGATCGAGATGAAGGAAGCCGATCTGCCGGTCCTGGTGCGGTTTGGTTCATGGATTGGCGGCGACCGCGACGGGAATCCGCTGGTGACCGCGCAATCCACCCGCAACGCGCTCGACCTGGCGCGCGCAACCATCCTGCGCGAGTACATGACGGAGGTGGAAGCCCTCAGTGCTCGCCTGAGCTCATCCCTCCGCCAGGTGGAAGCCTCGGCCGAGATGCTCTCCCGCCTGCAGCAATACGAGCGCACTCTGCAAGGCGTGCACTTCACCTGGGGGCAGCAGAATGTCACCGAAGGCTACCGTCGCTTTCTGGCCTATGTGCAGCACCGGCTCAGCCAAAGCCGGGAAGCTGAGGCCACCGCTCACTACAGCGGCGCAGAGTTCGACCAGGACCTGCTGCTGGTGCGAGATAGCCTGCGGATGCATAAAGCAGAACGGCTGGCCACGGACTTCGTCGAGCCGCTGTTGCGAAAGCTGCGGACCTTTGGCTTGCATTTGCAGACACTTGATCTGCGGCAGCACGCGCGCGTACACGCCGCCGCATTGGCTGAGCTAGAGCCGGCTTTGAATGAAGGCAGGAACCCGCTGCGGGCGGGCAATGCGGTTTCTCCACCCACCGCCGAATTACTGGAGACCTTCCGTGCCATCGCGCAGCTCAAACGAACGCATCCGGCATGCGCGATCAGCCGGTACGTGATCAGCGGCGCAGAAAGCGAGGAAGATGTGCTGGCCGTGGTCCGCCTGGCACAGGCGTGCACAGTGCCGGTTGCGGGTTCCGGTGCGGATCCCGGCTTGATGCCGGTTCCCCTGTTTGAGTCCATTCACTCGTTGCGCGCCGCCGTCGGGGTAATGCGGCGGCTGTGGCAAAGTCCGGCGTACAAGCCGCTGCTGGAATCATGGCATGGCTGGCAGGAGGTGATGCTGGGCTACTCCGATTCCAACAAAGACGGCGGCATGTTGACCAGCACCTGGGAACTGTATAAGACGCACCGGGAGCTGCATCGCACAGCCGACGAGTGCGGAGTGAAACTGCGCCTGTTCCACGGCCGGGGCGGCACCGTGGGGCGGGGCGGCGGGCCCACACATTCGGCAATTTTGGCGCAGCCGCCAGGATGTTTTTCTGGCCGCATTCGTGTTACCGAACAGGGAGAGGTGCTCAACTGGAAATATGCCGATCCGGTGCTGGCGGAATGGAATCTCGAATTGATGATCGCCGCCAGTGTGGAGGCGCTGCTGCGGCCCCGCTTGAGGCCAGCCGTCGAGCACCCCGAGTGGGAAGAAGCTATGGAAGCGATGTCGGCCCGGGCCTATGAAGTTTACCGCCGGGACATTGCCGAGAACCCCGAGGTGCTGGAATATTTCGAGCAAGCCACGCCAGTAAATGAGCTGGACGAGGCCCGCATCGGCTCCCGGCCAGCGCGCCGGAGCAAGGGCCGCAGTCTGGACGACTTGCGCGCCATACCGTGGGTATTCGGCTGGATGCAGAGCCGGCACGCCGTGCCCGCGTGGTATGGAGTAGGCCATGCCCTGCAGCAGTTCGCCAACAGGGGCGCCGGTCATCGGAAGCTTCTGGGGCAAATGGGGCGCGAGTTCCCTATTTTTGCCGACCTGGTGCGGAACGTGGAATTGGGCATGGCCAAAGCGGATTGGGATATTGCGCGCCTCTATTCCGGACTGGTGCGAAACGAGGCCGTTCGCAAGCGAGTGTTTGCCATGCTGGAAAAAGAGTTTTTTGGTTCGCGCCGCATGCTGCTGCGCGTGGCCGGACAGCGGGATCTCCTGCAGCGCAATCGGGTACTGGCACGCTCCATTCGCCTGCGCAATCCGTATGTTGATCCCATGAGCTTGATCCAGGTGGAGCTGCTGCGGCGCAAGCAGGAGGGGGGCGCCGGGCTTGAATATGCATTGGGAGCAACCATCAACGGCATCGCTGCCGGTTTACACAACACCGGGTAGAGGCATTAAGCGGACGCGTCGCCCCACGCCACAAACCCTATGGAAAAGAACTCGTATCGCGATGTGCCGTCGCGTACTTAATCGGCGCTGCACGCGAGATGCTTCACGAAGCCGTTCAGCATGACGCCCGGACGGCCTCCGTCGCCGGCACCATCTTGTGGAAGACCGCGAACCCGGATGCCTTTTGGAAGACCGCCAATCCTGGCGCATTCATGCGTAAGGCGATCGTAGCTGGGCGTCCCGCGCCACACTACGGAGTTGAGAGCGGAAAGATTCGCTATTTCGCGGCAGTTAACTGATCAGTCGCTGAATCAATCAGAGCGCTCTCGTTCTCCAGTATCTTAGCGACGCGCACGATTTCCGCATTCGCTTCCGGCCAGCGCTTCTGTTCGATGGCCTCGCGCACCCCGGGCATGGTTTTGGCGCCGTACCCGCTGTACACGCCGGGGGCATAGATCATGTGCTTGTACCAGGAACGCCGGGGCAGCCCGGCATCGTCGGTCAGGCGGCGCTCGCTCTCCATCAATTTCTGGTTCAGACCGGCGAGCGTGGCCGCGGGCAGCCCTTGAGAAGCAGCCCACGCCTTCTGCAACATTTCCTGGTAGCGCTTGGCACTGCGGTCAAGCTGCGCCACCGCATTTTCCAGAGGAGCGAAGTTCAGATACGGTGGCACTTCCTCGCGCGGCGGGGCCACCTTCGGACGGCGCGGGTCATTCACGGCTTTGAACAACCCGTCATCCAACTCGCGATCGCGTTCGATGGCCTCATTGCGCTTGTCCTGGGCAAGCTTCTTCAGCTGCGTGAGATAGAGCTGCATGGTGTCGGCAAAATTGCTGAAATCGAAGGGCAGAAGATCGGCGTCGGCCAGTCGCATCACCGCGGTTCCTGCGGTCTGCGCCAGCGCCTTGCCGTACACGAAGTTGGTATCGGAAAAATGCGTGTACCAGTAGAAATCGTCATAAATGGAGTGATAGATGCCGGCATCCGGGTCTTCCCCGCCGTAGCCCAGATTGAGGCTGGCGACTCCCAGGTGGTCCACAAATGTGGTGTAGTCGGTGCCAGAGCCCAGCGCTCCCATCCGCAAGTCAGCGCGGTCGCGAATCTTTTTACGATCCTCATCGCTCTTGGCCTGCGCGATACGGCCCATCTCGTCACGTTGCCACACTGAAACGCCGCTCTCCGGGTCCTGGATGTCCCGCGCTACGCCGTTCATAAAGTGCTCCAGCGTATGCGATCCCTCCACACCCAGGTACCCGCGGCCGTTGCCGTCGGTATTGATATAGGCCACGGCGTGCTGCCGCAGTTCATCGCCGTGCTCTTCGGCCCACTCGGTGGAACCCAGCAGCATGGGTTCTTCGCCATCCCAGGCGGCATAAATGATGGTGCGCTTGGGCTTCCAGCCCTGCTTTCGCAGTTGTCCCAAGGCGCGCGCTTCTTCCAGCATGTCCACCTGGGCGGAAATGGGATCGTCAGCCCCGTTTACCCACCCATCATGATGGTTGCCGCGCACAATCCATTCATCTGGCTGGGTAAAGCCCGGGATTTTGGCAATGACGTCATTGACCGGCTTGATGTCCCAATTGGACTTGATGACCAAATGAACCTTCGCCGGTCCTGGACCGACGTGATAGGTGATAGCCAGCGCGCCCCGCCAGGGTTCGGGAGCCACCGGTCCCTGCAATGCCGCCAGCAAGGGCTGCGCGTCACCATAGGAAATGGGAACCACGGGAATCTTGGTGATGCTCGGCGCCTCTTTCACCGACAGGCGTTTGGCGTTGGGGGTGGCCCCGATGCCGGGCGTAAGGGGATCGCCCGGGTTGGAGGAAGCAAAATCCATGACACTGCCGCGCTGCACGCCTTCCGCCGGGCGCGTCGGCCCCTGGGGAAAAGTGTTGTCCTCGAAATAACCGTCATCCCGCGGGTCGGAATAGATGATGCATCCGATGGCGCCATGCTCTCCTGCTACCTTGGGCTTTATGCCGCGCCAGGAATGGCCATACTTGGCGATCACAATGGCGCCTTTAGCGGAAACGCCCAGGCGCTGCAGCTGGTCATAATCCTCCGGCAAGCCATAGTTCACGAACACCAGCGGCGCGGTCACATCGCCGTCAATGGAATAGGCGTTGTAGGTCGGCAGCTGCTCGCTGGTCTGGCCGGAGGTGGGATCGCCAGCGACGGGCGGCTCCTGCATCTTGGCTGTGAAGCGGGTGGGCTCAACCATTTCCACCAGCCGCTCTTTGGGCGTGGGAAACAGGACTTCAAACGTCTCGATGTGCGCGTCCCAGCCGAACTCCTTGAACTTGGAGAGAATCCACTCGGCGTTGGCCTTATCGTAAGGCGATCCCACGTGATGCGGGCGCGCGCTCAGCCGCTGCATGTAATCGCGCATCAGCTGCGGGCTGGGCAGGGCGCGAAATTTCTGCTCCCACTGCCGCTCGGCCGTGGAGGACGAATTGGTGAAACCCTGCAACAGGGGTTCGTCCGCGCCCAGCGGTGCGGCAATAAGTGTCAGCAACAAAACAACAAAGAGCAGCCGTCGCATAGGGTTCCTCGAAAGTTGGCGCCTCCCACGGCGAGCATCTGCCGCCCGGAGTCCCGCACGCCGTGAATCGCACGCACTGATTCCCGCAGGAAGGAAGTAGAAGGTTATAGCATGGGCCGTACAAAACAAAACCAAAGTTGAGTTCTTCGTCCATGGGGCAGGTGGGTTGCCAATCCCCTCAGAGGACAGCCCCCGACGAACACGCTGGCGACCACGCCACAACGAATCTTGTTCGCGGGTGAACACCACTGTTCGGAAGCGGACGGTGACCAGGCTACGTACTGCTCACCGAACAACTGTTTTCCTTTGAATTCTCAAATACTTACGAGTGCCCAGCGATTGGCAACGGGAGTGCTCTTTTTGCTTTGACTGTTGAGGCGAGCGTATGCAGGCTGTAGCCACTTCGAGCAACGCAACGAAACGAATCCTGCTGGCTGATGACCAGGGCAGCGTGCTGGAAGCCTTGCGCCTGCTGTTGAAGCAGGAAGGTTATGAAGCAGACGCGGTCACGCGCCCCGGCGACGTGCTCTCGGCGCTGGAAGCCCAGGAATACGACCTGGTACTCATGGACATGAATTATGCCCAGGACACCACCTCCGGCCGCGAGGGGCTGGACCTGCTGACCCGCATTCGCATGTTGCAAAAGGACGTCCCCCTGGTGGTCATGACGGCGTGGGGCAACATGGAGCTGGCGATCGAAGCCATGCGCCGGGGCGCGCGCGACTTCATCCAGAAACCCTGGAACAACCAGGAGGTGCTGGAGGCATTGCGGGCGCAAATTAGCGATCATCAGCGGGGACTACGCCAGAGCCGGGAATGGAAACAGGAAATAGCCGACGCCCGAGAGGTGCAGCAGCATTTTCTGGCGCAGCCGGTGCCACAGCTTCGCGGCTATGACATCTGCGCCAGTTCGAGACCGGCAAGAATCCTGGGCGGCGATTACTTTGAGGTGAGCAGAACGAAAACCGGCGAAGCGGCCCTCTGCATAGCTGATGTGGCCGGCAAAGGAATTGGCGCGGCGCTGCTGATGTCGAGTTTGCAAGCTATGCTGCGCTCACTGGGCGACGCCCGACCCGCCAGTGTCTGCGAGGAACTTAACCGCGTGCTTTGCCAGCTTGCGCCGGCGGGAAAGTTCGTGTCCTTCTTCCAGTGCCTGCTGGCGGAGGATAGCCGCCAGCTGACGTACTGCAATGCCGGCCACAATGCCCCTATTCTGGTGCGGCAGGACGGCTCCGTTTTGCGCCCGCAGAGCAATGACGCGGTGCTGGGCTACTTTCGCGATTGGCGTTACAGCGAGCAGACGATCGAACTGGAACCAGGAGACCGGCTGGTGCTGTTCACCGATGGCATAAGCGAGGCCTTCAACGAGGAAGGCGAGGAGTTTGGCGATGAAACCCTGATGAAGCTAACGGCGGAAAACCGCACTTGCGATGCCGAGAGCCTGCATCGCGTGCTCACCTCCGCGGTGCTGGAGCACTGCGGCGAGCGCCTGCAGGATGACGCCACGCTGGTGGTGGTGGCGGTGAAGTCACAGCCGGGTGAGCGGCGTTATTGTGAGGGGGCGTAGAAACCGCGCTTGGCGGAGACGTGCAGAGCCGGCAGGCCCTTGGGGGCATGGAGCTTCACGGTGATCTTGTGGTATTTGCCATCGTGCGGCCGCGCTGTTGGCTGGTAGGCGATGACGTATTCATCACGAAGCGCGATGCTGATTTTAGTGGCTACGTCCGCCAGTTCGTTGGGATTATCAATGGTGAAAGCCCGGCCCCCAGTGGCGTCGGTTACCTCGCGCAGCAGCCCCGGCCCCTCCTGCTCCTCTACTGTGCGTGGGAACTGGTCATAAAGGCCGACGGCAAATATCTGCACGTCAGCCTCCTCCACAATGTCTTTGACTTCTCCTTCGGTGTAGCGGCTGTGGTTGTCGCCGCCGTCGGAGATGATGAGCAGCGCCTTGCGCGGGTACTGGGCGTGGTGCATCTCGTCAATGCCCAGGTAGATCGCGTCCAGCAGAGCGGTCATCCCCTTGGACTGCACAAAAGGCAGCCTGCTCTCGATCTCCTGCACTCGGGTTGTGAAATGCGAAACCATTTCAGGACGGTCGGAAAAGGTGATGAGAAAAAACTCATCCTGCGGGTTGGCGGTTTCCAGGAATTGCGAAATCGCTTCGCGCGCGCGCTGCATCTTGTCACCCATGCTGCCGCTGACATCGAAGATGATGCCCACGGAGATAGGAGCGTCGTCGCTGGACAGGTTTCGGATCTGCTCTTTTTGTTTGTCCTGATACACGGAGAAGTTGCTTTTGTCCAACCCGGTGACTAGGCGGTCCATGGGATCGGTAACTGTAACGGGAACGAGGACGAGGTTAACGTTGGACTTAAGCAGGGGCGCGCCGGGGCGCAGCCCCAGAGCGACTCTGGGTGAAGCTTTGTCGAGATTTACGCGCGGCTGAATGTGGACGTCGGCAGCATCCTGCCCCAGGGCGGGCAGCGAAAACAGAAAAATAAGCAGGAGCAAGGAAAGGGCCAAGGGCCATCTGCCTGCCTTCTTCAGGCCGGCTAATTGCAAAGACTCCGCCATCAAGGACCCCGTGTAACAGACTACCTGTTAATGAAACCAGTAAGGCGCCTTTTGGGCGCCCCTATCATAGCGCGCGTGAGCACCGCGCGCGTCCGCAACCGACAAGTAGGATGTGGCGGCAGAAGAAATGGTTTTGCAAGAAGCGACACAATTGCAGAGCGGCCCATGCTTGCACGAATTAAAGACAGCATTTTGGGGATGCAGCCGGCGGCGAGGACGGAGGGGTTGCAGCCGGGCGCCGATTAACCGGGTCCAAGCTGACGGGCGGTCCGGCGGTGGCAGAACGCAACAACGTGAGCGCCTGCTCGGTTCTCTTCCACTGTCCCGGTTTGAGCGATCCGTTGGCCGGTGGGCCCGAGGCAAAGTATTGCAGGATATTGGCGCGAACCGCCGGGGTGAGGTGGGCGAAGTGGTCGCGGTCGAGCCGGCGGAGCAGGTCGGCATACGTCCGGTCCGCCAGCTGATATTCGCCTTCCCGCGTGAGCAGGCCTGTATCAAGATTGCGATTGGGAATTCGCAGGTCGCCGGCGCTCACCTGGCGGACCAGCAGGCGATATTCCTGGAGAACGTGGTCCATGCTGCGGAAATAAAGGTCTTCCGTCTGGGGAGTGGGGTTGCGGTAACCCAGGATCTTGGCCGGGCCAAAGGGCAGCAGCTTGATGAGAAACCCCAGGACCCTGGCAAAAATGCCCGGCCGGCGATACCGGGAGCCAAATTGGCGGTTATAGTCGGCGCGAGAAAGGTGGTAGAGAAACTCCTGTTTGGCGCGATCGTGGTATTCGCGCTCGATCTCGGGCTTGTTGGTGGCAAGCGCCACCTGGGTCATCTCTGGAATCACCGTGCCCACCGCAAAACGGAAGGTCTCCAGGGTCAAATCGTCAAAATGCAGCAAGTGGTCGAGAGAGATACCGTAGGTATCCACAAAAGCGCGTTCCAGCAAGTCCTCCGAGACGTCGAAACCGATGAAATCGTGGTACTGCTGTGAAGTGTAACGGTGCTTGGCAACCTCCAGCACATCAAAGCTGAACTCGGTGCGCAGGTGGGCATCGTGGTTGGTTTCATAAGGGATCCAGTCGCCAAAACGCGCGCGCAGCTTGGGATATTCCACCGGAACTGAAAGATTGATGGCAGGATGGCCAAAGCTGTCGGCCACATAATGGCTGAGCACGCCCAGGGCGAAGGCATACTCCTCCACGTTGCGGGAGTCACGCAGCATCCAAGCCACAAAGTCGCCAGTGCGGATGTAGTGCAGCATGTCGGTAAACTTTGTATTCCCCAGTGGGTAATAGCCAACATCCAGCACGGCGGAGCCGCCGTAGGCGAAGGCATGAGCGCGCTTTAGTTCCTCCGGGGTGGCGTGGGGAAAACGCTTAAGCAGAGCGGGCAGGATGTCAGAATTCCAAGCTAAATCTATGACTTCCTCGTGGGAGAGGACGGAATATCCAAACAGCAACCGCCCGGCTGTGAGTAGGCAGAAGGTTAGCAGCAGGATGGAGGCGCGCTTCATTCTGTGACTCAGATGCACCTGTAAGCTGCCTGCGTTGCGGTCCAATTGCCCACTGGGCAGGGAGCCTGACACTAGCGCGAAGTTATACCTTGAATTGGGGAGCCGGGAACACTCCCATATAGAAACGGCACCCTCTACCTTCGTGAGTCCAGCCGCGTTTTCCCTGGGTTTTCTCACCCTATATTGAAAGAGTAGGTCCCCCACAGTGGAGATGGATCACCAGCCGTGCACCGCGGTTTTCACATTGGCCTGCTATCCCGTATTTTCCGGTATCCGTATGAAGAGATTGTGTGGTGTGTTATTGCTGGCAGCCATTACCGTTCCGGGGTGGATGCCCAGCTTTCCCCAGAATGACCAATCCGCGCCCGCGCTTCTGGATATGAGCCTGGAGGAGCTCATGCAAGTGGAAGTGGAAACGGTTTATGCGGCTTCGCGGCAGAAGCAGAAAGTGACCGAGGCGCCGGCTTCCATCACGGTAATTACTTCTGCAGAAATCCAGAAGCACGGTTATCGCACACTGGCAGATGTGTTGCGCTCGGTACGCGGTTTTTTCGTCACCTACGACCGCAATTACAACTACATCGGAGTGCGCGGATTTAATCGCCCCGGGGATTACGGTAGCCGGGTTCTGCTGCTCATTGATGGCCATCGGGTCAACGACAACATCTTCGATTCCGCCCTTATAGGAACCGAATTCCCCCTCGACCTGGACCTGATAGAACGCATCGAGGTCATTCGCGGACCCAATACTTCCCTGTATGTGGCCAGTGCGTTTCTGGGGGTCATCAACGTGGTCACCAAACAGAGCTGGATGATCGGCGGTCCGGAGGTGAGCACGGAAGCCGGCAGTTTCGGCTCCTACAGGGGCCGCGCCAGCTACGGTGAAACTTTTAATAACGGCCTGGAAATGCTGGTGTCGGGCTCGTATTACACCAGCGCCGGTCCGCCTCGTCTGTATTTTCCGGAGTTTGACAGCCCATTGACCAACCGCGGAGTTGCCGTGAATGGCGACGACGACCAGTTGCAGCAGCTGTTTGGGAATTTCTCCTATCGCAATTTCAAGCTCCAGGCGGTGTATGGCTCGCGCGAGAAAGGCGTGCCCACGGCATCCTACGACACCCGCTTCAACGATTCCAGGACCCGCACCACCGATATCCGCAGCTACCTGGACCTGCAGTATGACCGCAAGCTGAACGCAACCACGGACTTCCTGGGGCGGCTTTATTTCGATCAGTACGAATACCACGGCGTAAACGTCTACCTGGACCCAGCTGCAAGCTCGACATACTTGAATGTAGACCTGAGCCGGGGAAAGTGGGCGGGAGCGGAGATCTCGCTCAGCAAAAGGGTGATGGAGAAGCATCGCTTTTCCGCCGGCACCGAATTTCGCCGCAATTTTCTGCAGGAAGGGTCTAATTACGACGAATCTCCCTTCGTGGTGTATGCAGCAAGTCGAAATAACTCGAGCATTGTTGCCCTGTATTCCCAGGGCGAAATCGAATTGCACGGCAATGTTCTGCTGAACCTGGGCCTCCACTACGACCACTACTCCACCTTCGGAGGCACGCTGAACCCGCGCGCCGGCTTGATCTACACTCCGCTCAGGAGGACAACCCTCAAATTTCTTTATGCCCAGGCCTTTCGGCCCCCTAACGATTACGAGCTCTATTACAGCAGCATGACCAATCTATCCAACCCGCAACTGCAACCGGAAACCGCCAAGACCGTAGGAGTAGTCCTGGAGCAATATGTGGGCCGTCAAACCCGGGTTACAGCTGCCGGTTTTTACTATCCGTTGCGGCGCCTCATCAGCGAGCAGACTGATCCGGGAAGCGGAAAAATGGTTTTTCAAAACAGCGGCTCGGTCGACATGCGGGGAGTGGAATTGGAGATGGTCAGAACCTGGGCCCGCGGAGTGGAGGGCAGCGTTCAATATAGTTTCCAGGACCTGAAAGACCAGCACGACGCGACAGCGCTCTCCAACGTCCCCAAGCACCTGGGCGGGCTCAAGCTCAGCGTCCCCCTGCTTGGGAAAAAGCTATTCGCCAGCGCCGACGTGGATTTTGTAAGCCGCCGCAGAACCCTGGCGGGCAATTCCGTTCCCGCTTACTTCCTCCCCAACTTCACATTATTCAGCCAGAGCACAAAGCAGCATTGGAGAGTTTCGGCCAGTCTGTACAACGCGTTTAACAGCAGGTATGGCGACCCCGGCGCACCGGAGCACCGGCAGGACATCTTGTGGCAGAACGGGCGGACATTCCGCTTAAAAGCAACTTACAGCTTTTAGCATTGGAGGAGGCCATCCCAGCAGGAGGTCAAGGCAAGCCGGCCCGCAATTGGGGGAGAGTTGTGCGACGGCTCAGGCTAACCGCTTGCGGAGCTGTGATTTTCTGTTCTTACCTGTGGGGAACGGGGCTGCGAGCACAGGTCCAGGTCCGGTCCGAGGAATACAGGCTTAAGCTCGTCTTTCTTTATAACTTTGCCAAATTTGTGGAGTGGCCGGAGGATGCCTTTCCCACTCCGCAGGCGCCGCTGAAGCTTTGCGTGGTCGGACAAAATCCCTTCGACCACGAACTGCAGCAGCAACTTGCGGAACGCAGCATCAATGGCCATCCCTATGTTACCCAAACCGTGCGGGCCAGCGATGACCTTAGCGGTTGCCATATCATCTTCCTGCCGGCGGCAAACGATAGTTCCTTATCGGCAATCCTTAAGCGAGAGGGCGGCTCCAAGGCCATTACTGTGGGGGAGTCGGCGCGATTTGCACGCCGCGGGGGCACGGTTAACTTCGTGCTCGAAGGCCCGAGACTACGGTTTGAAGTGAATATTGATGCCACCCAGCGTAGCCGTTCCCGGATCAGCTCGCGCTTACTGGTACTGGCCAAAATCGTCAAAGAACAGCAACCCTGATCGGCCGTGGGCTGCAACCCGCCACTACTCCTGCTGAGTTTTGCGCCAGCGCACGAAAGTACCCCACCGGTAACCATTTCCCAGCCTGTCAGCCAGGCAAGAACTGTACCCGGAACATTCGTCACCGCCTGAAGCCGGCCGACGCTCCGATTAACTTCTCATGCGACCTCAGGTTAGCAAGCGGTGATTACACCAGTCATCTGTTTGGCTTGCACGAAACGGCGGGTAACCGGAAACAGGATAACGGAAGGAACCTGGAGCAGGATTACCGGGGGAAGATGCTCAATTGGGAGGAATTGCGTAGGCTGTGTTCCGTTTCGAGATCGCCTGTTCTGGCTTGGTCCAGACCATGGCGGGAGGTTGCACATGTTCCATCGCGCACTCTATCGGCAAACCGTGGCTATCTGGATAGCCGTCTTCTTTGGCTTGCTGGGCCAGGCCTTTGGCGGCGTCACCTTCACGGCGTACGGCCCGCAGATGTTTCTGCGGAGCAAGGATGCTCCGCGAGAACAAAGCGTTCCGTTCTCGGTAAAGAATCCCAACACGCAATACACCCTGTACGTGGTGAACGGCGTGAGCCCGCATCGGCCGGTGGAGAGCGCGATCGTCCGCCTGAACGGCGTGGTGGTTTTGCGTGAGAATGACTTTGATGAGCACCGTCACGCGATTGCCAAGTCGGTGGCAGTGCAGAATTCTAACGTCCTCTCGGTCGAGCTGCGCTCCGATCCCGGCGGCGCCATCAGCGTGGAAATTCTGGGGCTGGACCCTGATCCGCCGAGCATCACGGCGTCAGTTTCGCCGCAGCCCAACGCGGCCGGCTGGAACAACACGCCCGTGACTGTCAGCTTCACTTGCAGTGACGCATTTATGACCGTGACCTGCCCGTCGCCCGTAACGGAGGACGTTCAGGGAACTAATCTGGTGGTCAGCGGCACCGCTGTTGATACCGCGGGGCTGACCGCGAGTACCAGTGTCACTTTGAATCTGGATTTCACCCCGCCGAGCATCAGCACGTCGGTCAACCCGCTGCCTAATTCCGGGGGATGGAATAACGGCAACGCCGTGGTCACCTTCACTTGCGGCGATTCGCTCTCTGGGATGGCGGTCTGTCCAGCACCGGTAACGGTGACGGCGCAAGGCACCAGCCAGGTGAACGGCACCGCTGTAGACAACGCGGGAAACTCAAGCCAGACGAGTGTTTTGGTCAACGTTGATAGCGTGCCGCCGATGCTTTCCGTCTCTTCGCCGGCGAATGGCGCCATACTCACCGACAGTTCGCTGGCGGTGAGCGGCGCGGTGAGCGACGCCTCTTCGGGCCTGGCCTCGGTGCTGTGCAACAACGCTGCCGCGAGTTTTGGCGGCGGCGCGTTCAGCTGCAATGTAACTCTGAATGCCGGAAGCAATACGGTGCAGGTGATTGCCACCGATGCCGCCGGGAACAGCACTTCGGCGAACCTGAGCGTTACCTACAACGTGTCGTCTCCGCCTCCGCCGCCGCCTCCGCCGCCGTCTCTGAATCCGCCTCCGACGCAGATTCAAATTACTCCGACAGCCATCACCATGGCCGTGGGCGAGCGGCGCTCGGTTTCGGCCACCGACAGCCTGGGGCGCAGCATACCCGCGAGTTGGGCCGTGGATGACAGTTCCGTGCTGCAATTGAACTCGGACGGCAGCATGGTTGCGCTGCAGCCTGGCACGGCTACGGTTACGGCCACTTACCAGCAACTGACGGCGCAGACCTTGATTACGGTCAGTGTCGCCGGGCCTCTGGCGGTGGGTACCGAACGCTGGGACCTTGAGCCCCTGGACGTGGTGAACAACTGGATCAACAGCTTTGTAAACGCGCAGCCCGCGGCTCCGGGCTCGCCTGATATTTATGTTCTGGAGAGCACGCCTACCGGTACCCTGGCCCGCGCCCTGGCTGGTGACGGACACCAGTTATGGAGCACGCCTTTACTATCCAGTTCCGTGACTTCAAACAGCTCGTTCCAATGGGATAGCGAGGGAGTTCAGGCAGGAACGCCGGATGGCGGCCTGGCCGTGCTGGATAGCCAGTCGTTCAACAGCGGGGGCGTCCAGTACTCGCAGTATTCGGTCATTAAAGTGGACGCCGCGTCGCAGGCGGTGGCCTGGACCTATAACAGCCCCAGCATGATGGCTTCAGTATTGGCAGTGCACCCCGACGGCGATATCTACGCGGTGCAAACCAATAACAGCAAAACCACGGCTTCGGCGGCGGTGCTGGCGCTGAACGGCGCGACGGGACAGGTAAAGTTCAGCGTCCCGGTGCCGCTCTCTTCGCAAACGTACCAAAACACCGGTTACGACGCGAACGGCAACCTGGTGTGCCAGCAAGGCAATACGGTGGTGGTGCAGAGCTTGCCCAGCCATGGCCCGCTGGCCGTGCTGCCGGATGGCAACGTCTACATGGAAGTGGAAGCCACCAATACTGTGCTGCAGGGCTGCCAGACGAGCGGCTTCAGCCTGGTCAACTATTCCGACACGCTGCAACTGGTAAAAGTGCAGACCTCCGGAACGAGCAGCTTGATCGTCCTGGAGCAGTTCAGCGACTCGAACACGCAGACCCACGGCCAGCCTGGCCAGGTGCTGCCCGACGGACAAGGCGGCATCTTGGCAGGATGGAACCGGCTGGTGAGCGTAGGTTCGAGCAACCAGGCTTTCGTTTCCCACTTGTTGAACGGAACGCAGGCGGACTACGGGCTGCCCTGGACTTCCAGATTTCCCATTAGCTTCGTGATGGCCCTGGGCGAGAGTGGAATCGCCTATGCGCAGCAGGGCGCCTTCTCCGGGGTAATCCTGACCTTTGACGTGAACAGCGGGACGGCGAACCCGGCTACTTCCAGCAACGAGCAGATTGTGAGCGCGCTGGCCGGCGGCGGGGCGGTGCTGGCAGACAACAACCAGATCCTTTCCGTGGATTCGACGGGCGGCACGGCTGTGCTGTCCAATGCTTTAGGCGTCTACGGCGTCAGCCACTACTCCGGCCAAACGTGGCTGGGGTACAACAATAACGACAGTTCGCTGGAAGCCGCGGTAGGCCCAGCTATGGATGCGGGCGTCACCAGTTGGCCGATGCTGACGGGCAACCTGGCGCAGCAGCAAGCGCCGCCGTTGCCGGAACTGCGCCACTTCCTGCCGGTTCAGCCCAGCGGGCAATATCCCATCAGTCAGTTTGAATCCGCCCTGCAGGGCACCGCGGCCAACAACCAGTTCTACGCTCTGGGCCAGGCCAGCGTGGCCACCTTCCTGGAGCAATTGGACAAGCCCAACGACGCGGTGGCGTTCCTGGGCAATTCGCTGGGTTACAACTTTAGCGGCGGGCCGCAGTCGATTGGGCTGTGCTTCTCCGCGGATTGCCTGGAGAAGACACCCAGCACGAGCGATCCGAGCTATCCCCTCGTCACACCGGCGGGGCTGAGCACCGGGTTGGTGGATGCTTCCCTGCTGGCGGGCAGGACCAAGGTGGTGTTTGTGGCTTCGGCGGATGATGGCGCCATCTTCGAAGAATTGTGGGGAATTGATGCAACAACTGCGCACCAGGCGCTGGTTGTGCCGCCGAATTCCACTGTGAGTCTGCAGCAGGCGGCGCAGGCCTGGGCGGCTATCGCGCAGAACCTGGTAGCCGGGCAGTCGGTACAGAACGCGGTGGCCAATGCCAATGCTCAGTTGGGCACGGCCTGGACGGTAGTGGGCGACGGCTCGGTCCGCATCAAGGCTGTTCAGTAGGCGAGGCTGCCTGCTGATGGCGGGCCGGGCGTTGCGGGTGCGCGGCGACGGGTTGGCTGTGAGAGGCCAACCGGAGCGGCCGTCGGCGCGCCCGCCCGGCCCATTTATTTCTTCTTCGCAGCCCCAGGGCTCGCGCCGTTCCGGGCGCGAGCAGCTTCTGCTAGATTCTCATTTCCCGGATGCTCTTCCTCCTTGTGCCGCGTCCACCTCTGCGGCCAATGAATCCACCAGCGCGGCTTCGTCGGCAATTACTTTGGCGACCACGGGAATGCCCTCCTCCGCCTGTTGGTACTTTCTTTCTTCCAGGGGCTCGCGGATGGCAGGCAGGGTCTTCACTCCATATCCGGTGTAGGCCCCGGGAGCGTAAATCTGATGCTTGAACCAGGGGCGCTCGCGCAAGCCTTGGTCGTTGGTGAGTTCTCGTTCGCTGCGCAGCAGTCTGGCATTCAGATCGCGCACCGTACTCGCGGGCAACTGCAAACCAGCAGCCGAGGCTGCAACCAGCGCGGTCTGGTAATGCTGAGCGCTGCGGGTAAGCGCGGCGACAGCGTTGTCCAGGGGCGCGAAGTTCAGATAGGGCACGGGCGGCAAGGCCGGTGGCGGGCCCATCGGGTCCTTGGGATCGCTCACCGCCTGGTACATGCCATCTTTCAATTCTCTCTGTCGCTCCATTGCTTCCTTCTGTCGGTCGGCGAGTAACTTTTCCAACTCGCCGGCATAGCGATGCACCGTATCCGCCACATCGCTGAACTCGTACGGCAGCAGGTCCGCATCCGCCAGGCGCATCACCGCCGTGCCCGCAGTCTGCGCCAGGGCGCGGCCATACACAAAGCTGGTGTCGGAGAAATGGGTGTACCAGTAGAAATCGTCGTAGATGGAGTGGTAGATGCCGCCCTCATCCTCGCCGCCGAATCCAAGATTCATGGAGGCGATGCCGAGGTGGTCGAGGAAGGGCGCATAGTCGGAGCCGTCGCCCAGAGCGCCAATGCGGTTGTCCGGCCGCTTGCGCAATTCGTCCCGCTCCTCCGGCTTGGCGCGCGATTCCAGCACCATGCGCCGGCGTTCCCAAACCGTCATGGGCGCCTTTTCCGGGTCGGAAATATCTTTGGTGACGCCGTTGATGAAGTGTTCCAGGCTGTGCGAGCCGGAAGCGTAGAAAAATCCACGCCCGTTGCTGTCGGAGTTGATATAAGCCACGGCGTGCTGGCGCAGTTCGTCGGCGTGGGTTTCGGCCCACTCGGTTGAGCCCAGCAGCCCGGGCTCCTCCCCGTCCCAGGAGGCATAAATAATGGTGCGCTTCGGCTTCCAGCCCTGCTTCAGCAAGTTGCCGAGCGCGCGCGCCTCCTCCAGTTCCGCCACCTGGCCGGAAATCGGGTCCTCGGCGCCATTCACCCAGGCGTCATGATGGTTGCCGCGCAGCACCCACTGATCGGGGTAAGTGGAACCAGGAATTTTGGCGATCACGTCATACACCGGCTTCGTGTCCCAGTTCTGTTTGACGATGAGGTGTACTTTGGCGGCCCCCGGTCCAATGTGATAGGTGACAGGCAGCGAACCGCGCCAGTCCTCCGGCGCCACTCGCCCAGTAATGGCGGCCAGCAGCGGCTGCGCATCGGCATAAGAAATGGGCAGCACCGGAATCTTCAGGATGGTTTCCGCATCCTTGAGGGCCAGGCGCTTGGCGCCCGGCACTGCGCCGACCCCTGGGGTTAGCGGATCGCCCGGGTACTGTGTATCCATCACCGAACCGCGCTGCACGCCTTCAGGAGGACGCAGGCCGCCCTTGGGAAACACGTCGCCATTGGCGTAGCCATCCTGCTGCGGGTCTGAATAAATGATGCAGCCGACTGCGCCGTGCTCCCACGCCACCTTGGGCTTGATGCCGCGCCAGGAGCGCCCGTAGCGGGCAATCACGATGGCGCCCTTTACCGAAATCCCCATGCGGTCCAGTTGTTCGTAGTCCTCGCGCAAGCCATAGTTGACGTACACCAGCGGCCCGGTCACGTCGCCGTCGCCCGAGTAGGCGTTGTAGGTGGGGAGCTGCTCCGACTGCTGGTTGGAGGTGGGATCCACCGCCACCAGGGGCTCCTGCAGTTTGGCGGTGAAGCGCGTGGGCGCTATCAGCTCCACCAGCCGCTGCTTGGGCGTGGGGAACAGCACGTCAAAGGTTTCGATGTGCGCGTCCCAGCCCCACTGCTGATAACGGGCCAGAATCCATTCCGCATTCTGCTTATCGTAGGGCGAGCCCACGTGGTGAGGGCGCGCGCTCAGCAGCTGCATGTTGGCGCGCAGCATGTTGGGATCGGGAATGGAGCGGAACTTCCCTTCCCACTGGCGTTCCGCCTGCGAACCCGCCGCCGAATAGCCGTAGATCGGGGCCGGATGTTCGTTCGCATCAGCAGCGAAAAGGAGAGTGGAACAGAACAGAAGAACGATCAAGCAGCGGCGCACAGGGCAGCTACCTCCAGGATAAGACACAGAACCGCGAATCATATCGTAGGGCGAGAGGTGTTCACAACATGAAGAGGTTTGCGTGTCACCCGAAAAAAGCAAACAACTATGCTGGTTCCAAATGCGAGCGAAGCAGCTACAGCGGTTGTCTCGGGGACGGTTCTCCCGATATAGTGTCCCCAATCGAAAATCAGCTGTTCGGTCGGCGTAAAACGCTATGACGGGAGAGTGCACGTGAAAGCATTCATATTCGGCATTATTGTCACGCTAGTCGTCCTGGCGGCGGGAGTTTACTTCTACTTCGCTAACGGCATGGCGCCGGTGGCCACCTCAGCCCAAGCCATGCCTTTCGAGAAAGTTCTGGCGAATAAGGCGCTGCACGCGCGGGTGGAGAAAGAAATGCCCAAGACCGTGCCCATCGCCGCCGATGATGCCGCTTACGCTGCCGGCGCGCAGATCTACCGCGACAACTGCGCCGTGTGCCATGGATTGCCCAACCAGCCTAAGACCGGCATTGCCACCGGCGAATATCCGGCGCCGCCCCAACTTTTCCAGGGCAAGGGCGTGACCGATGACCCCGCCGGCGAAACCTACTGGAAGGCATCCAATGGCATTCGCCTGACCGGCATGCCTGGTTTTGATAAATCGCTTTCCACCACGCAACTGTGGCAAGTCAGCCTGTTGCTGGCCAATGCAGACAAGCTCCCCGCGAGCGTGCAGCAGACACTGGCTGCTCCGTTGCAGGCAGCTCCGCCTGAACCCAAACAAGTTCCCGCCACGCCGCCTAAGCGCCGTGGGCGCCGCGGCTGACAGTTGCAGTACTCGCCAGAACTGAATGCTACCGTTGATTGGTGATAAGTCATATGTCGAAGTATTTCTGCGTCCTTCTTCTTGCGTGCTCGTCCTGCTCGTTCAGTTTCGCCCAATCCGGCCAGTGGCTCACCTACGCGCACGATCCGCAGCGCTCCGGAGTAGCCAGCGATGAGCACGCTTTCACTGTGGCCAACGTTTCGCAAATGGGATTGGCATGGAAGACAGTGGTTCCCAACCAGCCCCTGGTGCTGAACGGGCTCACCGCTCCCCTGGTGGTGCGCGGAGTGGCTACTTCTTCCGGCCAGCGCAACCTGGTCCTGGTGGCCGGCAGCTCCAACCACGTTTTTGCCCTGGATGCCGACAGCGGCGAACTGGTGTGGAAGTTCGACTCTCCCGCCGAAGTCAAAGCCAGTGATTCGCCCGACTGGCTCTGCCCTAACGCGCTGAATGACACGCCGGTCATTGACCCGCTCAAGGGCCGCCTGTTTGTCATCACCAGCGATGGACGCCTGCTCACCCTGTCCCTGGCTGATGGCCAGCAACTTATGCCGCCCGCTCGCTTTGTGCCGCCTTACTCCAAGATGTGGAGCCTGAATTACTCCGGCGGCGTGCTCTACACCACGCTGTCTCAGGATTGCAACAACGTGCGCTCCGGCATCGTGGCCCTGAATCCGGACGCCCCCGGCAAGCCTGTGGTGTTCTTTCCCACAGTCGGGGCCTGCGCGAAGTCATTTTGTGGCGGCGGAGTATGGGGACGTGGCGGGCCTGCGGTGGACTTTGCCGGATTTGTTTATGGCGCTACCGGCGACGCCCCGTTTGATCCTACCGCCGAGATGTTTGGCGATACCGTGCTCAAGCTCGCTCCCGGCACCCTCGACCTTGCTGGCTATTACACGCCCGCTGACTGGCAGTACTTGACCCGCAAGGACCTCGACATGGGCACTACCACGCCGGTGATATTCCGCTGGCGCAAGCGCGTGCTCACCGCCGTCGGCGGCAAGGAAGGCGCCGTGTACCTGGTGGACACGGCGGAGATGTCCAGTTCCCAGCACCGCATCGCCGCTTACATCTCTCCCCGCTATACCAACCGGCAGCAGACATTTGAGGCCAACGGCATCTGGGGCGTGATGACAGCCTGGCACGATTCCCAGGGAGAAACCTGGCTATACGTGCCCTCCTGGGGAGAACCGACTCCTGAAGCGCAATTTCCCCAGAGCCACGGGCCGGTGAAGTTTGGCAGCGTGATGGCTTTCAAAGTGGCAAGCGGCAAGGATGGCAGCCCTACTCTGGAGCCGGCGTGGATTTCCGGCGAGATCGTCGTGCCCGATCCTGTGGCCATTGCCGGCAGCGTCGCCTTCGTTGTCGGCACCGGCGAGAATCCACAACAGGTGGAGAACGGCGACATTTCCAAGCTGCTGCACAACCGGGCAGAGCGCAATACTGGCCATGCCATCCTCTATGCGCTGGACGCGCGCACCGGACAGCAGTTGTGGTCGAGCG
>Ga0075426_10000905_pt1 | contig 20782 bp, 15 predicted proteins | sample SoiMethybrSBSTD5_FD_75304 | JGI IMG/M metagenome (GOLD analysis project Ga0075426, IMG submission 75304) | Bulk soil microbial communities from a Populus tree surrounding site in Tennessee, USA - Soil MetaG P. TD hybrid SBSTD5 | ecosystem: Environmental > Terrestrial > Soil > Tree plantation...
CGAGTATCAGGTCGAAGTAGATGCCGGTCTGGTGCAGCTTATCCATGTCGTAGAGGTAATGCACCAGCACCCACGACTCGGCGTAGAACAGCAGACGCCCGCTGCCCACATTGTAGATTTTGGAATCATGTTGCACCCGCAGCAGTTCCGCCATGGGAATCCAACCGTTTTCGCGCAACAATTCCATGCTGCCCACGGGGGGCTTGCCAATCTGCACGCTGTCGCCAATGATATTGATGGTGGAGAAGTATTCGGCAAAGCCCTCGTCGAACCAGGCATCGGAGGCCGGGAAATTCCCGTTCAGCAGCAGGTGCGCATACTCGTGGAACACGGTGGCCCAGTTGTCCTCTCCAGAGGTGTCCAGCAGGATATAATCGCGGTCGCTCGCTTGCTGAAAAAATCCCGCCACTTCCACTGCCTTGCCGTTATAAACCGGGCCGTGCTGCTTCAGTTCCTTGTTGTTGCGGAAAGCGATGATCTGCAGGGGAACAGGGATATTCACTTTGTCTTTCAGCATGATTTTGCCGAAAATGGCGCGCATCTGCTCGAAGCGCAGAGCCACCTCGCGGCCGCGCTTTTCCCCGGCGTCAGTTACTACCGTGAAGTGTGGCGAGCGGACCTCCACCCATTTCTCCGTGGCATGAGCCGGAAGTATCCCCAGCAGCCACAAGACAGCGCCAGCAAGCAGCAGCCAAATCGCGCGCCCCCGGTTCATGGATGACCTCCGGCCCATTTCCCTGGGCGTCGGACCGCGGTAGCTTACTGCGCTGTTCTGAATTGTCAACTAGATTGCTGAGATTGTTCCGGGGCCAGAACAAGAAGGGGCGCCCCAGCGGTATGTACCTGAAAACACGCCAGCTACGACGACGAGGCCGCAGGCCGCTCGATGGCGGCGCAGCGGAAAAAAGCCCGGAGTTAATAACTCCGGGCCAACTCTTGCGGTTAACAAACCAGGGGAGACCACTGCGCTCAAAAATTACGGCGTGGCTTGCGCCTGGATGTTGAGCACGCCGGTGTAAGTGTCAGCCGGCAACTGCGGGACCTGCGTGGTGTCAATGTTGTACGCAAGAGTATCCGTGCGACTGCTGTTCGTATTGGTGTTGCCGGTAATGGAGGTGTTGCCGATCAGCACGCCGGAAGCCGCCGCATTGAAGGGGCTAACGGTGGTGCAAGAGTTGAACGGTCCAGAACCGCCCACCTGCACGCCGATGGCGGCAGAGGGAATAGTCGCAGTGTTGCCGGCCGTAGTCGGATTAAGCGCGGCCGTGGCGCTGCTGAAATAGGCCCACACCGCGATGTTCGTCCGGCCTGGCTTCAGCACCCAGGCGGTCGTCACCGACGAGGTGGTACTGCCCGGGTTGGAGTTGAGGTTGGGCGCCAACGTAAAAGTCACGGTGTTCCCGGAATTGACGGTCACGGTTAACGATTCGGCCAGTGTCGCGTTGAACTGCACGTTAGCGACATTGGAATTGGCCGGCGCCGCAGCGGCCATGCCGGTGAGCAGAGCCACCGTCATGGATACCGCCAGCATCGCGGCGAATAGATGCAAACGAGCTTTCATGATCTCTCCTTGGTTTGGTAGCGCGTTTTCTGTCCCAGATTGGGACGGCGTCCTGTTTCGGGACATGGCGCCCAGTATTGGGCCCCGCACCTGCCTAGTCCACATCACCAAGGTCACTGGAACCACCGAGGAGTCATAAGGCGGTTCCTCAGGAACCCGCTAAGCGTGATCTTATGAAAAAGCGCGGCTATAAAACGGAAAAGTCTAGCAAGTAGTTGAGTAAGAATGACTTACAATGCGCCTGCGGTTCGCCTCGGGCTGCTGGGGCCCAGCTTGCCAGGATTGGCCGCGGCCAGAGCAGCCGGTTGGTTAGTGGCATAAAGCGCGGGAGGCTGGTGGAGAGAGGTAAAGCCCGCTTTTTTCATGCTTTCGCGCGTTTCCGGGTTGCGCATGAAGACGTCCCAGACGAACTGGCTGCGCGCGTTTTCAGCCATCAGCAGGCTTATTCCCGCGTCAATTCCCAGCACGTCGCGACTGGCCCAACCCAGCAGCGGGTTAAAAGCGTCCACGAAGCCATAGCGCTTCCAGATGCGCTCGCCATAACGGTTGCGCAAGCTGCGCAGCACGCTTATGGAATCGTTGAATAGAAAGGGCAAGGACCCGGCAACGGCGGCAGGAACCAGGCTGCCATCAATCGGTCCCTGCAGGGGCGGACCACCCCAGGCGACATATCCCCGGCGCGAGTCGGAAGCGGTAATGCCCCACACTCCATCGGCGTAACTGGCGAACTTCCCGCTCAATTCGTGGCAGAAGCGACGGTGAGCTTCGCAGGCAATCACGGAATTAGCGAAGTAGTCGGCATATTCGTCCTGCTGGCCGCGGAAGTCAAACCAGGCGTGCGAGAACTGATGAACGAACAAGGGCGAGGCCCCAGAAATGTAGCGGTAGTTCTCATACACCATCCAGGGTCGGCGAACCTTGTGCCAGCATTCCGGCGGGATCGGGTGCAGCGGCGAGCCCATAGCCAGCAGGTAGAGCATCATGGACTCGCAGTAGGATTTCCAGCGAAAGCGGCTGAAACCATGTTCCGGACGCCAGGAAAGTGCGAAGGTATCGCCGCCGTTTAAGGCCCAGGGCCAGCGCACCCGCTCATAAATCTGCGCCGCCTGCGTCTGTATGCTGGCAGCATTGAAATATCGACGGCAGGTGAGCACGCCACCCAGCAGAAGGGCGGTATCCATGGGGGAAACTTCGGAAAATGCCACCCGGCTACCATCGTGAATGTCGAGGAAGTGGTAAAAGAACCCTTGCTGATTGGGCGCGCGGTTGAGCAGAAAATCCAGAGTTGCTGTTACGCGCTCGGCGACTTCGGCATGCGAGCGATAGCCGCGATGGTCGCCAATGCAGAGGGCCGTCAGCCCAAACCCGGTCGCTGCAATGCTGGCCGTGGTCCGGGTACTGTCGCCGCCGTCAGCGGCAGCCCGATCGCGCACCAGCCCGGTGCGCGGGTCCGCTTCATTCCAGAAGAATTCAAAGCAGGCGCGTTCCACTTCCTCCAGGAAGGCCTGATCATCCGGCCCGCTTTCCTGGGCCAGCAAGAGATTCGAACCGCCAAGACTGCCGGCCAGGGGCAGAAGCACAGCCCCCGTGGCAAGGGTCCGCAAAAACCCGCGTCGGGTCCAGTCCATTGAAGTGGCGGCATTACTTCCGCGGACCGGCTACAGCTGAGCTCGACCGGCTCGCTGGGAAGCGACCGTGAACACGACTGTGGGGGAAGTTCCCGTGCTCACGAGGCGTACTTAGTACTCGCTCTCCGTGGTTGGAGTATGAGCGTAGCTACTGACCTTTGAAATCAGGCAAATACCTAAGTAGTGACAAGGTTTGTTCCGGCTGGAGCGGCCGCACGACGTGAGTCTCTGCTGCCCATCTGGAGGGCATTCCCGGACTCTGGCGATGGTCCTCCGAATGCAATACCTAAGGCGAACGCTTGGTAAATCAGGCAGATGCGCGGCAAGAGGGACGTAAAAATTACTTCATTGTGGAAATTATTAAGGATCGATGGAATGACTGACCGAAATCATCCCAACAGACTGATCCGAGGCGCCTCCCGGAAAACCGCAGGCCATATTCTGACTCGCCAGCTTACAACCGGCGCGCTGCCATCGTTGAACCTAAACCCAACAATTTAAAAGTTCTGGCCGACAATTTCGTATGAAGCAAGAAAAGAGTTTCTGGAGTGGGTGGGGCGAGCGTCTGGCGGCGCTGCGCAACATCCCCCCGGTTTTGAAAATCGTGTGGGAATCGGGCCCGGCGGTGGTGACGGCGGGAGTGGTCCTGCGCCTGTTTGTGGCGCTGCTCCCCCTGGCGCTGCTGGCCATCACCCGGCTCATCATTGATGCCATCGTGCACACGGTTCAGAGCCCCACACATGCGGTGCAACCGCATTTCTGGTGGCTGGTGGGGGCGGAATTCTCTCTCGCGGTGCTGGGCAGCTTACTGAGCCGGACCATCGACTTCATGGACGCGCTGCTGGCCGACAAGTACACCCGCCACGTCAGCATCCGGGTGATGAAGCATGCGTCCGACCTGGACCTGATCGCTTACGAAGATCCCATTTTTTATGACCGGCTGGAGCGGGCGCGGGTACAGGCCACGGACCGGCTGGGCATGATCCAGCAAATCGGCAGCCTGATCCAGCAGATGGTGACGGCTATATCTCTGTCCATTTATATCGTTAGCTACTCCCCCTGGCTGCTGCTGTTGCTGGTGGCGGGCGTGTTGCCCGCGTTCCTGGGCGAAAGTCATTTCGCGTTCCTGGGTTATGCCAAGAACTTCCGTCAGACTCCAATTCGCCGTCAACTGGACTACTTGCGCGTGCTGGGCGGCAGCCGCGAAGCCGCCAAGGAATTGAAGCTCTTTGGCCTGAAAGACTTCCTCGGCGACCGCTTCACCCGCCTCTGGAACCAGATTTACGAGGAAAACGTGGACCTGTCCCGTCGGCGGCTGATCGCTGGGGCGCTGCTCTCGCTGGTGGGGACGGTCGGCTACTACTCGGCCTACGTGTACGTGATCTGGAGGGCGCTGCTGGGCACGATCACTATCGGCACCTTGACCGCGCTGACTGGGGCCATCGTGCAGGTCAGCAGCAACATCCAGCAGATTTTCTCTACCCTGTCCGGCATTGCCGACCAGGCGCTGTTCCTGACCGACCTGCTGGCTTTCTTTGAAATGCAGCCCACGATCCGCTCCAAGCCCAATGCGCTGGCGGCGCCGCGGCCCATCACCCGCGGCTTCGAATTCCGCAATGTGTCGTTCTGCTACCCCGGCACCTCACGCCTGGTGCTGGACCGGCTGAACTTTCACCTGCATCCGGGCGAGCGGGTGGCGCTGATTGGAGAAAACGGCCAAGGCAAGACCACGCTGGTAAAGCTGATCACGCGCCTTTACGACCCCACCGAGGGCCAGATTCTGCTCGACGGCGTGGACCTGCGCGAATACGACCTGGAAGACCTGTACCGCGAGATTGGAGTCATCTTCCAGGACTTCATGCGTTACGAGCTGACGGCGCGGGAAAACATCGCGGTGGGAAGAATTGAGCAGGCCGGCAACCTGCACCTGCTGCAGAACGCGGCTTTCAAGAGCCTGGCCCATGAAGTAGTCGAGAAACTGCCTTCGCGCTACGAGCAGATGCTGGGGCGGCGCTTCGAAGGCGGGGTGGATCTTTCCGGGGGCGAGTGGCAGAAGCTGGCGCTGGCGCGCGCTTATTTGCGCGATGCGCAATTGCTGATCCTGGACGAACCCACCGCTGCTCTGGATGCGCGCAGCGAGTTTGAAGTGTTCCAGCGCTTTGCCGAACTCACCGCCGGCAAAATGGCGCTGTTTATCTCTCACCGGTTCTCCACTGTGCGCATGGCTGAACGCATTGTGGTGCTGGAAAACGGCAGGATTGCCGAAGAAGGAAGTCACGACGAGCTGGCGAGCTTGGGCGGCCGCTACGCTGAAATGTTCGAAATGCAGGCCGCCAGTTACCGCTAGGGACCCTTAAATGCCGCAGAACACACACCTGGAGATTGTTTGCGCCGAGGCTGAACGCTGGCCCGAAACCTTGCCCGAAACCACGGCTGACGTTTCGGAACTGCGGGGGAAGGCCGCGCAGCGCGCGACGCTCCTGACTTCCCTGCCCAGCAGCCGCGCGCGCCGTTATTTTGTGCAGCGTTGCCGGGCGGTGAAGGACCAACTGAAGCCGCTGTGGAGCGCGCTGGACACCTCCCTGCCGAAAGAAGCTATTTCCGACGATTTCCGCTGGCTGCACGACAACGCCCGCCTGCTCTACAGCACGTTGCTGGATGTGGCCGAAAGCGCCCGCACCACCAAGGCCCTCCCTCAAGCTTATGGGCGCAATGGAGAACGCATCCCGCGAGTGCTGGAGGTGGCAAAGGAGTACCTGGAGGCCACCGACTACCGCTTCGATGAGCGCTCCTTCACGGCTTACGTGGATGCTTACCAGGAAACCACGGTGCTGGATTTGGACGAACTCTGGGCCTTAGCGGCATCCCTGAAATTGATCCTGCTGGAAGCTGTGGCGGAGCGCTCTCCTAAGGTTTTGCAGGATCGGCAGGGTTCGTATGGCTTGGGCGCCTGCATCCGCAGCCTGCACGATGTGGGAGAGATTTCCTGGAAGGAACTGCTGGAGCCGCTGATCCTGTTTGATCGGGTGCTGCGGGAAGATCCGCAGGGGGCCTATGCCCGCATGGACTTCGACAGCCGCGACGTGTACCGCAACGCTGTGGCCAACATTGCCCGCTATAGCCGCCACACGGAGATGGATGTGGCCCTGGAAGCCTTGTCGCTGGCGCGCGAGGGCTGGCAGCGCAAGTTTGATGACCCCCGCATCGCGGCCCGCCGTTCCCATGTGGGTTATTACCTGCTGGGTGAGGGCAGCGGCCTGCTCCAGCAGCGCACGCAATTCCGGCCGCCGCTCACGCAGAGGATTCAAGCCTTCATGCGGCAGCATCGCGACGGCTATTATCTGGGCGGCATACAGCTGCTGACGCTGGCCATGATGGTGGCGGTGTTACTGGGCGTCGTCGGTTCCATGGGCTCGCCCGGCATGGTGCTGCTGGCCCTGGCTGCGTTGTTCCTGCCATGCTCGCAGGCTGCGGTCGAGGTAATGAATTACATCACCACGGCCATGCTGCCGGCGCAGATACTCCCCAAACTGGACTTCTCCGAGGGCATACCCGGCGAATGCGTCACTCTGGTAGCGGTTCCCGCGCTGCTGCTGAATGAGCGCCAGGTGCACAAACTGGTGGAGGACCTGGAAATCCGCTACTTGGGAAACCGCGACACCAATCTTCATTTTGCGCTGATCACGGATCTGCGTGATTCCGTGCAGGCAGCGGCGGAAGATGACCCGCTGGTATCGCTGTGTGCCGAACTGATTGCCAAGCTGAACGACAAGTACGCCGGGCAAAGCACGGGATCGTTCCTGCTGCTGCACCGGCACCGCGTCTATGACGAGCGCGAAGGCGTATGGATGGGCTGGGAACGCAAGCGCGGCAAACTTCAGGACCTTAACAAGCTTCTGCGCCAGCAGTACGACAGCTTCCCCGTAAAGGTGGGAAACACCGCAATTCTCCCCCAGGTTCGATTTGTGATCACGCTGGACGCGGACACGGAACTGCCACGGGGCACGGCGCAGCGCATGGTGGGAGCGCTGGCCCACCCGCTGAACCGCGCGATCGTGGATAACCGGCGCAACATCGTGGTCTCCGGCTACGGCATCCTGCAGCCGCGAGTAGGAGTGAGCGTGCACAGCGCGGCCCGCTCCCGGCTGGCCAACATCTACTCCGGGCAGACTGGCCTCGATATCTACACCCATGCGGTTTCCGACGTTTACCAGGACCTTTACGGCGAGGCCATTTTCGCCGGCAAAGGAATCTATGAAGTGGATACCCTGCACCAGGTGCTGGACGGCCGGTTCCCCTGCAACGCCCTGCTCAGCCACGATCTGATTGAGGGCGCCTACGCCCGCGCTGGCCTGGCCAGCGACATCGAACTGATTGACGACTATCCTTCGCATTACAGCGCTTACAACCGGCGCAAGCATCGCTGGCTGCGCGGCGACTGGCAGGTGGCGGGATGGCTTTCCTCGCGCGTGCCCGACCAGACGGGAGATTATGTCGCCAATCCCATTTCGCTGATTTCGCGCTGGAAGATTCTGGACAACTTGCGTCGTAGCCTGGTGGAACCGGCCACTTTCCTGCTGCTGCTGCTGGGCTGGATGGTGCTGCCCGGACGGGCAGCGCACTGGACGCTGGCCGCGATCGCCGTAGTCTTTCTGCCCGCTTGGCTGCAGTGCGGGCTGAACCTGCTGCGCTCGCTCAAGTCGCGCAAGATGGAAGCGGCGCGCAATGCGCTCAACGCGTTCAGCACGCAAAACGCCAGCCTATTCCTTAATTTCACTTTCCTCGCGCACCAGACCCTGCTTTCTCTCGACGCGATTACCCGGGCGCTGGTGCGGCGCATGATCACGCGCAAGCGCTTGCTGGAGTGGGAAACCGCGGCCGAAGCGGAGCTGGGCTCGCGGCGCCGCACGCCCGTGGATTTTTACCTGGACTGGACTCCAGCGCTGGCGCTGGCGGTCATGGTGAGCGTCGCCTCGATGCATCCGCGGGCGCTGCTGCAGGCCATGCCCATCCTGATGCTCTGGGCATCGAGCAAGGAATTGGCGAAGTGGCTGAACCGCCCGCCCCGCCTGACGCGTTGCCAAGTTACGCCGCAGGACCAGTTGCTTCTGCGGCGCACCGCGCTACGCACCTGGCGGTACTTTGCCGAGTTCAGCACCGAGGAACACAACTGGCTGATCCCAGACAACGTGCAGGAAACGCCTGCTCGCGTGGCCGCGCGGATGTCGCCCACGAACCTGGGATTCCTGCTCAATGCGCGCCAGGTGGCCTGCGAGTTTGGGTACATGACAGTGCCTGAATTTGCGCTGCTCACCGGGCGCACACTGCAGACGGTGCACCGCCTGCCGCGGTATCGCGGGCACCTGCTGAACTGGTACGACACGCGCACGCTGGTGCCGCTGCCGCCGCTCTTTGTGAGCTGCGTGGATAGCGGCAACCTGATGGCTTCGCTGTGGACGTTGCAGCAGGGCTGCCTGGAACGCCTGCAGCGGCCGGTGCTGGAGCGCAACCTGGCGCAGGGTTTCCTCGATCATCTTCTGGTCTTGGGCGACGTGGGGGGAATTCCGCGCCGCATCGCTTCCGGGCTGGCGTCGGTGGCTCACCAGGAAGACTGGCTGGAGCGCATGCTGGCTCTACCGGAGTCGGTTTTCGATCATCTTGCGGAGACCGCCAACGAAGAAACGGCCGTCGAGGCAGGCTGGTTTGCCCGGGAAGTAGGGCGACGCATCCGGCACCTCAAGGAAACCGCCCGCTTCTACGCTCCCTGGATGCTGCCCGAGTTCGCCTGCCTGCGGACCGATTCCGCGCTGCAGCTGTCAGGCTCGGAAGGAGTATCGCTGGAGCAACTTCCGCAATTCATGGACCGGCTCGCGATTCGGCTGCAGCTCGCGATGGAGAATTTGGAAACCGCGCCGGAACGCAAGGCGCTTTACCAGGCTCTGATGGCCATCTTGCCGGATGCGCGCAGCCACGCCGCACAACTGATCCACGATCTGCAAGACTTGGCGCACCAGGCGGCACGCTTGGCCGAGGAAATGGATTTCCGCCTGCTACTGAACCGGCGGCGCAAGCTGCTCTCGGTGGGCTTTGACGTGGAATCGCAGAAGCTGCACTCCGCCTGCTATGACCTGCTGGCTACCGAGGCCCGGGTAGCGGTTTTTGCCGCCATTGCCAAAGAAGATATCGCCCAGGAAGCGTGGTTCCTGCTGGGCCGCGCTCATACCCTGGCCTACGGCCGGCCGGTGCTGATCTCCTGGACCGGCACGGCGTTCGAGTACCTGATGCCCGGTCTGTGGATGCGCACCTACCGCAACACACTGCTGGAGCGCTCGCGCATGGCAGCAGTGCGTTCGCAGCAGGACTATGCCGCGCGCCGCCACATTCCCTGGGGCATTTCCGAATCGGCCTACTTCCAGACCGACGACGCAGGCAATTACCAGTATCACGCCTTCGGCCTGTCCCGCCTGGCGCTGCACAAAGATGAACTGGAGGCGCTGGTGATCTCGCCTTATTCGACGGTGCTGGCGCTAAGCGTTGATCCCTGCGGCTCGCTGCGGAACCTGCACGACATGGCCGGCCAGGGCTGGCTGGGCGCGTACGGCTTCTACGAGGCCGCGGACTACACGCCTTCGCTGCAGCATCCGCGCCGTCATGGCCACGAATTGGTGCGCTGCTGGATGGCACACCACCAGGGCATGAGCCTGCTGTCCATCGCCAACTTCCTGCATGCGGGAGTGGTGCGGCGCTGGTTCCACAGCAATCCGTACGTACAGGCCACGGAACTGCTGCTTAACGAGAAGCCGGTGGCTCACGTAAAGCGCGCCGCCGAGTACCGCGTCGCCGCAGCTTAAGGTCACTCCGGAAATCCCTGTAGGACGGGTCTTCGACCCGTCCAGGCGGGGCAGAGCCCCGCATCCATACGTCCCAGCAAATATGCTGAGCAGGAGCAGCACCAGCAGATTACATTCAGTGGCGCTGGCGGCGCGACCTTTTCTGGCCGCGCAGGTAGGAGAGGTCGCGCTGCAGTTCGCTGGTTAAATCGGCTTCCGGTTGGGCAATATGAACCGGTTTCCTCCCGGACTCACGGCCCAGCCAAGCGTTCAGTTGGGCGGGAGAGGCCACTACGGACCTGCCCTGCCGAGCAACGGGCATGCCAGTTTTAGCCCAGTGCTGAGCCACGGAGAGGGGCTGGCCCAGAAAAGACGCGATCTGCTGCCAGCCTTTCAGGAAATCAGGCTCTGCTTCCTTCGGCTTGGCGGCGGGTGTGCGATTAACCCGCTTCGGCATCGGCTCCCTCCAAATACTCACACGCGAGATAAGCAACACTGACTTACAATCATGGCATAATTCAGGGTTACGCCCCGGAGGACTGCATGAGCCATCCTCACGTCGTCACGCTGAAAGTGAATCCTTATCTCCCCATCGAGTGCCGCTTCTGGCTAACGGACGACGGCTGGAACGGCACCGCCGATGCTCTCGGCATTAGCGTGCAAGCCGGCGGCTTTGAGCAGGCCAAGATGGATTTGGAACTGGAGCTGGGCAGACAGCTCGAGGCGCTGCTGCGGGAACGGATGGCGAGCAAGAAACAGGTGGCGTGAGCGATCAGCTGGTTGGGGCGGCGTGTCGGGGCACACCGCAGTTTCCCGCCTCACTTCAGGACGACGAGCGGCACACTTTGATCCTATCCACGGAAGTTCAGCCCTCCCCATCCGACTCTTTCTCTTCAAATCCAAATAAAGCCCGAATTCGTACACGGTGAAGCCGCGGGGCTGAAAGGGAGTTCAAGCGAAGCGATACTGCCCCTCTGGTAAGCTGGCGGGCTGGATTTTCCAGCCGCGGGTGCGCACATGAAAACCGGCGAAGCGATCGGAATCCAGGACCTGTTTTCAGTTTCGGGAAAAATTGCCTTGGTCACAGGTGGATCGCGCGGCATTGGCCTGATGATTGCCCGCGGGCTGGTGGAGGGCGGCGCGAACGTCTACGTCTCGTCGCGCAAGCAGGCAGCCTGCGAGGAATCCGTCCAGTTGCTGCGCCAGGCTGGGGAGTGCCATTCGCTGCCCGCTGATGTGTCCACCGCGGCCGGTTGCCGGCAATTGGCCAGGGACTTTGCCGCGCAGCAAGACCGCCTCCACATTCTGGTGAACAACGCCGGCGCCGCGTGGGGCGCAACCCTGGCTGATTATCCCGAAGCCGGCTGGGACAAGGTGATGAACACCAACGTAAAATCCGTCTTCTTTCTTACCCGCGAACTGCTTCCCTGCCTGGAAAAGACCGCCACTCCCGCCGATCCCGCACGCGTGATCAACATCGGCTCGGTGGATGGACTAAAGCCTCCGCTTTATGAGGTGTATGCTTACGCCGCCAGCAAGGCTGCCGTACATCAGCTGACCCGCGACTTGGCGGTCAAATTGGCGGGGAAGAACATCACCGTGAATGCCCTTGCACCCGGTCCCTTCAAAAGCCAGATGACCATGGCTATGCTGGATCACTTCCAGGCACGGCTGGAAAGAACCTGCCCATTGCGGCGCATCGGCGCGCCCGCGGATATGGCCGGGGCGGTCATTTATCTTGCCTCCCGCGCCGGCGCCTATGTGAACGGCGCCGTCATCCCGGTGGATGGCGGAATCACATTATGCTGAGGCGGGTTGTCTGCCGGGTATGGCGAAGCTGCGCCAGCAGCGGCTTAGAAGGGCGCTCTGCGTAACTCTAGCCTACAATTGGAAAATTGAGAATGCCTGTCCCAGCAAACCGGCAGCACGCCACGTTAGTTTTTGGGCAGGGGAAGGCCCTGCAAGCGCAGAAACGATGTGACTGTTGACCCCATCGGCCCTCTTTATCGCTGGCGCGTGCTATTTGAAAACCGCTTGCGGAGGTGACCCATTCTTGGATTCGGAGCCGATGCTGGCAGGAGACCTGAAGGGTAGATTGGCGCAAAACCAGTCATTCAGTAGACGGATTTATGGGGAAATTCGTGGGGGAACGGTGCATACATCGAGGTTGCGACACGGCAACCTAGCGAAAAGATGGCGGGGACGACGAGACTCGAACTCGCGACCTCTGCCGTGACAGGGCAGCGTTCTAACCAACTGAACTACGTCCCCGCGCTGGCGCAACCGCCTGAGGCTCAAAGCCTTGCAGTCGGCGACCGGTTCAGAAGCGGCGCCGGCGGCAGTTGCTTCCGGCCCCAAGAAGGACCGGGTGGACAGTTTGGATGTTAAATGGTGGCCAGAGTGGCGTCAAATCGTCGCAGGCGGCGTCAGGCTTTGATGTCCCGAGGCCGCCGCCGCTGCGGCAGCCGCAGCATGGCCGTCGCTCAGGTGCGCTAAAACCTCGGCCACAACACGCTGCAGCTGCTCGTTAACCATTTTCCGGCTCCAGGGGGTTCCGCGCGTCATGAAAGTGAATGCACCTCGTCAGTTTTCGGCTCCGGCCGAGTTCTGTCTGAATACTACATCGCAATCAGCCGAAAACGTGTAGGAAAGCGTTGAAGAAAGGGTGCTCAACCAGTAGCTTAGGAAGCAGATCATCTCTTAGAACGACGCTGCAGGGTGGAATCAGCGGCCCGCGTCTGAACTGATACCTAGTGATGAACAAAGCCAAAATCTAAACGGGCAAGTGACTCAGATACCATTTGTTAGTTCCTGGCCGGACCGTAAGCACAAACTGCTTCATGATCTCTTGTAGCCAGAGCTTGTAGCCTGCATTATTGAAGTCCAGTTTCATGGCCGTTACCGCCTCGTATCTCCTGCATCTGACATCTGCTTATATAGCAAGTGGCGTGCCATTTCGTATCTGCTGATTATGGGGCTCTTAGGCGTACAGAAGTGGGTTTGGCGGATAAGAATTACATATCGATTCCGGCCCAAAACGAACCTGTTGGACACTTTTGGGCGGGACTGATTCGAGCGCTGCTGAGAGCAATGGAAGGAAGGGCGGTAATGGTGGTGGGCAGTGCAGGGCTCGAACCTGCGACCTCGTGCTTGTAAGGCACGCGCTCTAACCAGCTGAGCTAACCGCCCATCGGCCAATTCCCCTTACTTTATCACTTCCAGGGTCGAGCCTCGGGTGGATGCTATGACGGCGTGCCGTCGCCGGGGCCGGTAGTCACCGCAAGTGGTCGAAAGTTGGACTCCCAGGCATCTCTTTCCTTGCTGCTGGAAACCAAATGCAGGGGGCCCGGCGACTTAGAGCTAGAGCGTCGCACCACGGCCGTGGGGGGCTACATGAAAGCCATCCTGTTTGTAGACGACCACGAAGTGCTGGCGCGGCTGAGCTGCGAGATCCTGGAAATGCAGGGATATCGCGCCGTTTCCGCCTACAACGCCGGCCAGGCGCTGGAAAAGCTGGACCAGGAAAAATTCGATGTGCTGGTCACCGACTTCCGCATGGAAGGCATGGATGGCCTGCAGCTGGCTCGCAAAATCCACGCGAAAGACCCGGGCATGCCGGTCATCATCGTGACCGGGTACGGCCCCATCGAGACCGGGGACGACGCCACGGCCTGCCTGGCTAAGGAACATCTCTTCCCCGCCCTGCTGGAAAAAATCCGCCTGGTTCTTGGCGAAAATGACTCCCGCAAGGAGCCGGCGGGAAAAACCGCATAAACCGGAAGTTCGGTGTCAGTGGTCAGGTCGTGAGTAGCCAGCAACAACAATTACTCCTGCTAGACTGGCGGCGTGCGCCGCCTGATCATCAACGCCGACGATTTCGGGCTGACCTCGGGCGTGAACCGCGCCATTCTGCAAGCGCACCAGCACGGGGTGGTGACTTCAGCCACACTCATGGCGGGAGGGCGTGCTTTCCAGGAAGCGGTGCAATTCGCGCAACAAGCGCCGCAACTGAACGTGGGCTGCCATGTGGTGTTGGTGGACGGCGAGCCCCTCTTGCCGCCAGAGCAAGTTCCCAGCCTGGTGCCCGCCGGTGGTCAGACAGCGAATTTTCGCAGCGGGTTTGGAGAACTGGCGGCGGCAGCCCTGCGCGGGCGAATTGACGCAGCCCAGGTAGAAGCTGAGGCCATGGCGCAAATGCGCAAGCTGCAAGCCGCGGGCCTTGCCCTCTCGCATTTCGACACCCACAAGCATTCGCACATGTTTCCCGGCATCCTGCGGCCGCTGCTGCGGGCGGCGCGGGCCTGCGGCGTGCGCGCGCTGCGCAATCCTTTCGCTCCGGTGAAGCCCCTGGCTTTCGCCCACCTGCTGCGGCGTCCACGGCTATGGAAGCGCTATTCGGAAGTAACGGCGCTGCGCCGCCTGCTGGACAGTTTTCGCCGCGCCGTGCAGGAGGAGCAAATGATCACCACCGATGGCACCTTCGGCATCGTGTCCACGGGCGCGCTGGATGAACGGCTGTTTGACGCCATCGTGGGCTCGATCCCGGAGGGCATGTGGGAATTCGTTTGCCATCCCGGCTACAACGATTCCGAATTGAGCACGGTGCGCACCCGGTTGCGCGAGTCGCGGGCGCAGGAATTACGGGTGCTCACATCCGAGGCGGCAAGGAGCACGCTGGAACGGCATGGAGTGGAGCTGATTTCGTGGAAGCAGCTGCTAGCTACTGGCCATTCGCTTTAGGCATGGCTCCAATGACGCATCTGTTGCAAGCAGCACCTACAGCCAGGAGCTAAGAGATAACAGCTAAAAGAGCGGTTTTTGCATCTTCCGCAGCCACGCTCCATCGAATCCCTCAGCGGCACCAGCATTGGGGCACATGAAAATCGGAATCACATGCTATCCGACCTACGGCGGCAGCGGTGTGGTAGCCACCGAACTGGGGATTGAACTGGCGCAGCGCGGCCACCAGGTGCACTTCATCACCTACTCGCAGCCTTTCCGCCTGACCGGCCCACAACCCAACATCTACTACCACGAGGTCGAGGTTTCACATTACCCGCTGTTCGACTATCCACCTTACGACCTGGCGCTGGCCACGCGCATGGCGGAGGTGGCGGAGATCTACGAACTCGACCTGCTGCACGTGCATTACGCCATTCCGCATTCGGTGAGCGCCCTGCTGGCCAAACAAATGTTAGCCACGCGAAGGGGCAAGCGGCGTTGCCTGCCTTTTGTGACCACGCTGCATGGAACTGATATCACGCTGGTCGGGCAGGACCGTTCTTACCTGCCAATCACGCGGTTTTCTATCGAGCAGAGCGACGGGGTGACCGCCATCTCGCAGTACCTGCGCGAGCGCACACTGCGGGAGTTCGACATTCCCAACTCCATTGAAGTGATCTACAACTTCGTCAACTGCGACCTTTACCTGCGCGACCGCAACGTGGCCCAGCGGCGGGTGGAATACGCGGAGCCAGCCGAGCGCCTGCTGGTCCATCTTTCCAATTTCCGTCCGGTCAAGCGACTGCTGGATGTGATCGAAATTTTCGACCGAGTGCAGAAAGAGGTTCCGGCGCGCCTGCTGCTGATCGGCGACGGTCCCGAGCGCTCGCAGGCGGAGTGGCTGGCGGTACAGAAAGGCATCCATGACCGCGTGCTTTTTCTGGGCAAGCAGGACCGCATCAACGAGAAGCTGGCGCTGGCAGACGTGATGCTGCTGCCCAGTCAACTGGAGTCTTTCGGCTTGGCGGCCCTGGAGGCCATGGCGTGCGAGGTGGTGCCCATCGCCACGCGGGTGGGCGGCTTGCCGGAAGTGGTGGAGCACGGGGTGAGCGGCTTCTTAGCCGACGTAGGCGATGTGGCCACCATGGCCCGCTACGCCGTCGAACTACTGCAGGATGAATCGCGGCTGCGCAATATGGGCAAGCAGGCGCGACAGGCGGCGCAACTGCGCTTCTGCACCGATAAGATCATCCCGCAGTATGAGGCGTTTTACCGCCGAGTGCTGGAACGGGCCACGTAGAAGTCGGGCGTTTCGGCGCTGTGTAGCACGGGCAAGCGCAGGCGCACCAGGGTACCGCGGCCTTCCCGGCTGTCAATTACCATGCGGGCCGCCTCGCCGTAGAGCACCTTCAGCCGCTCGGCTACATTGGCCATACCGATGCCGGTACCGCCCAGGCCCGTAGGGCGCTCCAGCAGGTTGGCTGACCCCATGCCCACCCCGTCGTCTTCCACTTCAATTTGCAGGATGCCCTCGGCGACCTGGCTGCGCAGATAGATGCTGCCGCCGTCAATCTTGGCGGAGAGTCCGTGCTTAATGGAGTTTTCCACCAGGGGCTGCAGGAGCATGCCGGGAACCAGCACGTCGAGCGAAGCGGGATCGAGTTCTTTGATCACCTTGAGCTTGTCGCGGCCGAAACGCACTACTTCAATGTCGAGATAATCGTCAATAAACTCCAGCTCCTCGCGGAAGGGCACGAAAGCATCGCTGCTGCGCAGGAGGCGGCGCAGGATATTGGCCAGCTTGATGATAAGGTCGCGGGCGGTATCGGGGTCGAAGCGCACCAGCGAGGAAACCGAGTTCAGGGTGTTGAAGAGGAAGTGCGGATTGATCTGGCTCTGCAGCGCCTCCATGCGCGCCTGTAGCAGAGCGCGATGCTGCTCTTCCAGCTTCATTTCAATGCGCGTGTTGTTCCAGATTTTAAGTGCGATGGCGATGGACACGATGGCGGTGGCATAAATCGCTACTTCCACCGGCCAGTTGGGACTGTCCACCGAGAAGATGAGTTGCGGGAACTGCTGGGCCAGTGCCTGGCGAGCCAGCCGCAAGACAATGATGGTGAAGAAGAACATGATCTGCCAGTCCAGCTTGGGACGAGGGAGGTTGCGGCGGATCCAGCGATACACACTGAGGTCAATGAAAGGAGAGAACGACCAGATGTCCTCGCGGGCGCCGGCCAGGTTGCGCAACATGCCGGCGATGAGTCCGGCCACCAGATTGAACGGCAGGCCCAGCCATTCGCCATGCAGCAATCCAGGGAGTGCGACAAACCCGCCGCCCACTACACCGGCCACCCGGCCGCCGATGACGCCGATCAGGATAGTGGCCTCGAACGACATATCGGCGGAAATAAAGTTCTTCACACTGGTGCGGACCAGCACACCCAAGGCGAAGGGAGCGCCGATAAAAAGCGCCAGCCGGATCTTCTCCGCCGTGGTGCGCTCTTCCTTGAATAACAGGCGCTTGAACCACACCGAGCGCACCTGGGCGCTGGCGATCGCCGCCGCCACGCCCAGCTTCACCAGTTGGTTGACGAGAATGACGCGCTGTTCCACGTTGATATGAGCTTAACCCAGCGGGAGCGGAGGGGGAAGGTTGCAAGGGTTCAGAGCAGCTTCGAGGGAATGCTCTCGAGCGTCCTCTCCAGCAGCTCTACGCTCGCCACGCCACCCTGGGCCATGTCCTTAGTTCCGCCACCGCGGCCGCCGGTCTGAGCCAACGCTTCTTTCATGAGTGCTCCCATGTCATAGGGCAATCCGGCAGTTTGGGCAAACACCAGGGCTGGAGACCCTTCCCCGGCGCCGAGCAGTGCGACGGCACGCTGACCAGTTGTGCGAACCAGTTTCTGCGCCAGCAGCTTGACGAATTCCAGGTCGCGGTCGGGAAACACTTTCACTATCCGGCGAAACCCGTTCTCCTCCGGCATCTCCTGCAGCAGGCGGGTGGCATGGAGTTCTGCCAGCTCATTTAGTAGTTCAGAGCGCAGCTTGCGGGCGGCTTTGCCGTCCTCAGCCAATTTGCGTACCTGCTGCGGCAATTCCCAAATGTGAGCAGAAAGCACGCTGGCGGCTCCGTTCAAGGCTGCGAGGTCGCGCCGCGACGCCGCTAGGGCCCGGCCGCCGCAGACGAATTCCACGCGCACGCCCTGGCGCACCTTTTCCATTTTGCGCACCAGTATGGCGCCAATCTGGCCGGTGCGCCGCACGTGGGTACCGCCGCAGGCGGTGAGATCGAACTCGTCGATGTCAATCAGCCGCAGCTGCGCCCGGTCAACGGGGGGCAGTTTGCGCAGCCCCAGCCCACGCGCCTCTGCCAGGCTGACGAAGCGAATCTCTACCGGCCGGTCCTCCATCACCACCTGGTTGGCCAGGTCCTCGGCGCGCTCGACCTGCTCCGCCGTGGCCGATTTGGTGTCGAGGTCAATGGTGCAGACCTCGTCGCCCATGTGGAAGGACACTGTCGGCATGTCGAACAGGCGGATAAACGCTGCGGAGAGCACGTGCTGGCCGGAGTGCTGCTGCAGGTGGTCGCGGCGGCGGGGAAGGTCAATGGAGCCGTGGACGCGCGTCCCGGGCCTTAGTTCGGCAGGCGTAGCTTCCAGGTAATGCAGGATGCGATCGTCCTGCTCGGCCACTTCGACTACTGGCAACCGGGCGCCGTTCGCCTCCAGCGAGCCGGTATCGAAAACCTGGCCGCCGCTGGTGGGATAAAAGGCGGTGCGGTCGAGAACAACAGCAAGCCGGGGTGTGGAGGTAACTTCCACCACATCGGCATCAAACTCAGTTAGAAAGGAATCGGTGTAGTAGAGACGCATGTTAATTGGCAATTTACGATTGTAGAGTGACGATGGAAAAGCTGCTGAGCTGCGCCTAATCAATCTGCAGAGTGCCCTTCACCTGTCTTCAATTTTCAATCATCACCTAATACGGTCCGATAATCCCGCCAATCTGCCGCGCAGCCGGACGCGCCGTCTCCTTTTCCATGTGCTGTGCAATCACGTCCACATATTTCAGGCCGGAGCCGGTGTTGTAGAGGATCACGGTGTCGCTGGGCTTGAAAAACCCACCCGCTAAGAGCTTGCGGTAGGCAACCAGCGCGGCCGCTCCTTCCGGCGCCGCGAAGACGCCCTCGGTACGCGCCCAGTGCTGCAGGGCTTCCATGATTTCCTGGTCGCTGGCGGAAACGGCCGTGCCCTGGCTGTTCCGTAGGATGTCGAGCATCAGGTAGTCGCCATAGGCTTTGGGTACGCGGAGGCCGGCGGCCACCGTGGCGGCGTTGGCCCATGCTTCTGCCGTCGATTTGTGTTCATGCCATGCCTTAACAATGGGAGCGCAACCGCTGGCCTGCACGGTGACCATTCTGGGGCGTTCCTTGCCGATCCAACCCAGCGCTTCCATTTCTTCGAAAGCCTTCCACATGCCGATCAGGCCGACGCCGCCGCCAGTGGGATAGATGATGGCGTTTGGCACCTTCCAGCCCAGCTGCTCTACCGCCTCATAGCCCATGGTCTTCTTGCCCTCTACTCGGAAGGGCTCCTTAAGGGTAGATACATCGAACCATCCGTCGGCCTGCTTGCGCTCGCCCACCAGCCGGGCACAATCGCTGATAAGTCCATCGACCAGAGTGACATGTGCGCCATAGCTGCGACACTCCACGAGGTTGGCGCGAGGCACGTCCTTGGGCATGAAGATGTGGGCCTCGATGCCAGCCGCGGCGGAGTAAGCGGCTAAGGCGCTGGCGGCATTGCCGGCCGACGGAATGGCCAGCTTTTTCAGGCCATAAGCCCGGGCCATGGTCACGGCGGCCGAGAGGCCGCGCGCTTTGAAAGAGCCGGTTGGATTGAGCCCTTCATCCTTGATGTACACGTGGGGATATTCGCGGCTGCGCAGCAAAGGGGTGAAGCCCTCGCCTAGGGAGACGGGCGTGGCCTCCGGCAGCACCTCGCGGTAGCGCCACATAGTGGGGGAGCGACCGGCCAGAGATTCGCGCTTTAGGTTCTTCTTTATGGATGCGAGGTCATAACGCGCAAACAAAACGCCGCCATCGTGGGGGCAGACCGCCTGCGGCTGGTCAGGGCTGAGGTGTTCGCCACAACGAGTGCATTCCAAAAAGCTGATCTTGGCCATTGCGCGGAAGTGTAACAAAGAGGCGCCTGAAGAGAAATTACGCCGGCAATCTGCGCAGCAGGCCGGAAGCGCGGCGGAACCAGGGACGCTCCTGGCGCCTGAGAAAGCCCGGCATGGTCGGCTTCTTGTTGAGGATGCGCTGTGCCCATTCTCGGGCCTCGGCTTCACGGTGCTGGGAAGCTAGAAAAGTAGCGTAGTTGTATTGGGTTTCAGAAAGAGTTGAAACTTCCGTGACCTGCTGAAAGAGCGCATTGGCTTTTTCGGTCTGGCCGGCGAGGGCGTAGGCGTGCGCCAGCAGTCCCTGGGCGCGGTAGTAGCCGTGCTTGGGATCCTGCACTACGGCACGCTCGAGATCAGGAATGGCGGCACCGGTGTCGCCGAGTTCCATGCTGCAAATCGCACGATGGTAGAAGGGATCGGGATAATCAGTGCGCGGCGAAATTGCCTTGTTGTAGCACTCGCGGGCGCGAGCGTACTTGCCATCTTCCCGGAGGAGATCGGCGAGTTCTTCGTAGTTCCCTGCCGAAGGATTATCGAGGACGGCGGATTGCAGTTCGCGTATGCGGCTGCGCCGAGGAAAGGCCTTGAACGACTGACGCAGCAGCCCCAGGTCGGGCACCGCTTCCACCAGGAGATAAATAATCGCTCCCAATGCGCCGCCGAAAATGATGACGAAGATCCACCAGGTATCGGGCCGGCGGCGGATGAAGTGCACGATCGCCAGCGCCTGGAGGATGATCCCCCAAGAAAAGAAGTAAAAGATAGAACCCATCTGGAATGAACTGTTTGCACTATAGCATGGGCAAGTGGAGGTTCCAGTTGTTTAGCTGAATCTCAAAACCAGCTGCGGCAACAAG
>Ga0075426_10000906_pt1 | contig 20771 bp, 17 predicted proteins | sample SoiMethybrSBSTD5_FD_75304 | JGI IMG/M metagenome (GOLD analysis project Ga0075426, IMG submission 75304) | Bulk soil microbial communities from a Populus tree surrounding site in Tennessee, USA - Soil MetaG P. TD hybrid SBSTD5 | ecosystem: Environmental > Terrestrial > Soil > Tree plantation...
GGGGCCCCGACATGGCCCCCAAACCCCCAAACGCTCGAAGCGCCCCCGGCGCAGCCGTGGCGCTTCTCGGTCCCCCGCTCAGTTGTCGATTCCAACCGTTCGTGGCGCATTCGCTGCCGCTCGTCCGATTGGCCTGGACACTGCGCGCGCCGCTCGGCATCGTGAGCGCCAGCCGGCCGTTGCCGGCGTGGGGGCACCCAATGGAAGATCGGCCAATCGAAGCCCGGAGGGCGAACGTTTCGGTGCTCGGGCTACTGCTCGGTACCGGGCCGAGGTTCGCGCGCGACGCGGTGGGACCCGTTATCGTCTTCTATGTCGTCTGGCGGCTGGCGGGACTGACGCCCGCGATCGTTACAGCGACCGTGCTCGCGCTCGCGATTTTCGTCTGGGAGCGGCGTCGCGCTCGGACGGGGCTCGGCGCCGCGGTCGGCCTCACGATCGCGCTCACACAGGCCGCGGCCGCGTTCGCCACCGGGAGCGCGGTCGCCTATTTCCTGCCCCCCATCATCTTCAACGCCCTGTACGGCGTTGTCTTCATCGGGTCGGTCGTCATCGGGCGGCCGCTGGCCGGCGTGTTCGCCGGGGAGACGTATCCGTTTCCGCCGGAAGTAAAGGCCTCGGCGACGTTCCGGCGCGTGTTCTCACGTGTGTCCCTGGCCTGGGGCGGCTATCTGCTGCTCCGGAGCGCGGTTCGGCTGCTGGCCCTGTCGTGGCGTGACGTCGATCTGATCGTCCTCGTCAACATCGTGACCGGAGTGCCGTTCACCGCGGCGCTCATGACGTGGTCCATCTGGTACGGCGTCCACGGCTTCCGACGCAGTGACGAATGGGGCCACGCGCTGCGGCCAGCAACGCGAACCTGAATCGAGGCGCAATCTTGGCTCGACGCGGCGCGGGAAACGGCTTGATGCTCGCAGGAGCCATCGTGACGATTGTCGGCCTGGCGCTGGCGATGATGCACGCGCTCCACGTCCCTGGCTACTGGATCACGGTCGCGGTCGGCATCGCGCTGCTCGCCGGTGGCGCGATCCGCGCCCTCGCTCGGCGGCCAGCGTAAGCCCGATGCTGCCCCGTCCTGATACGATCCCCCCGTGAGCGAGCCGGATACGTTGCGACGCCTGACCTCGACGCACTGGTTCCGGGTCGGAGTCGCCGCCGTCGGCGCCGCGCTCATAATGACGGCGCTGTTCGCGCTCGCGGGACACAGCCACGTCTCGGTCACGCTGCAGAGCGCGCTCGTGCACGCCGCGGTCATGACGGTGCTCGTTTCACTCACGCTGCCGCGGCTGAGCAGTGCCCTTGCCGCCCGATCGGCGCCCACGCGCTGGACCGCGAAGCTCACCATCCTGGCGGCGTTGGCCCTCGTCGGCGCCGCGCTCGCATGCGGCGCGATCACGCTGCTCGGTCTGCGTCCGGCCGAGCCGCTCTGGCTCTGCTGTCGTCATGATTTCAGCATCAACCTGCTCATCACCCTCACGCTCGGCATCAGCATGGGACTGTACGATGCCCAGCGCCGCCGACTGGACGCCGTCATGACCGCGCTGCGCGAGCAGGAGCTCGAGCACGAGCGCGCGCGCAAGATGGCCCTCGAGGCGCGGTTGGCCTCGCTGGAGGCGCGTCTGCAGCCGCATTTCATGTTCAACACGCTGAACGCCATCTCCGCGTTGATCCAAGAGGACCCGAATCAGGCGGAGCGCACGGTGGAGCGGCTCGCGGCGTTGCTGCGCTTCGCGCTCGATGCCAGCGAGCGCGGCGTCGTGCCGCTGGAGCACGAGCTGAAGATCGTGACTGACTATATCGAGATCGAGCGCACCCGCTTCGGCCCGCGCCTTGGCTACGCGCTCGAGATCGCGCCCGAGGCGGCCGCCGGCGAAGTGCCGCCGCTGACGCTTCAAGTCCTCGTCGAGAACAGCGTGAAGCACGCGATCGCCCCGCGGCCGTCCGGCGGTCGGCTCCGCATCGAAGCGGCGGTGGACGGTCCTCGGCTGCGCCTGTCCGTGTGGGATGACGGGCCGGGTTTCACGGCCGACGCCATGCGGCCCGGCCGCGGCCTCGATATGCTGCGCGCCCGCCTCACCACGCGGTTCGGCTCGGACGCGAGCCTCGCGGTGGCGCGACGTGATGGCGGCACGCTGGTCACGGTGCTGCTGCCGCACGCCGGTCTGCGGTGACCACGCGCACATCGCTCCGCGCATTCCTCATCGACGACGAGCCGCTGGCGCTCAACCGGCTCGCCCGCATGCTGCAGGCCACGGGCCGTGTCGAGATCGCCGGCCGCGCCACCGATCCGACCGAAGGACTTGCCGCCGTCGCCTCGGCCTCCGCCGATGTCCTCTTTCTCGACATCCACATGCCGGGACTCAGCGGCTTGCAGGTGGTCGAGCGGGTGCCGCCGGGGCCGTCGATCGTGTTCGTCACCGCGCATGATGAGCACGCCGTTCGCGCATTCGAAGTGAACGCCGTCGACTACCTGCTCAAGCCGGTCGACCGCGCCCGGCTCGACAGCGCGCTCGATCGCGTCTGCGCGCGGCGTGCGCGGCCCGGCGGCGACGACGTGCGAGCCGCGCTCGAGCGCCTCGCGCAGCAGCTGCGCGCGGCGCCGTCGTTCCTCGAGCACCTGGCCGCTCGCACGCGCGACCGCGTGCAGCTCGTTCCGACCGCCGACGTCACGCACGTGCTCGCGAAGGATCGCGCGACGTACGCAGTCACGGCGACCACGCAGCACATGCTCGACGTCACGCTGGCGGGGCTCGAGCGCCGACTCGACCCCGCGCGTTTTCTGCGCATCAACCGCGGCATTCTCGTCAATCTGGCGTGGGTGGCGGAGCTGCGCACCGAGCTGGGCGGTCACCTGGCCGTTCGGCTCAAGGACGCCGCGCGCACCGAGCTGGCCGTCTCTCGCGACCGCGTTCGAGCGCTGAAGGACCGCCTGGGCCTCTAGTCCAACAGCCGCCGGGCCTGTCGGAACACTCCTCGCAGCATCGGCCTGGTGAGCTTGCCGGTGAAGGTGTTCTGCTGACTCGGGTGATAGCACGCGATGAGCGTGACGCCGTCGCCGAGGTCGCTCGCGGCGCCGTGCGCGAACACCGGACGCACAGGCGGCGCGGGATGGCCGAGCGCGCGACGCGCGCGGAGGTAGGCCTCCCAGCCGATCCTTCCCAGGCCAATGACGACGCGCACCCGGTCGAGCAAACGCAGCTCATCGAGCAAATACGGGCGGCACGCGAGGATCTCGGCGGGCAGCGGCTTGTTCGCCGGCGGCGCGCAGCGGATGGTCGCCGTGATGTAGGCATCGCGCAGCTCCAGCCCGTCGTTCGCATGCAAAGACGTCGGCTGGTTGGCGAAGCCCGCATGATAAAGCGCGTCGAACAGCCAGTCGCCGCTGCGGTCGCCGGTGAACATGCGGCCGGTGCGGTTGCCGCCGTTGGCCGCCGGCGCGAGACCGACGAGCAGCAACCGTGCGCGCGGGTCGCCGAAACCAGGCAGCGGGCGCGCCCAGTAGCGCTGTCCGATGTAGCGTCGTGGCGGCGCGGCCGCCGTCGCCTCGCGATGCGCGACGAGCCGCGTGCAGCAGCGGCAGCGCACGATCCGTGCGTTGAGCCGCTCGAGCGCCATCGGGCTTTGCAAGGCGGCCGGATTGTGCCACGGTGAGTCTCATGACGCCATCGCCGCCGCGCGGACGCGGCCGTCGCGTCCCCTCGATCATCGTGCACGGCGGCGCCGGCGCGCCGCTCGAGAGCGCCGCGGAGTTCCGTCCGGGGATGCGCGCGGCCGTCGTCGCGGGCTGGGCCGTCCTCTCCGCCGGCGGTCGGGCGCTCGACGCCGTCGAGGCGGCGGTGCGCACGCTCGAGGATCACGAACGCTTCAACGCGGGCCGTGGCTCTGTGCTGACCGAAGCGGGCACGGTCGAGATGGACGCATCGATCATGGAGGGCGACCGGCTCGGGTGCGGGGCGGTCGCCGCGGTGAGCCGCGTCGCCAACCCCGTGACGCTGGCCCGCCGTGTACTGGACGACGGCCGCCACGTCCTGCTGGTGGCCGACGGCGCTCATATGTTCGCCCGAGACGTGGGACTGCCGGAGTGCGATCCGGCGTCGCTGATCACCGAGCGCCAGCGCGCGCGCCTCGCTCAACGCCTCACGCAGACGGCGCAGACCGGCCCCCGTGGAACCGTCGGCGCGACGGCGCTGGACCGACACGGCACCATCGCCGCCGCCACATCGACGGGGGGCACGTTCGGCAAGCGCCCCGGGCGCGTCGGCGACAGCGCGTTGATCGGCTGCGGCACGTACGCCGACAGCTCGCTCGGCGGCGTGTCGTGCACCGGGGACGGCGAGGCCATCATCCGCGTGGTGCTCGCGCGTCGCGCCCTCGACTACCTCAAAGAAGCGGATGACCCCGACTACGCGGCGAAGGTCGCTGTGGACCTGCTCGTGGAGGAAGGTCGCGGCGAGGGCGGCCTCATCTTGGTCGACTGGCGCGGGCGCATCGGCTATGCGCACTCGACGCCGCTGATGCCGGTGGGCTGGATGACGCCGGCGCTTGGCGAGCCGGCGCTGCCCTTCTGATGGACGCCGTCGACGTCGCCGCCATCGAGACGGCACGCCTGCGGCTGCGCGACGCCATCGTCGAGACGCCCTGTGCCTACTCGCAGACCCTCTCCGAGCTCAGCAACGCGCGGTGCTTCGTGAAGCTCGAGAATCTGCAGATGACCGGCTCCTTCAAGGAGCGCGGCGCCGCGAATCTGCTGCTGCAGCTCGGCGCCGACGCACGCCGCAGCGGCGTCATCGCCGCCAGCGCCGGTAATCACGGTCTGGCGGTGGCGTTCCATGCCCAGCGCCTCGGCATCCCCACCACCATCGTGATGCCGGAGTACGCGCCGCTCATCAAGGTCACCTCGGCACGTCGCTACGGCGCGGAGGTAATTCTCCACGGCGGCAACTACGACGAGGCCTACGAGCGCGCCTGCGCCATCGGCGCGGAGCGCGGTCAGCTCTTCGTCCATCCCTTCGACGACGCGCGCGTGATCGCAGGCCAGGGCACGCTCGGTCTCGAGCTGCTCGAGCAGCTGCCAGACGTCGACGCGATGCTCTTGCCCGTGGGCGGCGGCGGGTTGATCGGCGGCGTCGCGCTGGCGGTGAAGGCCAAGCGTCCAGACGTTCGGATCATCGGCGTGCAGTCGGCCGCGTTGCCCGCGATGTCGCGCTCGCTGGAGCACGGCGAGCGGGTGCGCGTGGACGCCTCGGCGACGATCGCCGACGGCATCGCGGTGCGCCAGGTCGGCCACCTGACGCTGGAGCTGGCGCGCCGCTGGGTCGATCGCGTCGTCACGGTGGATGAAGAGGAGCTGGCCAACGCCGTTCTGCTGCTACTCGAGATCGAGAAAACCGTTGTCGAGGGCGCCGGGGCCGCGCCGCTCGCCGCGCTGCTGAATCGCCGGCTGGATCTCGAGGGCCGCCGCGTGGCGCTCGTGCTCTCGGGCGGCAACATCGACGTGACGACGCTCGCTCGCATCATCGAGCGCGGTCTCGTCAAGGACGGCCGCCTCGTCCGTCTCGGCGTGGTGCTGCGGGACATTCCTGGCGCGCTGGCGCGGCTCAGCGCGGTGATCGCCGAGGAACGGGCGAACATCCTGCACATTCTCCACGACCGCGCGTTCTCGCCGCAGGCGTCGATCGGCCAAACCGAGGTCGAGCTGACCCTCGAGACATCGGGCCCGGAGCAGATCGCCGCCGTCAAACGGCGCCTGGAAGCCTCCGGCTACCGCGTCGAAGAACGCACCGCCGGTTGAAGTGGCTCGGCGAGCCCGGCGCGCGGCGCCTCAGCCCGGGAGCGCCGACGCGTCCGGAAGCGCCGACGCGATCACCGCGCGGGCGCGTTCGGCGAGGTCACGCGCCGCGGCTCGTGGATCGGCGTCGGCGTCGATCGACAGCGGCGGATGATACGTGATCGTGATGCGGCCGCGGCGCGGCAACCGACGGCCCGGCGGCCAGGACGCGTGGCCCCCCGCGATGGTGACCGGCAGCGCGGGAACCCCGAGCGAGGCCGCGAGGCGAAACGCCCCCATATGGAAGCGGCCCAGCGTGCCGTCCTTGCTCCGACCACCCTCAGGGAAAATCATCACGACCGCGTCCTCATCGACCAGCCGTCGACGCGCTTCGCGCACAGCGCCGGGGTCGCGGGCGTCGAGGTCGACGGGAAAGGCGCGGAGCAGACGAATGAAGCGGCCCAAGAGCGGGATCTGGAAGAGGCGTCGCCACGCCATGTAATAGACGCGGCGACGGATCGGGATCGTAACCAGCACCGGGTCGGCGAACGTCTGGTGGTTTGGCACGACGACGAGCGGGCCGTGCACCGGGATGTGCTCGACCCCGCGCAGCTCGAGGCCGAAGTAGAGACCTGACACGGCGCGGACCAGAGGCCGAAAAGCGTCGAGGACCGGCGTGCGCACGGCGCTAGCCTATCGAACTTCACCGTAAACCAAAAAAACAGGGCCGGGATCGCTCCCGGCCCTGCGGTGGTTTCGCTGTGAGCTCGGCCTAGTCGTCTTCGGCGCCGGCCTCGACTTCGACCGGCTCGAGCTCCTGATGATGCATGCGGCGCTCGATCATGTCCTGGCAGCGGACACAGGTCTGAACTTCCGGCAGCGCGCGCAACCGGGCGGCGGCGATCTTCTCGCCGCATTCCACGCACGTGCCGTACTCACCGTCGTTCAGGCGGTCGAGCGCGGCAGTGATGCGGTTGACCCGCTCCACCAGCAGCTCGCGTGTGGCGAACCCGATCTCGCGACGCTCGTTGGCCTGGATTTCATCTACCTCATCGGCGAACGCCCAACTGTGCCCAGAGGCGCCGAGGAGCTCCTCGAGAGCGGCCGAGCCGCCCATCTGACGTAGCCGACTTACTGCCTCGATAAGGTCTGTCTCCAGCCGTTTCCGGATGTCCATTGTCATCGCCTCCGTGTACTTCGGGGCCGGGGCAGGTGCAACCCCTATGCCGTACCTGAGACGCGTGACCCTGGGGGAAAGATTCACTGAGAAAACAGTAATCTGCGGTCCGACCACGGCTCACAGGCAGGCTCGGTGGGGACAGATTGCCCATCGACCGGTCAGTTCTCATAGCTGTGCTTGACACAACTGACCAGCCGGCAGGCAGGGTCCCCTCTTAACCCTCCTGGTCCTCGTACTTCGACTTGAGCGAAGCCACCACGGCCGGCGGAAGGGGCGGATCGACGTGGGGGGCCGTGGCGGCCCCCCACGTCAGCACATCACGCGCGCGCGCGCGTTGCTTCGATGGCGCCTTCTTCCCAGATGCTGTGCTTGCGGGTCTCCGGCATCACGAAGATCGCGATGAGGAACATGATCGCCGGCACCGCGATGGGATACACCAGCGCCCAACCCACACTGCCGGTCGAGAGGAACATCGACGTCGTCACGATGGGCACGAGACCGCCGCCCCAGCCGTTGCCGATGTGGTACGGCACCGAGACAGAGGTGTAACGGATGCGCCCGGGGAAGAACTCTGCCAGGAACGCGCCGATCGGGCCGTACGTCATGCCGACGTAGTTGACCAGGATGACGACGATCAGCACCGACATCCAGAAGTTGACGTTCCCGGGATTCGCGAAGTTGCCGAGCGCGGCGTAAAGCGGGTAGTACGTGAGCGACGCCAGCGCCATGCCGCCGAGGATGATCGGCTTGCGGCCGATCTTGTCCGAGAGCCAGCCCCAGAAGATCAGCGTCGGGGTGGCGATCAAGAGACCGACGCCCACGATGTAGCTGGACGTCAGCACGTCGAGCTTCTTGACGGTCTGCAGGAAATACAGCGCCCAGAACTGGCCGCTGTACCAGACGCAGCCCTGACCGAGCACCACCACGCTCGCGATGACCACGTATTTGAAGTTGCGGCTCATGAACGCTTCGCGCCAGGGATTGCTCGCCGTCCGTCCCCGCGCCTTGATGTCCTGGAAGATCGGCGTTTCACCAAGCGAGAGTCGGATCCAGATCGCGATCGCGACCAGGAGCAGCGAGATGATGAACGGCAGTCGCCAGCCCCAGTCGTTGAACGCCTCGGGGCCGAGCCAGGTGCGGATGCCGATGATCACGCCCAGCGAAACCACGATGCCGAGCGTGGGTGAGGTCTGCAGCCAGCCGGTGTAATAGCCGCGATGCTCGTCGGAGATGTGCTCGGCGACGTACGTGATGGCCCCGCCGTACTCACCACCGAGGCAGAGGCCTTGGATCAGCCGCAGGGCAAACAGGATGATCGCGGCCAGCAGCCCGATCGACGCGTAGCTGGGGACGAACCCGATGAGGGCCGTCGCGAGGCCCATGCCGCTCAGCGTGACGAGGAAGGTGTATTTCCGGCCGACCTTGTCGCCGAGCCAGCCGAAGAGAAACGCGCCGAGCGGCCGGATGAGGAAGCCGATTGAGAAAATCGCCACCGTGCTCAGGAAGGCCGCTACCGGATGGCTCTTCTCGAAGAACTTCACCGCGAGGATCGAGGCGAGGCTGCCGAAGATGTAGAAGTCATACCACTCGATGATGTTGCCGACTGCGGCGGCGATGACCACGCGTCGCAGTTCTCTGGGTGCAACCTTAGGTGGCGCCATGGGCCTCCCTTCGTGTCGAGCGCTCTGGGCTCACCGTCCTGGGTGTTCGAGTTGTCATTGGTGTTCGGCGCACCGCTGCGCCGAGTTGCGGCACAACATACCGGATTTCCATCCTATACGGAAGTTTCTGCGGGGCGTGGCCGGGCCGGTCGGGGCGTTGACGCGTTGCGAGGTCCAGCGCCCGATCCCGGCCCGTCCGCCGCCGACGTCACCGGCGCTGCTTGCGCGCGACGCCGGATTTGACCGCGGCCTCGGCGACCGCCGCCGCGACCGTCGGCACGACACGCGCGTCGAACATCGACGGCGTGATGTACTCCTCGCTGAGCTCGCTCTTCGCGACGATCGACGCCAGCGCGTGCGCCGCCGCGAGCTTCATCTGGTCGTTCACGCGCTTGGCGCGCACGTCGAGCATGCCGCGGAAGAAACCGGGGAAGCAGCACGAGTTGTTGATCTGATTCGGATAGTCCGAGCGCCCGGTGGCCATGACCCGAACGAACGGCCCAGCCTCTTCCGGCTGGATCTCCGGCACGGGATTGGCCATGGCGAAGACGATCGGGTCGCGATTCATCGCCTTGATGTCCTTCAGGGAGACCACCCCCGGCCCGGACAGTCCGATGAAGACGTCGGCGTCGGCCAGCGCGTCGCCGGCACTGCCGCGCACACGCCGCGGGTTCGTGTGCTTCGCGAACCACTCCTTCATCGGGTTCATGTTCTCGGTACGTCCGGCGTAAATCGCTCCGGCGCGGTCGCAGCCGATGATGTTTCGCGCCCCTTCTTTCATCAGCAGCTTCGCCGTGGCGATGCCCGAAGCGCCGGCGCCGGTGATCACGATGCGGGCGTCGCCCAGACGCTTTCGGACGATCTTCAGCGCGTTGAGCAACGCCGCCAATACGACGACCGCGGTGCCGTGCTGATCGTCGTGGAACACCGGAATGTCGAGCGCCTTCTGCAGGCGCTCTTCGATCTCGAAGCACCGCGGCGCGGAGATGTCCTCCAGGTTGATGCCACCGAAGACGGGCGACAGCGCCTTCACGATCGTCACGATCTCGTCGACGTCTTTGGTCGCCAAGCAGATCGGCCACGCGTCGACGCCGGCGAATTCCTTGAAGATGAGCGCCTTGCCTTCCATCACGGGAGCCGCGCCGTTGGGGCCGATGTCGCCGAGCCCGAGCACCGCGGTGCCGTCGCTCACGACCGCGACCGTGTTCCCCTTGGTCGTGAGCGTGTAGGCTTTCTCGGGATCCTGGTGGATCGCCATGCACACGCGCGCGACGCCCGGCGTGTACGCCATGGACAGGTCGTCGCGCGTCTTGACCGGGATCTTGCCCTTGATCTCGATCTTGCCGCCGAGATGCATGAGAAACGTGCGATCCGAGACGTGCACGACTTTGGCGCCGCCGATCGCCTTCACGCGCTCGACAACCTGCTGCCCGTGCCGTTCGTCGCTCGCCTTGAACGTCAGATCGCGGATCAGTGTCTTCTTGCGGGCCTCGACGAGGTCGATCGCGCCGATATCACCTCCCGCCTTGCCGATGGCGGATGTGATCTTGCCCAGCATGCCGGGCTGATTGTCGATCTCGAGTCGGACTGTGAGCGAATAACTCGCCGTCGGAGCGTTGCCCATCTACCGCCTCCCTGCGTCTGATACGCGGCGAGCGACAGCCCGCCGAGTGGGCATGCATTCTACTCCAAGGCGTCAGGACTGCTAGTGCTCGCGAGCGGGAAAGGCTATTCGGTGGTGCCGCCGACGGACGCTGCGGCCGTCGTCGGAGCGACGGATCGTAGGACGAGCTTTCGCGCGTCGGAATCCAAGGTCAGCTGATAGTGGCTCAGGAATGTGTTGCCGAGGATTCCATCGACGCCCGGACCCGGGTCGTGCAGCACCACGGGCACGTCGGTCAGGATTGCTTCGCCGACCTCAAGCGTGGCGGCGACCGCCGAGGGTCCCCTCGTCCGGCCGCCAAGCGTCTGAAGCTCGACGGCCTCGTGGCCGGGAGCCGGTGCCAGTCCCGCGGCGCTCGCCAGCGTCGGACCAATCACGATGACGCTCGAGCCCGTGTCGAGCAGAAACCGACCACGCTGACCGTTGACGATGACCGACACGATCCACACTCCGAGCCCGGACTCGAGCGGCACGATTACCTGGCCGTCTGCGACAGCGGGCTGGAGCTTTGCCAGTCCGTCCCGAGCCTCACTGGCGACGCTCGAGGTGGGATCGAGCAGCAGCGTGACCTGGAATGCGTCCGCGGCTGAGGCCCGCAATCCGAGTGCGGCGAGCGCGCGACCGCGCAAATAGTGCAGTTCGGCGTTCCCAGGCTGCAGACTCACGGCCTGGCTCCACAGTCTCAGCGCCTCAGGATAATCTCGGTGCTCCCACGCGATCGTGGCGCGTATGTGCAGGTCTGCCGGCGAAAATGTCCCGCCGAAGACCAGCCACTGCCCCACGAGAACGCCGGCCAGGAAGCCGAGCACGCGACGCATGCGCCTTGCCATTCGCAAATGTCGTACCGTCGCTCGCGTGCGGATCTGCATGGCGTTGCGACGGTGTCAAAGCCCGTAGTAGGCTCGGCCGACAGCGCGCGGCGCTCGGTGTCGCGCGATCGTGAGTCTCAGCAACGCGTTGCAATCCCGGGAGGGGGCATGATCGACGTTAAGACGGCGGACCGCGAGCTCCAGACCTATATCCGGCCACAGACGTTTCCGGTGGCTATCCGGATGCTGCGCCCGGACGAGCCGATCCCCGACCGGGCCCGGCGGCCTGCACGCGACTTCAAGAAGCTGTCCATGAATTGCCAGGTCATCGACATGGCCCGGAGATACGGCTGGACGCTCGTCCTCACGCGTGACGACTCGATCTGCTCGCTCGGCATCGCCGCGCTCGGCTTCGAGAAGCCGACGCACCTGCACAACTCCGGCACCCTCTGTGAGGGCATGTACACAGAAACCAAGGAGGCCGGACAGCGGTCGGAGGCCGCCATCGACCGGTTCAAAGAGGGCGAGTTCGCAGCACTGCTCGTCGCCCCGCTCGACCGGGCCGCCTTCGAGCCCGACCTCGTCTGTGTCTATGCCAACCCGGCGCAGGTCATGCGGCTGACCCAGGCGGCCCTCTGGAAACGTGGCGGCAAGCTGGCCTCCGCCTTCGGCGGCCGGGTCGTTTGCGCCGACATCATCGTGACCACCATGCGGACCGACCGGCCCCAGGTGATCCTGCCGTGCTCGGGCGACCGGATCTTCGGGCAGACGCAGGATCACGAAATGGCCTTCACGATCCCCTGGTCGCAGATGGAAGACATCATCGAGGGTCTGCGCGGCACCCACGCGGGGGGTATTCGCTATCCCATCACCCAGTTCATGGAATACGAGGCAAAGCTCCCCCCGCGCTACATGGAAGCCAACCGCGTCTGGGAGACGGAGAAGGGCAAGGAAACGTACACGAACCGCGATCGCGTGGTGGCGGCCTACAAGCGCTCGTTCGCCGATCGTGTTCCCGTCTACCCGATCGTGGCGTCGTTTGCAGGCACGCTCGATGGTCTGTCCATCGAGGAGTACTGCACCAACGTCCCGAAGGCTATCACCGCGATGCTGCGTTACTACGAGCGCTATCAGCCGGACGTCGTGCTCGCGTACAACGACCTGGCCAAGGAGGCGGAGGCCTTCGGCTGCCGGGTGAAGTATTCCGACTACGTCGTTCCGTCCATCGACCAGCACGTGCTGCAAGACGACAAGGCGGCGCTCGCGAAACTGGCGATGCCCGACCCGTACAAGACAGCGCGGCTACCCGGCTTCCTCGAGCAGTGCGAGGCGCTCGTAAAGGCCAAGCCCCCAACGGCCATCGGCGCGGTGGCCGTCGGGCCGTGGACGATCGCGATGCTTCTGCGGAACCCCGAAACGATGCTGCTCGACACGTTCGAAGACCCGCAGTTCATCCACGACCTCATGCGCGTCAGCACGGATTTCTGCAAACTCTGGGGCGATGCCATCGCGAAGACCGGCATCGGGCTGTCGTTCTCGGAGCCGACGGCGTCCATCAGCCTCGTCTCGCCCGACAACTATCGCGAGTTCATCGCGCCGTATCACAAGGAGCTCGTCGAGCACTTCAAGGCCAAGAAGGTCGGGGTGACCACGCACATCTGCGGCACGACCTATCCCATTTTCGAGGACCTGTTGAACGTCGGCTTCACCACGATCTCGTTCGATCTCGATCAGCAGGCCGATCCCAAGCTCTACGTCGACCAGCTCGAGCGCTTCATGCAGGTCGCCCATGGCCGAGCCGTCGCCATCGGAAATGTCGACGCGACGAAGTTCGAGAAGACGTCGAAGGAAGCCATGTACGCCGACGTGAGGCGATGCATCGACACGGCGGCCCGTCACTCCGGGTTCATTCTGTCGACGTCGTGCGAGATCCCGCCCAACTCCGACCCCGAGATCGTCAAGTGGTTCATGGACGCCGCCCACGAGTACGGGCGCTACGACCGGATCTTCGGCTAGCTGTGCTGGCCGAGGTGATCCGGTCGCTGTATCGCTACAACGAATGGGCGAACCGGCGCATCCTCGACACGAGCGCCCGATGCTCGCGCGAGCAACTGCTGGAAGGCGGCGGGGCGAGCTTCGACTCGCTCCGCGACACACTCCTGCACACCATGAGCGCGCAGTGGGTCTATCTCGAGCGCTGGCACGGCCGATCGCCGCGCGCGATGCCCGCCGCCGACGACTTCCCCGACCTCGCCGCCATTCGCGCACGCTGGGTGGCGATCGAGCACGATACCGCCGCGTTCGTGGCGAACGTGGATGAGGCGGCCCTCGCGCGTGTCGTCGAGTACATCAACATGCAGGGCGAGCGCTGGGCTTATCCGCTGTGGCAACAAATGGTCCATCAGGTGAACCACGCCACCCAGCATCGCAGCGAGGCCGCCGTCATGCTGACGAAGCTCGGCTACTCACCTGGCATGCTCGATCTCCTCCATTTTGTCGATGTCGAGGCGGCGACGGTCCCGAGCCCGCGATGATCGGCGAATCTCATCCGAGGCTCGGCGGCGAGCGGCTCGTCACCGGCGCCGGGCGCTTCGTCGAAGACGTGCGCGTGCCGGGCATGCTGCACGCCGCCGTCGTGCGCTCGCCGCACGCGCACGCACGGCTGATCGGCGTGGACGCCAAGCGCGCGAGCGAGTTACCAGGCGTTCGGCTCGTGCTCACGGCGTCCGACGTTCCGGACGCGGCGGTCATTCCCAACCGCGTGCCGGCGCCGGCGGGCGCCGATCGCTACCTGCAGCCGGCCATTGCCCGCGGCGTTGTCCGGTACGTCGGCGAGCCGGTGGCGCTGGTCGTGGCCGATGATCCCTATGTCGCCCGCGACGCGGTAGAGCTGATCGATGTGACGTACGAGACGCTGCCGGCGTGCACGTCGGTGGCGGCCGCGATGGCGGCGACCGCGCCGCGACTGTTCGCCGGCACCGAGAGCAATAACGTGGCGACGATCACGATGCGGGTCGGGGATGCCGAGGCGGCTCTCGCCCGCTCGGTGGTCGTGATCCGGGAAAGCTTCCACTATCCAAGGCAGACGGCCGCGGCGCTCGAGACGCGCGGCCTCGTGGCCGTGCCGCCTGACCCGCGCGGCGGCGAGCTTCACCTGATCGGCTCGACGAAGTGCATCCACATCAACCGGACGATCCTGGCGCCGATCTTCGGCATTCCACTCGGCGCGCTGCGGCTGACGGAAGTCGACGTCGGCGGCGGCTTCGGCGTGCGCGGTGAGCTCTACCCCGAGGACATTCTCGTGCCGCTCGCCGCCATGAAGCTCGGGCGGCCCGTGAAGTGGATCGAGACGCGGCGCGAGAACCTCATGGCGGCCAACCACGCGCGCGAGATCACGTACGACGTCGAGATGGGCTTCGACGCCGAGGGGCACATCCTGGGCGTGCGTGCGGCGTTGCGCGCCGACATCGGCGCCTATGTCCGGACAGCCGCGCTGGTGCCGGCCGAGTTCGGCGCCGCGCTGTTTCCGGGCCCCTATCGCGTCCCGAGCTATGCCTGCGATCTGTGGTCAGTGGTGACGAACAAGACGCCGGCGGGAACGCTGCGATCGCCGGGCCGACCGGAGTGCAACTTCGTCCGTGAGCGGCTGCTCGACGCGGGCGCCGATCGACTGGGCCTGGATCCGGCCGAGCTGCGTCGCCGCAATCTCATTCGCGCGGACGAGATGCCCTACGACTGCGGGACGAAGTCGTTCGGCGTCACGACGGTCTATGACTCCGGCGACTTTCCGGCGCTGTTCCACGAGCTGCTTCGACGACTCGACTACCCTCGCGCGCGCGCCGAGCAGGCGACGATCAATTCGAGCGCGGGCCACCGCCGCGGCATCGGCCTGGCCGTCTATGTGGAGAAGACAGGCCTGGGGCCGTTCGAGACGACCCACGTCGAAGCGCTTGCCGACGGCCGATTCGTCGTCGACACCGGCGCATCGTCCATGGGACCAGGCCTCGAGACGGTGCTCGCGCAGATCCTGGGCGAGGCGCTCGGTATCCCCGCCGAGCGTTTCGACGTGCGCCACGCCGATACCGCGGCCGTCGAAAGCGGCGTGGGCACGTACGGCTCACGCGGGACGGTCACCGCCGGCAATGCCGCGCACGCCGCCGCGCAGAAGCTGATCGACGACGCGCGACGACGGGCCGCAGCGCGCTTCGCCGTCGCGGAGAACGACGTCACATACGCCGGTGGCGTGCTCACATGCGGCAGCGGCCGTGTGACACTCGCCGAGCTCGCGGTCGAGCGCCGCCTGGCCGCCGGCGCCTCATTCGAGGTCAAGAAGCTCACCTACGCGGGATGCGCTGCCGCGGTCGTGCTCGACGTCGATCGGGAGACCGGCGCCGTACATCTGCATCGCGTCGTCGTCGGCGCCGACGTCGGGCGTGCGGTGAACCCTGCGCTCGTCGACGCTCAGCTGGTCGGCGGCGTGGCGTTCGGCATCGGTAACACGCTGCACGAGAGCCTGGAATACGACGCGCTCGGGCAGCTGGTTACCGGCACGCTCATGGACTATGCGCTGCCCTATGCCGTCGACATGCCGCCGGTCGATAGCTTCTATCAGGAGGTGCGGGCGACGACGAATCCGCTCGGGCTGCGAGGTCTCGGCGAGTGCGGCAACCCGGGGCTCGGGGCCGCCATCGCGAACGCCGTCTGCGATGCGCTGGGCGCACGTGACGCCGCGTTCACAGCGCTGCCCGTTACCCCCGAGCGCGTATTCTCACTGCAGCGCTGACGCTCGTCCAAAATCAAAGGGCCGACCCTTCCGGGTCGGCCCTTGATCCCATCCTGAAGCAGCGCGCTCAGCGCTGCAGCTTGTCACCTGATACTCGCCTCGGACGGCGGGGCCCCAGCCCCGCGAAATCCGATAGGCCGCACTACCACTTCACAGGTTTGCTCGGACGGTGTGCGTATCCGCTCTCGCGGCCACCGCCCCCGGGGCGTCCGCCGCCCGGGCGACCGCCGCCGCCGGGACGACCGCCACCGCCGCCGCCGGTACGCGGCGCCTGCGGGTTGGACACCTCGACCGTGATGCGACGCCCGTCGAGCTCGCGACCGTTGAGCTGCGAGATCGCGTTCTGCGCCTCCTCCGCCGTTCCCATCTCGACGAACCCGAAACCGCGCGACTGTCCCGAGAACCGGTCCGTGATGACGGTGGCTGACAGCACGTTACCGCTCTGCGCGAAAAACTCGCGCAACCCCTCGCTGGTCGTGGAATAGGCGAGACCGCCGACGTACAGCTTGGACGCCATAGGATTCCCCCGAACTCTCTTCCGCTGTCGTGCTCGCCCCGCGAACCGGAAGAGTCGCGTTCTCGTCGGGGGCGAGGCCGGCCGATTCGCGGCCGACAGTCAAAATTTTACACGCGCCTTACCGAGGCGCAACCTCCAGGAAGCCAAACGCCGCTCAGTACGTGATGGCCGGAGCGGTGGACGGAGCCTTCTCCACCTCGGCCGAGTGCGGCGGGCCTGCCTCGTCTGGCCGGCCTGTGACAACGTCCGCCACCGACGACGGCCGCCGCACGCGCGCACGGTGGCGCATGTTGGCGGACAGATCGAGGGCGGTGACGACGAGACCGAGGATCAGCAGCGACGCGATGATCCAGCGCGCAAGCATCAATCGCAACGCTCGCAAGTGAGGTGCCACATGTGTCGCCTTCCAACCACCGATTTCTCGGAAGGCGGCGTGTTCGGAATCGTGCGCCGTCGGGCATTGCGCCTGGACGGTGGTGCCGCTGCGACGCTAGCGAAATTCTTCGGGCCGGATCTCGTAGCCGATGATCTTGCGGTAGAGCGTCTTGGGATCGATGGCGAGCAGCGCCGCAGCCTTCCCGCGGTGTCCGTTCACCCGCCGCAGCGTGACCACGATGTGCTGACGTTCCATCGTCTCGAGGCTCGCCCCCGGCACGCCGACCGGCGGCGGCGTCGCCGCCGATCCGAGCACCTCCGGGGGCAAGTCTCCGGGCTCGATCTCCTCACCGCGCGACAGGATGACGGCGCGCTCGATGGCGTGCAGAAGCTCGCGCACGTTTCCGGGCCAGCGATACGCCTCGAGCGCTGCGAGCGCGGCGGGGCTCAGTCGCTTGGCGCCGTACGCGGCGTTCGCCTCGATGAAGTACTGCGCCAGCAGCGCGACGTCCTCGGGCCGCTCTCGTAGCGGCGGCAGCGTCACGGTGATGGTGTTGATCCGGTAGTAGAGGTCCTGGCGGAACTCTCCCGCCTTCATCGCCTCCCCGAGGTCGCGATTGGTGGACGCGACGATTCGCACGTCGACCGTGCGCGGCCGCGTGGAGCCGACGCGGAAGAACATGCCCGTCTCCAGCGCGCGCAACAGCTTGACCTGGCTGTCGGGCTCCATCTCGCCGATCTCGTCCAGCAACAGCGTGCCGCCGTCGGCGAGATCGATCAGCCCCGGCTTGGCGGCGATGGCGCCGGTGAAGGCGCCCTTCTCGTGACCGAACAGCTCGGACTCGAGGACTTCGCGCGGCAGCGCGCCGCAGTGAATCGGCACGAACGGGCGCTGCGCGCGCGCCGAGCGCTCGTGGATCGCCTGCGCGATGAGCTCCTTGCCGGTGCCACTTTCGCCCAGCACGAGGACCGCCGAATCGGTCGGCGCTACGCGCTCGACGACACGCATGACCTCGTGCATGCGCGAGCTCTTCGTGATGATACCGGCGAAGGGCGACGCCCCGGGCGCATGCGCGCGCAGCGCCTGGTTGTCGCGCAGCAGTTGACCCTTCTCGGCGGCCTTCCGAATGACGACGTCGAGCTCCTCGATCTTCGTCGGCTTCGTCAGGTAGTCGTAGGCGCCGAGCTTCATCGCCTCGACGGCGGTCGTCACTTCCTGAAAGCCGGTCATCACGATCACTTGAGGATGCTCGGGAAACGCCCCGAGCTCGCGCAGGACCTCGATGCCTTCCTTACGCGGCATCTTCATGTCGAGGATCACGACGTCGTACGCGGCGTCGCGCAGCCGCGTCAGCGCGGCCTCCCCATCGCCGACGCCCTCGACCTCATGCCCTTTGCGCCCGAGCTCGCGCACCAGCAACTCGCGCAGCCGGATCTCGTCGTCGGCGACCAGCACACGGATCGGACGGCTCATTCTGAGGAGTGCCTCCGTTGTATCGGTACGGCGATGCGAAATACGCTGCCCTTGCCGGGACGGCTCTGCACCTCGATGCGGCCCCCGTGATCGGCCACGATACCCTGTGCGATCGCAAGACCGAGCCCCGTGCCCTGCCCCGGCGGCTTCGTCGTGAAGAACGGATCGAAGATCCGGCTCACGATGTCGTCGGAAATGCCGGGCCCCTCGTCCTCGAAATCGACCTCGACTTCGTCGCGGATGGCGCGCGTCCGGATCGTCAGGCGGCCCTTGCCTTCCATCGCCTCGAGGCCGTTCGACGCGACACCGAGAAAGACCTGTCGGAACTGGCCTTCGTTGACGACCGTCGTCGGCAGGTCGTCGGCGAGCTCGGTCTGGAACTGGCTGGCCGCGAACCGCGACTGGTGTGAGAGCAGCTCGATCGTCTTCTGAACGACCCCGTTCAGATCGGTCGGCGCTCGGCGATCGCCCGGCTCGCGCACGAACTGCAGGAGACTGCCGGTGATTTCCTTGCAGCGAAACGCTTCTTCCTCGATCAACGTCAGATAGCCGCGAAAGTCGGCGAGCTCTGGGCGCTCGGCGAGCCCGCCCTCACCGAGCCTCGCCGCCAACGCCTCCGCGCAACCCGCGATCGTCGCGAGTGGATTGTTCAGCTCGTGCGCAACGCCGGCGGCCAGCCGCCCCGCGGTGGTCAGTCGCTCCGTGAGGAGCATCTGCCGCTCGAGCTGCTTGGCGTGCGTGACGTCGGCGACCAGCAGCACGATGTGGGCGGCGGCGCCGGCTAGCGGGGCCACGGTCAGCCGCAACACCCGCACTTCGAACCCCGCGGCGATCTCGTACTCCACCGTCTCCACTCGCCGGGTCGACACCACGGCACTGAGGAACGACTCGGCCTCGGCCGCGCGCGCAGCCGGCAGGAGCGACGCGAACGGCTTGCCCAGTGGCGCCTCGCCGAGCACACCGGTCCCCGCGCGATTCGCGCGCACGATGGCGAGATCGGCGTCGAGCACGAACACCCCGAGCGGCAGCGTCTCGAGCACCACCTCCACGAACCGCTTCTGCTGGTCGAGCTCACGGGTCCGATCGGCGACGCGCGCCTCCAGCCGCTCATAGAGGCGTGCGTGCTCGACGGCGATCGCGGCCTGATCGGCGAGCGCCATCAGCAGCTCGGCTTCCTCCGCCGAGAACTCGTGGACGTCGCGGCGAAACACGAGGATGGCGCCGATCGCGCGGTCGCCCACGCGCAGCGGCGCCGCCATGAGCGAGCGGAAGCCCTGTGCGCGTGGCAGCTCGGGAAACTGCACGCGCGGGTCGTTCCACAGGTCGGCGCTGTAGACCGGACGCCGCTCTGCCACGGCTTGGCCGGTGATGCCTTGCCCCTCCTGGATACGGATGCTCGACACCATCGCGTCGGGAAGGTCCAGGCTCGCGATCGACGACAGCACGCCATGCTCGTCGCGCATCATGATGCCGCACGAGGACACGCCGAGGACGGTGCGCGCCTGCTCCATGATGACGTGAATCGTGCGCTCGAGATCGAGGCTCGCGGTCACGGCGCGGCCCGCCTCGAGCAACGCTCGGGTCCCACGCGCGCCGCGCACGCTTTGCTCGAACAGCTGCGCGTTCTGGATGGCGATGCCGGCCTGCTCGGCAAAGGCCTCGAGCACGCGCTGATGATGCGTGGAGAACGCCGCCGGTCGTGTGGAAAACGCCGAGATCACGCCGAGCGACGTCCCGGCGACGCGCAGCGGCACGCACAGCATCGAACGGATCCCTTCGCGCTCGTCCACGTCACGCCGCGTGGAGCGCGGGTCGCGACGGACGTCGTCCACGCGGATCGCCTGCCCGGACTCGGCGCAGGAGCCCATCAGACCTTCGCCGATCGGCAGCGCGAGCGCGCGCCACTCTTCGGTCTTGTAGCCGTGGGCCGCCGCATGGATCAGATTCGTCCGCGTGGCGTCGAAGAGGCCGATGCCGCAGCCGGTGCTGCCGATGAGCGCGTTCACGGAGCCGCTGATTCGATCGAGCACGGATGCCACGTCGAGCCGCGAGGTGATCAGCTGGCTCGTCGTGTACAGCGCGGCCAGCTCCTCGGCTCGGCGGCGGCTTTCGTCCAGCAGCCGGCGCTGCTCGATGGCCGAGGCGAGCGGCTGCGCCAGCTCGGCGGTGGTCTCCGCGTCGCCGTCGTCGAAGGCGGCGTGCCGGGCGGCGACCAGGCTCACGGCTCCGAACACGCCACCTTGGGTGACCAGCGGCACGACGAGCGCCGCGCGCCATCCGCGCGCGCCGAGGGTCGCCCGGCTGGCGGCGGGGACGTCGGGATCCGCCAGATCGTCCACACGCACGGAGGCGCCGGTCGCGATGACGCGCTCGAATAGCGTGCGCTCCAGCGGCAGTCGCACGTCGCGCATGATGCCGCCCGGCATCATGCGCGTCGAGACGTCGAGGACTGCGAACTCTCCGCGCTCCTCGTCCAGCAGCAGCACCGCGACGGCGTCGAAGTCGACGAGCCGCGCCAGACCGTCGGCGAACGCGCCCAGCA
>Ga0075426_10000910_pt1 | contig 20729 bp, 20 predicted proteins | sample SoiMethybrSBSTD5_FD_75304 | JGI IMG/M metagenome (GOLD analysis project Ga0075426, IMG submission 75304) | Bulk soil microbial communities from a Populus tree surrounding site in Tennessee, USA - Soil MetaG P. TD hybrid SBSTD5 | ecosystem: Environmental > Terrestrial > Soil > Tree plantation...
ACTTTGTGGCGTGCTGGCCCAAGCAAGAAGGGGATGGACCCTAGGCCCTCGTCTCGAAGCCGGTCTGCTGGTTCCTTATATCATTGTGCGCGAACCGGCCTCGGTCCGTTATCGAACCCTCCCTACCGACAGTTCGAACGCCCTGGCCCACGCACTGGCCACTAGCTTGCGCGAACGCTGAAGCAACATGCCAACTGCTCTCGCTCCCTCATCGACAAGAGATTCAGCCGAGATGCGCCGAGCCATTCCCGCAGCTCACAGCCTAGGCGACGATGACTGGTGGCGCTCGGAGCTCGGGGCGCGGTGGCCATTGTGGGTGGGTATTGGCGGGCTGTTGCTGTTCGCCTTTGGCTTTGCGGCGCCGTTGGTGGATCCGGATCTACCGATGCATCTCGCTACTGGCGCTTGGATTGTGCAACACCGCGCGGTGCCGTGGACCGAGCCCTTCGCGTGGACGCGTTGGGGCGCGCCTTACTATGCGTACTCGTGGTTGCCGGAGATCGTATACCAGCTGCTCTATGCGAATTGGGGCGCACCGGCGCTTCGTGTTCTGCACGGCCTAACGCAGGTGGCGACCGGTGCTTCACTCTTATGGCTCGCGTGCGTGAACCGCTGGAAGTCGTGGACGGCGCTCGTCCTCATCTTCCTGACCGTCGTGACGTCCTCGGTAGTTGCCGGGTTTCTGCGCCCGCAGGCCCTTCTTGTACCACTCGTTCTGCTTTCCTGGGCGTGCGGCGTGCGGGTGCTGGACAGTCCGCATCCCGCGCGATGGGCGAGCGCGCTGGCGATAGTAGCCGCCGTCTCCGCGAACACGCACCTCCTCTTTCCATTGACCGGGCTCCCGTTGGCTATCGCGGTATCGCGGACGCCCATCCAGGCGCGGCGTGCTGCGCTGGTGGCCGCGTGTCTCGTCGCCGGGTGGTTAGTCACGCCTTACGGACTGGCATGGCCGAAAGTGTTCGCACTGTACTTCGGCCACAATCCATTGTTCGACTACCCATCCCCGATTGCCGAGTTCATTCCCGGATTTCGTTTCGCCGTTAAGAACATTCTGTGGCTCGTTCTCGCCGGTACGTTGGCGTTAGCTCCATGGGCACTCTCGAGCGTCGACGCCAAGCCGCGCCAACGCGTGGTATTCGGGTTTCTCTGGTTCATTGGTTTGGTGGGATTCGCGCTGGCGACGCGGGCCATTGCGGTGTGGTGGTTCGCCACTCTTCCGATTCTCGCACTCCTGCTGGAGCGTTTACCAAGGCCGCGCACGAGTCGGCGGGTGTTGTTGCTGACGTTCGTGTCGCTTCCAGTGGTTCTCACCGTGAAGTTTGCTCGGCTCGGCGCTGACGTCGGCATCGGTGTCGTGCCGCCAGCGCGCGCCAGCCTGGATCCATTGGTGGCTTGGCTAAACGAGCATGTACGCCTAAAGACTACCAGCCAGCCGCGCGTGCTCACGAACTTCGATTTTGGTTCGTATCTGACGTGGCGTCTTCCCGGCTACAGCATGTCCATTGACGGTCGTACCATTTTTCCCGATTCGGCAGCGTTGCCCGAGGCGTATCGGAACGGGGATCAAGGTCCGTTTCCGTTAGGCCCATGGCGCTCTGCCGACTTGGCCATCGTGAACTTGCGCCTTCCTGTGGCGGCGGTTCTCGATACGGCTCGCGGCTGGGTTCGGCTCGAGACAGTACCGATTGGACGGAGCGTGCCACAAGCCGCAGGGCTATGGGCGCGTGAGGATTGGCTCCGCACCGTTGCCGCATCTTTGCCCAGATAATCTGTGACGCTCACGAGCCTGCCGCGATATGTGGCAGGCCTTGGTACAGTGTGTTGCACAGAGGCATCGACACGTCTCGGCCAGCGCGCTCGAGGCGAGCTCTGCAACTGCGGTTGTTTCCTACCTTCCTGGTGCCCACCGAACGCTTTGAGCGCCACACGTTTCACAGTCGATTTTTGCATATCAACATCAAGTCTGTTAGAGACTTGCAAACTGCGAATACTTCGGCGCACGCGCCTGATCTGAAGGCCTGTTCGCACTGCTTCACACCCCTTCATCGCAGCCGATAAAAAGCGCGGCAAAGTAACCGGCATCATGCGACCGACTCTTGCACAGCGGGTGTCCCGCCTCAAGCGGCGACTACTCCGACTGGTCGCCGAGTGACTGGGAAGGCCCGCCCCGAATGGGACGGGTTTCTTCTCCCCGCATTACTCGCTGTCTCACGCATCATCCCAACCCTTCCTGGAGGAAGCAATGGCCCGCATCACCTCTCTGGTCCGCCACTTCGTCAAGAATGACGAAGCAGCGACGATGGTCGAGTACGCGCTCATGCTCTCGCTCATCGCAGTCGTTTGCATCATCTCGGTCACCCTGATCGGCAACAACGCGAACAACATCTTCAACAGCATCGCGGGTAGTCTGCCTGGGTGAGCCGGAATCTCCCGCATCGCATGCGATGTCCGACATCGCATGCGATCGGGAGATCGGGAGAGAGCCGCCGAAATCGTATCATGCTCGCGCCGTCGCAGCTCAGGGTGGGTTTCGGGGCCGTGTTCACCGTCCTCCTAGTCTTGGCCGTCGGTTACGACGTCAAGCAGCGCCGCATCCCGAACGCGCTGGTAGTCGCGACGATCGCGTTAGGCATCACGTTTGCGCTGTTGACGGTGGGCGCAGCGCGTGGCGCGCTGAGCGCCGCGGAAGGAGCGGCCGTCGGTTTGGCGCTCTGGCTGCCTTGGTGGTGGTTTGGGATGATGGGGGCCGGTGACGTGAAGTTCTTCGCGGCAGCGGCGGTGTGGCTCGGACCGCGCGGCGCACTGGGCGCAGCACTCATCACGGCGTTGCTCGGGGGTCTAATCGGGATCGGATGGTTGGCGGCGCGGGCGATCGCGCGCAGGAAGACGGGCGGCGCGGCATCGACCGCCGCCGACAGCGGAGCTGAAGGTCGCGCGACGTTTACGCTGCCGTACGGCGTCGCAATGGCGTTGGGGTTGGGCGTGGCGGCGTGGATTCCACTCATTCGTTAGGCAGAGGGCACGATATGCAGCGCATCCGGAGTTTTCGATCCAGCGACGCCGCGGCAATGGTGGAGTTCGCGATCGTGCTGCCGATCATCCTGCTCGTCGTATTTGCCTCCATTGACTTCGGCCGCGCTCTGTACACGGTGAACAACCTCACCGCTGCGGTTCGCGAGGGCGCCCGACTCGCCTCCGTGCAGATCAGCCCGGACCCGACGACGGCGGCCTCGAAATCCGCGGTGAGCACGGCGGTCAAGAACTACGTGCTCGCTTTTGGCGGCAACGCTGGCCCACCGACGGTCAATGAAACGTTCACCGGCGCGCTGCCTAACCTGCAGTCGATAACTGTCCAGATCACGAGCTACCCGTTCACGCCCCTCACGCCGCTGGCCAATGTGATCGGGCTGGGCACGATCACGTTCTCACCGTCGGCGACGTTTCGCTGGGAAGGCGCGCCCTGATGTGCGTCCCGGTTCAAAAGAGTCAGAGATCTTTTTCTCACAACCTGTAATCACGAGACACTGGCGGTCACATGGCGGAGCGACGTTACACCACGGTCTTATTCGCGGCGATGCTCACGGGGCTCATCGCGACCTACGGCGTGTACCGGTACCTGCAGCAGGCAAAGGCCGCGAGCCAGGTGCCGATGCAGTCTGTGGTCGTCGCGGCCCGCGACGTTCCCGAAGGCGAAAAGCTTGATCGCCTGGCCCTCTCGTTAGCGCAATGGCCCATGGGTACGGCGCCCGAGAGCGCGTTCACGAACCTCGACTCCGTGGTCGGTCGAGTGGTGCGTATTCCCGTCTTCAAGGGCGAAGCAGTGGTTCCCGGGCGATTGGCTCCGGCCGGCACCGGACCGGGCCTCGAGGTAAAGATCACGCCCGGCATGCGCGCCATGGCCGTAAAGATCAACGACGTGGCAGGATTGAGCGGGTTGATCCAGCCTAACAACCGGGTGGATGTGTTGGTCACCCTAAAAGCCAACGCTCAGCAGAACACGAAGGATGAAGCGAAGCTGTTCATGAGCAACATGCGCGTCCTCTCCGTAGGCACACAGGTCGAGCGCGGCGATGACGGCAAGCCGATTCAGGCGACGACAGCGACGCTTGAAGTCACACCGCAACAAGCGGAACAGCTCGCGGTCGCGATGAACGAGGGCACCATCCAACTCGTGCTACGGGGCTTCGGCGATCCAGACTCCGTTAAAACGACCGGCGCAACGGCGACGGATGTTCTCGCGCAGCTTCGCACAGCCGGCTCCACGCGCAATGCAGACCAAGACCCACCCAAGCGCATGCACGCGCGTCCCCGCCCGGCGCCCGCGCTACCGGCGGTCCGCGTGGCGGCAGATCCGCCGCCCAGGCCGGATTCAATCGTGGTGCGCGTGTATCGCGGCGACAAACTCACGCAACAGAAGTTCGATCAGAAAGACAGCGTGCAGCACTAACGGCTGACGCGCGACTGCGTAGTGGCGCGATCGACATGAACTTTCAGCGGAGGATCGTACGTTGAGCGGTCAGAGACTGGCCCGTGGCACGATAGTGCTGAGTGCGTTGTGCGCGGGTCTCTTCGTGGGCGTGCCGCTAGCCGCCCAACAGATGGTGGCGAATGCGGCGGACACGGCGATCATGAACGTCGATCTACCGTTAGGCAGATCGTATCCGATCACCACGTCGTCCACGATCACACAGGCGTCTGTGGCCAACCCGGATGTCGCCGACGTGGTGGTGATCGGCACGCGCGATGTGGTGATCAACGGCCACGGACCCGGTATCACGGACGTGATCCTCTGGCAAACGGATGCTCCGCTCCAGCACTACCGTATCTCGGTGCACTCGGCGGCCGACGAAAAACAGGTCGTGCTCGCGGTCAAGTTCGCCGAGGTGCGGCGCAACTTCCTCCGGTCGTTAGGCCTCTCCGGCCTCTATCGCGACAAGAACAATCGGGTCGGGACGGGGCGGTTCAACACGGACAACGTTTTCGATGCCAATGGGAACATTCTCCTGCCCGCTACCGGAGTCGGTTTCGGAACGGTTCTCAGCGATTTCGGCACCAGCACCCTGCTCGGCCTGCTCGAAGCGGACGAACAGACCGGAAACGCGCGCATCCTCGCCGAGCCGAGCGTGATGACGACGAACAAGGATTCGGCCAGCTTCCTGGAAGGCGGTGAGATACCTATTCCGGTCGTGCAGAACACCGGAACCAGCGGGATCCCGACGATTACGATCGTATGGCGGGAGTTCGGAATTCGGCTCAACTTCGCCGCCGAAGTCGTGAGCGACAGCCTCATCAGATTGCATATCCGTCCCGAGGTGTCGAGTCTCGATTTTACCAACGCCATCGAAATTTCCGGATTCAAAATTCCGGCGCTGCGCACGCGGCACGTGGAAACGACGGTTGAAGTTAGGCGCGACCAGAGCTTGATCATCTCGGGCCTGCTCGACGATGAGCGGACGAAGACCAAGGACGGGCTTCCGTTCCTCAAGGACATTCCGGTCCTCGGCGCGCTGTTCTCGAGCACAAGCTGGCAACGGGATGAAACCGAGCTGCTCGTGGTGGTGACGCCGGTCGTCACAGATCCGATGCACCCGCGGCCACAGGACCTGATGCACTTCGCGCCCGACACCGTTCTGCCGGCACGCGGTGCGATCCAGCCGCGGCTGCCGGCCGTGCCCAAGCCGTAGGGAGATAACGAATGCCTCGCAGCGCGCTCATCGTCTCCGGTGCGGCCGGACCGCAGGATGTCGCCAATGGTGTCTTGGCCCGCTTCGGATTCGCGCCGGCACAATCGGCGTTGAGCCTGTCCGACGCGACGTCCCGGCTTCGGACCGAGCATTTCGATCTCGTCGTGGTGCCGCTCCACGGGATGAGTCAAGTGGACCTGGCCGCCCTCGATCGCGAGACGAGGCGTCGCGGCGCGTGCGTGATCGGCACGGCCGCACAGTCGGATCCCGAGCTGATTCTCCGCGCCATGCGGTCGGGGATCAGCGAGTTCCTGGTCTACCCTCCCGATCCGAAAGATCTGGCGGCCGCGGTCGACCGACTAATGCGGCGGGTGCACGCGGACACGAAGGCGGGAAGCACGATCGCGGTCTACAGCGCCAAGGGCGGCGTCGGCACGACGAGCGTCGCCGTGAATCTGGCGTTCGCACTGGCCAAGGCGCATCCGGAAGGACACGTCGCACTCATGGACCTGATGCCTGGGGGCGGCGACTTACGCGCGATGCTCGACCTCAAACCGGCCTACGACATCAGCGATGTGTTAGGCAAGATCGACCGGCTCGATGGCGAGCTGTTGCGATCGTTGCTGACTCCGGCCTCGGGCGCGAGCGGCGTGTGGGTGCTACCCTCGTCGGAAAATCCCGAGAGCATCGAGACGATGGACGCGACGGCCGTGTCGACGCTGCTGGAGCAGCTCCGCCATTACCACGCCTTCACGGTGGTCGATTGTGAGCACGCGATGAGCGACCGGACGTTGGCGGCGCTCGACGCGGCCGACCGGATCGTGCTCGTCACGCAGCTCAACGTGCCCGCGTTGCGCGCGACGCAGCGGACACTGGGCCTCAGCCAGCGGTTAGGCTATGCCGACGACAAGGTGCACGTGGTGGTGAACCGGTTCCAATCCTCGGATGCCGTCTCGACGGGCGACGCGGCGTCGGTGCTGGGTCGCGACATCTTCTTCAAAATCCCCAACGACTATCGGACATCGTCGGCCGCACTGATGAAGGGCGTGCCGGTACGGGAGCTCGATGCGTCGTCACACCTCGCATACGCGTACGACGGTTTGGCCAGCCGCGTGAATGGCGGCCCAACGCAAAAGGGTAACGCTCGTCGCGGCCTGCGTCTGGGTAAACTCTTCGGCCGTGGGAGCAAATGATGGCGGGCTCACTTCGCGACAGGCTGCTTGGCCGGGCGGCACCCGGCATCACGACGATTCGTCCGACGCCTAACGAGAACGGCAAAGCGCCGCCGGCTCCCGAGGTCGAGGCGCCGCCCGATGGCGCCTCTTCCGGAATGTTCGCACCGACGCGGGGAGATGCGCCGGCGCTGACCCCCGTGGAGCAACTCAAGCTCGAGCTGCACCGGCGTTTGATCGAGCGCCTGGACTTGGAAGCGCTGGAAACCATCTCGGACGAAAGCGTGATCGTCCAGCAGATTCGCCAGGCGGTCAGCGAGTTGTTGCGCGGCGAGTCTACGCCGCTGAGCCACGCCGAGCGCGAAGAGGTAGTCGATCAGATCGTGTACGAGGTGATCGGCTTGGGCCCGATCGAGCCACTGTTTCGCGACCGGTCAGTGACCGACATCCTGGTGAACGGGCCCAAGGAGATTTACGTAGAAAAGCAGGGTCGTCTGTCGCGGGCGCTCACCTCGTTCCGCGACGACGCGCACCTGTTGGCGATCATCGATCGCATTGTGAGTCGCGTTGGGCGGCGCGTCGACGAGTCGTCGCCGATGGTGGACGCGCGGTTGCCAGATGGCTCGCGCGTAAACGCGATCATCCCGCCGCTCGCGATCGATGGTCCAGTGTTGTCGATCCGCCGGTTCGGCGCCGAGATCACGGTTCAGAAGCTGGTCGAATACGGCTCGCTGACCGAGGACATGGTGAACCTGATGGCGGGCTGTGTGCGCGCGCGCCTCAACATCCTGATCTCGGGCGGTACCGGCGCCGGGAAAACGACCTTGCTCAACGCGCTGAGCTCGTTCATCCCCAGCGCCGAGCGGGTGATCACCATCGAAGACGCAGCCGAGCTCCGGTTACAGCAGGAACACGTCGTCCGCTTGGAGACGCGTCCGCCTAACTCAGAGGGGAAGGGTGAAGTGGTGGCGCGCGACCTCGTCAAGAACGCGCTGCGTATGCGTCCCGACCGGATCATCGTCGGCGAAGTTCGGTCCGCCGAAGCGTTGGACATGCTCCAGGCGATGAACACCGGTCACGAAGGTTCGCTCACAACCATCCACGCCAACACGCCGCGCGACGCGCTGGCGCGACTCGAGACGATGATCCTGTTCGCCGGCACGAATCTGCCTAACCGCGCAATGCGCGAGCAGATCTCATCGGCGCTCGATCTCGTGATCCAGGTGTCGCGTTTGACGGACGGCACGCGACGCGTGACCAGCGTGACCGAGGTGACGAGCATGGAAGGCGAGGTGATCACGATGCAGGAGATCTATCGCTTCCGCCGCCGCGGCATCTCGTCCGAGGGCAAAGTCGTGGGTCAATACGAAGCGACCGGCGTGCGTCCGCAGTTCGTGGAACGCCTGCAGATTGCAGGCGTGGACCTTCCCCCGCACCTGTTCGCGGAGCGCTGAGCCATGATGGCCCTCGTGCTGCTCGCGGTGTTCGCGGGCACGATGCTGCTGATTGTGGCAGCGTACGTGCTGGTGAATCGGCGTCGCTTGGCGGCCGGCGACGCGCTGCGCGACCGGTTGGCGCCGGCCATGGCGGGCGGCGCATCTGCCACAATCCTCAAGGACGACAAGGCGAGCGACATCGCGGCGCTCGACCGTCTGCTCGCCGGCAAAGGGCTAACGGCGGCGCTCGCAGGGCAGCTGGAGCGCGCGGGGTCGCGGATGAGCGTTGGCGAATTCGTGCTCCTCAACGCATTGTGCGGCGGCGTGGGGATACTCGTGGGCCGGCGCTTTGGCGTGGTGGCCATGTTGTTCTTCGCGATCCTGCTCGGCACCATCCCGTACTTCTACCTCAAGCGCAAGCAGGCGTCCCGTCTCAAGGCATTTCAGGCGCAGCTGCCCGAAGCGATCGACATGCTCGTGAACGCGATGAAATCGGGCTACTCACTCCAAGCGGCGCTCAAATTCGCCGGGGACGAGATGCCGACGCCGTTAGGCCCGGAGTTCATTCGCGTGTATGACGAGCAGCGCCTTGGCATGGAAATGCGCAACGCGCTCTTAGGGCTCCAGGAGCGCATGGACACGCTCGACTGCAAGATGTTCGTCACGGCGCTGCTGCTGCAGCGCGAGACGGGCGGGAACCTGGCCGAGGTTCTCGGCACGCTGGCGGTACTGATGCGAGAGCGCGTCGGTCTTCGCGGCCACATTGACACGCTGACGGCCGAGCCCAAGCTGTCTGCGATTGTGCTGTCGCTCCTGCCGGCGCTGCTGTTTTTCGGTCTGATGATCCTGAATCACGACTACCTGTCACCCCTCTGGACGACGCCGTTTGGCAGGCTGTTGATTCTCTACGCGGTCGTGTCGATGGTGTTCGGCTACATCGTGCTCAGAAAGATCGGCAACATCGATATCTAGGATCCCGACATGCCGCTTCCGCTGATCGCCCTCATCGCCTTGCTCGTCGTCGCCGTCGGCACCGCCGTCTTCGCGGTCCTTCGCGACCGCGAGCGCCAGTCGCTCATCGAGAGGGCTGGTGGTACGTCCGAGAACTCGCCGCTTTTGCTCAAGGACTCGCAGCTATCGTTAGGCGGTCGCGTAGCCGCGTGGCTCCTCGAACGCGCGCCGGAGTCGTGGCTCTCCAAGACCGACCGCGCAGACAAGCTTGTGCATGCCGGGTACGAACACGCCGCCGCACCCGTAATTTTCATTGTGGTGCGTCTGGCGTGTATAGTCGGTCTGCCGATGATTGCGTTGCTCATTGTGCCGCGGCACAACGCGTTGTTGTTCGTGACGAGCATGATACTGGCGGTGGTCATCGGTGCGATCCTGCCGCAGGCGTTCGTGGATCGCCGGGCGGCGATCAGACAAGAGAAGCTTCGTCGAGCAATTCCGGATTCACTCGATCTGCTGGTCGTATGTGTCGAGGCAGGGGTCAGTTTGGATGCCGCCATCGTTCGCGTTGCAAAGGAGATGCAGTTGCTTCATCCTGACCTGGCGAACGAGCTTCTCATCGTCCATCGACGTGTCAACGCAGGTGTCGCGCGTGAGCAAGCCCTGCACGGCCTGTGGCTTCGAACGGGCGTGGAGGACCTTCGCGGACTGTCAGCCAACATGATCCAGAGCGAGCGTTGGGGAACCTCCATAGCTACCGTTTTACGAGTTTACGCTGAGGCGCTTCGGCGGAAACGGAAACAGCTGGCGGAAAAGCGCGCGGCCACGGCCCCGCTGAAAATGACCATGCCGCTGGCGGCGTTCATTTTTCCAGCCATCTTCGTTGTGCTACTCGGTCCCGCCATGATCAAGATCGCTGCGATGTTCAAGTCCATCGCGCACTGAACGAGAACCTTCGGAGGCCGGTATGACAGATCGGACAAGCAGACGCGGAGCAACGATCGTCCTCGTGGCGATCTTGATGACCGTCATTATCGGATTCGCCGGAGTGGCGATCGATCTGTCGCGTCTCTACGTGATGCGCGCACAGTTGCAAACGACCGCGGATGCAACGGCGATTGCCGGCATCGTTGAAGTGAACGACAAGCGGCCGACGAACGCACCGACGGCGGCGCTCGTCTACTTGCCGCTCAATGCCGTCGAGCGGCAAACACCGACGATGAGCGCAAGCAACGTGGAAGGTGGGTCGTGGAACTTCACCACGAATACCTTCACGCCGCTGGCGTCGTGGACCGATGCGACGCTCAATGCGGTCCGCACGACCGCGACGTACACGGGCTCTTATACGCTGGCGCGCGTTTTCGGTGTGACGACCAAGGTGGTTCAAGCTCGCGCGGTGGCGGCGTTAGGCTTCGTCAGCACCACGTCGTGCCTTCGACCGTGGGCGGTGAGCTACCAGACGCTGCTTGACCAGCTGTATCCGCCGGCAGGCAGCAAGCCCGTGAGCTACAACCTGACCGCGTCGGACATTCAGACGCTGAGCTCGAGGTCCTATCCAGCGGACTCGATCAGGTTGCTGGCGAGCCAGTCCAACGTGCTAACGCCGGGCAATATCGATGCGGTCCAGGTGAACAATCCCTGGAATGGCAACAACTCCTACAAGACCTCCATCTCGGGATGCTCCAATATGGACATCGGGCCCGGAACCTGGCTCAACGCTGACCCTGGTGAAGGCGGCGGCCAGACCAAAGGGGCCCTCAAGACCTTCTGCGATGCAAACGGCGGAACGTCCGGCACCGCGAAGAACTTCATGTGCCTCGGACAGCCGAAGATCAAGCTCGCCATGTGGGACATCAACAACGGTGGTTCGGGCGGCACGCTCCAGGTGCGGGTCAAGTACGTTGGCGTCTTCGCGATTGTCCGCTTCATAGACGGAAATGCGCAGAATAAACCGGATCAAGTAATTGGCTACTTCAGCTCGATGGCGACCAGCGGGCAATTCAGCACGAATCCGACGCCCATCACGGGCTCGATCGCTCTCGTCCAGTAGGCAGTCGTTCTAACGGAGAGCTGAGAACCATGAGTGCTACGTCCCTAACGGCTTCTGGCGTTAGGCCTGTCCGATCGATCGCCGACTGGGTGGGTTGCGCGTTTTTCGCGGCCTTCGCACTGACGTTGCCGTTGACTTCGGGCAAATCAGGGCTGATGCTGCTGCCACCAATGATTTACGAATCGCTGGTCGCGGTCACGTTTCTCATTCGGGGGCGCGCGCGACGATCGCTGGTAGGCTTGGCGCCGAAAGCCGCTGCCTACGGCGCGACGTTCCTGTTGCCGGTCTTCTTGTGGGTGGCCCAGCGTTGGGCTCCGAGTCTCGTCGCGCCTTCCGCGACGCCGTCATTCGTACGTGCCGGCGCAGTCATTTGGTTGTTCGGTGCCGTGTTAGGCTTCTGGCCGATCTGGTATATGCGCCGCTCCTTCAGCATTGAGCCGGCCGCCCGAGAGCTCACGACTAACGGGCCGTACCGCCTGGCTCGGCACCCGATCTACGCGACACAGATTCTCATGTACCTTGGCATGTTCCTACTGCACGCAACTCCGGCGTTCGCGCTGATGATGGGCGCGTGGTTCGTCATCGTGCACGTACGCGTGGGTTATGAGGAGCAGGTGCTGCTCACGGAATACCCTGAATATCAGCGTTACCAATCGCGAGTCGGCCCGTTCTGGCCGCGACTTCACAGTAGCCCGGCGCCATAGAGGCACGGGTCGTCAGCTGCCCAAGCACGACAGTTCGCGGTCGACGCAGCAGCGCCGAGTCGGACGCCGGAGATCACCATGAGCGAGCACGCGGCAGCGCCCCCCGGATCCACCACTGGCCTAACGGCCCCCGGTGCATCCGCGCTGCGCGACGTGGGCGCCGAAGAAGACCGCGAACGGCTCCAAACGGCGGTCGGCGACAGCTACCGTGTCGGCCGTCGCATCGGACAGGGCCAGGTCAGCGCGGTGTTCCGCGCGATCCGCGCCGGCAAGCACACCGAAGTCGCGCTCAAGCTGCTCGACATTGACGGAACAGCGCGGCCGGATCTCGTGCAGCGACTGGCGGACCTCACGCACCGAACCATGGGCCTCGTGTGGGATACGGCCGTTGTTCCGGTCACGCTCGAGCAGTACGGCTCGACGGTGTTACTCGCGATGCCGTTCATCGAAACGGGCAGCGTCGGTGCGCTGCTTGCCGCCGGCGAGCGGTTGTCCGTGAGCCGCGTCGTCGACCTCGTGTCCCAGGTCGCCGAGGCGCTCGACGTGCTCCAGGACCGCGGCCTGTGCCACCGCGGCCTCACACCCGAGAACATCCTCCTCGGCCGCGAGGACAAGCCGTGCCTAACGGACGTCGGCGTCACCGACTTGATCCTCGCCGAAAGCGGCGCACATGGGGCGCGGCTCTCGAAAGCGCGCGCGTACGCGGCCCCCGAGCAGCGCCGCGGCAAACACGTGGACGGACGCGCGGACCAGTACTCGCTCGCCGTCATCGCGTACGAGCTGCTCACCGGTCGGCGGCGCATCGGATTCGACTCCGTCGAAGGCATCGATACCGTCGCGCCGATCGAGGTGCTGGCCGACACGCCGCTCCGAAAGGATCTGCCGCTCTACGCGAACCTCGCATTGCGGCGGGCGCTGAGCGCGAGCCCAGCCAATCGATTCCCGACGTCTACGGCGTTCGCCGACGCGCTGGCGGGTAACGCCTCCAGCACCGTCGCTGGGCTCCCGACGAAGAGGGCGCGTCTAGACCTCGCGCGTCGTGGGCGCGCGTTCGCCGTCTTCGGCGCTTTCATGATGGTTTTCGGGCTGGTTACCGTCGTCGACGCGCCGTTCCGGGCGGGCATGCGCGATGCATGGCGCAGCATCGCCGGACGGTTTTCGACTCCATCGGCGCGCGTCGACCTGAACGTGACGCCCACCAGCGGCGCGCCGACGTCGACGCTGGCGTCGGCACCGCCTAACCGTTCGGGCGCGAATCAGCCCTCGTCCGGTTCGGCGCCGGGGGCTGCGTCGCCGGCATCGCGAGCTGGATCGCGGCAGCCTGGCAACAGCGGCACGCCCACCGCGTCGACTCCGACGACGAACCCGAAAACGCCCATCACGGTACGCCTCGGTCCGTCGCCCGCGGCGCCGACCTCCACCGACACAACGCGCACCAGTGGCGATGCGCTGGCACCGGGCAAGGGTGCGCTCAAGGGCGCCCAGTCGTGGCTGAGCCGTTTCATGTCCCGGATCCTTCCCGGGAACGCGGCGCCAGGCTCTTACGTGCGGGTGACCGTCGACGGCGGCACCGCGCTTGTCGCGATCGACGGGATTCCGCGCGGCGCCGCGCCGCTCGTCGCGTCGGTGGGCGCCGGCCACCACACCGTCACGATCCTCGGCTCCGGATCCTACGCGGCCACTTCGTTAGGCGTGACGGCCGCTCCCGGCGACACGACCATCGCGGCGTTCCACGCCGCGGCCAAGCGTTAGGCAGCCCCGGCTACGGCGACACCTGCACGGCAGTCACCGTGAACGCGGCGGTCGTGGTTTGCCCCGACGCGACGTGCTCGGTTACCGGCACAGTCGGATTCATGGTAAAGGTCACGCCCGACGGAGCGGTGAAGGTCAGCGAGTAATCGCCCGGCGCCAGGAACGGGAACGCAGCCGTGAACGTGCCGTTCCCGGAATCCGTCAGCGCAACCTGATGCGTCGAATTGTCGCTCGCCGTGATCACGGCATCGAAATCGCCGAGGGTCAGGGGCGCGTTGTTCACCGTCGGCATGGTCACCGACGGGTCGAGCGTGACGGACACCGTTAGGCCACCCGTGGTCTCGAAGTCGCTGGCCGTGACGACGGGGTGCATCACCCACTGGCCCGACTGGCCGGCCGCATGGCCGAAACTCTGCGACACGTCGAAGTCGACCAGCACGATCTTCTCACCCTGAGTCAAGGTCGCATCCGCCGAAGGCAGATTCACCTTGAGACCGCTCTGCCCGAAGCTCGGCATCTGCAGCGGCCCCGTCACGTGCGCGCCGGATGGCAGGCCCGCGTAGTCCGTCGACGATGCGTAAATGCTCGACGTGCCGTCCCCGTTGTCGACTTCGATGTATGCGCCCGTGATCACGAAGCGGAGCTGCGCGTAGGTGCCGGGCGGCACCACCGCCTGCGTCACGAGATCGGCGGTGCTGCCGGCCAGCTTCGTGAGGTCGGTGGTCACTGGCGTCTGCGTCAGCACCGTCGTGCCGTGGGTGCCCTGGAGGTCGATCTCGCTGATCGTGACGACGGCGGCCTTCACATCACCGGGCGCGTCGGTGAGACGAACGGAGAAGCGCGGCGCCCCGCCGGCCGTGGTGGAACCGCCGCAGGAAGCGAACGCGCCTAACGCAATGCACCCGACGGCGCCAAGTGCCCGACGAGCGAGACGGCTGTTCCGAGCGACCGACATGGTGACCTCACGGTTTACCGGGGTGCGGTGGTTTGGGCGGCGTCGGCGGTTTGCCGTGCGCTTTTCCGTTGCCGTTTGCCGGTACGCTCGGAGGCGGGCCGTTGCCCACTCCGGTACCGTTGGCGTTCGCCGGGTGATCGCCCGCCTCGTGCTTCACCTGACCCGGCGCGGTGCCGGGTTCTGCGTTGCCCGAAGCCTGCGCGGGAAGCGATTCGAGGTCCGCATCCGTCGCGCCGGCCGCGATCCGCTCCTTCACGCGCGCGAGCGCCTCGGACGACGCCACGCCATGCGATGTGAGGCTGCCTAACACATACAGGGGCACACTGAGCGAACGACCCGATGGCGCGCTCTTCGCGATCGTGCTCACATCGCTCCCGTCCACACCTTCCCGCATCGCCTCGGCGCCGGCTTCGACCTCGTCCGTCGATGGAGCCGTGCCGCGCGCGGACTCCAACAGCGACTTCGCTTGCGCCTGGCGTTGGGCTTGTTCGGCGACCGATTTTTCGATGTCGGCTGGCGCCACGCCGCGCGCGCTGAACTTGAGCGCGCGTTGCGCAAGCGCGTCGGCGGCCAGCCCGTGCGACCGCGCGTCCTCGATCGTCGTGAGCACGCGGTCGGCGATGTCGGCGGGCAGCGCCTGACGAATTTTGACCATGGGATCGACCGCCGGCGGTACGCTCGGTGCTTGCGCGCCAAGCGCCGACGCGAACATCGCGCCGAACAACGCAGCGACGGATCCCCAGCGATGCAGTGTCATGGTTCGATCCTCGACCGGTTTCCGACGGCGCCATTGCCGGTCGGAACAGCGGACCTCGACATCCTTCTGCGAGTGTGACTCTCGGCAAAGCGTGCCGCGTCACCACTTTTGCCGCGTCTTGACGTGCTTTCTTTGGCGATCATCGCAAGTCCCATATGCCAGCTGTCACGCCGAACTCGTCTGTAACGCGAACGAAGCCCGGGGGGACGATCCAGCTTTGTCCATCCACGCGTAAGCTCATCTGGTGAATACCCGGCGCGGCGGTGAACGTACCTGACCACCAACCGTCGCTATCGCGGGTCAACGCCACGGGACTCCAGTCCGTCACGTCGCTGGCGAACTCGACAAGGCGGGCGCGGGGCGCATGCACGCGGATCGTGCGCTGCGTGCCCGCGCTCCGCACGGTGAAATCGTGTATGACACCGGCGTCCTTCGAGGCCGTTGCGCCTTCGCTCAGTTCCGTCCCCGAACTGGTCGGGATTTGGGATCGCCACATGGGATGCACGCTCAGTCGAACGCCAACCGACACGTAGCGGCCGTTTGGAAATCCCTGCGCGATGTCCGGTGGATAGAGGCCGGCGTCGGCGGTGATGCCAACGCGCGACCCAACCCAATACACGGCGCCCGCGGAACCCCAGGTGCGCCCGCTCGACGCCGCGGCGAGAGCATGTCCTGCTCGCGCGCCGAGCGACGCGCGCAGCTCAAGACGTGAGCGCGTCCAACGGGCGGCGGCCTCGAAATCCGTGTAGCGGATGCTGTCACCGACCGCCGTGGGCGTCGCACTGAGACTCGCGGTGAACGCGTGGCGTTCGACCCACACCCCTGCATCGGCCAGGACGAGTGGGTGCCCGGACTCGCCGTCCCACGCGCGGCCGGCGCCGCCGCCGAACCAGGCGCCCCATGCGGTACGCGTCAGGTCGACGCGCGCAAACCCTTCGAGTTGTCCGGTTCGCGTACCATCTTGGCGATCCGAGCCAGCGGCGTCGACATCGAATTCACCGCGCAGAGGTCCGAGCGGTGGCGAGTACACGGCCCCGCCTAACGAACCATCCGCCGCCCAGCTGCCATCGTTCAACTGTGCGAAGCTGACAGTGGCGCCGAGCCTGAGCGATGGGATGGAAAATCGAATGCTCGGCGAGAGAACCGCCGCGCCGGCATTCACCGAATCGCTGTAGCGAATGCCGGCCGCACTGGCGTCCAACGTGGCGTCGATGTGTTGCGCGGCGGCTGTCCTGGAGACGGCCGCCGCGAGACAGGCGAGCAGGAAGGCGAAGCGGCCGCCTAAGCGCGACGATGCGGTGATCAGTACGCGATGCCGTTGGGCGGCGACGTCAGGTCGCGTCACCGACGGCAATCACGGACGTCGTGGTGCCGAAGTCGTCGGTCACGGTCGTGGAGGTCGCAGGATCGGGCGTCCACCGGGTGCCATCGACAATGAAGGCATATTGGTGCGTTCCACGCGGCAACGGTACGGACACGGACCATACGCCCCGCGCGCCGGCCGGACGCAACGGCGTCGCGTTGCGCTGCCAGTCGTTGAAATCGCCAACGAGCGACACGCTCGATGCCGATGGAGCGAGCAGCACGAATCGCACGATGCGAACGGTATCGGATTTGGCCGACGCCGACGCGACGGTCGGCGTCGCGTTAGGCGACGTCGCGATCGAGCGCCCGACGATCGCGCCGGCCACTGCTACGATCAGCGCCGCGGCAACGGCGCTCAAGGCGGAGTACGAGAGATGTAGCGTACGGCGTCGGGTCCACCAGCCGCGCGGCGCTTCGCGTGAACGGCGCTCACTGAATTGCACCAGGTGCATGACGCGTTCGGTGAGATCCGGTCTCGCCGGTTCAGCGGCGCGCAAGGCCTCCGCGACGCCGCGCACAAACGCGTCGTCGCGTTCCGTCTCGTTCACGTCGCGGTCATCGTGGTCGGTCATGAGTGAATCCCCTCTCCTTTGAGGAGCTTTCGCAACTGCGCGCATGCCCTGCTGACTCGCATCTTGAGCGCCGGAACGCTGATGCCCGTGAGCGCGGACATTTCATCGTAACTCAATTCTTCGACGTGCTTGAGCAGAAACGCTTCTCGTTGGTCCAACTCGACCTTGTCGAGCGCGTACTGAATCTCCTCGAGCATTGCCGAGCTCGCCGTCGGCTGCTCGATCGCGACTCGGTTCAACTCGACGTCGTCGCGAATGAACCGTTGCGCCCGTTTGGCGCGACGCCCGGCGACCGTGCGACATTCGTTGCGCACGATTTGAAGCAACCACGCCGAAACGTGCTCGGTGTCCCGGCATCCCGCGAGGCCCCGGAAGGCGCGCACGAACGCCGACTGGATTGCTTCATCCGCATCGTCGCGGTCTCCGAGCAGCCGCACCGCGAAACGGTAGCACCGATCGCGATGCCGATCGACGAACACGGCATACAGATCAGTGTGCCCTTCCAGAACCAGGGCAACGATTTCGGCGTCCGAACGTGGCTCCACTAGGAAAAGACTGCTGATGCCCCGGGTCGCGTCACGCGGATGCCACGTGCAGTCTTCGCGATGATGAGCTCGGTCATACTGGCTCGATCCACTTGCGTCCTCCCTGTCCGCAGCGCTTTATCCGGCGGTTTCCAGGTCCCTCGACCAGGAGGTCTATGGCTCGGCACACTTCGACGGCTTTGCACGTGCGAGACTTGGGGAAGCGCATGTTGCGCGCCCGTCGAGTCGTTTACGAATGCGTCGCGGGCGCAGCCCTGTGCTTGGTGCTGCCGGCTGTGACGGCTGCTCAGGTCGGCACGGCCGGTCGCCCTATTGGGCCCACGGCCGGCATGGCGAAGGACCCGACGCTTGCGCTCGCTATACGCGAAGTCTCGGCGTCGAACATCCGACAGATTGATTCGATGCTGGTTTCGTTCGGGACGCGGCACACCCTGAGCGATACCGTGAGCGCAACGCGCGGCATCGGGGCTGCACGACGGTACATCTTCGCGACGTTGAGCGCAATCAGCGCCAAGTGCGGCGGGTGTCTGCGAGTGGAGTACGATCCGGCGCTGGTGGCGCTGCCGCGCGCGCCTAACCACCCGCCGGTGAACGTGCTGAACGTGCTGGCGTGGCTGCCCGGGCGGGACACGACCCGCGTGGTGATTCTCACGGGCCACTACGATTCCTGTCGGTGTGCGCTCGACCCGATGGATTCGGTGAACGACGCGCCTGGCGCGGACGACGATGCATCGGGCACGGCCGACGTGATCGAGCTGGCCCGCGTGTTCTCGCGCCGATTCCCGAAGGGACTGAATGCCACGATCCTGTTCGCGGCTGTGGCGGGCGAAGAGCAGGGACTTCTGGGTTCGACGCATCTGGCGCGGCGGCTGCACGACGCGGGCTATCGCGTGTCGGGTGACATGTCCGACGACATCGATGGCAACGTATCGGCGAGCAACGGCCGCACGGATTCGTCGACCATGCGCATCTACAGCGGCGATCCGGACAACAGCCCGGGACGCGAGCTGGCGCGGTATGCTCGCGCGCTCGATGCGCTCTATCATCCAGGGATCGCGATCCTCGAGGTGTACCGCATCGACCGCATCGGCCGCGGCACCGACCACGAGCCCTTCGTTGCGTTAGGCGATCCCGGCATCCGGACGACGGAGCGCATGGAGGCCCTCGACCGGCAGCATTCGCCCGGCGACACGTTCTCACACGTCAACTTCGCGTATGCGGCGAACATCGCGCGCGTGAACGCGCTGGTGTTAGGCGCAGTAGGTGCGGCGCCCGCGCCGCCCGACAGCGTGCGGATCGAGCGCGTGCGTCCGTACGGGCAGGAGTGGCGGTTGACGTGGAGCCCAGTGCCCGGCGCCGCTGCCTACGAGATCTTGCTCCGCTCCACCACGACTCCCGCCTGGCAGCGCGTGGTTCCCGCAGCCGACACCACGATCGTTGTAGATGCCCAACTCGATGACCTCTGGGCGGGGGTCAGGAGTGTCGGCGCGCACGGCTCGCGCTCGCTGGCGACGGTCGTGCCGGAATCGCGGCCGCCGCGCCGCCCACCACAACGGTAGGCATTTTGCCGAGTCATCAAATGCATCGCTCGTTCAGTAGGGCTGCACTCGCGCTCGCGCTCGCCGCCGGATGCCTAACGGCACCAGGCGTATCGGCGCAGCACGAGGGCGATTACACGATCAAGGATTTCCATTTCGCGGACGGCGAATCGCTGCCCGATCTCCGCATCCATTACATGACGCTCGGCGCCCCACGCCGCGACGCGAAGGGCCTCGTGACCAACGCCGTGCTCATTTTGCATGGCACGACCGGGTCGGGGCGGCAGTTCCTGTCGCCGGTATTCGCGGGTGTGCTCTACGGTCCGGGCCAACTCCTCGATACCACGCGCTACTTCATCATCCTTCCGGACGGGATCGGACACGGAAAGTCGAGCAAGCCGAGCGACGGCATGCACGCGCACTTTCCGCACTACGATTACAACGATATGGTGAAAGCCCAACACGCGCTCCTAACGGACGGGTTGAAGGTCAACCACCTGTTGCTGGTGATGGGAACATCGATGGGCGGGATGCACACGTGGGTGTGGGGCGAGATGTATCCGGATTTCATGGACGGTCTCGTGCCGCTCGCGAGCTTGCCGGGGCCGATGTCGGGCCGGAACCGGATGATGCGGCGCATGATGATGGACGACATCACACAGGACCCCGCGTATCACGGCGGTGATTACACCGCCGAGCCACCCGGATTACGCGCGGCGCTGCAGCTCATGTTCATGATGACCAGCAGTCCGCGCCAACTGCAGAAGCAAGCGCCGACGACAGCCGCGGCGGACGACTACATCGAGAAGTGGGAGACGCGCATGTTCGCGAACGAAGACGCGAACGACTATCTGTACGCGTTCGATGCGTCGCGAACGTACGACCCGAGCCAGCACCTGGATCGCATCACGGCGCCGCTGCTGGCGATCAACTCGGAAGACGACCAGGTGAATCCGCCGCACATCGGTGTGATGGAAGCGCTGATGCCGAAGGTGCGCCACGGCAGGTACGTGCTCATCCCGACCAGCGATCAGACGCGCGGACACGGCACGCACACGCTGGCGGCGGTGTGGCAGGGGTATCTCAAGGATTTCATGGCGCAGATCACGCGCGACACCGGTCGTTAGGCGGCCGGGCAAGAGTGGCTTCGTAAGACGGGGAAGAGTGGCTTCGTAAACAGATAGCGCTGGAAATCCGCCTCGGCGTTACGCCGCCGTAGGTTAGACGGTCCCAATCCTATAGTATGGGATT
>Ga0075426_10000911_pt1 | contig 20712 bp, 22 predicted proteins | sample SoiMethybrSBSTD5_FD_75304 | JGI IMG/M metagenome (GOLD analysis project Ga0075426, IMG submission 75304) | Bulk soil microbial communities from a Populus tree surrounding site in Tennessee, USA - Soil MetaG P. TD hybrid SBSTD5 | ecosystem: Environmental > Terrestrial > Soil > Tree plantation...
CAACGCCATCCCGTCCATGCCCTGCATGCGCAAATCCGTCACCACCACCTGCGGCCGCGATACCGACAACGCCGCCAGCGCCGCCTCCCCGCTCTCCACCGCCGTCACCGCATACCCCGACGCACTCAACCGCATCGCTATCAACTGCAGCAAATCCTTGTCGTCGTCGACCAGCAGGACGCTCGGCGCGTGCGGGGGGCTAAGGCGCATCTCATCCCCCGATTCCTTAGGTGTCATGGCTTGACTCCGGGGTTGCGGCGCAACCGCTCCTCGCGGTCGAGGATGCCGCGCTCGATAGCCCTTAGCGCCTCGAGCTGCTGGCGCAGCGCTTCCTCGCGCTTGTCGCGCTCCTTGTCCGCGGCCTGGCGCTCTCGCTCCACGGTCGCCCGTTCCTTGTTGAGGCGATCGATCTCCCGCGAGATGCGCTGGCGCTCGGACACCTGGGTCGCCAGGAATGCCGCGTAGCGGCCCGTGGCCGACCCGGCGGGATCGACCATCGGTTCGAGAAGCTCCGCCGCGCGCGCATCGTCGCGCAGCGGCGCCGGCAGGCTGGCAAGGAGCGTCGAGAGGCGCAGGCGGTTGAGGGTGCCCGTGTCGCCCGCGAAAGCCTGCTGGGCCGCGGCGAGTGCGACCTTCTGGTCCGCCGCCGGGGCGCGAGCGAGCTGCGCCGCTTCGCGGATGACGCTGTCGACCTGGTCGCCAGCCGGCTGCAGCAAGGCCTCCAGTTCGGCGCAGCCTGCGACAACGGCGCCGGCCGCCAGCGCCAGCACGGTCAGCCAGCGCTTCATGCCGCCACCGCCAGCCTGCTGCGCGACCGGCGCGGGAGCGTGACCCTGAAGTGCGCGCCTTTCGAGCTGGCGAGCACGTCGATCCGTCCGCCGTGGGCCTCCGCGAACTCGCGCGCGATCGCAAGCCCCAGTCCTGTCCCCTCGATCCGGCCACTCGCCTTGGCGCGGCCGCGGAAGAACGAGTCGAAGATGGCCTCGCGCTCCTCGGCCGGGACCCCCGGTCCGGAGTCGATGACGTCGATGACGGCGTCGCCGCCGCTCGCGCGCGCGCTGACCGCGATCGTTCCGCCTGCCGGCGTGAACTTCACCGCGTTGCCGACGAGGTTGTCGACGATGGAAAAAAGCTTTTCGCCGTCGACCTCGACCATGAGCTTGTCGAGCTCGAGCGTCAGGCTTTGCGCCTTCGACTGCATGACCAGCTCATGCGGCCGCACCGCGTCGCGGATCAGGCTGTCGAGCGACAGCGGCTTGGGCGCAAGCGACGCGGCGGCGTGCAGCGCCCGCTGATAGTCGAGCAGGTCCTCGATCAGGCGCTGCAGCTTCACGCTGTTGTCGCGCATGATCGACACGACCTGGCGTTGGGGCGGCGCGAGCGGGCCGCCGACCTGATCGTTGAGAAGCTCGGCCCCCTCGCGCAGCGCGGTGAGGGGGGTTTTCAGCTCGTGCGAGAGATGGCGCAGGAAGCGGTTCTTTTCGGCCTCCAGCTCGGCGAGCCGCCGCCGCAGCCAGTCGAGGCGCTCGCCGAGCGACTGGAGGTCCTCCGGGCCGCGCACGGTGATCCTGCGTGCGAAGTCGGCGCCCCCGAGCTGCCGGATCGCCGCGTCGAGCTCGGCGATCGGCCGCGAGATGTAGCGCGTCAACGCGAGGGAGATGGTCAGCACCACCGCGGTGCTGAAAATCACGAGGAGAATGAGCTGGCGCTGCACCGTTTCGGCGTTGTGCCGCAGGCTCAGCACCTCCCGGTCGGCCACCAGATAGCTGATGGCGAGCACCTCCTGCGCGTTTTCTGCGAGCTCGACCGTCAAGCGCCCGACGCGGCGCGCGTCGCCCTTGCGCCAGGGCTGCAGGTTCAGGCTGTCGTAAAGCCCCTGCTCCTGCTCGACGGTTTTCTTCAGCGCGACGAGCTGCTTTTCCTCGAGCGGCAGGAGCATCAGCTCGTCGGCGACCTGCTTGAAGCTGCGGTGCACCCGGACGAAATCGGCGGCGAGCTCCGCATCGTTGACCACCGCCATCTGCTGGGCGAGCCGCTCGATGGAGCCGATGCGGTTGACGAGGGAGCGGCTGGCCCGCGCCGCCTGCGAGGCGCTGTAGACCGCATTGCGGCTTTGCTCGGTGAGGCGCTCGGTGTTCCAGGCCGAATACGCGAGCGCGCCGACGAGCGGCAGCGCGACCAGGGTGAAGCCGGCGAGGAGCAGCCCGAGGAACGACCGGGGGTAACCCATGTCCTTATAATCTCTCGCGAAACGCCATTGTCAGCCGATCCATGTCCCTGCCCCAAACTCCCCGGGTCTATCTTGTCGCGGCGGTCGCCTCGAACGGAATCATAGGCGCAAACGGCGAATTGCCGTGGCGCCTTCCGGAGGATCTGCAGCACTTCAAGCGCATTACGACGGGCCACCCGGTCATCATGGGCCGCAGGACCTGGGAGTCGCTCAAGGGGCCGCTGCCCGGCCGGGACAACATCGTGGTCACGGGAACCGCAGGCTACGAGGCGCCCGGCGCGGCCGTGGCGAGCTCGCTGGAGGCGGCGCTCGCCCTATGCCTGGGTGAATCGGTGGTCTTCGTGATCGGCGGCAGCCGGCTCTTCGCCGAGTCCCTGCCGTTCGCCGCCGGTCTGGTGATGACCGAGATCGACCGGGAATTCGAAGGCGATACCTGGTTTCCGGAGTACGACCGCTCGCGCTGGAAGGAGTCCCAGCGCGAGCGTCATGTCACCGCAGGCGGGATGAAGTTCGACTTCGTACTTTATGAACCGACCTGAACGCCGGCGTGCGCCTCGGTGCTCTTCGATTCGAACACGCGAACTTCCGGCAGCGGAAAGCCGTTGAACTGGCTCGCGTAGGCGGTGGTGTAGGCGCCGGCGTTGCGGATGTAGACGAAGTCACCCTCCTGCAGGTCGGAGGGTAGCGGCTCGTCGCGCATCACGACGTCGACCGAGTCGCAGGTCGGTCCGCCGACCGTCCAAAGGACGTCCGGGCCTGAGCGGTCGGTGCGAATCCGGTATTTCAGGCCTTCGCTCGACTCGATCACCCCGCCGAAGAGGCCCGCGTCCCAGTGCATCCAGCGCTTGCCACCTCGCATCGCCGTTCCCAGCACCCGGCACACGAAATAGCCGGCATCGGAAACGAGGTATCGACCCGGTTCGGCGATCACCTGGACGTCGTCCGGAAAGGCCTTGAGCCCCTCGTCCACCACCTCGCCGATCACCTCGATCGATGGAATGGGCTTGACGTGGCGCACCGGATAGCCGCCGCCGATGTCGAGCAGGCGCGGCTTGAGCCCCGCCTTGGCCATGACGTCGAAGAGGCCGCGCGCCTTCTCCAGCGCGACGCGCCAGTTTTCCGGGTTGCGGCATTGCGAACCCACGTGGAAGGTCACGCCGGCAAGGTCGGCGCCGAGCTTCGCGGCCGCCGCGACGATCTCGCGGGCATCGCCCGCGCCCGCGCCGAACTTGCCGGACAGCGGCCAGTCGGCGCCGATGTTCGGCGTGGCGATGCGAACGTAGAGCTTGGCGTCGGCCCTGGTCTCGTGTACTCGACGCAGCTCGTCGACGCTGTCGACCACGAACCACTCCACCCCCTTGGCCGCCGCGTAGGCGATCGACTCACGCGACTTGATCGGGTTGGAATAGAACACTTCAGCCGCGGGAACGCCAAGGCTCATCAGCAGGTCGAGCTCCTGCGTCGAGGCGATCTCGAAGCCCGCGCCCTCCTGCGCCAGCACCTTGAGCACGCGCCGGTCGGGGTTCGCCTTGACCGCATAGTGCGGCCGCACCCGCGGCATGGCCGCGCGGAAACGGCGCACCTTGTCTCGCACGATGGCCGTGTCGAGGATCAGGAAAGGGCGGGTGTACTTCTGGCGTGCTGCCTGGCGCACGATCTCGAAGTCGAGGCTGACCTCGGGATGCGTGTCGAAGAGCTGTTCTTGCGGCTGCTGCTTTGGAAGCGCGGCTTTGCGCGCGATGCTACTGCGGTCCCCCATCAAAGTTCTCCTCGGTGTGGAACTAAGTTTCCGGAATGTCCCGGACCGAAACTTCGTAGCCCAGCACCAGGCTTCTCCTCGTGCTTCTCATGATGACCTCCTTCTCTTCGCTGAATCCAAAAGGAAAAAAACTTGAGCGGAGTATAGGGACATGACCCCGCGTGTCAAGCGCTTTTTTGTCGGATTTTCTAAGCGTTTTACTAAATTAGATGCGCGGCAGCGTCACGCCGCGCTGTCCCTGGTACTTCCCGCCGCGCTCGCGGTACGAGGTCTCGCAGGGCTCGTCGGACTCGATGAAGATCACTTGCGCCACGCCCTCGTTCGCATAGATGCGCGCTGGCAGCGGCGTGGTGTTGGAGAACTCGAGCGTCACGTGGCCTTCCCATTCGGGCTCGAGCGGCGTCACGTTCACGATGATCCCGCAGCGCGCGTAGGTAGACTTGCCCAGGCAGATCGTCAGCACGTTGCGGGGGATGCGGAAGTATTCCACGGTCCGCGCGAGCGCGAACGAGTTGGGCGGAATGATGCAGACCTCGCCCTTGAAGTCCACGAAGTTCTTCTCGTCGAAGTGCTTGGGGTCGATGATGGTCGAGTTGACGTTGGTGAAGATCTTGAATTCCGTCGAGCAGCGGATGTCGTAGCCGTAGCTCGAGGTGCCGTAGGAGACGATTTTTCTTCCCTCGGACGTCTTGACCTGGCCGGGCTCGAACGGCTCGATCATGCCCTTGGCCGCCATGCGGCGGATCCACTTGTCGGATTTGATGGTCACGGGGCTATGATAGCTGCTCAAGATGCTCACCAGAGCCGCAGCGCTGCTGTCCGGGGCCTTGGCAACGCTCGCGGCCGTTGCCGCGGACGAGGTGCAATTCACCGCAGCCGAGAGGCGCGCAATCCTCGCGCACGGCCCGTGGCCGACGCCCCTCACCACCGATCCCACCAACCGTGCCTCCGGCCGCGGTGCCGCGGTCGAGCTCGGCGAGCGCCTCTTCTTCGACAATCGCCTGTCCGCGAGCGGTCGCTTTTCCTGCGCCACCTGCCACGTGCCGGAGCGCAACTGGACCGATAACAAGGTGCGCGGATTGGCGGCGGCGGAAGTCGACCGCAACACGCCGACGCTCATGAACGTGCGCCTGGGGCGCTGGTACGGCTGGGACGGCGGCGCCGACAGCCTCTGGTCGCAGAGCATTCGGCCGATCCTCGATATGCGAGAGCTCGGCGCTACTGCGCATGATGTCGCCGAGCTGATGCGCAAGGACGAGGAGCTTTCGTGCCGCTACCGGCGCGCGTTCGGCGAGATGCCGTCCCGGATCGACGACGAAGAAGTGCTGGTCAACGTTGCCAAGACCCTTGCTGCCTTCCAGGAAACCTTCGAAAGCCCGCCCACGCCGTTCGACCGCTTCCGCAACGCGCTCGCGCGGGGCGAGCGTTCCCAGGCCGGGACCTACTCCGAGGCCGCCCAGCGCGGGCTCAAGATCTTCGTCGGCAAGGGGAACTGCGCGAGCTGCCATAGCGGGCCCAACTTTACGAACGGGGAATTCGCGAACAACGGCTTCTCGGTCGACCCCGGCCGCCCGGAGGGGCTGAAGCGCGCCCGGGCGAGCCGTTTCAACCTGGCCGGCCGCTACAACGATGACCCGCTCAAAGCGGTGCGCGCCATGGAGGCGCCGGAGGCGGGCGCGTTCAAGGTCCCCACGCTGCGCCATTTGATGCTCACTGCCCCCTATGGGCACGACGGCAAGCGCGAGACGCTCGCGGAGGTGGTGCGGCACTACTCGGAAAAAGGTTCGGCCGTCCTTCCTGCCTTGAAACTCACCGCTGCAGAACAGACTGATTTGGTGGTCTTCCTGGAGTCCATCAGCACGCTCAGCAATCCCTGGCGGCCCTCCGAAGACCACAATCGCTGTCACTAACCTGTGCACCTGAGTCCACTGACGCCGAACCTCGGCGCCGAAGTCTCCGGCCTAGAGCTTTCCCTCGACCTCGACGATGCCGAATTCCACGCCTTGTACCAGGCGTTCCTGCGCTACCAAGTCTTGCTCTTCCCGCCGCAAGACCTGCCACCCGGCAACCAGGTGGCCTTTGCGCGCCGCTTCGGCGAGGTGCAGGTGCATGTCATGAACCAGTACCACGCCGACGGCTATCCGGAGCTGTACCGCCTGTCGAACCTCGACCGGAACGGCAACCCGAGCGGTCATCACCCGGACAGAGGCACGCTCGCCTGGCACACCGACGGGTCGTGGCAGCGCGTCACCGGTCAGGCAACGATCATCTACGGGCGAGGTCATGCCGCAAAGCGGCGGCGAGACGCACTTCTGCGACATGTATTGCGCGTACGAGCGCCTCAGCCCGTCATGGAAGAAGCGCATCGCGGGCCTGCGCGCCGTGCACAACCTCGACTTCTCCCGCAACCGGCGCCACGGCGAAGACCCGCTGACCGACGCGCAGCGCCTGGCGAGGCCCCCGGTCGACCATCCCATCGTGCGCACGCACCCGCAGACGGGACGCAAGTGCCTGTTTCTCGGCGATCACGCGGAATACGTCTTGGGCTTGCCCTATGACGAAGGCCGCGGGCTGATCGAAGAGCTGAACGCGCTCGCCGTGCATGCCGACCTCACTTACGAGCACCGCTGGAAAGCGCGCGAGCTGCTGGTCTGGGACAACCGCTGCGTAATGCACCGGGCCACGCCGTACGACGCGGCCGCGCAGGGCCGTGTCATCCGGCGCTGCACCGTCCTCGGGGAAACCCCAGCCTAGGTGTTTTGTACGACGATGTTCGGAAACTTGGAGGTCATGTCGCGCTGCGACTCGGCTATTTTCACCGCGCAGCGCCGCGCGATGCGCCTGTAGATCGCGGCGAGCGGACCATCGGGCTCCGAAACCACGGTCGGCTTGCCCGAGTCGGCCTGGCTGCGGATTGCCTCGTCGAGCGGCAACTGCCCGAGCAGCTCCGTGCCGTAGTCGCGGCACATCTTCTCGGCGCCGCCCGCGCCGAAGATGTGGCTTTCGTGGCCGCACTTCGGACATACGTGCACCGACATGTTCTCCACCACGCCGAGGATCGGGATGCCGACCTTCTCGAACATCTTCAGGCCCTTGCGCGCGTCGATGAGGGCGATGTCCTGCGGCGTGGTGACGATCACGGCGCCTGTGACCGGCACCTTCTGCGCGAGCGTGAGCTGGATGTCGCCGGTGCCCGGGGGCAGGTCGACCACGAGGTAGTCGAGGTCGCGCCAGCTCGTGTCCTTGAGGAGCTGCTCCAGCGCCTGCGTGACCATCGGCCCGCGCCACACCATCGGCGTGTCCACGTCGATGAGAAAGCCGATCGAGATCGCCTGCAGCCCGTGGCCCTCCATCGGCTCGAGGTGCTTGCCGTCCCTGGACTCGGGCCGGCCCGCGATGCCGAGCATCATGGGCTGGGAAGGTCCGTAGATGTCGGCATCGAGCACTCCGACCGAGGCGCCTTCGGCTGCAAGCGCGAGGGCAAGGTTCACCGCGGTGGTCGACTTGCCCACGCCGCCTTTCCCCGAAGCGACGGCGACGATGTTCTTGATTCCGGGAATGAGCTTTACGCCGCGCTGGACCGCGTGCGCCACGACCTTCGAGGCCACGTTGACCGTGACGTTGCGCGCGCCCGCCTGCCTCAGCGCCTGGACCACCTGCCGGCGGATGGGCTCGACCTGGCTCTTGCCGGGGTAGCCGAGCTCGACGTCAAGCGACACGTCCTCGCCGGTCACCCGGATGTTGCGGGCCGAGCGCGTGACCACGAAATCCTTGCCGGTGTTCGGATCGACAAGCTGCCTGAGAGCGTCCTGAACGGCCGCTTCACTGAGGGACATGGTTGAAGTGTAAGCTAAAATCGGGCGTTTCCGGCCGCATGCCTCGCACCTCTTTGCCGCGCAGCCTCTTCGTCACGACGGCGTTGCCGTACGCCAACGGCCCGTTTCATATCGGCCACATCATGGAGTACATCCAGGCCGATATCTGGGTGCGTTTTCAACGCATGCAAGGGCACACGGTGCATTTCGTGGGCGCCGACGACGCGCACGGCGCGCCCATCATGCTCGCCGCCGAAAAGGCCGGGAAGACGCCGGAGGCCTTCATCGCCGACATCCAGCGCGGCCGCCGCCAATATCTCGACGGCTTCCATCTCAGCTACGACAACTGGCACTCGACCCACTCGCGCGAGAACACCGAGCTTTCGCAGGGCATCTACCGCAAGCTGAAGGCGGCGGGCCTGGTCTATACCCGCCCGGTCGAGCAGTACTACGACCCGGTGAAGGGAATGTTCCTCGCCGACCGCTACATCAAGGGCGAGTGTCCCAACTGCGGCGCCAAGGATCAGTACGGCGATGCCTGCGAGAACTGCAGCAGCGTCTACCCGGCCACCGCGCTCAAGAATCCGTACTCGACCCTGTCGGGGACAACGCCGGTCCTGCGAACCTCGGAGCATCACTTCTTCCACCTCTCCGACCCCAAGTGCAAGGACTTCATCCGGCACTGGATCGATTCGCCCGGACGGCTTCAGCCGCAGGTGGCGAACAAGGCGAAAGAGTGGCTGCTCGGCACCGGCCCCAAGGGTCAAGAGCAGGCGCTCTCGGACTGGGACATCTCGCGCGACCCGCCCTACTTCGGCATCCGCATTCCCGACATCGCCGAAGAGAAGTATCTCTATGTATGGCTCGACGCGCCGATCGGCTACTTCGCCAGCCTGAAGAACTACTGCGAGCGCAAGGGGCCCGATTTCGAGAGCTTCGTCCGGCCCGGCGGCAAGGCCGAGATGGTGCACTTCATCGGCAAGGACATCATCTACTTCCACACGCTCTTCTGGCCCGCGATGCTCGAGTTCTCCGGCTACCGCACGCCGGACCACGTCTACGTGCACGGCTTCATCACCGTCTCGGGCGACAAGATGTCCAAGTCGCGCGGCACCGGCATCAGCCCGCTGCGCTACCTCGAGCTCGGCATGAACCCCGAGTGGCTGCGCTACTACATCGCCGCCAAGCTGAACGCCAACGTGGAGGACCTCGACTTCAACCCCGACGACTTCATCGCGCGGGTGAACAGTGATTTGGTGGGCAAGTACGTGAACATCGCGAGCCGCGCCGCCAGCTTTATTGCCAGGCAGTTCGACGGCGAGCTTTACACATTTCCCGAGGGGCAGCTGAATCCGCAGGACAGCTGGGCGATCGCCCTTGGCTCCGAGGAGCTGATTCGCGAGGCGTACGAGAGTCGGGAATTCGGAAAGGTCGTAAGGGAGGTAATGCGCGTCGCAGACCTCGTCAACCAGCGCTACGACCAGCAAAAACCGTGGGAACTCGCCAAGGACCCCTCCAAGCGCGCAGACTTGCATCGCGTCTGCACCGACGCCATTGACGCGTTCTTCTTGCTGACGGTCTATCTGGCGCCCATCCTGCCTGTGACTGCATCGCGCGTGGCGCGAGAGTTGTTCGGACTCGGCCACGAGCTCACGTTGCAGGATTGCAAGACGCGTCCCGAGCGGATCCGGCCGTTCAAGCACCTCATCACGCGCGTCGAGGAAAAGCAGCTTGATGAACTGTTCGATCCTGCGGCAGTGCCGCAGACGAATGCGCCGCAGCGCCACGCCGAGAAGCAGCAGCACCAGGCAAAGGACCAGGCCGTGAGCGACACCATCAGCATTGAAGATTTTGCAAAGCTCGACCTGCGCGTGGCGAAAATCACGCGCGCCGAGGCAGTGGAGGGCGCGGACAAGCTGGTCAAGCTCGAGCTCGACCTCGGCGGCGCAACGCGCACCGTGTTCGCCGGGATCAAGTCCGCGTACCGTCCGGACCTGCTCGAAGGCAAGCTCGCGGTCGTGGTGGCGAATCTCGCGCCGCGCCAGATGAAGTTCGGCGTCTCGGAGGGCATGGTGCTCGCCGCCTCGGGCGATGAAGGGCCGGGAATTTTTCTCGTTTCCCCGGATGCCGGAGCGAAACCCGGCATGCGCGTAAAATAGTTAGTATCGCGGCCGCAGAGCCGCAACCGCGGAGATCGTCGTGGAGAGCTCGAGCCGCACGCTGGTCTGCAGCGTGCTCTTCCTCGACATCGTCGAGTACTCGAAAAAGCCGGTCGCCGAGCAGCTCGAGCTGAAGCAGGCGTTCAACCGCGCGCTCGCCACCGCGCTCGAGCAGGTGCCGCAGCGCGACCGCATCATCCTCGACACCGGCGACGGCGCGGCGGTCACGTTCATGGGCGACCCGGAGGACGCGATGTTCGCGGCGCTCGCGGTGCGCAACATGGCCTCCGACGGAATGCCGGTGCGCCTGGGCGTGAACCTGGGGCCGGTGCGCCTGGTGAAGGACCTGAACGCCCAGATGAACATCATCGGCGACGGCATCAACGTCGCGCAGCGCGTGATGAGCTTCGCCGACCCCGGGCAGCTCCTGGTATCGCGCTCGTTCTACGAAGTGGTGTCGTGCCTGTCGCGCGACTACATGAACCTCTTCCGCCACGAAGGCTCGCGCACCGACAAGCACGTGCGCGAGCACGAGGTGTACTCGGTCGTCGGCGGCGCGCCGATGGCGCGCCGCGTGGCGCAGACCGAATCGATGGTGCAGGCGCGCGACGGCGGCTGGCTCGCCGGCATGGGTCCACTCGGCCTGCGCCGCTCGGCGCTGCTCGCCGCGCCGCTCGCGTTTTTCCTGGTGATCGGCGCCGCGGTCGCCGCCAGGACCATGCTCGAATCCTCGGCCCCTGCCGCGCCGAGCAGGACCTCCGCGGCCGCCGTGGACGGCAAGTTCGACAAGAAGCTGGTGGCGCGGCTGGAAAAGAAGCCCGAGCGCCCGAACGACAAGACCGCGGCGTCGGCGGAGCCGGCCCGCGTCGAGCTCGCGGTGCTGCCGTGGGGCGAGGTCCTGGTGGACGGCAAGAGCCGCGGTGTCAGCCCGCCGCTGCGCACGCTTGATATTCCCGCCGGCTCGCATACGATAGAGATACGCAATTCCACGTTCCCGAGCCACGTGGAAAAGGTGAACGTGAAAGCCGGAGAAGCCATAAGAATAAGGCACAGGTTCCAGAAATGACCCGACTGTTGATGCTGGTCGCGCTCGCCGCGCTGGCCGGCTGCGAGACCGAGCCGGTGCGCGAAGTGCAGAAGCTGTTCCAGCCGACCAAGGCGCAGCAGACCCTGAGCGCGGGCCTGAAGCAGTACGAGGACGGCGAGTACGATCAGTCGCTGAAGACCCTGCAGAGCGCGATCCAGCAGGGCCTGCCCGAGCGCGACCGGGTCAATGCCTACAAGCACTCGGCGTTCATCTATTGCACCTCGAGCCGCGAGCGCCAGTGCCGCGAGGAGTTCAATAAGGCGCTCGCCCTCGACCCCGGCATGGACCTCGCGCCCGAGGAGGCGGACCACCCCATGTGGGGCCGGGTCTTCCGATCGGTCAAGGCCGGCCGCTAGGCGGCGCGGCCCCGGACATGGAGGCAAGCAAGCTCGGCCGCTACGCGATCCAGTCCGAGCTCGGACGCGGCGCGATGGGCGTGGTGTACAAGGCGACCGACACCGCGCTCGAGCGCACCGTCGCGGTCAAGACGGTCAACATGGCGCTGGAGCGCGACGGCGCCGACAGGTACGAGGCCCGGTTCTACCAGGAGGCGCGCGCCGCCGGCAGCCTCAACCATCCGAACATCGTCACCGTCTACGACGTGGGCAAGGAAGGCAACGTCGCCTACATGGCGATGGAGTTCATCGAAGGACAGGAGCTGCGCTCGCTCCTCGCCGAAGGCCGGGCGCTGCCGGTGTCGCAGGCGGTTTCGATCGCCGCCCAGGTCGCCGAGGGCCTCGCCTATGCGCACCAGCACGGCGTGGTGCACCGCGACGTCAAGCCGGCCAACATCATGGTGCTCGCCGACGGGCCCGTGAAGATCACCGACTTCGGCATCGCGCGCATGCGCGCGAGCACCGACGAGCTCACGCAGACCGGCATGATGCTCGGCTCGCCGAAATACATGTCCCCCGAGCAGGTGATCGGCAAGCGCGCCGACCACCGCTCCGACATCTTCTCGCTCGGCGTCATTCTCTACGAGACGCTCACCGGGGCGGCGCCGTTCACCGGCGAGAACGTGACCGCGCTCATGTACCAGATCGTGAACTTCGCGCCTCCGGCGCCGAGCGCGGTGAACCCGGCGGTGCCGGAGCTCCTCAACTTCATCGTCGCCAAGATGCTCGCCAAGCCGCTCGAAGAGCGCTACCAGAGCGCCCAGGAGCTGGCGAACGACCTGCGAAACTGCGAGCGCCAGATCACCTCGCCGGCCGCCGTCACCCAGCCGCTGCGGCCCTTGGGTCTGGGCACAGCGGGTCTCGGCACCGCGGGACTCGCCGCGGCCGGCGGCCTTGCCGCCGGAACCCATCCCGAGCTCGCCCTGAGCCAGGCCCAGGCGGTGGTCATGGCACAGACGCTGAACCGCACGCGGCAGGACGACTCGAGCCGCGCTGAAAGCACCGATCCGCCGGCGCACGGGCTGGCGCAGTCGTTCGATTCCGCGGAGGCGACCCAGCGCCTCGCCACGCTCACCGGTGCGTCGACCACGCTGTCCGATTCGGTGTCCGCCACGCAGGCGATGAGCTCGCTGCAGCCGCCGGAGCTTCGCGGCTGGCGCCGCCGCGACTGGCTGCTCGTCGGCGGCGCGCTGCTGCTCGGCCTGCTGATCGCCGCCGCGATCCTGCGCGCCTAGCGCCGGGAACTCTTCTTTCCCGCTTCCGGCGGCTCCCAGGGCCGCCCGGTGCGTTTCTCGATGTACTCCCGAATGAGGCGGCGCACCACCTGCGAAGGCGTCTGGTCCTCGGCCGCGCACAGCTCCTCGAACAGCGCCTTTTTCCGCGGGTCGACGAGGATGGTGAGCCGGGCGGTGCGCTGTTCCATGGGCTCCTAGGATAACACCGTTGCCATTGCATGATAATATGATTCGCATGGGATTCCCCCTCGGCGGCTGGCTGTCCGCTGTCGACGCCGTGCTCGCCGCCGCGTGCGCCTGGCTCGTCCTCGGCGCGGTTGCCGTGGCGGCGCCCGCAAGCCTGCGCCTGGCGCGCGCGCTCTACCCGGCAGGCGCCCTGGTCGGCCTCGCGCTCGCCGCGACCGCGCTTGCCTCCCTGGCCGGGGCGGAGACCACGCGCGTGCTTATGCTCGGCCTTCCGGGGCTCCCGTTCCATGCGCGGCTCGACGCGCTCTCGGCCTTCTTTCTCCTGCTCCTCGCCTCGGTCGCCGCCGGCGTGTCGGTGTACACGAGGGGGTCCCTGCGCCACGGCGCGGAGACTGCGCCCGGCGTGCAGTGCCTGTGCTACCACGTATTCCTCGCGAGCATGGCGCTGGTCCTCGTGGCGGACGACGCCTACTTCTTCATGGTGGCGTGGGAAACGATGGCCCTCGCCTCGTTCTTTCTCGTGACGAGCGATCACCGCCACGCCGAGATCCGGCGCGCGGGCTACCTCTACCTCCTGATCGCACACCTCGGGGCGATTTCGATCCTCCTGTGCTTCGGCGCCCTGCAGGCCGGCACGGGCGACTACAGGTTCGACGCGATGCGCGCGCTGCAGCAGCCCGCAGGCTGGGGCAGCGTCGCCTTTGCGCTCGCGCTCGCCGGCTTCGGCGCCAAGGCCGGCCTCGTGCCGCTGCACATATGGCTGCCCGAAGCGCACCCCGCCGCGCCCTCGCCGGTGTCGGCGCTCATGTCGGCGGTGATGCTCAAGACGGCCGTTTACGGACTGATGCGCGTGACCCTCGACCTCATCGGGTTTCCGCTCTGGTGGTGGGGCGTGGTCGCACTGGTCGTGGGTCTCGCGAGCGCGCTCTTCGGCGTGATCTTCGCCGCCACGCAGAGCGACATGAAGCGCCTGCTCGCCTACTCTTCGATCGAGAACATCGGCCTCATCGTCGCGGGCTTCGGCCTGGCGCTGCTTTTTCGCGGCTTCGGCATGGGCAGCCTCGCGGCGCTCGCGCTGACCGCGGCGCTCTACCACTGCCTGAATCACGCTTTCTTCAAAGGGCTGCTGTTCCTCGCCACGGGCTCGGTGCTGCACGCCACGAGCGAGCGCAGCCTGGGGCGGCTGGGAGGACTGATCCACCGCATGCCCTGGGTTGCCTGGTGCGCGCTCATCGGCTCGGCCGCCATCGCCGGGCTGCCGCCGCTCAACGGCTTCGTCTCGGAGTGGCTGCTGCTGCAGGCGTTTCTCTTCACGCCGGGGCTGCCGCAAGGCTACGTCAACATGATCGTCCCGGTGGCGGGCGCCGCGGTGGCGCTGGCGGCGGCGCTCTCCGGCTACGTCATGGTCAAGTTCTTCGGCGTGGTGTTCCTCGGCCAGCCGCGCGATGCGCGTGCCTCCGAAGCGCACGACGCCGGCCCGTGGGAGCGCGGCGCGCTCGTCTGGCTCGCCGCCGGATGCGTGGTGCTCGGCCTCGCGCCGACGCTGGTGCTCGCGCTCCTGGAGCCGGTCACGCAGCGCTTCACGGGCTACGCGCTCGCCGGCCTCGGGAGCGGCTGGCTGTTCCTCGCGCCGATCGACGCCGAGCGCGCGAGCTACAGCCCGCTGCTCTTCTTCGCGGTGGCGGTGCTGCTCGTGGGCGCGGCCTGGCTCGCGGTGCGCGCCTTCTACCACGGGCGCGTGCGCCGCGCGCCGCCCTGGGATTGCGGCTTTCCGTGGCTCACCGCGCGCATGCAGGACAGCGCCGAAGGCTTCGGCCAGCCGGTGAAGGTGGTGTTCCGGCCGGTGTTCCGCATCGACGGCGAGGCGCCCTCACCGGGCGACGCGCGACCACGGTACCGCGAGAGCGCGGAGGACCGCCTGTGGTACTGGCTCTACCTGCCGATCGCTCGCGCGGTCGAGCGCGTCACCTCGCTCGTGACCGTGCTGCAGCGCGGCCGCATCTCCGTGTACCTCATGTACAGCTTCGCGACCTTACTGGTCCTGCTCTTTTTCATTCGATGAACGCCTCCGGACTGGTCGCCCAGCTCACCGAGGTCGTGCTCGCGATCCTGCTTGCGCCGCTGCTCAGCGGCTGGGTGAACCAGTGCCGCGCCTGGATGCAGAACCGCCGCGGACCCGGACTGCTCCAGCCCTACCGCGTGCTGGCGAAGCTGTTCGAAAAGGAAGTGGTGCTGGCGCACAACGCCTCTTCGCTCTTCCGAGCCTCGCCGTATCTTATTTTCGGCTGCCTGGTCCTCGCCGCGGCGATCGTGCCGACGGTGGGCACCGACCTGCCGCTCAACCCGGCCGCAGACGCCATCGCGCTGGTCGGCTTGCTCGCCGTGGCGCGTTTCTTCATCGCGCTCGCCGGGATGGACGTGGGCACGGCCTTTGGCAGCCTCGGCGCGCGCCGCGAGATGATGGTCGGCTTCCTCGCCGAGCCGGCGCTGCTCATGGTGCTGTTCACCGCCTCGCTCATCTCGCACTCCACCTCGCTCTCGACCATCGTCGAGACGCTGGCGCATCGCGAGTTCGTGATCTACCCGAGCATGGCCTTCGCCGGTGTCGCCTTCACCATGGTGTCGCTCGCCGAGAACGCGCGCATCCCGGTGGACAACCCCGCGACGCACCTGGAGCTCACCATGATCCACGAGGCGATGGTGCTCGAGTATTCGGGGCGCCACCTCGCCATGATCGAGTGGGCCGCGAGCCTCAAGCTGTTCGTCTATTCCTGCATCGGCCTGGCGCTGTTCCTCCCGTTCGGCGTGGCGCAGGGCGGCGACTGGCTCGGGCTGCTGCTCGCGTTGCCGGCGCTCGCCGCCAAGCTCGCCGCGGGCGGCGCGGCGCTCGCCGCGATCGAGATGGTGAGCGCGAAGATGCGCATCTTCCGCGCCCCGGAGTTCCTCGGCACCGCGTTCATGCTCGCGGTGCTCGCCCTGCTGGTTCACGTGCTGCTGGAGCGCTGATGCTCGCGCACTACGGACCGCAGCTCGTCAACCTTCTCGCCGCAGTGCTGCTGCTGCTCGCCTTCGCCATGCTGTCGCAGCGGCGCATCCTCTCCCTCATCAACCTCTTCGCCTTCCAGGGATTCATCCTTTTCATGGCCACGGTGGTGGTGGCCATGATCACGGGACAGACCCACCTCTACTGGTCCGCGGCGGTGACGCTCCTCCTCAAGGTGTTCCTGCTGCCGTGGATCCTGCACCGGCTGATCCGGCGGCTCAACGTCAAGTGGGACGTGGAGACGCTGGTCAACATCCCGACCCTCATGATCTTCGGGCTGGTGCTGGTGATCCTCGCCTTCAACCTCGCCGCGCCGATCTCGCTGCTCGCGGGCACGGTAACGCGCTCGACGCTCGGCATCGCCCTCGCCTCGCTGCTGCTTTCGTTCCTGATGATGATCACGCGCTCCAAGGCAGTGCCCCAGGTGGTGGCGTTTCTCGCCATGGAAAACAGCCTGTTCTTCGCCGCCACGGCGACCGTGTACGGCATGCCGATGGTGGTGGAGCTCGGCATCGCGCTCGACGTGCTGGTCGCCTCGCTCATCCTGGGCGTGTTCCTGTTCCAGATCCGCAGCCGCTTCGATTCGGTGGACACGCGCCACCTCGAGCGGCTGAGGGAGCAGTGATGGGCGCGGAGGCCGCGATCCTCGTCGCGCCGCTTGCCGGCGGCGCGCTGCTCGCTCTGATCGGGCACCGCCGCTACGCTCCCGAAGTGAACGCCGCCGTCTCGGTCGTCACCTTCGGCGCCGCCGCGCTCCTCGTCAAGCGGGTGATCGAGGAAGGATCGATCAGCGCGCTCGAGGAGCAGTTCTTCGTCGACTCGCTGAACGTTTTTCTGGTCGCGCTGACCGCGTTCGTCTCGATGACGACGTCGCTCTTTTCGCGCCCCTACATGCGCATCGAGCGCTCGCACGGCCGCGTGACCGATGCCGGCATGCGCCTGTACCACGCCATGTACCAGCTCTTCTGCTTCACCATGCTGCTCGTGCTCACCACGAACAACCTGGGGGTGATGTGGGTGGCGATGGAGGCGGCCACGCTCACCACCGTGCTGCTGGTCGCGCTGTACCGCACGCACGCCTCCCTCGAGGCCGCCTGGAAGTACTTCATCCTCTGCGGGGTCGGCATCGCGCAGGCGCTCTTTGGCACGATCCTGGTGTACTTCGCCGCCGAGCGCATCCTCGGCTCGGGAATGACGGCGCTGCTGTGGACGCACCTCGATTCGGTCAAGGCCGGGCTCGAGCCGACGGTGATGTCGATCGCGTTCGTCTTCCTGCTGGTGGGCTACGGCACCAAGGTCGGGCTCGTGCCGTTGCACAATTGGCTGCCCGACGCGCACGCCGAAGGCCCCACGCCGATCTCGGCGGTGCTCTCGGGCCTGCTCCTCAACGTCGCGCTGTACGCGCTGATCCGCTTCAAGGTGATCACCGACGGCGCGCTCGAGCGTCCCTTCGCCGGCGCACTGCTCACCGGCTTCGGCCTGCTTTCGGTGGCGGTGGCGGCGTTCTTCCTCTCGCGCCAGCGGGATATCAAGCGCATGTTCGCCTACTCCTCGATCGAGCACATGGGCCTCATCACCTTCGCCTTCGGCCTGGGGGGGCCGGTGGCGAGCTTCGCCGGGCTGTTGCATATGACAGTGCACTCGCTCACCAAGAGCGCGATCTTCTTCACCGTCGGCCACGCCGCGCAGAAAAGCGGTACCCAGCTCATGGAGGGAATCCGCGGCCTCGTGCGCGCGAGCCCCGCGCTCGGCTGGGGCATGATGCTCGGCGCAGTGGCGATCCTCGGGCTGCCGCCGTTCGGCGTCTTTGCAAGCGAATTCCTCATTCTCACCACGGCCATCGCGCAGCAGCCCTGGGCCGCGCCTATCCTGCTGGTATCGCTCGGCGTCTCCTTCGCCGCCATCTTCGGCAAGGTGCAGGCTATGGTGTTTGGTGAGCCAACCGTCGCGCGGCTGCCGCACCGGCCGGCTCTCATCCCGGTGTTCGCCCATCTCGGGATCGTGCTGCTGCTCGGCCTTTACATTCCGCCGTACCTCGTCGACTGGTACCGGCGCGCGGCGCAGCTCATCGGATGAGCTTCTCCCTCGAACGACACACCGTTAGCACGCGCGACTGGATTCCGCTGCTCCAATCGGTGAAACAGGACGGCGGCCGGCTCGGTGCGCTCTGGGCCAGCGATCAACCGCGCGCGGTTCACGCGCTGCTCGTCGTGCACGCGGGATTACTCCAGCTCGATCTTCCTTTGACCGGCGTTGAATACCCGGATGCTTCGACCGCCTTTCCCGCGGCGGTGCGCATGCAGCGCGCGATCCGCGACCTCCATGGCCTGAGATCGGGGCAGGATGAGCGGCCGTGGCTGGTCCATGGCGACGCGCCCTATGCATTCGTGCAGGTCGAGGGCGACGGCGTCCACGAGATCCCGGTGGGCCCGGTGCACGCCGGCATCATCGAGCCCGGACACTTCCGCTTTTCGGTGGTGGGAGAACGCGTTCTGCGCCTCGAGCAGCGTCTCGGGTACGTCCACAAGGGCATCGAGCGGCGCTTCGAATCGATGAGCCTCGCCGAAGGCGCGCGCCTGGCCGGCCGGGTCTCGGGCGACAGCACCGTCGCCTACGCCTGGGCCTACGCCATGGCGCTCGAGCGCGCCGCCGAGGCTACCGCGCCGCCTCGCGCGCTCTGGCTGCGCGCGCTGCTGCTGGAGCGCGAGCGCATCGCCAATCACCTTGGCGATCTCGGTTATCTCGGCAACGACGGCGGGCTCGCGTTCGGGCTGGCGCAGTTCTCTCGCCTCAAGGAGGACCTGCTGCGATTGAATGCGCGCCTTTTCGGGCATCGCTTTCTGATGGACCGCATCGTACCGGGGGGCGCTTCGGTGGATATCGATCGGGCGGCGGCCGATGCGATTGTCGAGGAAGTCGAGCGCCTCGAGGAGGAGGTGCTGGCGCTGCGCGCCATCTACTACGACCATCCCGGACTGCAGGACCGCTGCATCAATTGCGGGCGGCTCGCGCCGTCCCTGGCCGCCGAGCTCGGGGTCGTTGGCGTCGCCGCGCGGGCAAGCGGCATCGCGATCGACGCGCGCGTTTTTCCGGGCTTTGCGCCCTACGAGGAGCTCGCCCCCGCGCTGTGCGCGCATCGCAACGGCGACGTCGCCTCGCGCATCGTGGTGCGCTTCGAGGAAATCTTCGAGTCGCTTCGCCTGCAGCGAAGGCTACTCGCTTCTCTGCCCCAGGGAGAAGCGAGGACAACGTTCGAAGATCCGCACGAGGGCGCGAGCGGCGTGGGCTGGGTCGAGGGCTGGCGCGGCGAAATTTTCGTCGCGCTCGAGGTCGGCCCCGCCGGCACGGTCCGGCGCTGCCATCCCCACGACCCGTCGTGGCAGAACTGGCCCGCGCTGGAGCACGCGGTGCTCGGAAACATCGTGCCGGACTTTCCGCTGATCAACAAGTCCTTCAACCTGTCCTACTCGGGCGCCGACCTCTGATGCACAAGATCGTGCTTCGCATGGTGCACGCGGGGATCGTCACCGAGCCGGCGCGCGCGCCCGATCCGGCGCTGCGCGCGCTTTCGCAACGCCTCGAGACGCTGGCGCTCGAGCGTCTCGGCCGCGCGCTCGCCGTGCGTCATGTCGACGCGGGATCGTGCAATGGCTGCGAGCTCGAGATCCACGCCCTGGGCAATCCTTACTACAACCTCGAGGGGTTGGGCATGAAGTTCGTGGCGAGCCCAAGGCATGCCGACCTGCTGCTCGTCACCGGGCCGGTATCGCGCAACATGGAGCAGGCGCTGCTGCGGACTTACGCTGCCGTGCCGGAGCCGAAGCTGGTCGTCGCGGTCGGCGACTGCGGCTGCACCGGAGGAATCTTCGGCGAGAGCTACGCGAGCCGGGGTCGCGTGTCGAACGTGCTGCCCGTGGACGTCGCCGTGCCGGGTTGCCCGCCGCAGCCCGCCGCAATCCTGCAGGCGATCCTGACCGCCGTTACGAGCGCCCGCCGCAGCTCGCCGGCATCACCGTGATCGGATAACCGCGGCAGTTCCAGCTCGCCTTGCCCGACTGAAGGGTCGGGGTCAAGGTCACTTCGAGCGCGTTCTTCTCGTTCCAGCCGCGGATGTCGCCGTTCTCGGATACGATCCACTTCATCTCCCCGTACTTCGGATCGCTCTTCGCCGCGACCTTGACTTCCTTCCCCACGCCGACAAGGTTGCCCGACTTCTCGGCGTGGGCCGCCACCTGCTGCTTGGCCGGCTCCGCGCCGAGGATGAGCGCCTGCGCGGCTTCGCGAGCTTCGGTCCCCGCCCGCTGCGGCAAGACCACCGCAACGGTGAGGAAACCGATCAGGGCGAGACCGGCGACGACCAACAACGCGATGCGCATTTTTTTATCCCCTCAGTGCCTGACGCGCACCGAGCTTACCATGAACTTTAGAAGCTAGTTCCGAGGCTTGCAGCGGTTCCTTAAGGTTTTTTACATGATCACCCGAAAGCTGAGGATCACCGGGCGCGTGCAGGGCGTCGGTTTCCGGGACGCCCTTTGCGGCGAAGCGCAAGCGCGCGGCCTGGCGGGGTGGGTCCGAAACCGGACCGACGACAGCGTGGAAGCGCTCGTCCAGGGACCCCCCGAGCGGGTGGCAGAGCTCATTGCCTGGGCGAGGCGCGGGCCGCCCGCTTCCCGCGTGGATGAGGTACAGGTGGCGGCGAGCGACGGCGAGCCTGCACACGTCCGGTTCGAACGCCGACCGACCGCCTAGCGCGGCTGCCGGTATCGGGCCGCGCGACTTTGCTCGCCGCCGTTGCGGCCGATC
>Ga0075426_10000916_pt1 | contig 20654 bp, 19 predicted proteins | sample SoiMethybrSBSTD5_FD_75304 | JGI IMG/M metagenome (GOLD analysis project Ga0075426, IMG submission 75304) | Bulk soil microbial communities from a Populus tree surrounding site in Tennessee, USA - Soil MetaG P. TD hybrid SBSTD5 | ecosystem: Environmental > Terrestrial > Soil > Tree plantation...
GCGATGTCGTAGACCTCGAGCATCGACACGTTGGACGACCAGCCGTTCGAGAAGCACGAGCCGACGCGCCCGCCGACGGCGAAGATCTTGCCGTCGGCATAGGCGATGCTGTGGTGATTGCGCGGAAGCGACATCGGCTTCAGCGTCTTCCAGGCATTCGTCTCGGTATCGAACACCTCGAGCGTCGGCAGCAGCTCGACCGAGTTTCCGCCGCTCAGGCCGTCGGGCATGCTCATGCCCTCGGGGATCTTGGCGCCGCCGGAGACGTAGATCTTCTTGCCGACCGCGACCGCTGCGAGCGCGCCGCGCGGCTGCGACATCGAGGGCAGCTCGCTCCATTTTTTCTGATCGAGGTCGAACACCCACGCGCGCGCCTCGGGCCACCAGCCGTTCTTGCCGGAATCGGGCAGGCGGAAGCCGCCGAACACGTAGAACTTGTTGCCGATCGCGGCGGCGGCCCCGTGATGCACCGGCACGGGATTGGACGGCAGCTGCGTCCACTGATTCGTCGCCGGGTCGAAGAGCCAGAAGATGCCCATCGGCTTGCCGCTTCCGTCCTGGCCGCCGTAGACGAGCATCTTGCCGTTCACCGCGGCGCCGATCACCTCGTTCGCACCTTGCGGAATTGGCGGGCCCTGCTTCCACGCGCCTTGCGCAGATGCGCCCGCGGAAAATGCGAAGACGATTGCAGCGATCAACAGCTTCATGGCGACCTCCCCTTTTCGCTCAGCAGCTCGCGGATATCGTACGCCATGTCTTCCGGCGAAAGCGACTGGCGCAGAAAAAGGCGCGCCCGGCCTTTCGCGTCGCTGACATACGACCCGGCGCTGTGGTCGAACGTTTCGCCGACGCGCTGGTAAAAGACGCGGAAGTTGCGCGCCATCTGCCGCGTCGCGGCCGCATCGCCGCGCAGGCCGAGGAAGCGCGGATCGAACGCCGTCACATAGTTCCCGAGCACTTGCGGCGTGTCGCGCTCCGGGTCGATCGTGACGAAGAGCACCTGCACCTCGTTCGCGTCAGCGCCCAGCACGCGCATCGTCTGCGCGAGCGCGGCGAGCGTGGTCGGGCAAAGATCCGGGCAGTGCGTGAAGCCGAAACTCACGACGACGACCTTGCCCGCGAAGTCAGCCGCAGTGCGCGGCTTGCCATCGTGGCCGACAAGGCGGAAGTCGCCGCCGTAGCCCTGGCCGGTGACATCAACACCGTTGAATGCCACCGCGTTCGCGGCGAGCAGCGCGGCGGCTAGGTGCCGTAGAGCCGTTTGAGCGTCTCGGTGTTGATCGAGAAGCTTTGCTCGCGTGCCGGGAAAGCGCCACTCCGTACTTCCTCGGCGTAGCGCTTGAGGCCGTCGCGGATCGCGCTGCCCGCTTCGGCGTAGCGCTTGACGAACGTCGGCGTGAAGCCGCTGAAGAGGCCGACGGCGTCGTGGAAGACGAGCACCTGGCCGTCGCAATGCGCGCCGGCGCCGATGCCGATGGTCGGGATGCCGATGCGCTCCGTGACGAGCCGCGCGAGCTCCGCGGGCACGAGCTCGAGCACGACGCCCCAGCACCCGGCGCGCTCGAGGGCCACCGCGCCCTCGACGATGCGCCGCACGCTTTCCTCGTCCTTGCCTTGGAGCTTGTAGCCGCCGAGCGCGGACGCGGTCTGCGGCGTGAGGCCGACGTGGCCGAGCACCGGGACGCCGGCATTCACCAGCGCTTCCACGATCGGCACCACCTCCACGCCGCCCTCGAGCTTCACCGAGTCGGCGCCCGCGTCCTTCATGAGACGCGCGGCGGTGTGCAGCGCCTGCTCGGGCGTGCCATAGGAGAGGAACGGCATGTCGATGATGAGAAACGCCTGAGGCGCGCCGCGGCGCGCGGCGCAGCCGTGATGCACCATGTCGTCGACCGTGACGGCGAGCGTCGAGTCGTAGCCGAGGACGACCATGCCGAGCGAGTCGCCCACGAGGATGAGATCGACGCCCGCTTCGGCGACGAGCTGCGAGCTCGGGAAGTCGTACGCCGTGAGCATGGCGAGGTGCTGGCCCTTCTTTCGGCGCAGCTCGAGAACGGTCGGCTTTTTCACGGGCGCCTAGCTTACGCCCATATTAAGGGCCGCCCTTCACTTCCAGGTCGGCGACGCGACGCTTGAGCTCGCGCTCCTCGCGCCAGCGCTCCGTCTCATCGCGCACGAAGGCGGCGATGCCCGCGGGCTTCCCATCCGGCCCGCGCAGCAGGCAGACGGTGAACGCGATGGAGATGGTGCCTTTCTCCCGGTGCACGGCTGGGACGCGCAACAAGTCAGCACCGTAGCGCGTGACACCGGACTTCATGACGCCGTGGAATCCGCTCCAGTGCCGCGCGCGGTAGCGCTCGGGGATGATGAGATCGAGCGAGCGGCCGAGCGCCTCGTCCTCGCGATAGCCGAAGATGCGCTCCGCCGCCTTGTTCCAGAAGACGATGGCGCCCGCCGCATCGGCGATGACGATGCCGTCGCCCGCGTCGCGCGCGAGCGCCGCGAAATCGATCACCCGGAGTCGGCCGAGCGCTCGCCTTCGCGGATCACGCGCTGCCAGCCGCCCGGACAATCCTTCACGTCGGGGTAGTGGGCCGAGAGCGACGGGCAGTAGATCTCGCCCTTGGTCTCGGGCGTCGGCGTGCCCTCGAACTTCTCGACGTAGACCTCGGGCATCTCGCGGTGCGCCGCATAGTCGGGTCCGTAATAGTACGGCGGCGGCGCGTAGTAGTAGCCGTAGGGCCATGAGTAGTAGAGGAACGGCGCGCCGACGAAGAACACTGCGCGGCCGTGATGGTGGAAGCGGTGCGGAAATCCGCTCGATGGCGCGACGCGCCCCGTGGCGAAGCTCGCGCGCGGCGACCCTCCGCTCGCCGAGAAGCGGGCGCCGCCGCGCTTGCCGCCGCTCCACGCCCAGCTCGAGTCCGCCGCGAGGAGCGCGCCGATGAGAAGCCCCGTTGCGATTGCCGATTTGCGAACGTCCACGACCATTGGACAACGATAACCGGAATCGGTGCTCGGCGGCCTACGAGATCGGCATGTAGGCGTAGCCGCGGTTCTGCAGCGCAACGGAATTCACGAAGACGTTGCGCTCGATCACTGCGCAGGCGACGACGTTATCGTCGGCAATGCGCGAGCGCTCCATGGCGATGCGGCACACCTCGATGCGTCCGCCGAGATCGCAGAAGCGCTGCATCAGCGCGTGCGCCGCCGAGAGCTCCGCGTCGGCGAACTTGGTGCCCGCCAGATGGCGCGCGGCGAACTGGGTGGACGGGCCGTGGAGCAATAGGACGAAGTCAAAGCTGATGCCGCGCCGCTTGAACTCCTGCGCCGCGTCGATCACGAGCTCCAGCCGATCGCGGAAGCGCCGCTCGTCGCCGGTCGTGAAGTCCCACACAGCTTTCGCGCTGCCGAGCCCGCTCAGGTCGCCGCTCATCGATCGCTTGCCTCCCCCGGAATCGCCCTATGATGGCGCACGCCGCATGCACGCCGCAACCAGCACGCGCCGCTTAGCCGCTCCACAGTCAAAAGGTGTGAAGCGCCACAAGTTCGCAATGGCGCCGCTGCCGCGGCTGCCTAGAGTGTGGCGGCATGAATAAGAAGAACGCCGTCGCCGTGCGTGACCTGCAGTTCGGCATGTACGTCGCCGAACTGGATCGGCCGTGGACCGAAACGCCGTTCGCCTTCCAGGGATTTTGGCTGCGCACGGAGCAGCAGCTCGTTGCGCTGCGCAAGTTCTGCAGGCATGTCTACGTCGACGCGGCGCGCAGCGAAACGCGAGCGATGGCTTCGGCGCCCGCCGCGCGTCCGCCCGCATCGGATCGCGACTTCGAAATGCACGGGAAAGCCGGCTACGCGCCGCAAACGGACCTCGCGCGCGAGATCCAGGCGGCAGCGGGCCTCTATTCGCAAACAGTCAGTGCGCTGGAGAGGCTTTGCCAGCCCCTCGCGCAGGGCAGCGCCGCGCTGGATGGCAGCGAGGTGCAGCTGCGGGTCAACGCGCTTGCCGAGAGCATCATTCGCAATCCCGATGCGCTGCTCCTCGCGTCGAAGCTGCGCGAAATGAAAGCGCCGGCGCATGCGCGCGCGCTGCAGGTGTCGGTGTACATGATGGTCTTCGGAAGGTTCCTGCAGCGCGAGCCCGAGGACATCCGCCTTCTCGGTCTGCTCGGCCTGCTGCAGGACGTGGGAAACGTACGGCTGCCGGCCGCGCTGCTGCTCAAGCACGGCCAACACCTCACGCGGGATGAAACCGAGACGATGAAGAAGCACGTCGAGCTTTCGGCGCACATCCTCGGCATTACTTCCGGTGTGCCATCGAGCGTCGCGAGGCTCGCTTTGCTTCACCACGAGCGCCAGGACGGCAAGGGGTACCCGCGCGGACTGCGCGGCTTTCAGATCGGCCTGCACGGATCGATGGCGGCGATCTGCGACGGCTACGAGGCGCTGCTCGCTCCGCCGCCTTACGGCGAGGGCAAGTCGCCCGCCGACGCGGTCAACGTCCTCGTCAAGGAGCGCGGCACCGCGTTCCATGGCCCGCTCCTCGAGCAGTTCACCCGCTGCATGGGCGCCTTCCCGGTGGGGAGCGCGGTCGAGCTGACGTCAGGCGAGTTCGGCATTGTCGTCGGCGAGCACGTCACGCAGCGCCTCAAGCCGAAGGTGCTCGTGCTCCTCGATCGCGCCCACAAGCTCGTGCATTCGCGCAAAGTCGTCGACCTGGCTAACGAGCCCGACATGCGCATCCGCCGCACGCTCGAGCAGGGGCAACTCGCCTTCGATCCGCGCCGGTTGTTCTAGTTGGCGTCCCTACATCCGGGCAAGTGGATCTCGCGGCTTAGGGCTGCGCGAGCGCACCTCCCAAGATGAACGAACCTAGCGGTGGCGTGCTAGAGCGGCACGCTGGACCTCGCGAGTGGCAGAAATGAATCGCGTGCGCCCATCGAAAAACGCTCGCGCGCTTTTACTGCAGGTACGTCTCAACCGCTTTCCGCATCGTGGTCTCCGCGAGATCGGGCGGAAGTCGGGCCACGTCTACGAATTCGACAGCGCCACACGCTTTGCATGCACCGCTCATCGAGCCCACCAAACTGTCTCGAAGCGCGCCGACTACCACCCGCGAACAAAGAAACGGTATGTGAGCTAGCGAGGCGGTCCCCTTCACGGACACCAAAAACTCCAGCATTCGCGATTCGTCGAAAGCGATGGTGGAAACGATGAGATCGACTTGCTGATGTTCAAGGATTCGAAAAGCGTCAGCGGTCGTGTGAACGGGGAGCAAATTGCCGATATCGCGCAGCATCGCCTGAAGCACTTGCGAAGCGTGCGGCTGCGCGGCGATCAAAACCCGATGTGTCCCCTTCATGCCCAATACCCCGTTAGAACGTTATAGCGCCTAGTTCTTCGTAAGGGCGTCCCCACGGCCTGTTCTTCTTAATTCGCAGCCGGTGTAGTCCATGTAGACGCTGGTCCATAAAGATCAGAGCCTTTGCAGCCGCTCGGTCCCGCTGGGATGGAATGACAGTGCCAAGCGAGATCAAGATGCAGCGTCATACCAATGCCATCGAGGCGACGCAGAGGAAACCTCATGACCTACCGCGTGCTTATTCTCGGAGCCTCCTACGGCTCATTACCGGCCACCCGGCTGCTGATGGCAGGCCATTGCGTCACCCTCGTCTGTACCCAGCCCACGGCGGAGCTCATAAACCGCGAGGGCACAGTGTTGCGCTTCCCGGTGAAGGGCTTGAAGGGCCTTCTACCGGTTGCCTCGACCGAGCTGCCTGGCGAGTGCGACGCCTGCACGCCTGGAGAGGCCGATCCGGCCTTCTACGACCTGGTGGTTCTAGGTATGCAGGAGGCCCACTACGGCGAACGCGCGGTGCGCGGGCTGATGGGACGCATCGCCCGCTCGGGCAAGCCCTGCCTCGCGATCATGAACATGCCGCCCCTGCCTTACCTGAAGCGCGTGCCTTCTCTCGCGCATGCCGATCTGCGCCACTGCTACGCCGAGCCAGCGGTGTGGGACGGATTCGAGCCGGGATTGATGAGTCTCGCCAGCCCGGACCCGCAGGCCTTTCGCCCGCAGGGCGAGCCGAAGAATATTCTGGAAGTGGGCTTGCCCACGAACTTCAAGGCGGCTCCTTTCGAGTCAGAAGCGTACACGGCGCTCCTTCGCGAGCTCGAGGCCGACATCGAGCGCGCGCGCCTGCCCGGCAAGCCAGAGCTCGAACTGCCGGTGAAGCTGAAGGTGCATGACTCGCTCTTCGTACCGATGGCGAAATGGCCAATGCTGATTGCGGGCAACTACCGCTGCATCCGGCCGCAGGAGATCATTCCGATCCGCGACGCGGTGCATGGCGACCTCAATCGCTCGCGTGAGATCTACGACTGGGTCGCGGACTTGTGCATGAGTCTCGGCGCAAACACGGGCGACCTCGTTCCATTCGAAAAGTACGCAAAAGCCGCCGAAGGCCTTGCCAAGCCTTCCTCTGCCGCGCGGGCACTCTTCGGCGGGGCGCTGCACATCGAACGCGTCGATACCCTCGTCCACACCATCGCCGGCGGCCTCGGAAAGACGAACGCGGCCCTGCGTGAAATCGTTCAGCTGGTCGACGCCCGGTTGAAGGAGAACCGGCGCGCGATCGCGCGCCTTGCCGCATAAGTAAAAGGAAGGAAAAAGGAACGCCGCAATCCTCGGCAAGGAATAGCGCGCGCACTGCTGTTCGATGAGATCGCGGCGACGAAGGGAGCCGCGTCAAGATGGCGTCCCCACGGGGATTCGAACCCCGGTTACCGCCGTGAAAGGGCGATGTCCTAGGCCTCTAGACGATGGGGACTGCGGCTGCTTCTAGGGTTGGGCTGGTGGAGGTAACCGGGATCGAACCGGTGACCTCTTGCATGCCATGCAAGCGCTCTCCCAGCTGAGCTATACCCCCAACCAAGGGGCGAGATTATAGCAAGGGGACGTTACGAATTAGCGCAGGAATTTGCGGACGGAATAGTTCGGGCTCCGTCCTCGAACTCCTATGAGCTACACGGGCCGAGGCGATGCGCGTGGATGTTGGATTTCGTCGAGAAGCGCATGCCCTGCGCGTTGCCGTCGAGGTCGAGGTTGCCCTCGAGCGTCTCGGCGCTGTAGCGCATCTTCCCCGAGCCCTGCGCGGGCACGCGGCCCGAGCACTTCACATCGAAGCTCAGCTCCGAACCGGTGTCGCGCTGGTTCGAGAACTCGCATTCGCCGCGTGCCGCTGCGTCGCTCAGCACCTTCTCGGGGTTGGCGGCCTGCTCTGGAGTTACGCAGCGCTGCCTGACCACGGGACCGGGCTTGGGCTGGAACGCGCCGAGGCCGTGCGCCTTCATGTCGACGCTGAATTCCCAGTTGCCCGGCTCGATTTTGTCGGCGCCGAGCGCCGCTACGGAAAAAACGAGCGCCGCGACCGCAAGCCTTGCACGCATTCAGTCCTCGTCGAGATGAAGCGACAGTCGATGTAGGACCGTGTCGCGCCCGAGGAGTTCGAGCACCGCGTCGATCGACGGGGTCTGCGTGCGCCCCGTGACGAGACGGCGCAGCGGCATCGCGAGCTGGGGCATCTTGAGCCCGCTCGACTTCACCACCTCCTTGATGGCGTTGCCAAGCGCCGCGCGCTCCCAGGTTGCCGTGGCGAGGCGCGCCTTGAGCATGCGCAGCGCCCTGCCGACGCCCTCGTCCCAGTCCGGCGTGCCGGGATTCACTTCGATCTCGTAGAAGAGCATCGCTTCGTCGGCGAGCTGCTCGAGCGTCGAGGCGCGCTCCTTGAGCAGCGCGATGACGCGCTCAAGCGGCGGGCCGGCGCGCGGCTGTGCGCCGCGATGGACAAGGAGCGGCTCGATGAGCTCTAGCAGGCGCGCGTCCGGCGTGCTCTTCAGGTACTGCTGGTTGAGCCACGCGAGCTTCTCGGGATTGAACTGCGCCGGCGAGCGCGACACGTGCGCGAGATCGAACCACTGCACGAACTGCTGCACGGAGAAGAGCTCCTCATCGCCGTGCGACCAGCCAAGCCGCGCGAGATAGTTGACGAGCGCCTCCGGCAGGTAGCCTTCGTCGCGATATTGCATGACGCTCACTGCGCCATGGCGCTTCGAGAGCCGCTCGCCGTCGGCACCGAGGATCATCGGCACGTGCCCGAACTGCGGCAGATCGGCGCCGAGCGCGCGGAAGATATGGATCTGTCGCGGCGTGTTGTTCACATGATCGTCGCCGCGGATCACGTGCGTGATCGCCATGTCGAGATCGTCGACCACGACGCCGAAGTTGTAGGTGGGCACGCCGTCCGCGCGCAGGATGACGAGGTCGTCGAGCTCTGCGTTCGGGAACTCGATCGGGCCCTTGACGAGATCATTCCAGGCGATGGTGCCCTCCTCCGGCGTGCGGAAGCGAATCACCGGCTTTCGGTCTTTGGGCGCAACCAGGCTGAGCGAGCGCGCGCGCTCCGGGCGCCAGCGTCCGTCGTAGCGCGGCTTCTCGTTGCGCGCGAGCTGCTGCTGGCGCAGCGCCTCGAGCTCCTCGCGCGACATGTAGTCGTAGTACGCGTGTCCGGATGCGATCAGGCGCTCCGCGACTTCGCGATAACGCGCGAGGCGCTGCATCTGGAAGAACGGGCCTTCATCCCAGTCGATCGCGAGCCAGCGCAGGCCGTCGATGATCGCGTCGACCGACGCCTGCGTCGAGCGCTCGAGATCCGTGTCCTCCACGCGCAGGATGAAGCTGCCGCCGTGGTGGCGGGCGTAGGCCCACGAGAAGAGAGCGGTGCGCGCGCCGCCGATATGGAGATAGCCGGTCGGGCTCGGCGCGAAGCGGGTGCGGACCACCATGAACGGTTTAGTCGGCGCCGCCCTGGACGGCGAAACGTTGCGCGCGCCAGCGCAGCATGCCTCCGGAGAGGTTCGCGACTTTCTCGAAGCCGCACTTGCCGAGAAGGATGGTCGCCTGCGCGGAGCGCGCGCCGGAGCGACATACGATCACCGTCGGTTGGGACTTCGAGAGCTCGGCCGCGCGCGCAGTGAGCGAACCGAGCGGGATGAGGCGCGCGCCCGGCACGTGGCCGAGCGGCCCGTTGAACTCCTCGGATTCGCGCACATCGACGATCTGCACCTCGCGCAGGTGCTCTTCCAGCCAGTGCGGCTGCACTTCCCAGATGCCGGCGAACGTGTACGTGAGCGGAGCCCAGTCCGGGTCGGCGGTCGTGGTCTTCTCGGGACGCCCGCACTTGAGGTTGGCGGGTACGGCGACGTCCATCTGCTTCGGGTGCGGCAGCCCGAGGTGCGTCATATAGCCGACGAAGTCGTTCTCGCCGATCGATTCGGCGAGCCGCGGGTTGTAGAGCTTCTCTTCGCCGATGCTCGTGACCGTAAGGCCGCGGTAGTCGTGCCCCGGGTAGACGAGGCAGTGGTCGGGCAGCGTGAAGAGCTCGCTGCGCACCGCGCGATAGAGCGCGCGCGGGTCGCCGTCCTGGAAGTCGGTGCGGCCGCAGCCGCGGATGAAAAGCGCATCGCCGGTGAACGCCATCGAGCGATCGTCGAGCACGTAGCTCATGCAGCCGCTCGTGTGTCCCGCCGTCGGCCGCGCCTCGAGCGCTCGCTTGCCGAAGGCGACCTTGTCGTAGGGCTGGAGGTAGACGTCGGCGCCCTCCGCGCGGCTTGCCGTTGAGATGGCAATGCGGCTGCCGAGCTTCTGCTTGAGGAGCCATGCGCCGGTCACGTGGTCGGCGTGCACGTGCGTCTCGAGGCTGAGCTTGAGCCGCAGCCCGAGCTCCTCGACGAGCGCCGCATCGCGCCGCGCCTGCTCGAACACCGGGTCGATGAGGACCGCCTCGCGCGTGACCGGATCGGCAAGGAGATAGGTGTAGGTGGACGACTGCGGGTCGAAGAGCTGGCGGAAGATCATGCGGCGGCCTTACTGTAGCCTATCCGGCGTACGCGGCGCCTTTGCTAAAATCCGGGCTCCCGGGTCGTTAGCTCAGCGGTAGAGCACTGCTCTCACACAGCAGGGGCCACTGGTTCGATCCCAGTACGACCCACCAGTCTTTCAGGGTACGGAACGGCGGTTCGGCAATCGGCCGGGCCATGTCGACATTCTCGCTCAATCTGGTGTCGAAGACCGCGCTGTGCGCGGCTGATGCGTCGGTCGGGTAGCCAAGCCGGGCCGAGCTACGCCCATTTTTCTTTAATTACGCGCGGTGCACTAAAGCGTCATTCGCCAATTAGTGACTTCTCTGCGAACGCGTTCTGCACCAAGAATTGGTCAGGAGGATTCACAAGGCCATGCGGAAGAAACTATTCGATTGCCTCTGCACTGGGCTGATGCTCGCATCAGCTCCCTTCATCGTTGCCGGCATCGTCATCTTCTGGCGCGCCACGTCTTTTCAGGGATACATCGGCGCGCTGCTCATGCTGGCACTCGCCGCCGCGAGCTTCTTGGGCGCGCTCGAGATCAAGCCGGACGTTATGAATACCATAAAGGGCTTGGCAAACCATTTCGGTCGGACAAACGCGGCGAGCAAGAATGAACCGCAACCTCTGGACCGATGACGCCCTTGCATTGACCTGCACCAACGGCCCGGGTCGTCAGCGCCACGAAGTGGGTGGTAAGCGGTGCGGGCATACGGCTTGCTCCACACCCGGGATATGGCAGGCCTGCCTACCATCCTCGTAGCGGCCCCGGCCACCGTCTTCAACAAGTTGCGAAGCGTGTTGGCCGACAGGGCCGACTTGATCAGCGCCACCGAATTCGAACAAGCGGCGCAGCGCCTGCGCGCGGGGGACATCGACCTCTTCGTGCTGTGCTACGTCTTCGACGACGTGCGTCCCTATCGCATCCTCAACTATATGCACGAGGAGCGCGTGACCGACGTAAAGACCATTCTCGTGCGCGCGCTGCCCGTGCCGTTGCGCGAGAGCGAACGCGAAATCGAGGATGCCTACCAGCAGCTCGGGGTCGCCGAGTTCGTGAACCTGTCCGATCAGGAGCGCGCGCACGGCCACGAGGCCGTCGAGCGCTTCGGCGATCGCGTGCTTTCGCTCCTGGGCGTCTAGCGAATCAGTGCGTCGGCAGCCGCTGCGGGTCGTTCCACAGCGGCAGCGCGCGGTGCGCAGCGCGATATTCGCGCAGCAGCTCGTCGTGGCGCCGCTCGGGATCCGCGGCGACTTCCCAGCTGCACCCCGTGACGCGCGTGCCGCTCAGCGCGCGTGCGCGCAGCTGCTCGTCGAGCGCGATGCGGATCGTGCCGGCGCGGCCGTAGTAGACGATGCCGCCGCCCTGCCACAGCGCAAACACGCCGGGCGCCTGCGGCGCGGCGGCGATCAGCGATTCGGTGAACGGAACGCTCGCGGTAGCGATCGACATGCTTCCCTCCCGTAATCTCGGCTCGCCGAAAATTCTACGCTGCATTTGCGTTGTCGACGGCTGCGGCGTCTACATGTCGAATCGCAGCCACAAGCGCGAAACGCAAAACGTTTTCAGTCGTTTAGGTCAATGCGGCGAGTGGCATAGGGGTTGCAGAAGAACGGCATCGCCAGTATTTCTGAAAGGCAGGGCCACCATGCCGCTAAAACCAAACGGTGCTTTATGCCGCGTTCGGGAACAGATCATCGAGGACGCGGCGAGCGGCCTCACGCTGCAGTTCGAATGCGATGACGGACGCCTGCGCATCGTCATCGCCGGCAAGGCGCTCAGCCTCGGCAACCGCGAGCTCCTCTTCGACGACCAGGGACGCGAGGCAGGCGCCGGCACGCTGGTCGGAGAATTTCGCCGACCGAGCTGGCTGAAGGGCGTTTAAGAACCGGCGAGGAGCTTTCTCAGCCACTCCTGCGCGTCGGATTCACCCGGGCGCAGGTTCATGCAGCGGTCGCGCAGGTTGCGCAGGACGTGCTCCACCATGCCGCCGCGATGCTCGGGAGCAAGGCCGTCGAGCGCGCGGCCGAAGGCATGCGCGAAGTGCGTCTTGTCGAGCACGCGCTGCTCGTGCAGCGTCTCGATGATCACGACGTTCGCTGCGGCGAGGCCGGCGAGGGTCTCGACCAGCGTCGGCAGCGGCTCGGTCATGGGGCGCCGTGCGCGCGCTCACCGTCCTGCGGCAGCGTGCGCCACAGCGTCGCGAGCAGCACGTCGACGTTCACCGGCTTCGCCACGTAATCGGTCGCTCCCGCCTCGAGGCACTTGTCGCGATCGCCGATCATCGCCTTGGCGGTGACCGCGATGATCGGCAGGCTCTGGTAGCCGTCGAGCTGCCGGATGATGCGCATCGTGTCGAGCCCGTCGAGCCCCGGCATCATCACGTCCATCAGCACGATGTCGATGTCGCTCGAGCGCTTCAAGAGCTCGATGCCCTCCTTGCCGCTTTCGGCGTGCATCACCTTCATGCCGTGCGCCTCGAGCGCGCTCGTCAGCGCGAAGACATTGCGGATATCGTCGTCGACGACCAGCGCCTGCTTGCCGGCGAGGCCGGCGGCCGCATGCGGCGCGACGGCCCGCGCCTCGTGGTCGGCGAGCGGCGCCGGCTCCTGGTCGTAGCGCGGCGCATTCGCCGGCGTGGGCTCGCGCGCCGGCTCGCGACCCAGATCCGCAGGCGACTCGTAATCGAGCGGCAGGTACAGCGTGAACGTGCTGCCCTGGCCGGGCGTGCTCGCCACGCGGATCTCGCCGCCGAGCAGACGCGCCAGCTCGCGCGAGATGGAGAGGCCGAGCCCCGTGCCGCCGTACTCGCGGCTCGTCGTGCCGTCGGCCTGCTGGAACGCCTCGAAGATGAGGCGCTGTTTGTTCGGCGGAATGCCGATGCCCGTGTCCGTCACTGCGAACGAGACGACGTCGCCCGCATGCTCGAGCACCGGGTGGCCGATGCTCCAGCCGCTTGCGGCGCGCGTCACGCGCAGCGACACGCTGCCGCGGCTCGTGAACTTGAAGGCGTTGGACAGCAAGTTGGTGATGATCTGCTGCAGCCGCTTGCCGTCGGTCTCCATCGACGGCGGCAGCTCGCGGTCCACGCTGACCGCGAACTCGAGGCCCTTGTCGGTCGCCACCTGCCGGAACGTGCGCTCGACGTACTCGGTGACGTCGCTGAAGCGCTCCTGCGCGATGTTGAGCGTCACCGTGCCCGACTCGATCTTGGCGAGATCGAGGATGTCGTTGATAAGCGCGAGGAGCTCGGCGCCCGAGGAATGAATGGTCTTCGCGAACTCCACCTGCTTGCCGGTGAGGTTGCCGCCCACGTTGTCGGCGAGGAGCCGGGCGAGGATCAGCAGGCTGTTGAGCGGGGTGCGGAGCTCGTGCGACATGTTCGCCAGGAACTCGCTCTTGTAGCGCGAGGAGAGCGAGAGCTGCTCCGCCTTCTCCTCGAGCGCGGCGCGCGCCTGCTCGATCTCGCGGTTCTTGAACTCGACCTGATGCATCTGCTCGGAGAGCTGGCGCGCCTTCTCCTGCAGCTGCTCGTTCGCCGCGCGCAGCTCGTCCTGCTTCGCTTTCAGCAGCCCTTCGGATTTCTGCAGGTTGAGCGCCTGCTGCTCGAGGCGATCGTTCGTCTTCTTCAGCTCCTCCTGCTGCGCTTGCAATTCGGCCGTGAGCGACTGCGACTGGTGCAGCAGGTACTCCGTCTGCATGTTGGCCGCGATCGTGTGCAGCACGACGCCGATCGACTCGGTGAGCTGGTCGAGGAACGTCTGGTGGATCTCGCTGAACTTGCTGAACGAGGCAAGCTCGATCACCGCTTTGACCTGGCCCTCGAAGAGCACCGGCAGGATGACGATGTTGACCGGCGCGCCCGAGCCGAGCGAGGAGCTGATGCGGATGTAGTCGGAGGGCGCATTGGCGAGCACGATGCGCTTCTTCTCGATCGCGCACTGGCCGACCAGGCCTTCGCCGAAGGCGATCTTGCGCGGCAGGCTCTTCGAGTGGCGCTGCGCATAACCGGCAAGGAGCTCGAGGGTGGAATCGCCGCTGCGGTGGTCCGCGACGTAGAAAGCGGCCTGCTGGGCGTTCACGAGCGGCGTGAGCTCGCTCAGGATCAGCCGCGACACCGTCACCAGGTCGCGATGCCCCTGCAGCATGCGCGTGAAGCGCGCGAGGTGGGTCTTGAGCCAGTCCTGCTCGGTGTTCTTGCGCGTCGTGTCCTTCAGGTTGCGGATCATCTCGTTGATGTTGTCCTTCAACGAGGCAACCTCGCCCTGCGCATCCACCGTAATCGAGCGCGTCAAGTCGCCTTTCGTCACCGCAGTCGCCACCTCGGCGATCGCGCGCACCTGCGTGGTGAGGTTCGCGGCGAGCCGGTTTACGTTGTCCGTCAGGTCGCGCCACGTGCCGGCCGCCCCGGGCACGCGCGCCTGGCCGCCGAGCTTGCCCTCGGAGCCGACCTCGCGCGCGACATTGGTCACCTGGTCGGCGAACGTGGCGAGCGTGTCGATCATGCCGTTGATGGTGTCGGCGAGCGCGGCGACCTCGCCCTTCGCCTCGACGGCGAGCTTGCGCGTGAGGTCGCCGTTGGCGACCGCGTTCATCACGCTCGCGATGCCGCGCACTTGGCTCGTGAGGTTGGCGGCCATCGAGTTCACGTTGTCGGTGAGGTCCTTCCACGTGCCACCGACGCCTTTCACCTGCGCCTGGCCGCCGAGCTTGCCGTCGGTGCCGACCTCGCGCGCGACGCGCGACACTTCGGAGGCGAAACCGTTGAGCTGATCCACCATCGTGTTGACGGTGTTCTTCAGCTCGAGGATTTCGCCGCGCACATCGACGGTCACTTTCTTCGACAAGTCGCCGCGTGCCACCGCCGTGGTCACCTCGGCGATGTTGCGCACCTGGCCGGTAAGGTTCGCGGCCATCGAGTTCACGTTGTCGGTGAGGTCTTTCCACACACCGGCGACGCCGGCCACCTGGGCCTGGCCGCCGAGCTTGCCGTCGGTGCCCACCTCGCGCGCGACCCGCGAGACTTCCGAGGCGAAGGCGTTGAGCTGGTCCACCATCGTGTTGATCGTGCTCTTCAGCTCGAGGATCTCGCCGCGCACGTCGACCGTAATTTTCTTGGACAGGTCGCCTTTCGCCACCGCGGTCGTGACTTCCGCGATGTTGCGCACCTGGCCGGTGAGGTTTGCCGCCATCGAGTTGACGTTGTCGGTGAGGTCTTTCCAGACGCCCGCGACGCCCTTCACCTGCGCCTGCCCGCCGAGCTTGCCGTCCGTGCCCACCTCGCGCGCCACCCGCGACACCTCGGAGGCGAACGCGTTGAGCTGGTCCACCATCGTATTGATGGTGGACTTGAGCGCCAGGATCTCGCCTTTCGCTTCCGCGGTGATCTTCTTGGAAAGATCGCCCTTCGCGACCGCGGTGGTCACGTCGGCGATGTTCCTCACCTGGCCGGTGAGGTTCGCCGCCATGAAGTTCACGTTGTCGGTGAGGTCCTTCCAGACGCCGCCGACGCCGCGCACATGCGCCTGCCCGCCGAGCTTGCCTTCGGTGCCCACCTCGCGCGCAACGCGCGTCACCTCGGCGGCGAAGCCGTTGAGCTGGTCGACCATCGTGTTGATGGTCGATTTAAGTTCCAAGATCTCGCCCTTCGCTTCGGCGCTGATCTTCTTGGAGAGGTCGCCCTTCGCGACGGCGGTGGTGACCTCCGCGATGTTCCTCACCTGGCCGGTGAGGTTGGCGGCCATCGAGTTCACGTTGTCGGTGAGGTCCTTCCACACGCCGGCGACGCCGGAGACCTGCGCCTGGCCGCCGAGCTTGCCTTCCGTGCCGACCTCGCGCGCGACGCGCGACACCTCGCCGGCAAAGGCATTGAGCTGATCGACCATCGTGTTGATGGTGCTTTTAAGCTCGAGCACCTCGCCTTTCACGTCCACCGTGATCTTCTTCGAGAGGTCGCCCTTCGCCACCGCGGTCGTGACCTCGGCGATGTTCCTCACCTGCCCGGTGAGGTTCGCCGCGAGCTGGTTCACGTTGTCGGTAAGGTCCTTCCACACGCCGGCGACGCCCGGCACCTGCGCCTGGCCGCCGAGCTTGCCGTCCGTGCCCACCTCGCGCGCGACGCGCGAGACTTCGGAAGCGAAGGCGGTGAGCTGGTCGACCAGCGTGTTGAACGTGTTCTTGAGCTCGAGCATCTCGCCTTTTGCTTCGGCGGTGATCTTCTTGGAGAGATCGCCTCTCGCCACGGCAGTGGTCACGTCCGCGATGTTCCTCACCTGGCCGGTGAGGTTGGCCGCCATCGAGTTCACGTTGTCGGTGAGGTCCTTCCACACGCCGGCGACGCCGCGCACCTGCGCCTGGCCACCGAGCTTGCCGTCGCTGCCGACCTCGCGCGCGACGCGTGATACCTCGCCCGCAAAGGCGTTGAGCTGATCGACCATGGTGTTGATGGTGCTCTTCAGCTCGAGCACCTCACCCTTGACGTCGACCGTGATCTTCTTCGAGAGATCGCCGCGAGCGACGGCGGTCGTCACCTCGGCGATGTTCCTCACCTGCCCGGTCAGATTCGCCGCGAGCTGGTTCACGTTGTCGGTGAGGTCCTTCCACACGCCGGCGACGCCGGGGACTTGCGCCTGCCCGCCGAGCTTGCCATCGGTGCCGACCTCGCGCGCGACGCGCGACACTTCGCCGGCGAAGGCATTGAGCTGGTCCACCATCGTGTTGATGGTGCTCTTCAGCTCCAGTACCTCGCCTTTCACATCCACCGTGATCTTCTTCGAGAGGTCGCCCGCGGCCACCGCCTTGGTGACGTCCGCGATGTTGCGCACCTGGGAGGTGAGGTTCGCGGCCATCGAGTTCACGTTGTCGGTCAGGTCCTTCCAGACGCCGCCGACGCCCTTCACCTGCGCCTGGCCACCGAGCTTGCCGTCGCTGCCGACCTCGCGCGCGACGCGCGACACCTCGCCCGCAAACGCATTGAGCTGATCGACCATCGTGTTGATGGTGTTCTTGAGCTCGAGAATCTCGCCCTTCGCTTCCGCGGTGATTTTCTTCGAGAGGTCGCCCTTCGCCACCGCGGTGGTCACTTCCGCGATGTTCCTCACCTGGCCGGTGAGGTTGGCGGCCATCGAGTTCACGTTGTCGGTAAGGTCCTTCCACACGCCGGCAACCCCGGGCACCTGCGCGAGGCCGCCGAGCTTGCCGTCGGTGCCGACCTCGCGCGCGACGCGCGACACTTCGGATGCGAAGGCGTTGAGCTGCCCGACCATCGTGTTGACGACCGTGCCCAGGCGCAGCGCCTCGCCGCGCAGCGGCCGGCCTTCCGTCTCGAGCACCATGGTCTGCGAGAGATCGCCCTTGGCGACGCAGCCGATGACGCGCGCCACTTCGTGCACGGGGTACATGACGTCGCCGACCAGCATGTTGATGTTGTCGAGGACATCCGCCCAGCCGCCGGTCGCGCCGGGAAGCGTCATGCGGTGGCCGAACTGGCCTTCCTTGCCGACGAGCTCGGCGACGCGCGCGATCTCCGCGACCTTCGCCTCCTCGAGCTCGACGACGTCGTTGAATGCCTGCGCGATCTCGCCGTCCATGCCGGTCAGATTGAGGGGCATGCGCACCGAAAAATCGCCGCGCTTGAACTGGCGCAGCGCTTTCAGCAGCTCCCCGCGGTCGAGCATCATTTGCAGGCCTGCGTGGATCGATTCCATGGGACTCCCCAACGGGATAGTTCTGGTAAGGCTAAGTCCGTGATGCTACGGGGCAAACTCGACAGGGGGTATCGAGAAACGCACCGTCGGACTGTAGTGAAACGAACTACAGCCTATCGGGGTCGGAGCCCGATTGTTTTTAGGGCGCTGACCCCGATTTCAGTCGACGAGGTGGTGCGCGATGGCGTAGTGCATCAGCTCCGCGTTCGACTTCATGTTCATCTTGCGGAGAATCCGCGTGCGATGCGTGCTGACGGTGTTCGGCGAGAGGAAAAGCTCATCGGCGATCTGCCGCACGGTCTTGCCCGAGGCGATCATCCACATCACCTGGTATTCGCGATCCGAAAGCGTCTCGTGCAGCGGCTTGCCGCGATTATCCTCGAGCTCGAGCGCGAGCTTCTCACCCAGCGTCGGCGTGACGTAGCGTCCGCCGCCGGCCACTTTGCGGATGGCGCTGACGAGCTCTTCCGGTGCGCTCTCTTTGGTGAGGTAGCCGGCTGCCCCCGCTTTTAGTGCCCGCACGGCATAGCGGTCTTCCGGATACATCGAGAGGATGAGCACCGCGCGGCCGGGATAGCGCTGGCGCAGCTCCTTGATGAGCTCGAGGCCGTTCTTGCCCGGCATGTTGTAGTCGAGCACGGCGACTTCCCACGGCACGCGCCGCGAGAGCTCGACGACTTCCTGCCCGTTGCGCGCTTCCCCGACCACGGTGAGGTCCTGCTCGACGGCGAGCATCTGCCGCAGGCCCTGGCGTACGACCGGGTGATCGTCGGCGATGATGACTTTCACTTCCGTCACGCCCTCTGGCCGATTGGAATGGAGACGGACACGCGCGTGCCGTGGCCCGGCGTGCCGGTGATCTTCACCTCGCCGCCGAAGAGCAGCGCGCGCTCGTGCATGCCGAGGAGCCCGAGCGACTTCTTGCCGTTGAGGTCCGCTTCGGCGATGCCGACGCCGTTATCGACCACCTCGAGCGAGACGCGCTCTTCGCCGACGGCGAGCTCCATGTCGACGCGCGTGGCGCGCGAATGGCGCGCCACATTGGTCAGGATCTCCTGGAAGATGCGGAACATCGTCGTCGAGATGTCGACGTCGAGCTTCAGGCCCTCGGGCGGGAGCTTCGCGCGGCAGCGGATGCCGGTGCGCTTCTGGAACTCCTTCGCCTGCCAGGCGACCGCGGCGATGAGGCCCATGTCGTCGAGCATCTCGGGCCGCAGGCCGGTCGCGATCTTGCGCACGGTCTGCACCGTCGTGTCGATCAGCTTGCACATCGAGTCGGTCTTCTCGATGAGCGGCTTGTCGCGCAGGCGCTTGGCGAGCCAGGTGACTTCCATCTTCAGGCCGGTGAGCACCTGGCCGAGCTCGTCGTGGATTTCGCGCGCGATATGGGCGCGCTCTTCTTCGCGCACCGAGATGAGGTGCGCGGCGAGGCGGCGCAATTTCTCTTCCGACTCGCGCAGCCGCTCGCTCTTCCTGTGCAGTTCTACGAAGACGGCGACCTTCGACTTCAAAATCTCCGGCACCACCGGCTTCTGCAGATAGTCGACGGCGCCGACTTCATAGCCGCGGAACATCGAGCTCATCTCGTCGGCCGCCGCGGTGAGGAAAATGATCGGCGTGAGGCGCGAGCGCTCGCGGCTGCGGATCAGGCGCGCGGTCTCGAAGCCGTCAATGCCCGGCATGCGCACGTCGAGCAGGATCACCGCGAAGTCGTTCTTGAGCGCGAGACGCAGCGCTTCTTCGCCCGACTGCGCGATCATGAGGTTCTGGCCGAGGCCCGAGAGCAGCTCCTGCAGCGCGAACAGGCTCTTCGGCTCGTCGTCGACGAGCAGGATCTTTGCCTGCGGCGCCGCTTCCGCCGACGCTTCGGCGGAGAATACTTCCGGCTCGATGGTGGCGCGCGCCACCGTCGCGGCGTCGGACATGAACTAGCCTACGAGCTGGTGGCGGACGGCGTAGTGCACGAGCGCCGCGTTGCTCGCAAGTCCGAGCTTGCGCAGGATGCGCGTGCGATAGGTGCTCACGGTCGAGGGCGACAGGCCCATCTCGCGCGCGATCTCGCTGATCTGCTTCCCGGTGGCAAGCAGCCACATGACCCGGTATTCGCGATCGGAAAGCTTCTCGTGCAGCTGCTTCTGCGGGTCGCTCGAGCACTCGGAGGCGAGAATCTCCGCGAGCGAGGCGGACACGTACTTGCCGCCGTTCGCGACCTTGCGCACCGCGGTGGTGAGCTCCTGCGGCGCGCTGTCCTTCGTGATGTAGCCCGCGCCTCCGGCGCGCAGGACGCGCGAGCCGTGAACGTCCTCGGAGTGCATGCTGAGGATCAGGACCGGCTTGCCGGGAAACTCCTTCTTGATGTCGCCCAGCAGATCGAGACCGCTGCGCCCCGGCATGGAGAAATCGAAGATCGCCATGTCCCATTCGACCTTGCGGGCGAGCTCGAGCGCCTCGTCGCCATTGGTCGCTTCACCAACCACCGTTGCGGCCGGGTCGGAGGCGAGCATCTGCTTCAGCCCGTGGCGCACGATGGGGTGGTCGTCGGCTATGAGAATTCGCATTGCTTCCCTCTTGTAGTAGGGTTCGTTCCCTGTAGGGCGAAAAGTATAGGCAGGCTAGTGACGCTTGACTATCATAATTTTTTCTTTTCGTTCAAGGATGTAGTCCGCATCCGACACCCCTGTCAGTGTTCGCCCGACAAGGGTGGATCGCGCCTCATCGGTCGGCGCGTACGGGATGCCGCCCACGCTGGCGCGAGGCGCTGCCGCTTTGGTTCGATGCACGCAATCGCGAATGCCGGGCACACAGTACGAGATTCGCGTCGGCGGTAACGAGCTGCGCGCGCACACGTGGAGTGAGCGCTTCGCGGTCGCCAAGACGATTACCGTAGGCAACCAGTCAGGCTCGCCATCACGCAAGGCGGCAGTGCAAGCGGCTATGTGCTCTACCAGGCGGCGCCGGGCTCGGTGATCGATGCGGCGAACACGCAGGCCCGTCGGCATCAGCATCGCGGCGAGCGATGTCAT
>Ga0075426_10000919_pt1 | contig 20577 bp, 23 predicted proteins | sample SoiMethybrSBSTD5_FD_75304 | JGI IMG/M metagenome (GOLD analysis project Ga0075426, IMG submission 75304) | Bulk soil microbial communities from a Populus tree surrounding site in Tennessee, USA - Soil MetaG P. TD hybrid SBSTD5 | ecosystem: Environmental > Terrestrial > Soil > Tree plantation...
TTCTTGAGCTCGAGCACCTCGCCCTTCACGTCGACCGTAATTTTTCTGGAGAGGTCGCCCGCGGCCACCGCCTTCGTCACGTCGGCGATGTTGCGCACCTGCGAGGTGAGGTTGGCCGCCATGAAGTTCACCGATTCCGTGAGGTCTTTCCACGTACCGGCGACACCCTGCACGTCCGCCTGGCCACCGAGTTTTCCTTCGGTGCCCACCTCGCGCGCCACGCGCGTCACCTCCGCGGCGAACGAGCGCAGCTGGTCCACCATCGTGTTGATCGTGGACTTGAGCTCGAGGATCTCGCCCTTCACGTCGACCGTGATCTTCTTCGAGAGGTCACCGGCCGCCACCGCCTTCGTCACGTCGGCGATGTTGCGCACCTGCGAGGTGAGGTTGCCGGCCATCGAGTTCACCGACTCCGTGAGGTCCTTCCACGTCCCCGACACGCCCTCGACCCGCGCCTGACCGCCGAGAATGCCTTCCGTGCCCACCTCGCGCGCGACGCGCGTCACCTCGGCGGCGAACGACGAGAGCTGGTCCACCATCGTGTTGATCGTGGATTTGAGCTCGAGCACCTCGCCCTTCACGTCCACGGTAATTTTTCTGGAAAGGTCGCCGGCCGCCACCGCCTTCGTCACGTCGGCGATGTTCCTCACCTGAGAGGTGAGGTTGCCCGCCATCGAGTTCACCGAATCCGTAAGGTCTTTCCAGGTGCCCGCCACGCCCTGCACGTCGGCCTGACCGCCGAGCTTTCCTTCCGTGCCCACTTCGCGCGCGACGCGCGTCACCTCGGCGGCGAACGACGAGAGCTGGTCCACCATCGTGTTGATGGTGTTCTTGAGGTCGAGAATCTCGCCCTTCACGTCCACCGTGATCTTCTTCGAGAGGTCGCCGGAGGCCACCGCCTTCGTCACGTCGGCGATGTTGCGCACCTGGGACGTAAGGTTGCGCGCCATCGAGTTCACGTTGTCGGTGAGGTCCTTCCACACGCCCGACACGCCGCGCACTTCGGCCTGTCCACCGAGCGAGCCTTCCGTTCCCACCTCGCGCGCGACTCGCGTCACCTCGGCGGCGAACGACGAGAGCTGGTCCACCATCGTGTTAATGGTCGACTTGAGCTCGAGCACCTCGCCCTTCGCGTCGACCGTAATTTTTCTGGACAGGTCGCCCGCGGCCACCGCCTTCGTCACATCGGCGATGTTCCTCACCTGCGACGTGAGGTTGCCGGCCATGGAGTTCACCGAGTCCGTGAGGTCCTTCCACGTACCGGAGACTCCCGGCACATCGGCCTGCCCGCCAAGGCGCCCTTCGGTTCCGACTTCACGCGCGACGCGCGTCACTTCCGCAGCGAACGAGGAGAGCTGGTCCACCATCGTGTTGATGGTGTTCTTGAGCTCGAGCACCTCGCCCTTCACGTCCACCGTGATCTTCTTCGAGAGGTCCCCGGCCTGCACCGCCTTCGTCACGTCGGCGATGTTGCGCACCTGCGAGGTGAGGTTCGACGCCATGAAGTTGACCGATTCGGTCAAGTCCTTCCACGTGCCGGCCACGCCCTGCACGTCCGCCTGACCGCCGAGCTTTCCTTCGGTGCCGACTTCCCGGGCGACGCGCGTCACCTCGGCGGCGAACGAGCGCAGCTGGTCCACCATCGTGTTGATCGTGGATTTCAGCTCGAGCACCTCGCCTTTCACGTCCACCGTAATTTTTCTGGAGAGGTCGCCCGCGGCAACGGCTTTCGTCACGTCGGCGATGTTCCTCACCTGAGAAGTGAGGTTGCCCGCCATCGAGTTCACCGAATCCGTAAGGTCCTTCCACGTTCCCGAGACGCCTTCGACGCGCGCCTGACCGCCGAGAATTCCCTCCGTGCCCACCTCGCGCGCGACGCGCGTCACTTCCGCGGCGAACGAGCGCAGCTGGTCCACCATCGTGTTGATCGTCGATTTGAGGGTGAGGAACTCGCCCTTCACGTCCACCTCGATCTTCTTCGAGAGGTCGCCCTTCGCCACCGCGGTCGTCACGTCGGCGATGTTGCGCACCTGAGACGTGAGGTTGCCCGCCATGGAGTTCACGTTGTCGGTGAGGTCCTTCCACACGCCGGCGACGCCTTTCACCTTCGCCTGGCCGCCGAGCTTTCCTTCCGTGCCCACCTCGCGCGCCACCCGCGTCACTTCCGCCGCGAAGTTGCCGAGCTGCTCCACCATCTTGTTGATGGTCTTCGCGTTCTTCAGGAACTCGCCCTCGAGGGGCCGGCCGTCGATCTCGAGCGCCATCGACTGCGAGAGGTCGCCCTGCGCCACCGCGCCGATCACGCGCGCCGCCTCGCTCGTCGGATGCACGAGGTCGTCGATCAGCGCGTTGATGTTCTCGACCGATTGCGCCCAGAAGCCGCGCGACTGCGGCAGCGATGCCCGGCGCTTGAGCTTGCCTTCCTTGCCGACCGCGCGCGACAGGCGCGCGAGCTCTTCCGCCATCGCCACGTTCTGCTCGACGAGGTCGTTGAACACATCGGCGACCTTGGTGAACTGCGGGCTGCCCTGGATCGGGAGCTTCGCCGCGGGGTCGCCGCGCCGGAGCGCAGCGAGCGCGGCATGGATGGCGCTCAGTTCCTCGGCATGGCCGACAGCACTGTGCTCGGAGTCTTTAAGAGGAAGGTTCACGGATGCTCCGTTCGTTGTTAGGCGAAAACAGCCGTCGGAAGATACCCTGACGCCGCTGTAGAAAGGCACCGAGTCTAGTGTCGTGATCCGTACTACAACCTATCGCTATGCTCCCCGTCGCAATCTCCTCGCGCGCATCTATGTAGCTGCGTGTCGTCAGTCGTAGTGCTCCGGCGACAACAAAAGCGTTGGAATCGGCACTCTTTTTGTCCACTGCCCACCAGAAATCGCGAGCAGTTTTCATCTTGGTCATGTAGCATCGGCCGCCGTGAAAGAAGAAAGATCGCCGCAGCCGTCGGCGCAATCAGTAGCCGGCGGACGGCGCCGGCTTCGCATTCTCATTGCCGATGATGAGCGCGACCAGGTAGCGACGCTTGCCGCGCTGCTCCAGGACGAAGGGCACACCGTGCGCGAGGTCTACCGCGGCACCGAAGTGCTGCGCCTCATCCAGGACTTCGATCCCGACGTCGCGCTGATCGACATCGGCATGCCGGGCATGACCGGCTACGACGTCGCGCGCGAAGTGCGCCTGGCGTACGGCAAGGAGAGGCCGCTCCTCGTCGCGATCACGGGCTGGAAGAAATCCTCGGACAAGATCGCCGCGAAGCTGGCCGGCTTCGACCACCATCTGCCGAAGCCATTCGAGACGAAGGAGTTGCTCGAAGTCCTCGAGCCGCTCGCCTCAGGTACCGGGCGATAGCGAATCGAGCCGCGCGCGCCGGCGCGGCGGACGTGCCGCGAGCTCGCGGCGCACGGTTTCCAGTAGCTGAAGGACACTGAACGGCTTCTTCAGGCAGGGCGCGCGCAGCGCCCGCGCGCGATCGACGACAGCGGCGTTGCCGGTGATGAACACGACCGGCACCTCGGGCAGCGTCATATCCGCCTTGAGCGCCGCCACGAAGTCGATGCCGTCGATATAAGGCAGCGCCACGTCCACCACCATGACGTCCGCCGGATCCTGCATCAGCGCGCGGCCGGCGACGATTGCGTCGTCGGCGAGGCGCACGTCGTAGCCTTCGGCGGCGAGCTGCAGCTTCAGCAGCTCGCGCAGCGAAGCGTCGTCATCGACGACGAGGATCACCGGCCGCGGGTTTTCGTGCATGGACATGGGCGAAGTTTCGATCATGCTCCCAACGCGGATCTCTGCGCACGCAAAACTTCCGGCGTGATCGGATTCTTACGCATCGGCCCTCCCATGTAAGGAGCTTCCTGACAACGGCGCGTTTCTTGCTCCTCGATATCGAACAATGACCCCGAAAAAAATGGCCGCCCTGCGCCGCCTGAAGCTGGAAGACCTGCTCGCGAAGCTCGAGCAGATCGAGGAGCAGGCGAGGCTCAGCCTCGATGAGTATCCGCAAGGACATCCGCTCGAGCGCCAGCGCCTGATCGTCGCGATTGCGCGCCAGATGAAAGCGCATCTCTCGGACCAGCTCGTGGCCGGCGAGCGCGAGCGCGTGGTTTCGTAGTTAGCGTTAGTCGAGCGAGACAAGCCCGCGCTGGATCGCGAACTTGACGAGGCCGGCGACGTCGCGGATGCCGAGCTTCTCGACGAGCCGCGCGCGGTAGGTTTCGACGGTCTTGGGTGAGAGCGCGAGCCGCTGCGCGATCTCCTGCCCGCTTTTTCCCTCGGCGAGGAGCTGCAGCACTTCGCGCTCGCGCGCGGAGAGCCGCTCGAGGAGGTCGTCTTTCGCGTCCGGCGGGCGCTCCTCGATGACGGCATCGGCGACGCGCGGGCTGAGATAGCGCTTGCCCGCGTTCACGGCACGAATGGCGTCGACGACTTCCTGCGCGGCGGAGCTCTTGAGCACGTAGCCCATCGCGCCGGCCTTGAGCGCGCGGCGCACGTATTCGCGCTCCGCGTACTGCGAGAGCATGATGACGCGGCAGCGCGAGTTCTGCTCGACGATGGCGCGCGCCGCGTCCGCGCCGTTCAGCTCCGGCATTGAAAGATCCATCAGCACGACCGCCGGCTCGGCCTCGCGCGCCATGCGCACGGCCTCGCGGCCGTTGGCGACGAGCGCCACGACCTGCATGTCGCGTTCCGCCTCGATCAGGTGCTTGAGGCTTTCGGCGACTACGCCGTGGTCGTCAGCGATGAGAATGCGGATCGACATTGCGAGGGTTCCGCCGCAAGTTTAGCCCCACTCGCGACGCCGCGTTACCATTCGCACATGGTTTCGCTGGACGCCATCCGCGCTGCGGCGGCACGCATCCAGGGCGCGGTGGAGCGCACGCCCTTCCTGCCGAGCCAGACGCTCTCGCGCCTCGCCGGCTGCGAGCTCTACCTCAAGTTCGAAAACCTCCAGTTCACCGCGTCCTTCAAGGAGCGCGGCGCGCTCAACAAGCTGCTTTCGCTCGGCGACGCGGAGCGCCGCCGCGGCGTCATCGCCATGAGCGCGGGCAATCATGCCCAGGCCGTCGCCTACCACGCCGCGCGGCTCGGCATCCCCGCGCGCATCGTCATGCCCAAGGGCTCGCCGAACACCAAGGTGAAGAACACTCAGGTGCACGGCGCGACCGTCGTGCTGGAAGGCGACTCGCTTGCCGATGCGGGGAAGCATGCCCATGCGCTCGCCGCACGCGACGGCCTCGTGTTCGTGCATCCCTACGAGGACGCGCTCGTCATCGCCGGGCAGGGCACCGTCGGGCTCGAGATGCTGGAAGCGATTCCGCAGCTCGACGTCCTCGCCGTGCCGGTCGGCGGCGGCGGGCTCATCTCGGGGATCGCCACGGCCGCGCGCGCGCTCAATCCGCGCATCCGCATTTTCGGCGTGGAGTCGCGCACCTATCCTTCCATGCACCAGCGGCTCGCCGGCGAGCCCGTCAAGGTCGGCGGCGACACGATCGCCGAGGGCATCGCGGTGAAGGACGTCGGCGACATCGCCTTCGACATTGTGAAGAAGGAGGTCGAGGACGTGCTCGTGGTCGCCGAGGAGACGATCGAGCGCGCGGTCGTCGCCCTGATCGAGATCGAGAAGACGGTCGCCGAAGGCGCGGGCGCCGCCGCGCTCGCGGCGCTCCTCGAGCATCCGCAGCGCTTCGCCGGCAAGCGCGTCGGCATTCCGATCTCCGGCGGCAACATCGACAGCCGCGTCCTCGCCTCCGTGCTGATGCGCGGGCTCGTGCGCGATGCGCGCCTCGTGCGCCTGCGCGTCACCATGCCGGACATCTCGGGCAGCCTCGCTAAGGTCGCCCAGCTCATTGCGGACGCCGGCGGCAACATCGTCGAAGTCCAGCATCAGCGCATCTTCGGTACCGCTTCCGTGCGCAGCCCCGAAGTCGAGTTCCTGATCGAGACGCGCGACAGCGAGCACACGAGGACGCTCGTGCGCTCGCTCGAAGAAAAGGGAATCAGGGTTTCGGTTTCCTGAGGCGCGCTTCCTCGGCCTCATCGAGTCCGCCGCCGAGACCGGCCTCCTCGTCATTGACGATGCGGTCGGTGTCGCGATCGGCGTTCGGCCGCACGCGCGGCTCCTTGCCGGCGGTGAGATGCTCGCCGGTGCCGCTCGCGTCGCTGGTATCGTCCATCTCGCGATCGCCCACCGATGCGCCCGCTTCGATCTTGCCGACGCTGCCGCCTTCGGCGTCTTCGTTCGTACCGCGATCCAGATGTACGGCGTCGTCGCCGACGAGGCCCGGGCCGGCCATGTCGGAACCGCTGTCGGAAGTGTCGCTCGGTCCGAGAGACTTCACATCGGTGCCTTTGACGGTCTTGCGTCCGCGCCGCGCGGGCACGTTGTCGGGATCGAGTGTGCTGCCTGCCATGGAGACCTCCTTTGCCGAATGGGGGTCTGCCGTGCAAGGGCCATTCCCGCACTCAGAGGCGGGCTTTGAGCTCGTCCTTGCGCGCGAGGATCTGCTGCGCGAGTCCCTCGAGGTCCAATTTCAGCCGCTTCGCCTTCGGCAGGATCTGCGTCCCTCTTCGCGCACATGGTGTTGCACGTACTCGGCGAGCACCGTGAGCGTCGGCTTGAGCATGGCATCGTCGCCCGCCATCTTCTCGAGCTCCCCGATCAGCGCCTTCATCGAGTTGTGCTCGACGAGCGCCTTGTTCATGAGCTCGTCGTCCTTGATCTTGGCGCGCACGGCCGGATAGAAGATCTCTTCCTCGAGCTTCGAATGCATCGTCAGGTCGTTGCAGATCGAGGCGACGAATTCGCGCATCGCGTTCGGGCCCTTGTACTTGTCTTCTGGAAGAGCCTGAACGCCTTCTTTACCGCGCCGTGGTCGTTCTTCAGCAGCTCGATCGCGTCCGGCGCCTTTGCTTTGCCGCGCTCTGCTTTGGCATGTTAGGGCGCCTGTGTTGCAGCATTGTTATTCACCCTGAAATGACCGCGGCGCGGACGCCTTGCGCCCGCGCCGCGTACTGCGCACTACTTGGTGGAGGCGCCGCTCGAGGTGTCGGTGCCGTTCGCGCCGCCGCTCGTGCCGGAGCTGGATGCGCCGCTCGGCGCGCTCGAGCTCGACGAATCGCTCGGCGCCGTGGCGCCGCCGGACGCGGAGCCGTATTGCTTCATGCACTCGTCGCGCGTGGCGCCGGTCATGCCGACGCACTGGCTCGGCACCGCGCTCGCGCTGCTGTCGCTTGTCGCCGCGCTTGGCGTGGCGCTGTCGGTGCTCGAGCTGCCGGAGCTCGAGGTGCCGGAGCTCGAAGTGCTCGGCGAGCTGGGCGCTGCGCTCGTGTCCGACGAGCTGGTGCTGCTCTGGGCCCACGCCGCGCTCGCGAACGCGATGGCCACCGCTGCTGCAATTACCTTGAGCGTCATATCTGTCTCCTGATCGGTTGAACGGAACTGCGGCGAGCGCGTTGCAAGCGCAATGCCGTCAACCTGACGTCAGAAGACAATTACATTGCTATTCATAGACGGAAATCTCAATGAGATTGAGATCCGGGTCGCGCACGTAGACCGAACGGATCGGCCCCTGCGCGCCGGTCTTGCGCACCGGGCCCTCGACGATCCTGACGGATGCGGCGTTCAGCCTGGCGATCACCGCCTCGAGCGGCTGCGCCGCGATGAAGCACAGGTCGAGCGAGCCCGGCACCGGCACGTGCGCATGCGGCTTGAACTCGTGGCCCCACTCGTGGAGGTTGATCTTCTGGTTGCCGAACGTGAGCGCCGCGCGCTCTTCGGTCGGCGTGCGGAACGTGACAAGCTTCATGCCGAGCACTTCAACATAGAAACGGATGCACGCCGCCTTGTCGCGTGTGGTGAGGACGATGTGGTCGATGTGATCGATCATGCGAACCGGAAATCAGGGACAGACCACGATTATTCCCCGAAGGAGGGGCGAAAACTTGGTCTGTCCCTGATTAGATGGTTCTGGATGCGCGAAGGCGCGCGATTTCGGCCTCGCTGTAGCCGATTTCTTTCAAGACGTCGTCGGTGTGCTCGCCGAGCTTGGGCGCCGGCGTGCGGATCGCGCCCGGCGTGCCCGAGAGCTTCGGGATGACGCCCGGAACCTTGAGCGGCTCGCCGTCACCCGCGGCGATCCGCTCGATCATGCCGCGCGCAGCATAGTGCGGATCGGCGGCAATGTCGGCCGCGCTGTAGATGCGACCGGCGGGAACTTCGGCGGCTTCCATCGCCGCCAGCACTTCGGCCTGCGTGCGCTCGCGCGTCCACTCGGTGATGGCGGCGTCGATGCGCGCCATCTCGGCCGCGCGGCCGTCGTTCCTCGCAAGCGCCGGATCGTCGCGCAGGTCTTCGCGGCCGATCGCGCTCATCAGCCGCCGGAAGAGCGTGTCGGCGTTGCCGGCGATGAGGACGTAAGCGCCGTCACGGCAGGGATAGAGATTGGAAGGCGCGATGCCCGGAAGCGCGCTGCCGCTCCTCTCGCGAATGTAGCCCTGGGCGTCGAACTCGGGCAGCAGGCTTTCCATGCAGTTGAACACCGACTCATAAAGCGCGACGTCGATCACCTGGCCGCGCCCGCCTTTCTGCACCGCATGCAGCGCGAGCAGCGCACCGATCACGCCGTGCAGCGCGGCGATGGTGTCGCCGAGCGAGAGATTCGGCCGCACCGGCGGCCGGTCGGGAAACCCGGTGATGTAGCGCATGCCGGCCACCGCCTCGGCGATGGCCGCAAAGCCGGGGCGCTCGCGGTACGGGCCGGTCTGCCCATAGCCCGAGATGCGCACCAATATGAGCGAGGGGTTCTCGGCCGAGAGGGCCTCCCAGCCCAGGTTCCACCTCTCGAGCGCGCCCGGCCGGAAATTCTCGACCATGATGTGCGCGCGCCGCGCGAGGCGCCGCACGATCTCCTGGCCCTCCGGCCGGCGCAGGTCACAGGTCAGCGATTTCTTGTTGCGCGACTGCACGTGCCACCAGAGCGACGTGCCGTTTCGCATACGGCGCCATTTGCGCAGTCCGTCGCCTTCGCCCGGCGGCTCGATCTTGACCACTTCGGCGCCGAAGTCGCCGAGTGTCTTGGCGCAGAACGGCCCGGCGATGAGCGAGCCGAGCTCGAGCACGCGGATGCCGGCGAGCGGGCCTATTTGCGTTTCAGCAGCCGCAGCGGGTTGTACTCGAGCACGGGCTCGCCGCGCTGGTTGACCACGCGGTTCGCGAAGCGCACGAGCCCGCGGTCGCCTTTGCTCGTCAGGCGATGCTCGATCACCTCGGCCTCGACGTGGATCGTGTCGCCGACGAGGGTCGGGCCCTTGACGTCGAGCGTCGCGTTGAGGAACGCGAGCCCGGTGTCCTGCATCGTCGGCAGGAGCAAGCCTTCCGCGAAGGCGTAGACGAGCGCCGCCGGGACGGCGCGTCCCTTGATCGCGCGACCCGAATCATCGGCGACCGCGAAGAGCTCTTCGGTGAGCCAGCTCAGGTTGACGAAGCTCGCGAGGTCCGCCTCGCCGACCGTGCGCCGATGCGTGCGGAAGCGAAATCCGACGCGCAGGTCTTCGAAACAGAATCCGCGCCCGACGACGGGCAGGGCTTCGGCGGCCATGGCTGTGGCATTCTAGCCGCATGCCCGATTCGCTCGCGCCGCGCGGCAAGTTCGGCGTGCTCGCGCCCTCGACGAATACCTCGGTGCAGCCGGAGTTCGACGCGATGCGCCCCTGGGGCGTCACGCACCATCACTCCCGGCTCGTGATTCCAGACTCGCGCGTCACGGACGACGCGAGCTTCCTGCAGATGATGGACAACATCCGCGGCGCGCTTTTCCCGGCGCTCGAGGCGGTGCTCACCTGCGATCCGGATTACGTGATCCTCGGCATGTCGTCCGAGACCTTCTGGGACGGGCTCGACGGCTCGCGCAAGCTGCAGCGCAAGCTCGAGAAGGTGGCGCGCCGCGGCGTCGCCATGGGCTCGGACGCGTGCCGCGCCGCCCTGCGCGCCTACGGCCGCGGCGTGAAGCGCCTCGGTGTCATCACGCCCTACATGCCAGCCGGCGACCGCCAGGTCGTGCGCTTCTTCAGCGAATGCGGCTACAAGGTCGTCAACCTGCTCGGCCTGAAGTGCAAAAGCCCGACCGCGATCGCGCGCGTCGCGCATACGGAGCTGCGCGACGCCATCCAGCGCGTGAACCGCGGCAAGGTCGACGCCATCGTGCAGGTCGGCACCAATCTCGCCTGTGCGCAAGTCGCCGCCAAGGCGGAGTTCTGGCTGGACAAGCCGGTGATCGCGATCAACACCGCGACCTACTGGTACGCGCTGCGGGATTACGGCATCAAGGACACGGTGCCCGGCTGGGGCTCACTGCTCGCCGAGCACTGATCAGGCGTTGGCGACGTTTCGATCGACTCGCGTAGCGGCGATCACGGCTTTCAGCTCCTCGATCAGCGCGTGAACGCCGGCCGCGACGCCGGGCGCCTCGTGCACGCGCACGGCCGCGGCCGCGAGACGCTGCGCGCCGATGGTGAGCGCGCTTCCCTTGATCCGATGCGCGGCAGCGCGCAGCCCTACGTCGTCTCCTGCCTCGAGCGCAACCTGCAGCGCAGCGATGTCCTCGCGCGCCCCCGCCTCGACTTCAGACAGCACGCCCGCCATGCCATCCGGTCCACCAACGAGCTGCTTCACGCGCGCGCGATCAATCGCGTCGCCCCGCGGCGCGCCAAGGCGCGCCTCGGACGCTGACACAGGCAGGGCGGCCGTCTCGCCGAGCCAGCGGCTGACCTTCTCGCGCAGCGTGCCGAGCTCCGTGGGCTTGGTGAGATAGTCGTCCATCCCTGCAGCGAGGCACCGGTCGAGGGCCTCGCTGTGCGTGTTGGCGGTGAAGGCGACGACCGTCGGCCTGCGGCCCGCGCCCTCCTCGGCACGAATCGCACGCACGACGCCGTAGCCATCCATCTCCGGCATTTGCAGGTCGGTGATGACGAGTGTGTGACCTTCGCGGCGCCACTTCGCGAGCGCCTCCTTGCCCGTGGTCGCGGTGTCGGCTTCGAGGCCGAGGACCTGGAGCTGCCGCTTCAGCATGGCGAGGTTCACCGGATGGTCGTCGACGATCAGTAGCTTGCTCCCCGCCGGCGCCCGCACCGGGAGCGGCGCACGCGTCTGCGGCGTGGCGTCGTCGCGAACCGCGCTCTCGCTCGCCTGCGCGGCGGCGAGCGTCACGCTGACGCGCGTACCGAGGCCTTCAGTGCTCGTGACTTCGATGGTGCCGCCCATGAGCTGGACGAGCTGGCGCGAGATGGCGAGCCCGAGACCGGTTCCGCCGTATCGGCGGCTGGTATCGGATTCGCCCTGCTGAAACGGCTCGAAGAGCCGGCGCTGGGTATCGGCGCTCATGCCGATGCCGGTGTCCTGTACGCTGAAGCGCAGCGTCTGCCGGCCGTTCGCGCAGTCGAGCACCTGGAGCTCCAGGCTGACACTCCCCGCGGGCGTGAACTTGATCGCATTGCTCACCAGATTGGTGAGCACCTGGCGCAGCCGCGACGGATCCATGAGGTGCGCCGGCCACAGCGCGGGATCGATGCGCCGCGTGAGCAGCAGCTCCTTGCTGCTCGCCACGTGCTTGAACGTGGCGTTGACGCCCTCCACCAGGCGGGCCACCGAGCAGGGCTCGGGATGCAGCTCCAGCTTGCCCACCTCGATCTTCGAGAAGTCGAGGATGTCGTCGATTAAGGCGAGCAGCGAGCGGCTCGATTCGCGCGCGGCCGACAGCATCTCCCGCTGATCCAGCGTCAGCCTGCTGTAGGAAAGCAACTCCAGCATGCCGATGATCGCGTTCATCGGCGTGCGGATCTCGTGGCTCATGGTCGCAACGAAAGCGGTCTTCGCCTGTGACCCGGCACGCGCGGCATCGCGCGACTTGCGCAACTCCTCTTCGGCCTGCTTGCGCTCGGTGATGTCGCGCAAGTGGGCGGTGAAGAGCCGTTCCGCGCCGGCGTGCGTGACCGTGATCGCGACCTCGACGGGAAACTCCTCGCCGCTGCGGCGCAAAGCGGTGACCTCGATGCGCCGGCCGATGAGCCTGGTTTCTCCCGTCGCCAGATAGCGCGCGAGATTGGCCCTGTGCGGCTCGCGCAGCCGCGCCGGAAGAATGAGCTCGCCCAGCTCGCGGCCGAGCGCCTCCTGTCGCGCATAGCCGAACGTGCGCTCGGCCGCGGGGTTCCACTCGGCGATGTGGCCCCGCTCATCCATCGAGATGATGCAATCGAGCGCGGTGCGCAGGATCGCGTCCTTGCGCGCCTCCTCGTTGGCGAGCGTCTGGGTGCGCTCGCGCACGCGCCGCTCGAGCTGCTCGTTCGCCTGCCTTAGCTTCTCGCTGCCCGTCGCAATGGCGGACGAGAGGCGCGCGTCGTAAGCGGACAGCAGCATGGTGGCCGTGAGGATGAGGAAGGTGAAGCCGCCGATCGTGTACGCCATCCAGACGCCGTCGAGCTGCGTTCCCGAGGCGAGGCAGATCGACTCCGGATGGAACTTCGCTGCGGCCACGGCGGTGAAGTGCATGCCGACGACGGCGGCGCCCATGACCAGGGCCGCGCCGAAATTGGTGAACACCGCGCGCTGCTTGGCGAGATGGAAGGCGATCCACAGCGCGGCCGTCGCGGCGCCGATGGCGATCAGCACCGAGGCGATGAAGAGCAATGGGTCGTACTGGATGCCGGGCGAGAGGCGCATCGACGCGTCGCCCGTGTAATGCATGGAAGCGATGCCGATGCCGATCAGCGCGCCGGGCACGAGGAACTCCCGGTGCTTGCCCGTCAGCCTGCGCAGCACGACGAACGCCGCGCCGCAGGCCACGATCGCGAACACCCAGGAGAGCGCCGTCAGCGACAGGTCGTACATCACCTGGATCGGCAGCTTGAGCGCGAGCGTGGCCACGAAATGCATCGACCAGATGCCGATGCCCATCGCCAGGCCGCCGCACACCACCCACAGCTTCCAATTGGTGGCGTGCGGATCGCGCACGCGCGCGGCGAGCAGCAGCGTCACGTGCGACGCGGTCACCGCGACGAGATAAGAAAGGAACACCAGCCCGAAATTGAAGTCCTTCGGCATTACGCTCCCCTGGATCGCGCCAGGCGGGCATTATTGCCGCGCCTCGCACGTCCCTCTGTAAGGCCGTGTGAGATCGCCGCGCCCGATGGAGCAATACCTCACGCTCGGCTGCGGATCTTTTGGATAGCATGCCGGCTGGTGAACCCGTTGCAGCACAAGACGCCCATGCGCAAGGCAAAAGTCGCCGTCATCGACGACGACCGCGTCATCCGCCATTTGCTGGACCTGCATCTGCGCAACGCGGGCTACGACGTATTCGTCGCCGAGGATGCGGTTGCCGGCGGGCGCATTGTCCTCGAGTGCGCGCCGGACGTCATCGTGTGCGACGTCGAAATGCCCTACATGGACGGCTATGAGCTCGTCTCCGCGCTGCGTGCCGACCCGACGACGTGCGACATCCCCGTGATTTTTCTCACCGTGAACGCCACCGTGCACGAACGCGCTCGGCAGCTCGGCGCGCGTTCCCTCACGAAACCCGTCATGGCGGACGACGTGCTGCGCACCGTGCGATCCGTGCTCGCGCAAGCGGCGAGCTGACTCGATCAGCGACCGGCTTTGGGTTTTTGCTTGCCGGGACGCTCGCCTGCGGCGTTCGCCTCAGGGCCCGGGGCATCGTTGGGCAGATGCTCGACGATGACATCCACCGCTTTAAGGAAGAGATGCTCCGGAATCAGCTCGAACCCGGTGAGGTAATGCCGCAGGACGCGCGCGCTGATCTGCAAACGCCCCGCGAGCGCGTCGATACCGACGAGCGCCGCCGCGCGTGCCAGCACCTTACGCGATGTGTCTTGTGACGCCAGAGCCGAATACCCCCCAAGCGCCATTCAAGCACAGGCAAGCACAGACCGCCCCCCATTGAGATAGCTGTGCGATCGGCGGCATAATCGCCGCTTTCGTTCGCCGCAGGCCGCATGGCGCCGAAAGATCCCATCCATCTTCCGCTGCGCTGGCAATTCATTCCCGAGGCGGACGGCCGCACCAGCGCCGTCAAATGGAAATGGTGCGCGTACGCCCAGGGCGGCAAGCTGCAGATGCGATCGAAAGACTCCTTCGAAACGCTGACCGAGTGCATGGAGGACGCGAAGCTGAACGGCTACGAGCATCGCTAGGCATGGTCGACCCGCTCATCTACAAGCGCATGATCGAGCAGGCGAAGGACTATGCGCTGTTCGTCCTCGATCAGAGCGGCCGCATCATGACCTGGAACGCCGGCGCCGAGCGCCTGAAGGGCTACGCGCCCGATGAGATCATCGGCCGGCATTTCTCCGTCTTCTATACGCGCGAGGCGATCGAGAGCAAATGGCCCGAGCATGAGCTCGAGATCGCGACCGTCGAAGGCCGCTTCGAGGACGAGGGCTGGCGCCTGCGCAAGGACGGCTCCCGGTTCTGGGCCAACGTCGTGATCACGGCGCTGCGCGACGACGACGGCAAGCTCCTCGGGTTTTCGAAGATCACCCGCGATCTCAGCGAGCGCCGGCTGCACGAGCAGGCGCTGCGCCATAGCGAGGAGCGCTTCAGGCTGCTCGTAGAGGCCGTCGAGGACTATGCGATCTACATGCTCGATCCCGAGGGCGTGATCGCGAGCTGGAATCTCGGTGCGGAGCGTATCCACGGCTACCCGCGCGAGGACATCGTCGGACAGCATTTTTCGCATTTGTTCACGCCCGAGGACATTGCGGCCGGCAAGCCGTGGGAAGAGCTCGGCCGCGCGCGGCGCTCCGGCCGCGCCGAGGGCGAGGGCTGGCGCTTGAAGAACACGGGCGCGCGCTTCTGGGCGCGCGCCGTGCTCACGGCGGTGCACGATGATGCCGGCCACCTGCGCGGCTTCGCCAAGATCACGCAGGATCTCACCGAGCGACGCCACGTCCAGGACCTCGAGAAGGCGTCGCAGAACGTGAACGAGTTCATCGCCATGCTCGCGCACGAGCTGCGCAATCCGCTCGCGCCGATCCGCAACGCCGTCGAGGTGATGGCCAAGGCGCGCGGCGACGCCGACGCCCACGAGGCGATGCGCCAGACGATCGACCGGCAGAGCGCCCAGCTCGCGCGCATCGTCGATGACATGCTCGACATCGCGCGCATCACCCGCGGCGGCCTGATTATCGAACAGGGGCGCGTCGAGCTTGCGGACGTGGTGCATCGCGCTGTGGAGACCGCCGCGCCGGCCATCGAGGACGCGCGCCATACCCTCGAGCTCGACGTGCCGGTATCGGGCCTCATCGTGCGCGGCGACCGTGACCGGCTGACACAGGTCGTCGCCAACGTTCTCAACAATGCGGCGCGCTATACGCCACACGGGGGGCGCATCGCCGTGCGCGCACGCGCCGAGCACGGCGAGGCGCTCGTCAGCGTGCGCGATACCGGACGCGGCATCGCTCCGCAGCTCATCGAGCGCATCTTCGACATGTTCGTGCAGGGCCGAGCGCCGCTCGAGCGCGTCGGCGGCGGGCTCGGCATCGGCCTCGCGCTCGCGCGCCGCATCGCCGAGCTGCACGGCGGCGCGCTGCAGGCGAAAAGCGAAGGCGAGGGCAAGGGAAGCGAGTTCATCCTGCGGCTGCCGCTTTCCGACAAGGCGCCGGAGCCGGCCCCACTACGCGCCGAGCAGGCGCAAAAGGTGACGCTGCAGCGCCGCGTGCTCGTCGTCGACGATAACGTCGACGCCGCGTCGACGCTCGGGCTGCTGCTGCAATCGCTCGGACACGAGACGCTCGTGGTGCACGACGGCGCCAAGGCGCTGGAAGCCGCGCCCGAGTTCCGCCCGGACATCATGCTGCTCGACATCGGCATGCCGGGCATCGACGGCTACGAGGTGGCGCGGCGCCTGCGCGCCGCCGGTCACAAGTTTCGCATCATCGCCGTCACGGGCTGGGGACAGGAAGCCGACCGGCAGAAGGCGCAGGAGGCGGGCTTCGACGTGCACCTCGTCAAACCGGTCGAGCTCGGCGTGCTCGCGAAGGCGCTCGAGGAGCGCAACGGCGCCACGCTGCACTGAGCGTCACCCGGCAGCAGGATCAGCCCAGACGAAATTCGGAGGCAGGCGGCCCATCGCGAGCCATTCCTCGAGTAAGGCTGCAATGTCGAGGCCCATGAACAAGCGACCGCGGCGGTAGACCACCCCTGGCGTAAGGTTGACCCGGCCGGTCGGCGCGTCAATTGTGCAAGGCGCGCGGCAAAACCACTCGCCATCCTTCAGACGCACGAAGCAGTCGCTGATCTGAGGCATCAGCGAAGAGTGCTCGTAATGACGCGGTCTTCTGCGCGCCTGCGGCTAGTTGGGCTCACTGCGCTGAAACGTCAAGCGCTCCGTTTTGGATTTATCGGCGAAACGCCCAGCGCGAATCCGTCAATTCGTGTAACTAGCTGCGTATCGGTTAGTCGCGATAAGAATGGCCATCCGCGTCCTATTGTGTGACGACAATGCGGACACCGTCGACAGCCTGGCAATGCTGCTCGACGCGGATGGCCATGACACGCATGTCTGCTATAGCGGCCTCGCCTGCATCGAAAAGGCGCGGCATTGGCAACCGCATCTCGTACTGGTCGATATCGGGCTGCCGGACGTCAGCGGCCACGTGGTGGCACGGGAAATTCGGCAGATGCCAGTCGGACGCGATGTGGTCCTCGTGGCGTTCACCGGTCGCGACGATACGGAAGAGGCGCGCGCAGCCGCGGGTTCCGGTTTCAATGCGCACATGACCAAGGGGGCGGACCCGATACTGCTTGTCGAGCTCGCCGCACGGATGAGGAACGCGAAGCCGTAGCGCGGACGTCTTTGCTATGGCGTGGCTAACGACCCGGTGCGGGTGGCGTGCAGATCGTGCAGCAACCCGTCATGGATATCGTAGATCCAGCCGTGCACGGCGATGGCCTGGCCTCGAGCCCAAGCTTCCTGTACGACGGTAGTCTGGCTGACGTTGAGCACCTGCTCAATGACATTCAGCTCGCACAGGAGGCGATGTCGCTGCAGCTCCCCCGGCTGCGCCGCGATGCGCGCCTCGTTTTTCCAGCGCACATCCTGCACGTGCCGCAGCCAGTTGTCGCTCAAGCCGAGCCGGTCGTCGCGTAGCGCGGCGAGCACGCCGCCGCAGCCATAGTGGCCGCAGACGATGATGTGCCGGACCTTCAGCACGTCGACGGCGAACTGGATCGCCGAGAGGCAATTGAGATCGGCGTGCACGACGACGTTCGCGACGTTGCGATGAACGAACATCTCGCCCGGCGGCAGTCCCACGATCTGGTTCGCCGGTACGCGGCTGTCCGAGCAGCCGATCCACAGATATTGCGGCGCTTGCTGTTGCGCAAGGCGAGCGAAGAACTGCGGATCCTGGCGGACCATGTCGCTCGCCCAGGCGCGATTGTTTGCGAGGAGGTGGCCGAGCGGGTTCAAGCCCGCGATGCTAGCGGACGGGAGAGCCGGAGCGCCGGTCATAGCCCGAGCGGCGCTCGATGATGTGCTCGTCGCGCATGCGCGACACGATGACGCCGACGAGGACGAACCCCACGCCGGTCGCGAACACGAGCCACTCCGTTGCGAGGTCGTGGCGCGCCAGGCCCTCGACCATGTTGAAGAAGCCCCAGCCGACGAGAAAATGGCCGATGAAGGCGCGCGTGGAAGGCAGCCGCCCCGGCCCGCGCAGGGAAAGCCACAGCAGCAGCACCCCTCCGACGCACAGCGCCCAGGCAACCATGTAGAAAACGCCGGCTACGCGATGTAGCAGGATCCCTTCGAAGAAGGCGCCGAGGCCGAATCCCAGAAGAAGCGCCGCCTGACGGGCGCGCGTGGCTCGCATATCGGAATACGACTGTAGCAGGGCGCCGGACGTTCCATCGGCGGCGCGCGCTTTGCTTGATTGACCGAAGGATGCGGCTCGGTCCCGACCCGACCATCACCCCGGAAGATCTCGAGCGAGGCAAGCGCGCCTTAGTTAAGGACGCCGCCTGGGCGAGCATGGTGGGCGCGCTCTACGGCGGCGTGATCCTGGTGGGCTTCGCGCTCGAGCTCGACGCGAGCCCCTGGGAGATCGGCGTGCTCGCCGCGATCCCATTCCTCGCGCAGGTGGCGCAGCTGCCGGCGATCGCGCTCATCGAGCGGCTGCGCGAGCGGCGAAAGATCGCCGTCGCCGCGGTCAGCATCTCCCGCCTCATGATCGGTCTGCTCGCGCTCGTTGCCTTCATTCCGGACCGGCAGAGCGCGCTCTATGTCCTGCTCGCGGCGCAGGTGTGCATCACCGTATTCGGCTCCGTGGGCGGCTGCTCGCTAAACTCGTGGCTGCACCAGCTCCTTGCGCGCGAAAGCCTTGGCGCGCTTTTCTCGCGGCGGCTCTTCTGGTCGACGGTACTCGCCGCGCTCGGCGCGCTGGGTGCGGGCTACCTCGTGCAGCACTGGCCTAGCCCCGAGCGCCTGCATGCCTATGCCGTGAGCTTCGTCGCGGCGGGCGTGGTGGGCTTCATCAGCATTTACTACCTGGCAAGCGTGCCGGAGCCGACGATGATCCGCACCGGCCCGCCGACCCCGCTCCTCGCCATGCTGCGCACGCCGTTTCGCGACGCCAAGTTCCGGCGCGTGATCATCTTCATGTCGTCCTGGAACTTCGCCTCCAACCTCGCCGGACCGTTCGTGACGGTGTACCTCCTCAAGCAGCTCGCCTACGGCATGGGCACCGTCACGACGCTGTGGATCGCAAGCCAGATCGCGAATGCGCTCACCATGTATCTGTGGGGCCGCATCTCCGACCGGCTCTCGAACAAGGCGATCCTCGCCGTCGCGCTGCCCGCATACTTCGGCAGCCTGATCGCCCTACCTTTTACGGCGATTCCGCATCCGCACGAGCTGACGCTGCCGCTTCTGTACCTCATCCATGTGCTGATGGGCACCGCCGCGGGCGGCATCGCGCTCGCCACCGGCAACCTCGGCCTGAAGCTTGCGCCACAGGGCCGCGGCACGTCGTATCTCGGTGCCGTCGGCCTCGCGGGCGCGACCGCCGGCGGGCTCGCCGCAATGGCGGGCGGCGCGCTCGCCGACTGGTTCGCTATGCGCGAGCTCTCGGTGTTCGTGCACTTTACTTCCGCGAGCGCGGCGCACGAGCTCACCGTCATGAGCTTCCGCCACTGGGAATTCCTCTTCGGCATCTCCTTCCTTTGCGGCGGCTACGTGCTGCACGCGCTCTCGCGCATCGAGGAGGGCGCCGAGCACAGCGAGCGCGCCGTGATCCAGGAGTTCGTCACCGAGGCTTCGCGCTCGCTCGCGCAGCTCTCGCCCATCGACGGCCTGAAGGATGTGCTGCTCGTGCCGCTCGGCCGGCTGCGCGACCGGCGCTTGCGTCCGCGCTAACGTCTGCCTCTCGGCAGCGGATCTCCGCTTAAGGAATACGCCGGCGGCGCATAGAAGTTGAGCGTGCGCAGCGGCTTGCGCCCCGTGTTGCGGATTTCGTGTCGCTCTCCCTTGGCGATGAAGATCAGCGTGCGCGCGACCAGCTTGTAGCGCCGGTTCTTGACATGCGCGTCGCCGCGCCCGGCTACAACGTAGAGCCATTGATCCGCGCCGCGATGGCGATTGCGCGGATCGCCCTCTGATTTTCCGGGCGCGATCACCATCTGCGCCGCTTGCGCGCGCGCATTGCCGCGAATCACGCGGAAACTTTTTTTGAAGTCGAGCTGGACGCGTTTCATTTGCGGTAAAGCATACGTATCGACGCTCATACGAACGCCACGCGAAACCTAAGCGCGCCGACGAGGCGCCAGAACACCGAGAGCGGCGGGATCAGGATCGACGTCACCACCATCTCCGCGACATGGCTCGGCGCCTTCGAGGTCCCGCGCAGCCGCTGAAGGCATAAGCGGACGGTCAGCACGAGCCACAGCACGAGCGCCGGATGCCAGAGCGGCGCGGCGAGCAGGCACGCGACGATCGCGTAGTAATCCCAGCGCGGCACGCCGCGAATGTGGCTGCGGTATAGCGCGCGATGCTTGCGGAAGAGCAGAGCATCGAACATCACCTTGCGCTGCTGGCGCAGGCTCACTCCCCAAGGCGCGGGGCGCACGGGGTGCACGACGAGCGCGGTGAGCGCCGCGGCGATCGTGCAGCCCGCCTCGAGCAGGCGGAACTGCAGGTCCGCATCCTCGCGCCAAGGCATGCGGAAGGTCTCGTCGAAGCCTCCCAGGCGCTCGAGCACGCTCCTGCGCACGAAGCAGTTGGCGGTGACGAACTCCGCATGCTCGAGCCCCTGCTCGTTCCTCTCGTAGTCGGTCGGCGTGGCGGAAATCGGCATGACGATGCGCCCGGCGAGCGCATCGACGCCCGGTCGCAGCGCGCGCAGCCCTTCCTCAAGCCAATGCCGGTCCGGGACCGTATCGTCGTCGGTGAAAGCGACGACCGGCGCCTGTGCGCGGCGCCAGCCGATGTTGCGCGCCGCCGCGGGCCCGCGGCGGCGCGCAACATCGGCTGGCGCCGCGCACAGGCGCCGGTCGTCGCTTTCACC
>Ga0075426_10000920_pt1 | contig 20572 bp, 20 predicted proteins | sample SoiMethybrSBSTD5_FD_75304 | JGI IMG/M metagenome (GOLD analysis project Ga0075426, IMG submission 75304) | Bulk soil microbial communities from a Populus tree surrounding site in Tennessee, USA - Soil MetaG P. TD hybrid SBSTD5 | ecosystem: Environmental > Terrestrial > Soil > Tree plantation...
GTTCTCGGCTTTCCGCTCTCCAGGCTGTGCTGGGAAGGGCCCGAGGAGGAGCTCGGCCTCACCGTCAATACCCAGCCGGCGCTGCTCACCGTCTCCACCGCCATCCACCGCGGATTGGCGTCCTTTTCCGGCGCCGAGAGGCTCGACCCGCTGGCCATGGCCGGCCACAGCCTGGGCGAATACTCGGCGCTGGTGGCGGCCGGCGCGCTGGATTTTGCCGACGCCCTCCGCCTGGTCCGCTGGCGCGGCCAGCTCATGCAGGAAGCGGTGCCGGTGGGCGTGGGCGCCATGGCGGCGGTCATCGGCCTCGACACCGCCGGGGTGACCGCCCTGGCCGCGGACTCCCAGGGAGAAGGCGAGCTGTGCGCCGTGGCGAACCTGAACGGCCCGGGGCAGACCGTCCTCGCCGGCCACAAGGCGGCGGTGGACCGCGCCGTGGCCATGGCTCGCGAGCGCGGCGCCCGCAAGGCGACGCTCCTCGCCGTCTCGGCCCCCTTCCACTCGCCGCTCATGCGCCCTGCCCGCGAGGGCATGGCCGCGGTGCTCGCCCAGGTCCCCTTCCGCGATCCGCGGGTGCCGGTGGTGACCAACGTCGACGCCGCGGCGGTGACCACGGGCGAGGCGGCGCGCGACGCCCTGGTGCGGCAGATCGACAGCCCGGTGCGCTGGGTGGAGACGGTGGAGAGGATGGTGGCGGATTGGGGCGCCGAGGTGTTCCTGGAGGTGGGGCCGGGCACCGTCCTCTGCGGCTTGAACCGGCGGATCGCCCCGGGGACGCAGTCGGCCAGCCTCGCCGACCCCGAGCAGGTGCGCAAGCTGTTGAGCGGCGAGGAGAAGGAGGGCTGATGTTTCGACTGGACGGCAAGACCGCGCTGGTGACCGGCGCCTCCCAAGGGATCGGCGAGGCGGTGGCCCGCCGGCTGGCGGAGCAGGGTGCGCGCGTCGTGCTCGCCGCCCGCAACGAGGAAAAGCTGCGGCACCTGGCCGCCGAGATCGACGCCGGCGGCGGCTGCGCCCGCGTTCTCGTCCTCGACGTGTCCCGGCCGGAGACCTTCGCCGAGCGCCTGAAGAGCCTGCCCGACGACTATGCGACGGTGGACGTCCTGGTCAACAACGCCGGCATCACGGCCGACAACCTGCTCGCCCGCATGTCGCTCGACGATTGGGAGCGCGTGCTGCGCACCAATCTGACCGGCGCCTTCGCGCTCACCAAAGAGGTGATCCGCGGCATGATGAAGAAGCGCTGGGGCCGGGTGATCAGCGTCTCCTCGGTGGTGGGGATGATGGGCAACGCGGGCCAAGCCAACTACGCCGCCGCCAAGGCCGGCCTGATCGGCTTCAGCAAGTCGCTGGCCCGCGAGCTGGGGAGCCGGAACATCACGGTCAACGTCGTGGCCCCTGGGTACGTCCAGACGGCGATGACCGAGAGGCTGCCCGCGGCCGCCCGGGAGGATCTCACCGGCGCGATCGCCTTGAAGCGCCTGGGCGCGGTGGACGACGTCGCCTGGGCGGTGCTCTTCCTCGCCAGCGAAGAGGCGGGATATATTACCGGCGACATCCTCAACGTCTCCGGCGGCTTGTACATCTGAAAAGGGACGGTGGGGGGCCTGCGTTTGCCATGGACTCCCGCAGGTCTTTATGCTAGAACGCAGTCCGCGCGCAGAGCGCGCATCGATCCAGAAACAAGGAGGGATTGCCCATGGGCGTTCAGGAGAGGGTCAAGAGCATCATCGTGGAGCAGCTCGGCGTCGACGAGGAAGAGGTGACTTTGGACGCGAGCTTCACCGACGATCTCGGTGCCGACTCCCTCGACATCGTGGAGCTGGTGATGGCCTTCGAGGAGGAGTTCGGCATCGAGATCCCCGATGAAGAGGCCGAGAAGATCAGCAACGTCAAAGAAGCGGTGGACTACATCCAGAACAACGCCGGAGATCAGAACTGAGCGCCTCCGGGCTGCCGCACCGCTCAGACACCGAACAACCCGGGCCCCCGACCGCCGTCACCGTTCCCGCCGAGACCTTGTATTCCACCGTGCGCCGCCGCGTCGTCGTCACCGGGGTGGGCTTGGTGTCCCCGCTCGGCGTGGGGACCGCCCCGACCTGGGAGGCACTGCTCGCGGGACGGAGCGGTGTCGGCCCGATCACCCGCTTCGACGCGTCGGCGTACCCATCGCGCATCGCGGGCGAGGTCAAGGGCTTCGACCCCCAGGACTACATCGACAAGAAGGACGTCAAGAAGAGCGACACTTTCATCCACTACGCCGTGGCGGCCGCGCAGTTCGCGGTGGAGGATGCCGGCCTGGTGGTCGACGCGAGCGAGGCGGAGCGCACGGGAGTCATCATCGGCTCGGGGATCGGCGGTCTGCCGCTCATCGAGCATATGCACGAGATCCTGCTGGAGAAGGGCCCCCACCGCGTCTCCCCGTTCCTCATCCCCGGCCTGATCGTCAACATGGCGGCGGGGCAGGTGTCGATCCGCTACGGCGCGCGCGGCCCCAACACCTCGCCGGCGACCGCCTGCACCACCGGCCTGCACGCGGTGGGCGACGCCTTCCGGCTGATCCGGATGGGCGAGGCCGACGCCATGATCGCCGGCGGCACCGAGGCGGTGATCACTCCCTTGGCCATGGCCGGCTTCTGCTCCATGCGCGCGCTCTCGCAGCGCAACGACGAGCCGGAAAAGGCTTCGCGCCCCTGGGACGAGGGCCGCGACGGCTTCGTGATCAGCGAAGGGGCCGGGATCGTCATCCTGGAGGAGCTCGAACGGGCGCGGCGGCGCGGCGCGCCGATCTACGCCGAGGTCGTGGGCTATGGCATGAGCGCCGACGCCTACCACATCTCGGCTCCCCATCCGGAAGGAGCCGGCGCCGTCCTGGTCATGAAGGCCGCCCTGAAAGACGCCGGTCTGGCCCCGGACGCGATCGGCTACATCAACGCGCACGGCACCTCGACGCCGCTGGGCGACCTCTCCGAGGTTAAGGCCATCAAGAGCGTCTTCGGCGACCACGCCTACAGATTGGCGGTCTCGTCCACCAAGTCCGCCACCGGCCATCTGCTGGGCGCGGCCGGCGGTCTCGAATCGGGCATCCTCGCCCTCGCGGTCAAACACCAGGTCCTGCCGCCCACGATCAACCTGGACCACCCCAGCGAAGGCTGCGATCTCGACTTCGTGCCTCACCACCCCCGCCCGGCCGCCCTCGAGTACGCGCTCACCAACTCGTTCGGATTTGGCGGGACGAACGGGGCAGTGATTCTGAAGCGGTACCGGTAGCTCCTCACGCTCGCCAGGCACGACGCTCCTGGCTGGCGCCCAATCGCCTACACGCGGCAGGTCGCGACCCCAAAAAGGGGCGGAAAGTTGGATCTTCCGGCCAGATCGTGGCTTGCTCTGCTGTATACTCCGGCTATGAACGCCGAGACGCAAGACCGCTACGACGCGGAAACCCAGCGCATCGCCCATACGCTCTTCCTGCTCGTGCAGCGGAAGGGCGTGTCGATCCGGTCTCTGGAGCACAAGATGAAGGTCGGCGACTCGGTCTTCAACAAGGTGCTCAAGGGGAGGGTGACCTTGCAGGTGCGGCACGTCCTGATGATCGCCGATGCGCTCGGCATCACCTGGAAGCAGTTCTTCGCGCTCGCCTACGGCCTCCCGGTCCCCGAGGCGAAGGAGGAGCCTCCTGCTCCCAACCCCGAGGACGTCATCGCCGAGAAGGTGGTTCAGGCCCTTATCCGCCGGTTGCTCGGCACGCCCCCCGAGCCGCCGAAGCCAGCCGGACCGCCGCCTTCGAGCGCCATGAGATGAAGTGAGCGCTCCCCCCGCCGCGAGGCGGCGGGCGCTGCGGAGCCGTCGGACAGGGTGTCGCCCCAAGAAGCGTCTCAGGCGAATCAGGGTTGAACAGTCGCCGAGCCGTTGCGACCTTCCAGCGGGCTTGAGAAGCTTCCAACCGCGTGCGGAAGCTTGCGGCGGCGCGTTGCAACCTTCCAACGGCCTGAAGAACCTTCCAACGGCGTGCGGAACCTTCCAACGGGCTGAAGAAGCTTGCAACGGCCTGCGGAAGCTTCCAACGGCGTGCGGAAGGTTGCGGCGGCGCGTTGGAACCTTCCAACGGGCTGAAGAAGCTTGCAATGGGCTGAAGAAGCTTCCAACGGCGTGCGGAACTTTGCAATGGGCTGCGGAAGCTTCCAACAGCCTGTAGAAGCTTCCAACGGCGTGCAAAAGCTTGCGGCGCCGCGTTGCAATCTTCCAACGGGCTGGAGAAGCCTACAATGGCGGTCGGAAGCTTGCGATAGCGCGTTAGATTCTTCCAACCACCTAGTGCGCGCAGGAGAGGGCTTTGGTGTCCTGCACCGGCGCGAAGGGTGTGAGGTCCTTGTTGTAGTAGGTATGCACCTCGTTGGTCGCGGTGTCCCTGACCGTGGCGATGAGGCCCACGTTCGTGCCGCCGGAGAGAAAGACCCAGCGGCTGCCGTTCGCAGAGCAGCCGTCCAGGACCTTCACGAGCAGCTCCGGATTGTCCGCGCTGAAGAACCAGAAGAGGCCGCCGCGGTTCACCCCAAGGCTCGCCAACGGCACCGCATGGCCGTTCCCCGAAAACCCGCCGCCTTGCGTCGTCGAGTACTCCACCTCGACCTTGAAGCGGCGGTCACCAGGAGCGTCATCGATGCAAAGGACCGTGTCTTCTGGCACACATGGCCCCGGCGTGCCGCCTAGAGTCACGCGGCCGATGAGGGGGTAGAGTTCGCTGAACCACAGGTTCCCATCGGGGCCGACTGCGATTTCGAGGGGAGTAAACGAGCCTGGTACGGCGAGCTCGCTGATCGCGCCCTGCGCGGTGATGCGGCCGATGCGGTTTCCCGCCGGGTTCACACCGGGCGGGATGTCCGCCGCCTCCGTGAACCACATGTTGCCGTCAGGCGCCTGGACGATGGATTCAGGCTGCGAGCCGGGGTGTGGCAGGTCGTACTCCGTGATCACGCCTTTTGTCGTGATCCGCCCTATGCGATTACCGGCGAACTCTGTGAACCAGAGGTCGCCGCCGGTTCCCCGCTGGATGGCCCTAGGCTTGCTACCGGCCTTCGGCAGCGGAAACTCCGTGGCCTGGCCCTTGAGGGTGAGTCGCACAATCTTGTTGGCGGCCTCGACCGCGATCCAGAGATTGCCGTCCGGCCCTCCTGTGATTCCTCCTGAAACGGTGGCGTACGCCGGGACCGGGAACAGCGTGAGCTGGCCGTCATTGGTGATTCGCCCGACGACCCAGGGTGTTGCGATCGTCGGCGAGAAGACCCCCGGCGCCGTGAACCAGATGTTCCCGTCCGGCCCCAGTGCGATTGCATAAGGGGAGCGGTTCTGCACCGGGTACTCTGTCGAGGTGCCATCCGGCCTCAGGCGGAAGACCGAACCCCGTTCCGGAGACGTGACCCACAGGCTGTGATCCGTGCCCTGCGTCACCATCAGGAAGCCGTCGTCATCGGGCAGCCGCGGCTCGGCCGGGAGGTAGACTCTTCGATAGGAAAAATCCGGCGTCACCCGCACGAATCCGGCCGCGTCCGCGATCGAAAACCAGACGGCCCTGTCGGCACCTGCTGCGACCCCGGAGAGCGGGTCAATGGCGAATGGGGAATTCTCAATCGTGGCCGCCTTCGCTCCTTCTGAGCGACCTGCAAGGAGTGCTGCTGTCAGCAGCACTCCGAGGCTCACAAATTTTGGTCTGTTCATCGGTCACCTCGGTCCTAGCCACAGCCTGCGCATTCGCTAGTTCAAGTTGTAGGCGTACACTGAAAATGGCTGCGAGCTGGTGTTGTTTACTCCCGTGACCTTCACCCGCAGCGTCGTGCCTTGTGCAAACGTGCCGGCAGGGATGAAGACCGCCTCGACGTTGTTGGCCGTGTCGTTGGCCGCAGAGCCGATGTTCCACCGGTACGACCAGCCGTCGTCCGTCCCCGTGACGTTCTCGTTGAAGAAGTTGCCGCGATAGAGGCCATCTCCGACATCCAGGTTGAGGTCATTCTTGAGCGGCGCGGGGTTCGTTGGCGTGTCCGAGGCGGGATCGTCCCACACGAGGACTACGAGCACCGGCACCGCCGAGCTGTTGACGAGGCGCGAATAGACGATCACACCCCCAGTCCCCACGGAATTCGCGGCGCTGGCCCCGATGGTCGTCTTGGCAACCCCGTCGCTCAGCCGATCCAGCGCGACGCGGCCCCAGCCGTAGAGCGGGCTCGGCCGGTGGTCGTTTCCCGCCAGGCTGCCGAGGTCGTCGGCGGTGGCGATAAGCGCCGCCTTGATGAGGCTTGGCGGAGGGTCTGTCAGCCTGGAGACATGGTCGATGAACCACTGGCGCGCCAGAGCGGCGGCTCCGCTCACGACCGGGGCAGCGAAGCTGGTGCCGGAACCATACGAGTGCCAGCCACCATTCGACCCGTTGTTGGGATCGGGGTAGAACCGCATGCAGTCGTTGTAACTGCTCGTGACGTTGTACGCTGCGACGTTCCATGGGACGGTCGAGAAGACCCGGACGCCGGGAGCGACGAGATCCGGCTTGATCCGGGTGTTGTTGGCGAGCGCCGCACTGGGATACGCCGCAAACTGGCGGCCTCTGCCACTGAAGCTCGCCACCTGGTTGATGTCGGTCGCATCCTCGTCGGCCGGCCGGCCATTGATGCAAGGCTGGCACGACAGCGGCGGTTCGGGCGCCGGGCGATAGCTCGCCGTGGCGCCGACGGTGATCACGTTCTTGGCGACCGCCGGGCTGCTGACCGAGTCCCAAGTGACTCCGTTGCCGCAGTTATTAGCGTAGTTTCCGGCAGAGAAGACGATCGTCATCGCTTGATTGCCAGCAAGCCCGACGATCCCGGTGCCCGGAGCGCCCGAAGCGTTGGCGTCGAGCACGCGGTTGTCATAGAACTGCGCGAGCGGATCGTACGTAGGAACCGGAAAATAGAACCCGCCCGACAGGTTCTTCTCGTTCCAACTGTTGTTGGCGATGAACGCTCTGTCCTGTGTGGGGTTGCCGGTGTCCATCCGATTCCTACTGTAGTTCAGGGCGACCTGCTCGTAGTTCATGTCTGTGAGGTTGAGGCTGTCGCTGAAGACCCTGTACGAGAAGATCTTGGCGCGAGGAGCCACCCCCATCCCAGTGTAATAGCCGACCGGGTCGGTGGCCAAGGTCGATCCCGCCACAGAGCCGTCGGCTGCGATGATCCCGGCGACCATCGTCGGATGGTCGTGAATGTCCTGGTAGTAGGTAGTGTTTGAGGTGTTGCAGGTAGGAGTTGGGATATCCGGGTAGGTCACCGGCCAGCCATAGCAAAGGTCGTCCAGGCGATCGGCCGGGTTTTGGAGGTCGGGATGGTGGAGGAATCCAGATTGTTTGCCGTTGTCATAGCCGTCGACGTCGATCACGGCGACGATCTGATTGCTGGAAGTGGCCAGCAGGTTCCGGCTGCTGAGCCAGCTCTCATAACGGGCGTAGGGGCAGCTCCCGAGATTGGTGCATACAGATGTCGAGTAGTGGTTGCCCGAGATGATCTCCCCTTGCCGCTCGTCGCTCGGCGCGGCCTCGCTCTGACGCGAGACGGTCAGGAGGTCGGGATCTGCGGCGACGAAGGCGGCGAGGTCGGCCACGCTCGCCTGCACCCGCAGGTAGGCGACGTGGTCCTGGGCCTGGTCCCACTTCCCCTGCACGGTGAAGCCGGAGGGTAGCTGCTTCGCCTTCGCGTCGAGGTCGGTGCCGGCCGCGAACTGCAGCCAGTAGCCGAGGGGGCTCGCCTCGGATAGGAGGTCCGGAGCGATCCGGTCCGAGGCGCGGTACGGCTCGCTCCAGGAGAGAACCTTCGCGACCGGGCAGCTCGTGATCGTGGCGAGGTCCGGCGCGCGGACGAGGTAGGTGCGGCTCTGGAAGTAGGCGAGGCGTACGACGCCGCAGGCGTCGAGGCCGGCGAGCCATTCCGGCAGAATGGGATAGGCGAACTGGATGAGGTACAGCCCAGGGACCGCGACCGGTGGAATCGCCGCGCTCACCCAAAGATCATCCCGGCCGTCGGCGGCGCCGGGCGTGAAGCTGTGCCATGGCAGATGGATCACCCGCTCGAGACCCACGGCGGCGGTAAGGCCACGCCGTTGGGCCACAGCGGCGAGCGCGCGAGCTGCCGGCTCGGGAAGATAGGCGGAGAGGAAGCCCTCGTACTCCAGAGCGTTGCCGCCCGCTCCTTGCAGAACCTCGGCCGGCAGAGACTCCAGAGCCTGTGGACCCCGGAGCCCACAATCGGGGCAAGAAGGCGCGAGGTCGGCGCGCGCCCGTTTCTCGACGACGACGTAGGCGAGGCTGTGCAGCGCGGAATGCCAGCTTTCGCCAGAGCCCGGTGGCTGCGCTGCCAGGAAGGCCGGATTCAACACGAACGCGACGGCAGGAAACAACACGGCGGCGGTCAAGCGGTGAATCGGCATAAGAGAATTCCTCCCCTTACCCACGGCATGAGAGGTGAGGTCAGGTGAATGCTCTGTTCGGCAGAAAGTACCACAACAAGACTGGGCGAGGGTATCAGCGGACCCTCCTCCAGCAGCAGCTCGCCAGCCTCGTTGAGGGTCTTCGCGCTGAGCGTTGGCTGCGGGTGGGTAGCAACAGCCTCCGCCGCCCTCAGCCGGTCACCATCAGCGCCGGGTCGAAGCGCAGGCCCGGGCTGCGCTGCAGCAGCCCGAGGAAGCTGCCCACCCGCTCGGCCATTGGAGCGGTCGCGACCTCCATTCTGGAGGCCGCTTCGAACGACTTCACGGCGAGCACCGCCTGCGGATCGACGTCGACGCGCCGGAAGGCCGCGTAGATCTCCCACGACAAGTCGCGCGCCTCGGCCTTCTTCCCCTGTCGCAGCAGCACCGCCGCGAGGTCCATGCCTGCCACGCCTGCCAAGTACTCCAGGCCGCTGTCGATGAAACTGGCGCGCACCTCTCGGAAGACCCGCTCCGCGTCCTCTGAGCGCCCTCGGGCCGCAAGAATCTTTGCATCGAGCCAGCGCAGGCGCAGGAGGCTCAGAGGGTCGTCCGCGAAGAGGCGCCGCAGATCGCTCTTGAACAGGATGCGCCCTGCCTCGGCGAACCTTCCCGCCTCGACGAGCGAGGCGAGGAGGTCGTGGTGCGCCGCCGCGAAGAGATGCGGGTCGCGGCTGGGGTCAAGCAACTCGATCGCTCGATGGAGGATGCGCGCCGCCTGGAGCGGCTCGGAGCCGACACCAAAGACCACGCCTTTGAGCACCAAGGCCCTCCCAGCGAGATGGTAGTCCCCCAGGGCCAGCCATGCGCGGTGCACCTTGTCGAGCAGGCGGTGCGCCTCTGGGAGCTGCCGGCGATCTTTGCGCAGCGAGGCCTCGATCTCGTCGAGACGTGCCTCGATGGTACGGTCGCCGGTCCCATGTTCGAGGAGCGACCGGGCCTCTTCCACGGCTGCCTCGGCGCGCGCGAAGCGCTCGTTGACCCTGTAGGCGTTGCCCAGCTCGGCCCAGGCCCGCGCCCGCAGGTCCAACAGGAAGGCTGCGCCGTAAGCGGGCGGCTCGAGGCGATCTGCCACTTCCTGCGCGCACTCAGCGAGGTTCAGCATGTCCTGGGGATCGCGGTGCCGGCGATCGAAGCTCAGCGCCAAGAGAACCTCCACGTGTTTCCAACCGCGGATGGACTGCCGCTGGCCCCAGGTAAGACCCGTCTCGCCCTCGGGATGCTCGCGGATCAGCGACAGGCCGCGGTCGATCTGCGCGCAGTCCTTTCTCCACCGGGTGGCCAGGGGGCGGACCGCCTTCAAGGCCCGGTCGATGGCGGCGTCGTACTCGTCTCCCAGGTCGCAGGCCGCGCGCGGCGGCAGGATCATGTCCTCGGGGACGGCCGCCAGCAAGCGCGCGGTGCAGGCCGCGCAACCCCTGGCCAGGTGCCGCACGATCGACCGATTCCTGGCTGGCTCCAGCCGCCCGGCGAGGAACGCTTGGAGGTCACTCTCCGCGAGGTGAGTCATTCATCCCTCCGTAAAAGATCGCCAAGACGCGCGCATTCTCTCACACTCCGGAAAAATGTGTGGCGGGCACCAGAGAACAGACCCCGCGTGGCGCCCCTTCCACCAGCACCCCGCTGTCCGCCGGGTCACGGTCAGCCGTTCGGGTCGATATACACGGACGAGTCCGGGCTTGCTGTGGCGCACCGTCCGCCATTTGGGTCGATTCCGGCGCAGTAGTCCGAGCTGGCCGTGGCCTTGGGGCCGCCGTTCGGGTCGATGCCAAACGAGGAATCCCGGCTGACCGCCGCGTAGACCTCTCCAACCCACGCGACCACGCGGACCCAGGCCGCCTGCCACCCACCCGCCGTGGCCGAACGGGCAGTGGCCTGCGGCGCCGCCGCCTGTGCAGGGACCACGTTCCCGACGAGCACGACAGACACGAGCAGCGCAGACACCCAGGCGTTTCCATGTTTCCGTAACATGCATCCTCCTCCTCCGGCGGGCCTTTGTTCCGGCCGAAATTGGCGGAATCGCCCCCAGAAGCCACCAAATCACGCGCTAGTCTGGCTCCCACCTCCCAAGCCATCGCTTTTTGGTGATCGGGTGGAAACGACACGGCACGGCAGGCCGTGCTGCGGCGGTGTCGGGCATGGTGTCGTCGGCATGGAATTTTCCATCCGTCCGGCGACAGACGGCAAACCGCTCCCGTTTCTCGCGAGTCTGCCCACGATCTCGATATGTTTTGCTTCCAAGCGAGCAATCTGGATCGCAGAGCAGAAGATCTGACGAAATCTCTTGCATGGCGGCCTGAACCGTGGCACCATCAGGTACACCATGGATAACCAAGCCGACCTCGAACCCCAACAGGCTCTCGTCGGAGAACGCGATCTGCGTCTGCATCTCGGTGCCACAATCACCAAGCTCAGGAATTCCCGGGGCTGGAAACAAAAGGAGCTGGCGCGGCGCGCTGGGCTACATCCGGCGCGTTTGTCCAAACTGGAAAAGGCCTCGTCTCCGGCCAAGCTGCACGAGACCGTCAACCTCGCCAGAGCGTTCGAAACGGATCTCGAAACGCTCGCTCTGGGGCGGCGGCGGCCTGCTGAGGGCCGCATTCTGGAGGCCGTCGATGAGCTCGCGGAGTGCACCTCGCCCGCGGAGGCTGCAGCGCTGGGCAGGCTGCTCCAGCTCCTCCTCCTGGGCTACCGCGCGGCAGGAGCCAGGCGGTCATGAAAGCGCTGCTCGCCGCTCTGCGCAGGCAACGCGAGACACTCAAGGGACTGCTGATCGAAGCGGGCGTCCCCGTCGACCGGGCGGAGGACCTGCTCATCGACGCCATGCGCGAGGTCCCTGATGAGGCCTGGGCGCGCATGCCCAACGCCGACATGGAGCTGCTCCGGCGTGTCGACTCCGCCTGTGCGCAGTTTGCCGCCAACCGCGGACGGCGCTACCGAGGTCTCAGAGTGCTCGGCCTGCTCGCGCCGACAGCGTTGGGGCCACGCGTCGCAAGACGTCTCGGCAGGAGGTGGGCGTAGTGGCGCTCGATCCTGTGGAAGGACTCTCCGACCGGGAGCTCAAGCAGCTCCGCGCCCTGACCACCTCGGCGCTGCGGCTGCAGCATCGCTTGCGGCTGTTTGCGCTCAGGCTTCCCCCGGCCGCGGAGGAGGCGCCGCGCGAAATCGTACGCGGGCGGATCGAATGTGCCGTCAACGACTACTTCCCGGTGCTGATCCGCAGTCTCGAGGCCGCGCTCGCCGAGGCCGATTCGGACGGGGCGCCATGACCGGGCCTGGCAAGCAGCCGCACCGTCGCAGCGGTCTGGCGGGAAACCATAGCCGGGCGCTGCGGACCGTCCTTCCCGATCTCCCTGCCGGGCAGGAGGCGGCTTTGCTCCATCTCATCCTCTGTCCACTCTGCCAGACCAGCGCCCTGCTCCACCTCCACGAGTCGATCGGGGGAACGGAAACGGCGTACAAACCGGACTATGGCCCGCTGTGGGACCGCCTCGACGAGCGCCTGCCACAGCTTCTCGAGCAGGCTGGCTTGCGCTGCGCCGAAGCGGAGGAGCTTCTGGCAGCGCTCTTGAGCTATCCGGCCGGCCAGCAGGGCAAGGTCCTCCAGGAGCCGCGGTTTCATTCCCGCTTCCTGCTCGACCTGCTCCTCGACAGGAGCGGCGCGGCGCAGCCGCAGGATCCTCGGCTCTCGGAATCCTTGGCGGCGCTGGCGGCGCAGCTCGGGGTCCGTCTTTTCCGGCAGGACTCCGAAGAGGAAGAGGCCGCTCTCTGTCAGGCCCGGGCGGCGAATCTTGCGGGCAACGCGCGACGCCTGCTCGGGAAGGCGGACGCCGCGGAGGCCGCTCTCGGCACGGCGGCGCACTTCCTTGCGTTCACCTGGGGCCACAGCCGGGAGAGCCTCTCCCTCTGCCGCTATCTCGGCCTGCTGCGCTGGGAACAGGGCCGGCTGGAGGAAGCCGAAGGACTCCTGCGGCAGGCGGCACGGGGCTTCGGCGAGCTGGGCCTGCCCTGCGAAGAGGGCGCGAGCCGCGGCCTGCTCGGTCTCCTCAGCCTGGAACGCAATCAGGCCGGGAGGGCGATCCGCCTTCTCCAGGCCAGCCGGGAGGCGCTCGATCCGGAAGCTCGCCCGTGGCTGACGGCGCAGGTCGGGCTCAACCTGGCGCTCGGCTTGGCCGAATCCGGACGGTTTGACCAGGCGCGCCATGTCTTTGCGGAAGCCGCCGCGCTGGACCGCTGGGTCACCGCCGAGGCAGACCAGGTGCGGCTGCACTGGCTACGCGGGCGGGTTCACGCCCGGCTCGGCCATCCGGAGGAGGCCGAGCCGCTCCTGGAGACGGCACGGCGGCGGTTGATCGAGAAGCACAGCCTTCCCGAGGCGACCCTGTGCTCTCTCGACCTCGCCGTGGTGCTGGTCGCAACCGGGCGGGCGGCGGAGCTGCCCCGGCTCTTGCGGGACATCGAAGAGACGTTCTCCGCTGAAGAGGCGCTGGACGTGACGCGGAGAGTCTCCCGCCAGTTCGTGGAGGCGGTCGCGGGCACAGCAAGGATCCCCTGCGGTTACCTCGCCGAGGCTGCGTTCACGCTGCGTCGGGTCTTCCGGTTCCGAGGCTACCGTATAGAACCCTTGCCGTTCGCATGAGCGCTAAACTGGATTCCTGATGATGACTCCCGAGGCGGTCGCGAAGCTCCTGGCTGCGCTCGAAGCGCGGCTTGGCACGGTCGAGCTGCTCATGCTGCTGTCCGACACCGGAAGCGAAGAGGCATGGCAACTCATGGTGAGCGCCCACACCCTGGACGCCATGGAGCCCTCAGAGGGTGTCAAGACGTTGACCCCCGCCGTGATGGAAGTGCTGGCAGAGGACGAATGGCGGACCATCTACCAAGTCGCTGTCTTGAGGACCGGCCACCCTCTGGTCCAGACGCTCCACGCGTTTGGGGTGCCGCAACCCTATGTCCAGCAGCTCTTCGGAGTCACGCTTGCCTCGACCACAATCCCCAGAGCGCTGGTTGCTGCGTCAAAACGGCAAGCCAAGGCCGTCAAGGGCTGACGAGCTCAAGACCAGCGGTCAGCGCACGTCCACGTTCTGGACCTCGATCCCTTGCAGCGTGCGCACCCAGAATTCCTCCATCCGCTCGAAGAAGTGGCGGATGGCCGGCGGCCGCATGCCGTGCTTCTCTCCGGGATAGAAGGCCTGCTCGACGGGCTTGCCGGCCTTCACGAGCGCGTCGATCATTCTCACCGAGTTCTGTGTGTGGACGTTGTCGTCCGCCAGGCCGTGAACGATGAGCAGCCGATCTTTCAGATGCTTGGCATAGGTGATCGGGGAGGAGTCCCGGTACCCCGCCTCATTGTCAGCCGGCAGATGAAGAAAGCGCTCGGTGTAAACGGAATCATAGAGGCGCCAATCGGTCACCGGCGCGCCCGCCACGGCCGCTTTCCAGACGCCGGGCCGGTTCAGCAGGCAATAGAGCGTGTTGTTGCCGCCGCCGGACCAGCCCCAGAGGCCGAGATGGTCGGTGTCGGCCCATCCCTGCGTCTTCAGGTAGTCGACGGCGGCGATCTGGGCTGCCAAGTTCGCCTCGCTCATCCGGCGGTCGTCGAGGTCCTCTCCGGCCTTGCCGAAGAACGCCGTGTTGCGGCCGTCCACCGTCAGCACGATGAAGCCGAGTTGCGCCAGCCGCTGGTGGAAAAGGCTGCGCTTTCCGCGATCCCAGTGGTTGACCACCGTCTGCGAGGCGGGACCGCCGTACTGGAACATGATGACCGGGTAGCGCCGCCGCGGGCTGAAGCCGGGTGGCTTGAGGAGGCGCGCCGGCAGCGCTGTGCGGTCCGGGCCGGGGATGGTGAGGAATTCCCACTGCGGCAGCGCGGCCGGATCGAAGCGCGACGGCGGCGTGAACGGCAGCGGCACGACCCGCGGCTGCGCTCCCTGGCGCGCGGCCAACCGCACCTCGGCGCGCTCGGGAGCGTTGGCAGAGCTCCAGGCGTGCACCCAGTGGCCGCTATGCGGCGCCACCAGGGCCACATGTGTGCCCGGTTCCGCCGTGATCACCTGGAAACGGTCGTCGAGCAGCGCCGCGTCGACGACGTGGCGGTCGGTCGCCGCGAGGAGCGGCTCGGTGCGAAAGCCGGTGAACAGCACCCAGGGATCCTGGTCGTCCGCCTCGGGCACGCGGTCCACCGAGGTCACCACCCAGCCGTCGGGGGAGACCTGGCGGAGCAAGCGGCCGTCGCCGTCGTAGAGGTAGAGCCGCCGCCGGCCGCTGCGCTCCGCGCCCCAAAGGAAGCGGCCGTCGGGGAGGAAACGGAAGTCGCCGCCCAGGTTCACCCAGGTCGGAGAGGTCTCGCTGACCAGGGTTCCGCAACGGCCGCGCTCGGCGTCGCAGCGCAACAGATCGAGGCGGGTTTGGCTGCGGCTCAGCGCCTGGATGGCCACCGCCGTGCCGTCCGGCGTCCACGCGACGCGTGCCAGATACTGCTCGGGATCGCCGGTCTCCATCCAGGTCGTCCGGCCGGTGGCCAGCTCGAGCACGCCGACGCTCACCTTGGGGTTGGGATCGCCGGGCGTGGGGTATTTCTGCCACGAGACCCTGGGGATGCGGGAAGACTCGTCGACGAGAGGATGGGCTGGCACGTCCCGCTCGTCGAAGCGGTAGTAGGCGATGCGCCGGCTGTCGGGGCTCCACCAGAAGCCGCTGGCGGTGCGGTCCCAGATCTCTTCCCAGTACAGCCAGTCGGTGTCCCCGTTCAGGATCTCGTTCTCCTTGCCGCCGGCGGTGAGCGCCTGCTCGCGGCCGGAGGCGACGTCCAGGAGATAGAGATCGGCACCGCGGACGAACGCGATGTGCGTCGCGTCCGGGGAGAATTTGGGGTCCTTCTCGGCGGCGGCGGTGTCGGTCAGCCGGCGGAGGCTGGTGATGCCGGTCAGGCTCAGCAGATAGAGGTCGCCGCCGCCTTCGAGGAGAAGGGAGTCGCCGCGCGGCGACCACTGGTAGGACTTGAGAGCAATGTCCCCGGATGCGCCGCCCGAGGCCTTGCCCAGGTCGCCCGGCCGCAGCAGCTCGCGGGCGGCGCCGGTCGCCGGATCGAGCGACCACAGGACCGCGCCGCGGCCGTCGTCGAGGAGATAGGTCAGCCGGCGGCCGTCCGGCGACCAGGCGAGCTGGCTCGGGCCGCGGCCGGCGGCGTCGGCAGCGAAGATGGCGTCATAGGACAGGACAGACGGCGCCGCGGCGGCGGCGTTGCCCAGGCCGCAGACTGCGAGCCCGGCGGCGACGGCGAGCACAGGAATCGAGCGCATACTTCCTCCCGGGGACATGGGAGGACATTGTAGGGGCACCCCTGGGTGGGTGCCCAGTCCTGCAACCTTCCCGGCGCGGAGCCCGTAGTGGAGGACCGAAGGGAAAGGAGGATCGCCATGACACCACTGCCCAGGCGTGCCGCGATGGCGGCATGCATGACCGCTCTGGCCCTTGTGGGCGCGCTGGCCGCTCGTGCCGACGGCACCAAGAGCCGTGCCTTCCATCAGGCCTTCCCGCCGCAGGCCACCGAGATCCGCCTGGCCAACCTGGCCGGCCGCGTCGAGCTGGTGCGCGGGAACGGCAAGGAGCTGGTGGTCGACGCCACCGTCCACGCCGAGGCATCGAGCGCGGCCGAGACCCAAAAGCTTCTCGACGGCATGAAATGGGTGCGCGCCAAGGACAGCAAGGGGCGCGACGAGTGGGCGTTGTCATATCCCGTCGAGAAGTACCAGTCCTACCACTATCCGCAGCAGAGAAAAGGGGAGGAGAGCGGCTTCTGGAGCGCGCTCGGCTTCCTGGGCGGCAGCCACTCGGCGACCACCTACCGCGGCGAGCGGGTACGGATCTACAGCCAGCCGCGCTCCGGGGTTCCGACCCTGTACGCGGATCTGCGGATCGCGCTGCCGGCCGGGAGCCAGGTGGCGGTGCGCAACGTGGTGGGCGCGATCGATGGCACCGGCGCCCTCGAGGGGACTCTGGGCCTCGACACCGGCAGCGGCGGAGTCACGCTGGCCTCCTTCGCCGGTCGGCTGCTGGTCGACACCGGCTCGGGCAACGTGGTCGTCGGCACGGCCAAAGGGGAGACGAGGATCGACACCGGCTCGGGCGACGTCGTCGTGCGCAGCCTGGTGGGCAACGGCTCCGTCAACACCGGCTCGGGGAACGTCACCGTCGAGAGCGTCTCGGCGGGCAAGCTCTCCCTGGACACCGGCTCGGGGAACGTCACCGTCAAGAGCGGCGACGCCGGCAAGGTGATCGCCGACACCGGCTCGGGGAACGTCAAGGTGCTCGACGTGGAGCTCGAGGAGCTGGTGGCCGACACCGGCTCGGGCAACGTCGTGCTGCACAGCTCCCTGGCGAAGACGAAGAAAGTTACCGCCGAGACCGGCAGCGGCAACGTCCACATCGTCGCCGGGCCCGGCGCCTCGTTCGACGTCGACTCGGACCAGGGGAGCGGCGAGCTCAGGGTGCGCTATGGGGACGCGGTCCTGCGCCGCTCCGGCCGCAAAGTGGTGGGAGCCAAGCGCGGCGACGGCCGCACCGCCATCCACGTCGAGACCGGCAGCGGCGACTGCGTGATCAGCCCGAAGGAGGAGTCGTAGGAGGCCGCAGCGAGGTGGGCGGTCTCCCGGGAGGCCTTTGCTATCCGGCCCGTCTCAAGTATCGTATCGGCATGGGACTCCCGCAGCCGATTGCCGCAGCCCTGGACACCATGGAGGGTGAGGCTCGGACGACCGCTGAGTCGCTCCCCGCGAAAGCTCTGGCCGACTTTGCTCCGATCGAAGTCGACGTCAAGGCTTCGCTCTCTCACCTCGAAGAAGCAACGGCGGCTTTCGTTGAAGCCGGCAATGCATGGCTTCAGGAGGTGATGACTGCTCCGGCTGAAGTTAGAGACGGGGTCATCGATGCCGCGATCGAGAGTTTTCGGCACCATGAGGAGCGCTTGGCCGAGACGGTGATACCGTCAATCGCTGCCGGCCAAGAAAACCTGAAGGAAGCTTTCCGTGCTCCCCGGCAACTAAGGGCCAAACTACACCGCCTCAGCACCAGAATCATTGAGGTGAACGCCCAGGCCGTGGAGGCCGTTCGAGATATGCGATGGAAGCTTCTTGCCACTCGTGCTGCCGCCGAAGACCCAGGGGATCATCCTGTCCTGGATTCCCCTGAAGATCTAGAGACCTACATTGATCGAGCCCTATAGGGTTAGGCGGGCAAAGCTCGGGAAGCGTTACCTGCAATCCTTACGGAAGCATAGGGATCTCATCAAGCAAGCCAAGAAGGCGACGCGGCTCCTTCTTCTCGCTCCTGAAAGCAAGTCGATAAACCTCGAAGGGGTAGCCGGAATGCCCGGATTCTATTCCATTCGCGTGAACCTGACATTCCGAATCCTTCTTCGCCGTCTGGAGGACGACAAAGGCCAATACTGGCTACTGGTCGAATTGGACACGCATCGAATCTATAGGCGCTGACCTTAGGGCAGAGCGGTGAGGACGACGATCAGCGATTTGCCGCCGGCGAGCCCCGACGAGCCCACGACGACCGTTTCGCCCTTGCGGATGCGGAACGAGGAGACCTGCGGTGTCTCCGGGGCGCGGGGCGCCACGCCCCGCGGCAAGGGTTGGGGAGCCGGCGTCGGCTCTTTCTCCAGGGTGAACTGGTCGACGAGGAGGCCGTTCTTGGCGTCGCCGTCGTCCCGGAAGAGAAACGTGGCTTCGTACTCCCCGTCCGGACCCTTGAGCTTCGTCCGCCCGCTTCCGCTCGCCCGCACGAGAGCCGAATCGAACAGCCGGTAGCTCTTGAAAGGCAGGAAGTCCTGGATGTCGGCGAGCGCCTTCTGGAGCCCCTTCGGCAGCGTCTGCGGCGCCTCTTTCGACGGCTCATTGTCGGCGAGCACCAGGGCGATCTGGAACATGGCGCTCTTGCCCGTGTTCCACGATCCGAAGGCTGCCAGTGGCGGCGCGGCTCGCGGCGCTGGCGCCGGCTGCTCGGCGGCGGGCGCCTCCTGAGCCACCGCCGGCATGGCGGCCGGGAGCAGGCAGAGCAAGAGAATGGGGCAGATCCTTTCCGGTCTCATCGTCCTCTCCTTCTTCCGGGCTCGTCCCGGATCAGCGTCCACACGATCCGGGTCCCCCCCGGGGTGGCGAAATCGATCTGGTAGCGCCGCGGACCGTCCGCCGGCGCCGGCCCTCCCTGGCGGAGCCCGATGACCAGGGCGAGCGCGCAGGCCGCCACCGCCGCGGTGGCCAGGGACAGGCGCATGGTCCAGCGCAGCCCGGGCCGGGCCGGCGCGGCCTGGCGAGCCGCCGTGGCGAGCGCGCGGCGCATCCGCTCGGCCTGCTCGGCGCTCAGCTCCCGCGCCGGATCCCCGAGGCTGAGCAGAGCTTTCAGGGTCTGGGGATCGAGAGGCCGATTCTTCTTCATGACACGTTCCTTCCCAGCCGCGCCGCCATCTCCCGGCGGCCGACCACCAGATGCCAGCGCACCGTCACCTCGGCGAGCCCCAGGAGGCGGGCGACCTCGCGCACCGGCAGCTCCTCCAGCTCACAGAGCGCGACGATCGCCCGGCGCCGGGGCGCCAGCGCGGCGAGCGCCGCGGCGACGAGATCGCGCGCCACCGCCGTCGCCTCCGGATCCGCCGCCGCGCCGGGCATCACGAGAAGGGGAAGCCGGCCGGCGGCGCGGGTGCGCACCGTCTGTTTGCGGAGCTGATCGCGGCAGAGATTGACCAGCACCCGCACGAGCCAGGCTTCCGCGGGGCCATCGTCGCGCGGCACCGCCTCGGGCCGGCAAGCCGCGCGCAGAAACGTCTCCTGGACGAGGTCGAGCGCCGCGTCGGCGTCGCCGGTCATCCGGCAGCCGAGGCGGAACAGCCGCTGGTGGGTCTGATCGTAGAGGCGCTCGACGCGGTCGACGGGCGACATGGCCTCCCTCGGATGAGGGAAAAGATCGGCGACGATGGCGAGCTCCTGACTCACACCCTATAGACGTGCGAGCCGGCTGGGAAGTTGGTGGCCCGCTGATCAGGGAAAAAGGCGGCAACCAGGCGGATGGACAGGCGAAGGCTTCTCCGGAACAATCGACCGGCCCAAAGGAGGTCGCATGCGACGGAACCAGGTCAGTCTCGGCGCTCTCGCGCTCCTCGCCCTCGCCTGCCACGGTGCTCCTACGGCGACCGCCCAGCAGCGCGCGGCCATGGGTCCTGCCGTCGAAGCCCGCCTCGCGGCTCGTCAGGTCAAGGTCAAGGCGACCGTCTCGGGCGCCCAGTCCGAGCACCTCAAGATCTTCTCGCCCGACATCGGCGACCCCACCATCGAAATGATGGCCTATCGGGGGATCTTTCAGGATTTGTGTGGCGCCGGCTTCCAGGACGTCGACCTCTCCGACGGCTTGGGTTGGCGCAAGCTCTGGGAGTGCTGAGCCCCTACGCCTTCCCCTCGTAGAGCGCCTCGGTCGGCCGCGTTTCGGGGCCGTGCTCCGTGCAGACCGCGTAGTGACCGGGGTAGAGCGAGACTCCGGCGACCTCGCCCTTGCGGTTCAGGATGTAGAAATTGAGGTCGAAGCTCGGCTGCCCGCGATCGTTGCGCAGGCGCTTCTCGACGGTGTTCGCGGCGACGCGGCGGAGAGCTTCCATGCCGGCGTCTTTCGGGCTCGCGCCGCGCCGCATCGCTTCGACGATGAGGAACGAGGAGAGGTTGTAGAGGTTCGCCTCGCCGCGGCCGGTGGAGCCCGCGGCGCCGACGTCGCCGTCGACGTAGAGGCCGGCGCCGAGGATGGGCGAGTCGCCGACACGGCCCGGGATCTTCCACGCCAGCCCGCTGGTGGTGGTGACGCCGCAGATCTCTCCCTTGGGATTGATCCCGTCGCAGTTGATGGTGCCCCAGAGGTGCTCCCGGCTGATCAATCCCTCGCGCGCCATCTGCACGGCCGCGTGATAGCCGGCCTCCGCGCGGTGCTGCGGATCGAGGTAGTGGGCGGGATCGGTGCGGCGCTTCCATTCCAGCCAGAGGCGGCGGGACTTCTCGGTGTTGAGGTCGTCCTCGATCCTGAAGCCGAGCTGGCGGGCGAA
>Ga0075426_10000921_pt1 | contig 20565 bp, 17 predicted proteins | sample SoiMethybrSBSTD5_FD_75304 | JGI IMG/M metagenome (GOLD analysis project Ga0075426, IMG submission 75304) | Bulk soil microbial communities from a Populus tree surrounding site in Tennessee, USA - Soil MetaG P. TD hybrid SBSTD5 | ecosystem: Environmental > Terrestrial > Soil > Tree plantation...
TGGACTTTTTGTAGGTCCAGTCTGCACCTACGATACGTTCGCGTGCAATCTTCCGCCAGCGTCACCCGAACCGGTGCCAGGCCATGATCGAATCACCCGCTGCCGACGCGCCATCGTCACCGTCCGCTCAGACCGACGAACGCGTCACCGGTCGTGCGATGCTACGCGTGCACGCCGACCGCGGCGTTCCCGACGAAGCAGCCGCGATCCTGGCCGAAGGGCTGGTGGCACATGTTGCGGTCGTGATGGGCGGGCAGCCGTACGTGATGCCCATGTCGTATCACTTCGATCCGGCGCAGCCGTCGTGTGTGTATCTGCACGGCGGCCATCATAGCCGGCTGATGAAGCATCTCGCGACGCGTGCCCCGGTGTGCATCGAGGTCACCTTGGTGGATGGATTGGTGTACTCGCGCACGGCGCTCTACCACTCGGTGAACTATCGATCGGTGGTCGTGTTTGGGCGGGCGGCATCGACGCCGCCGACTCAAGACGTACAGCGCGCGCTCCTCCACGAGATGGTCGCCCGGTATCATCCTGGTCGCACGGCCGGACGCGACTACGAAGCCATTCCGGATGCGCATCTCGCCGCCACGTCGTTCATTGCGATTGTGATCGAGGAATGGAGCGCCAAAGCGCGCCGTGGCGGTCCCGCTGGTCCGCGCGATGCAGATCCGACGGCGCCTGGTTCGGCCGGCGTGATTGCGGTGCGCTAGCCGGGGTCTCTTCGGGGCGCCGGGCGGAGCGGGCCGCGAAAGTGTAACTTCCATGATTCATTCCAGCGCGATGGCGTACGCGCTGGTCGCTCCTCCGCCGATCTCCATCGTCTGAGGCGCGTGAGCGCTGTACCACGACGCAGCCGGTGCGGAGATTCCGCGAGGACCCATGCAGCGAAAGCCGACCGCGAGCGAAGGCGCGCCTGCCGAGCCCGAGGACGTGGGCGAGGAGGAAGAGATCCGGACCGATGACCTGTCCGGTGCGGGGGCAAGCGAGGCGGGATCCCGCCTAACGCCGCAGCAGCGCGCCGCCGCGCGCCGCGAGCTCGAGCGCTTGCTCGACAAGTTGGTGTCCGACATCAAACACCGCATTCCCGGCCCCGGCGCCATGGCGGACCCGTCCGAGTCGGCACTGCTGCCGTATCGTTCGCCGGACCGCTGCGTGGTCCAGGGCGCGGAGCGTGCGGTGAGCGTATCGTGGTTTCCGGCGCAGTTCACCGACGTTTCGTTAGGCGAGCTGCAGGTGATCGAATGGCGGGGCGTGGTGGCGGTTCGGGGGGCCACGCGGCGGCGCGAGTCGGCGGCGGCGACCATTCTGCGCGCCGACGTCTATCGCCAGGTCCCGACGGCGGACGGCTGGGGCTGGCAGCCCTTGGTGTCCGACGACGCGGCGGTGTTGAGCACGGACGATCTCGCGTCGGCCTGCCTGGCGCCGCTGCTCGGGCCGCCGGCAACGGGCTGACCGACGCGACGTGGGCCCGGTCGACGCGACGTGGGCCCGGTCGACGCGAGATCGCCGGGCCCACGCCTAACGCAAGGGGCGGAACGCCTTACGGGTCGAAATCGAGGGCGTCGTCGCCGACGGCCGCGTCGTTGTCGCCGCTCACCCGGTCCACGCGCAGCACCTGCTTCATCGTCTGCCCGTTCGCGGTGATCGTGACCAGGTAATCGCCGGTTTCGACGAGCGGCGCCTGATTGCGCCGTCCGAAGCCGCCGCCGGGCAGCGCACCGCTCGACCGCAGCGCGGTGAAGATCTCGCCTAACACAGCCTGATCGATGGGGGGCTCACCGCCCGGGCCGGCACCGGCCGCGCCGCCTTCGCCCGCACCGCGTGCCGGGCGTTCGGCGGCCGTCGTGTCGCGGGCCGCCTGGGCGCCGCCTGGAGGACCGCGGCGCCGTGCCCGCGGCAGCGGGCTCTCGCCGGGCCGCTCGACGAACACGCCCGGCGGCGCGCCGCTGCCGCCGCCGCGCCGGAACAACTCGCCTAACCCTTCGCCGGACGCGATGGCCTTCTTGACCCGGTCGATCACCGACTGCGGCGCCGCCTTGGCCGTCGCCAGCGAGTCGAGCACGTGGTCGATCTTGCGTGCCGCGACGATGCTGTCGCGCTTGGCGGCGGGCGAGAGCGGCTTCCCCTTCGGCGCTTTGCCGCGCATGTCCCAGGTCGCGTGCTGCAGGCCTTCGCCGCCGGGTCCGCGCATCGAGGCGACCGTGTCGCCCTTGGCGTCGGTGACGACGATGTGCACGGTGTCGCCGCGCTTGCCGCTCGTTAGGCGGTAGGCGAAGTCGGCGCCGTAGGGCGCGTTGCGCGCCTCGAAGATCTGCTGCCCGGGGTTCAGGTCCGGTCCCGGCGCTTCGCCGAACTGGTAGGCGACGCCCGGCTTGAAGAAGTACTGCGACGACGCGAGCACGGTGTCGTTCATCTGCTCGAGCGGACCGATGTTCACGATCCAGATGCTGCGGCCGTGCGTTGCCGCGATGAGGTCGTGCTCACGCGGCTGGATCTTGAGGTCGTTCACCGGCACCGTCGGCAGTCCGGACATGAAGCGCTGCCAGTGCGCGCCGCGGTCGATCGAGACGTAGGCGGCGACGTCGGTGCCCACGAACAGCAGGTCGCGGTTCGCCGGATCCTCGCGGATCACGTGCAGAAAGGCCGGGCCGTCCTTCGGCAAGTCGTTGACTAACGAGCGGAACGTCTTGCCGCCGTCGGTGGTCACGTACAGGTACGGTGTGAAGTCGTTCGTGCGGTGCCCGTCGAAGGCGACGTAGAAAGTGAGCGTGTCGAAGTGGGAGGGCTCGATGCGCACGACGTAGGTGCGTGGCGGGACGCCGGGGAACCGCGTCGTGAGGTTCTCCCAGGTGGCGCCGTCGTTAGGCGACAACCACACGTTGCCGTCGTCGGTGCCGGCGTACAGCAAGCCCGGCTTGACGTACGACTCGGCCAGGGTGGTGATGGTGCCGTACGTCTCGGCGCCGGTGGCGTCGTTGGTGATGCCGCCCGTCGTCTTGGTGCTGATGCGGATCTTGACCGAGTCTTTCGTCGACAGGTCGGGGGAGATCGGATAGATGTGATCGCCGCGGTCGGTCGATTTGAGGACGCGGTTACCGCCGATATAGAGGGTGCTCGCCGAGTGCGGCGAGATGAAGTAGGGCGTGTCCCAGTTGTAGCGCAGGTCCAGGTCGATCGAATCTGCCTTCTCCTTCGCGCGAAACTCGGCGATGCGCTTCTTCATCGCCGCCGTCTCCGGCTGCGCGCTGTCGCCGCGCACGGCGAGAATCGAATCTTCCCACGCGAGATGCGATTCGCGCCACGTCGGCTTGTCGAGGAACGTGCGCTCGCCCGTGCTGTAGTCCACGCGGCCGATGGCGCCGCCCTGCGACTCGGCGTAAATGATGTTGGGGTTGGTCGGATCCTGCGCGGTGTAAAATCCGTCGCCGCCACCGACGGTGAACCAATCGCGATTCATGATCGCGTTGTCCTTCTTGGTGCTCGGCCCGCACCAACTGCCGTTGTCCTGCAAACCGCCGCAGACGCGATAGGGCACCGCGAAGTCGTAGCTCACTTCGTAAAACTGGCCGATCGGGAACGTGTTCAAAAAGACGAAATTTCCGCCGCGGTCCCAGGTCTGCGAGACGCCGCCGTCATCGCCGACGACGAAATGCTGGCCGTCGTTCGGATCGATCCACATCGCGTGGTGATCGACGTGAATGCCGACCGTTGCATTGCGCACCGTCTTGCCGCCGTCGTCGGAGAAATTGACCGGCGTCGATGACCAGTAGATGCGATCGGGATTGTCCGGATCGACCCGGACCTGCGAGTAATAGAAGGGGCGAACGTCCTTGTCGTTCATCCAGTGCCAGGACTCGCCGCCATCCTCGGAGCGATAGAGGCCGCTGAGCAGGCGCGTGTGCTGCGCTGCGTTAGGACTGGTGTCGCTCGCCGGCACGGGGAACGGGGGCTTGCCGCCACGGATCGAGTCCGCTTCGACGACCGCGTACACGATTTTCGGATTGGTGCGCGCGATGGCGATGTTGATGCGGCCGAGCATCGTGGACGGCCATCCGTTGCCCTCGATCTTTTTCCAGGTGGCGCCGCCGTCGGTCGTTTTCCAGAGCGCGCTCCCGGGGCCGCCGCTCTGGAGGAACCACGGACCGCGCACGCGTTCGTAGCTCGATGCGTAGAGCGTGTTCGGATCCTTGGGGTCCATGGCGACGTCGATGAATCCGGCTTTGTCGCTCACGAACTTGATGAGCTTCCACGTCTGACCGCCATCGGTGGTCTTGTAGAGGCCGCGGTCCTTGTTGGGCCCCCACGCATGGCCTAACGCGGCGACGTAGACGATGTTCGGATCGGTCGGGTGGACGACGATGCGCCCGATCTGCTGCGTGTTCTCGAGGCCCATCAGTTTCCACGTCATCCCGCCGTCGGTGCTCTTGTAGATGCCGCCGCCGGGCAAGATCGAGTTGCGCGTGTTCTGTTCGCCGGTGCCGGCCCACACGATGTTGGTATCCGATGGCGCGATCGCGAGTGCGCCCATCGAGACAACTTTCTCGTGCTCGAAAATCGGGCGGAACGTGATGCCGGCGTTGGTGGTCTTCCAGATCCCGCCGCCCGCGGCCGCGACGTAAAACGTTTTGGACGGGCTGGGAATGCCGGCGATGTCGGCGATGCGGCCGCTCATGTTGGCGGGGCCGATGGAGCGCCAGCGAAATCCGGCGAGCGTGGCGGAGTCGAGCTGCGCGCTGTGCGCGGCTTGCGCGGCGGCCGCTGGCGCGATGAGCAGCGCGGACGCTGCGAGGCGAAGGAGAGAGCGCATACGGCTGGGGAAGAGGGAAGGGGGAAGAGGGAAGACGGAGTCGTACGGTGCGTCCGGCTTTGCGTTAGGCATAAAGTCAGCGCGCGGTGGCGCTGTCGATGAACGTCGCGAGATCCTGGCGCAGTCGGGCCATGCTCGGCGTGTCGATGTAGACCATGTGGCCCGCGCCAAAATGATCGGTGGTGATGTCGGCACGGGTTTTGGCGCTCACGGCGAGGTGGTCGAGCGTGTATTCCACCGCGTAGTACGGTGTCGCCGTGTCGTAGTAGCCCATCGCCACGAACAACTTCATGTACGGATTTTTGGCAAACGCGCGCTCGAGATAGGGCGTGACATCGAGGAAGCCCTGGCGCTGCGGATAGCGCCAGCGGCCGATGCCGCCGCCCAGAATCCAGTACATCTCGTCGTCCTTGAAGCCGAGGTCGCGGCGGACGTAGTCGTTGAGCACGGGCGTGAAGGTATTCTCGATGTTGGCGTCGCTCGGGTCGAACTCGCCGCGCTCGGCGCCGGCGTCGGTGGCGTACGCGGTGAAGCGGCCATCGAGCCGACCCACGGTTTCGTGCTGGTCGCGCAGCAGCTCCTGGTCGAAGCGGTCGAGCGGGATGCGCAAATCGTTGTGGTCGATGAAGGCGGGCGACAGGCCGGTGAACCGAGACAGCGTATCGATCACGGCCGTCCGCTGGGCGGCCGTTAGGCGTGCGCCGCGCTCGAGCGCTTGCGTGTAGCCGGCGCCCGCGAACTGCTCCGCCTCTGCCGTGACCTGTTCCACAGTTTGCTGTTGCAGGTCGGGCGGCAGCTTCTTGTGGTACCAGGCGATGGCGGTATACGACGGCAGGAATCCGACGAAGCCGAGGTCATTGCCCTTCTGATCGGACAGCGTCTCGAAGTTGAGCACCGTCGAAATGAGCACGATGCCGTTGAGCGCGATGCCGCGGTCGGCGAGCACGCCGGACAGGCCGGCGGCGCGCGTGGTGCCGTAGCTCTCGCCGGCGAGGAACTTCGGCGACAGCCAACGCTCGTTGCGCGTGAGGTAGAGGCGAATGAACTCGGCGACGGAGCGCAGGTCTTCGGTGACGCCCCAGAAGTTAGGCCCGAGCTGCGGCTTGGATGGCCGGCTGTATCCGGTACCGACCGGATCGAGGAAGACGAGATCGCTCTGGTCGAGCAGCGTGTACGGATTGTCCTCGAGTGTCGGGGGCGGCGCGGGTGGCGAACCGTCGGCGTTCAGTTTGACGCGCCGCGGGCCGAAGGCTCCGAGGTGCAACCAGACGGTGGACGAACCCGGACCGCCGTTGAAAACGAAGGTGAGGGGCCGCTTCGCGGGATCGGTGGCTCCGTCCTTGGTATAGGCGACATAGAAGATGTAGCCCTCGGCGACGCCGGTGGTGTCGTTGCGGATGGGCAGCATTCCGGTTGTTGCCGTGTAGGCGAGCGACGCGCCCTTGAGCTGCATGGTGTGGTGCGTGACGACGGGCGGTCGCGTGGCGATCTCGGAGATGCGGATGGAGTCGTCGCCGGCGCGCGCCGAGTCGTGCGATGGGCGCCCGGACGGGGCGGCGACGGCGCGCGTCGTGTCCGGCGTGCGCGCGGAGCGGCGTCCCTGCTGTGCGTTTGCGTTAGGCGTGGCGAGCGTGCCGAGGAAGAGGGCGGCGATCGTCAGCGGCGCGATCGATGGGCGGACGCTCGCGCGGCGCCGCGAGATCCACGTCGGGTCCAGCGTACCTGGCATTGGGTGCGCTCCACGCGTGTCGAGAGCACCTGTCGGCTTCCGAACGAAGCGGACAGGACGGGCAGCATACGTGTCAACCGCCTTACGCGGCGGGTTAACAGAACGCTGACAGAGTGTTGGTGATTGTCGAGCTCGCCTGGCGGGTCAGTGCGTGAGGTACCACGCGGCGATGATGGCGAGTGCGATCGCGACCAGCGTCAGCGCGCGGATCGACAGGCGCGGCCGGAGAGAGAACCCGTGGAACAGCCCGAGTCGAGAGGAAGGATTGGGTTCGTGGTGCCTGGACGTCGCGGGGGCCGGGTCGAAGATGCGATCGATGGCGTGAGATCCCGGTTGCGGCTGAGCCGGTTTCTCGACCTCGGGCACAACGGGCTCGGGGGCTGGAGTGGGTAGCGGGATGCTTGATCCAGGTTTCGCCGGCTCGAATGGCTTGGCGCGAGTGGTTGGTGGTCGGCCGGTGGCGGAAGATCGTGTGGAGGGAGTGCGGCGGATGCGTTGGGCGTCGAAGAGTGGCAGGGGTGCGTTAGGAGTTTCGGGGCGCAATACATCTGTCATCGTATGATATGATGACCATGCGATTGCGGTTCGAGGACGTTCGCCGTCGGCATGCGCATCGGCGGCCAGCTGTTCATAGAACGGAATGGGATACGGCTGCCTGCGGTCGATCAAGCGAAAGAACGCGGCGGTGGAGCGGACGACCAGGGCGTCCCGCACCAACGCGACCGCCCACCGTTCCGGAAAGAGCGCCGCGTGCATGGCGACGTCCGCCGGCGAGAGGTGCAGCCGAACCGACGCTCCGGTTCGATACCAGCCGACTGATCGGACACCACTCGCATGAAGGCGATCGACGACGATGGCCAGTGCTGATCGCAGATCGGCGTTTGGCGGCGCCTCGTCCACATTCCCACGCTCGACGCCCTCGACCAGTACGTAGTTCAAGTGCAAGCGGGGGCAGCGGTAGATCTCGCCGTAGAGGACGCCGAACGCGAACGATCTCGACGCCGCAGCGTGCGCCTCGATCTCCGCCAGCGCCTGCTGGTGAAGGATCAGCGGTTCGACCGACGAGATGGTGCCGAGCGGTACGGAGAGCGTTGAGACGACGTCGTCCACCGGCTCCCACCGCACAGCCCGCTCGAGCGCGAGTGCTCTGAGCGCAGGTGCTGATGTGGGATCCGGTGCGGTCAACTCGGGATCGTCGTGAGGCGAGTGCGGAGCGGAGGACATTCCGGTATCAGAAGCGATGGCGCGCCGGGCGCGGGACGTGCACCTTTCGCCACGTTCGCGCGACAACTCCACGTGTGACCACGCTGGAGCCTGCGCCAGTTCCACGATATGATGCGCGTCCTGCCCTGCATGCCTTACCAATGAGAACCATGAATCGTTCCGCGCGTCGTCGGTCCGTGGCGCTGGCGACGCTGCGCGCGGCGCTCGCCTGCACGCTCTGTGTCGCGCTGCCGCAGGCAGCCCACACCCAGATCATCCAGCAATTGCTCGGCAAAAAGCCGGCGACTACCGACAGCAGCAAGCAAGTATCGGTCACAGCGCCGGATTCCCCGCGTGCATCGTTATCCGCCTTCCTCGAGTACGCGCAGGCGGGCGATTTCGCGCGCGCGGCGCAATATCTGGATGTGCCCGAGGCGGAACGCGGGCAAGCAAAGCAGCTCGCGAAAGAATTTTCCATCGTGCTCGACCGGTACGTGTACATCGATCTGGATGCGATCTCGGGTGCGTCGCTCGGGGATACGACGACCGGGCTGCCCTCCGGGATGCAACAGGTCGGCACGATCCCGAGCCCTGGCGGCCGAACCGCGCCGGTGCGGTTGGTGCGGCAGGCGAGACCGGGTGCCGAAGCGAGGTGGGTGTTTTCGCGCAGCACGGTGGCCAACATCCCGAGGTGGTACCAGCAGCTCCCCGACCGGTGGACGCTCGAGCACCTGCCATCGTGGCTGCTCGGCACCGGTCCGTTAGGCATCTTGTGGTGGCAGTGGATCGCCCTGATCGCCGTCATCGCGGTTTCGTACATGGCCGGCATGCTGCTGGGCCGGCTGGCGCGTGCTGCGTTAGGCGTGGTCGCCAAGCGGACCAAGACGCATTGGGACGACAACATCAGCGCCGCTCTGCGAGGGCCGTTCCGGCTGGCGGCGATGCTGGTGGTCCTGCTCTTCCTCTTGCCGTGGTTGTCGCTCAACGCAAGCGTCTCGCGCCACGTGCATACGCTGGTCAACGCCGGGTTCACCATCGCCCTGTTCTGGGCGTTGTGGCGGTTGGTGGAGGTGTGGCGCGGGGTGATGTCGGTGTCGGGGTGGGCGATGCACGGCACATCGCGCGGTCTGCTGACGCTGGTGTCGCGGCTGGCCAAGATGGTGATCGGCATGTTCGGTTTCGTGTCGCTCCTGGCGACACTCGGCTATCCGGTTGCGGCGATCATCGGCGGACTCGGTATCGGCGGTCTCGCCGTCGCGCTCGCGGCGCAGAAGACGCTCGAGAACCTGTTCGGCGCGTTCGCGATCGGCGGCGACCGGTTGTTCCGCGAAGGCGACCAGGTGACGATCGACACGGTCACCGGCACCGTGGAGAGCATCGGGCTCCGGTCGGTCCGCATCCGGACGGCGGAGCGCAGCGTGGTCTCCATGCCTAACGGCAAGGTGGCGGACTCGAAGATCGAGACGTTCGCGCCGCGCGACCGCATCCGCTTCTCCTGCGTGTTGGCGCTCGTCTACGACACGACGGCGGCACAACTCCGGGCGGTGATCACGGAAGTCGAACACCTACTCAAAACGGAAGAACATGTGGCGCCGGATACGGTCACCGTGTTTTTTCTCCAGTTCAACACGTCATCGCTGGATGTGCAGGTGGCGGCGCAGGTCCTGACGACGGACGGAAACGAGTTCAATCGCATCCGGCAAGATTTGTTACTGAAGATCATGGACGTGGTCGAGCGCTCGGGCACGTCGTTCGCGTTCCCAACGCAAACCGTGCAACTCGAACCGCCGCCCGCCGCCGGAGCGACGGCTGCCGCGGCGCCGTCCGGCGGTCCCGCACCGCCGCCGCCCAAGTCGTGAGCGGACGACTCCTCATCGTATCGAACCGCTTACCCGTGACCGTGAGCGGGTCGGAGAAGGGCGGGCGTCCGCAAGTGCGGGCCAGCGTCGGAGGGTTGGCGACGGGAATGCGCCACCCGCACGAGCAGTCGAACGGATTGTGGTTAGGCTGGCCGGGCGACATGAGCGCGCTCGACGACGTCGAGCGCGCCGAAGTCCAACGCCATCTCGCGTCGCGACGCCTCGTTGGTGTGCATCTCTCGCCCGACGAAGTGTCGGTGTTCTACGACCGGATCGCGAACAGCGTGCTGTGGCCCGTCTGTCACGACCGGTTGGACCAACTGCCGTTGCGGGTCGAGGGGTGGGATGTCTACGAGCGGGTGAACGCGCGATTTGCGGACTGTGTCGCCGAGGTCTGGCAGCCGGGCGATCGCATCTGGGTGCACGACTACCATCTGCTACGCGTGCCGGCGCTGATTCGCGAGCGGATTCCCGACGCGCGCATCGGGTTCTTCCTCCACATCCCCTTCCCGACTCCCGAGATCTTCTTCGCGCTCGCGCGCCGGCGCTGGCTCGTCACCGGCATGTTGGGCGCGGACCTCATCGGCTTTCACACGCGCCGGCATCGCGGGCACTTCGCCGCGGCGGTGCATCGCCTGTTAGGCCTGGATGCGCACGGGAACGAGTTCGACTATCGCGGTCGTCGCGTGCGGGTGGGCGTGTTCCCGATGAGCATCGACGCGCGCGATTTCGCGCAACGCGCGGAGTCGGAGGCAGTGCGCACGGAGGCGGCACGGATCAGGCGCAACGACACGGGCCCGTTGTTAGTCGGCATTGACCGCCTCGATTACAGCAAAGGAATCCCCCGGCGGCTCCTGGCCGTCGAGCAGCTGTTAGTCAAACATCCGGAGTGGCGCGAGCGTATACGGTTCCTCCAGATCGCGGTGCCGTCTCGCGAGGGCGTGCGGGCGTACCGGCAGGTGCGCGAAGAGGTGGAGTCGCTCGTCGGCCGGATCAACGGCATGTACGCGGTACCGACGTGGGCTCCAATCCATTACGTGCATCGCGGCGTGCCGAGGTCGCTCCTGGTGGGCTTATATCGCGCTGCCGACGTGATGGTGGTCACACCGGTGAGGGACGGCATGAATCTCGTGGCCAAGGAATTCGTCGCGACGCGCACGGATGACGACGGCGTTCTGGTGTTGAGCGAATTCGCGGGGGCCGCGGAGGAGTTGAGCGAGGCACTGATCGTGAACCCGTACGACGTGGACGAGACTGCCGAAGCGCTGCACACGGCCCTGGTGATGGCGCCGAACGAGCGCGCGCAACGAATGCGTGCGCTGCGCGAGCGCGTAACGACGCACGACGTCGCACGCTGGGCAGCTGAATTCCTGGATGCCCTCGGAGCATGACGGGCAAGTGGTCGCGGGCACGACGCGTGCATTTCTATATGCCGCGCGATGTGGCGCGCATCACCGTCCCAGCACGGAACGACCGCGCATTGGCGATCATTTATCCATTGGGTGGGTAAAACAACGCGAGGGGGAGAGGAAGCGGGAAGGGTGAGTTGATCTTGACCTACGGTCATCGGGAAACGGGTCCCGGTACGCGGGTCCTGACGGAACCTTGCTTCCAGGAGGGCGCATGCCACGCTTTGAGTTTTCGCTCAGCGGTCCCGACGAAACGCTGCGCCTGGCCGGCGCAGTCACAAGCCCGACGTTTGCGCAAGCGATGGAAGCCATAGCCGAGCAGGCACGCGTGGGCCGTGGTGATATGTTGGAGATCGGGGTCAGTGGCTTTCCGCCGGCGCATTTCGAAGCGTTCATCGAGGGACTGAACGACCAGGTCAGCTGGCAACAGTCGGGGAAAAAGGCCGCATAGGGGCGGGACGGTCGGGTCGACGGGGAAGGCGGTTGGCGAAACGTCGCCGGCTGCCTTCCCTTTTTTGTTGCGTCGGGCGATGGCCGAAAACGTCGGAAATATGTCATTGCGGCCATCGGGCCCGCGGACGCACATTCCGCGCAACCCGCCGGCTGTGACACAGGACGTGAAACCTCATCTCGCGAAACGGCGCCGCACCGACGTTCGGCGCATCGGGTTTCTGGGCTTCGATGGCGTTCAGGCCCTGGACCTCGTCGGACCGTCGGACGCGTTTGCATCCGACGCATTCGCAACCATCGATCGCGGCGACCACGACGCGAAGCCGTGGGTCCCGTACGACGTGGTGGTGATCGGCCTCAACGGACGCCGATTCACGACGAGCTCGGGGCTCGTGATCCGCCCCGACGCATTGGTCCCTTCCATTGTCAGTTTGGACACGCTGATCATCCCCGGCGGCGCCGGTCTCCGGCGACCCGGCGTCGCCGAGCGCGCGGCACGATGGATCGTGAGCATGGCGCCGCGCGTACGACGGGTGGCGAGTGTGTGCACGGGACTCTACGGGTTGGCGGCCACCGGGCTCCTCGATGGCCGGCGTGTGGCCACGCATTGGAGTGCGGTGGCGGACATTGCCAAACGCTACCCGCGACTCCGCGTGGATCCGGACGTGCTCTACATCAAGGATGACCGGTTCTACACATCGGCCGGTGTCACCGCGGGCATCGACCTCGCCCTCGCGTTGATCGAAGAGGATCACGGCCCACGGATCGCGTTGGCGGTTGCGCGCGAGCTTGTGGTGTACCTCAAGCGACCAGGTGGTCAGCAACAATTCTCGGAGCCGCTGCAGTTTCAGCTGAGCTCGGCGGATCGCTTCGTAGATATCGCCGCGTGGATCCACGGGCACCTGCGGTCGCGGTTGACGGTGGATACTTTGGCTGAGCGCGCCTGCCTCAGCGTTCGGCAGTTTGCGCGCGCGTTCAAGCAGGAATTCGGCATGACGCCGGCCGAGTTCGTCGAGGAGGCGCGTCTCGCCGAAGCGGGGCGGCGTTTCACGTCGGCGGCACGGCGGGTGAGCGTCGATGCGGTGGCGCGGTCGGTGGGCTACTCGAGCGAGGACGTATTCCGCCGTGCGTTCGAGCGGCGGTTCGGGGTGACTCCTTCACAATATCGGAGCCGTTTCGGCGTTGCCGCCGGCGCCGGGCGCCCGGCGGGAGCCAGATCATGAGGAAAGGAGGCGTCGTGATGTGCGCCACGTTAGGCGCCTTGATTTCGGCGCGACCGATGCCGGCCCAGCGGCCGGCGATCGAGTGGCCGGCGTACGCGCACGACGCCGGCGGCTCGAGATTCTCGCCGGCCTCGCAGATCACGCGGGCAAACGTCGCGCGGCTGGTGCCGGTCTGGACGTACCGCACGGGCGATTTTGCGTTAGGCGACGGCATGACGCGCGACGAGACGACGCCGCTGTTCGTGGACGGCCTGCTCTACGTGTCGACGCCGTTCGGCGGCGTGCGCGCGCTGGACCCGGAGACGGGCAGTGAGCGGTGGTCGTTCGACTCGCAACTCGATCCGTCCGGAGACTACGGCGATTTCACCAATCGCGGGGTTTCAACATGGGTCGACCCCGAACGGCCGTCCGGCGCGGCGTGCCACCGGCGCATCTACGTCGCGCCGGTGGACGCGCGGCTCATCGCGCTCGACGCGCGCACCGGCGAACCCTGTGCGGACTTCGGCGACCACGGCGTCGTTCGGTTAGGCGATGTCCCCAATTCGGCGCAGTACACCGGCGAATACGAGATCACATCGCCGCCGGCGGTGGTCCACGGCCTGCTGATCGTCGGCTCGACCGTTGCCGACAACGTCCGCGCGCAGGCGCCGAGCGGGGTGGTGCGCGCGTTCGATGCGCGAACCGGTGCGCTGCGTTGGGCGTGGGATCCGGTCCCGCGCCACGCGAGCGATGCCGGCTACGGAACGTGGCGCGGGCCCGGCGCGCACGAGACCGGCGCGGCCAACGCCTGGTCGGTCATCAGCGTCGATTCGGCGCGCGACCTCGTGTTCGTGCCGACCGGGAGTGCGAGTCCGGACTTCTTCGGCGGCGACCGGCTTGGCCAGAACCTCTACGCCAACTCGGTCGTGGCGCTACGCGCATCGACGGGTGCGATGGTCTGGCACTTTCAGGCGGTGCATCACGACCTCTGGGATTACGATGTTCCCGCCGAGCCGGTGCTGTTCACGTGGCGTCACGACGGGCGCGAGGTGCCGGCGGTCGCGGCGACCACCAAGATGGGGCACCTCTTTCTCCTCGATCGCGAGACCGGCCAGCCGCTCTTTCCCGTGGTCGAACGCCCGGTGCCGCCGAGCGACGTCCCCGGCGACGCCGCGTGGCCCACGCAGCCGTTCCCGACCCTTCCCGCTCCGTTAGTCCCGGAGCGCGTCCAGGCCGACGACGTGTTCGGCGTTACGCCTAACGACAAAGCGTGGTGCCGGCAGCAGCTCGCAGGGGTGCGCAACGAGGGGATCTTCACGCCGCCGTCGCTCCGCGGCACCGTTATCTATCCGGGCAACATCGGCGGCTCGAATTGGAGCGGTCTGGCCATCGACCCGGCGCGACATGTGGCCGTCATTCCATCCAATCGCGTGATCACGATCGTGCAACTCATTCCGCGCGCGGACGCACGATCGCGGGCGATGTCCGGAACGCGATTCGATCAATTCTCCCCGCAGCGCGGCACACCGTACGCGATGCGCCGCACGTTTCTCATCGCCGCCGATGGGGCACCGTGCTCGCCGCCGCCATGGGGGACGCTCACAGCCATCGACCTCGAGAGCGGCCGCGTGACGTGGGAGCGGCCGTTCGGCAGCGTGGCCGGGCTTGCCGGTGCGTCCGAGGCGTGGGGCTCGCCTAACTTGGGCGGCGCGATGATCACGGCGGGGGGCATCGTCTTCGCCGCCGGCGCGCTCGACCAGCGCCTGCACGCGTACGACGTCGAGACCGGCGCGGAGTTGTGGTCGGCCAGGCTGCCCGCGGGCGTCCATGCATCGCCCATGACGTACGTCACCGCGGGTGGACGACAGTTCGTGGTCGTGGCGGCCGGCGGACACCGCGAACTGTACGCGGCATCGGGCGGCCGCGACGCGCCGGGCGACTACGTCGTGGCGTTCGCACTGCCTCGAGCGCACGCCGCCGCTCCACACGCGTCAGCAATCGGGCCGGGCCGGTACGAGGGGCAGATGGTACTCGACCGATCGCGCTATGACGCAGCGTGGACCATCGCACGCGAGCCTAACGGAGTCAGCCTCTCGTTCACGCTTCCGGGCGTCGGCGCCGTGGGTCGCGGCACGGGGCGTTTCATCGGTGACAGTCTGACCGTATCGGCGACCTGGTCGCTGGCCGCCAAGCACTGTTCGGGCACCCTCACACTGAGCGGCCGTTCCGCGAACGAGGGCGTCGCCATCATCGGCGAACTCGAGTATGTGGATGGATGTTCGGGTGGGCGCACGAAGCCGGGAACATTCGCAGTCTGGCGCGCGGGGCACCGCGTGACGCGGATACGCGCTTCAGGGAAGTGAAGCGGCGCTGATTCGCCGCCATCCATCTGCCAGGGGTGCTCGGTCTATCGCGGCACGTTCTAGCGGTGGTCCGCGTCGGCGTCTCTCGTTAGGCAGAGGTACGACAGGTCGCTGAGATCCATGTCCCGCCATGCCATCTGCTTGCGCCTGGGCCGCAGGGGAAGCGCGCGGAAGAACGGCAGGTGCAGGGCCGCCCCGCCCAGCCGCTCCCAGAGCGCGTCGGGCCCAAGGTGGAACTCGGCGATGATCGTCTCGCCGTTCACCACGGCGAGCCGGAATTCCTCGATGCGGCCGATCACGCGACCCTGGTTGTCGTGCACGCGTCTGCCGAGCAGCCGCTCGAGGTGGATTTCGCGTTCCTCGCTCATTTTCGGCCTCGCTCGATGATGTGGTCGCGCAGCCACTGCTCGAGGGCGTTGATCGGCGTCGCATCGACGTCCGTGTCGAATTGCAGGTAGCGGTCGCGGTAGCGCAGTGCGTCCCACGGGATGCGGACGGGGCCTTGTCGGCCGGTGAGGCGGCGGTCCGCGCGGGCGATCCATGCGGCGAGCCGCCGACTCACGCGCGCCGCCAACGTCACCGCGCCGACTTCGACGGCAACGATGCGCGGTGCGTGACCAGTGCGGACCACCGCGATCACACCATCGACGCGGCCCGCGTTGGCGTGCGTCGCGTCGACGAGCTGCTCGTCGAGCACGTCGGCCACCAGATGCTCGGGACGCCCCATCATGAGCCGGCGACCTGCAAGGGAATGGAGATCACGCCGAGGACCATGGCGAGCAGGCTGATGATCAGCACGACCGCGTTGCCTAACGGTCCGTTCGTGTGCTCGCCCAGATAGGCCCGGTCGTTCATGAGCACGAGAAATGGCAGCACGCCGACGGGCAGCGAGGCGGCGGTGAGCGCCATCGAGATGTTGGTCAGCTTCAGCGGATCGGCGCCGGCGAGCACGATGACGGCGCCGATCGCGATGATGAGGGTGTAGGTGAGGCTGAAGCGGGCGCTGCGCCGCGGTTCGAGATCCTCGCCCCATACCCAGCCGAGCCCTTGGGCGAGGAGGTAGGCCAGCGACAGGGCGATTTCGAGCGTCGCGCCGAGGCACGCCACGCCTAACGCGGCTACGAAGAGCCAGAAGCCCGGGCGGCCCAGGATCACCGTCGTGAGACGCGAGAGATCGCGGTATCCCTGCACGTCGGCGCCCGACGGACCGAGCACGATCGCCGCGCACACCAAGACCGCTACGGAGAGGAAACCGCCGAATCCCATGCCGATGCCGGCGACCCATCGGTTGACGCCGAGATAGCTGACGTCCCACTTGTTTTCAATGGCACCCGAGGAATAGAAGTAGTAGAGATACGGTGAAATCGATGCGCCGAGCACGCTCACGGCGACGAACCAGTAGTGGGCGGGCCGGTGATCGGGCAACCGCGGCACGAGGCCTTGGCCTAACGCACCGTAATCGGGGCCGCCGTGGATGGCGGCGACGACGAACACCACCGTGACGAGCCCGAGGAGCGAGACGCCGTTCTCGATCATCCCGAAGGTGCCCCGCCACAGAATGAGCCACGCCATCACGGCAATGGGGACGACCCACCACCGCAGCGCGATGCCGGTGGCCAACTGCAGTGCGGCCGCCACGCCTCCCATCTCCGCGCCTAACACGAGGACAGAGACGCACAGCATGACCGCGAAGATGAGGAGAAACGCGGGCCCTCCGAATCGCTCACGGAGCGCATCGGGAATCGTGCGTCCGCTGCACGCGGCGAATCGCCCCGACATCTCGACGAGGAACGCAATGCACGCGGTCCCGATCACGATCGACCAGACGAGGCGGTAGCCGAACCCCGCTCCCGCCTGCGCAGCGGTCGCGATCGACCCGATCTCGAGAAACCCGCCCACGCTCGTGACGATGCCGAGCGCGATTTGCAGAACTCGCTTCATGCGGCACCGATTGGTCGCATCTCATGTGCCAGCGTTTGCGCCTCGGCGCATGTGCGCGAGGCTCCCTAACGCGGCATGGCGCCGGCGGGCGCGCGAGCTGCCGCGCGGCGCCGTTCGCTCCGCCCGACAGATGACCGCGCGGCGTCGAGCCAGCGGCGGGTGGTATGGAGCGCGGCGATGAGGTACAGGCCGCCTGCCGGCACCCACATGACGAGGCCGGCGAGCTGTTGGTCCTGGAGCGGCGTTAGGCCGAAGGCGTGGCCGGCCAACGCATAGCCGGCGTACCACGGTGATTGGGCGACGACGAGCAGCGCGCCGAGCACCGCGGTATGGACCGCGGTGATGAACAAATAGACGATCGACCGGCCGAGATCCCGCGACCGTCCCGGGTGCAGCACGGCGGACCAGAAGAGCACGCCCGTTCCCAAAAACGACGCGTGCTGCACGACGTGGATGGCCGGGTGGGCGAGGGCGGCGTCGAACAGCGGCGGCACGTGCCAGAGCCAGATGGCCGCGCCATGCAGCAAGCAGGCCAGCGACGGCCGGCGGCCGGCTCGGACGACGGCTCCGCCGAGCGGCCATCTGCCTAACGCGACCGCGGCTCGGCGCGCCGATGGCACCGCGCGCAGCAGCGCGAGCAAGGGCCTGCCGGACGCGATGAGAGGCGCCGCGACGGCGATGAGGATCTCGTGCTGGATCATATGCGCCGTGAACAGCCGATCGGCGATCGCATCGGCCGGTCCCGCCACCGCGGCGAGCGCCAGGACACATCCGCCGGAGAGCGCCCAGATCTGCGCGCGGCGTGGCTCGGTTGCTCGAGCGGCCGTCACGTTGAGCACGGTGAGAACGTGAATGCGCCGGCCGCCTGCGCGATGAGCCACGCGGCGGCGAGGGCACCCAGCGCCATGCCTAACAATGACAGGAAACGCTCGGCCGATCGCGCGGGGGCGTCCGACGGGTGTGGAACGCGACGCCAGACTGGGCCCATACATCCACGCGGTGCCCCGGCGCGTACAGCGTCTCCGACAGCGGCACATAGGCGAACCAGCCGGTGTCGGGTGCGTGGTTCGTGAGCAGCGCGACGTACAACAACCCGATGCCAACGCAGTACGTCCAATACCCGAACGCATTGAGTCGCGGGAAGGCGACGCTTCGCGCGCCGACCATGAGGGGCACGAAGTACAGTCCCATCGCCGTCATCATCGGGACAGCGAACAGAAACATCATCGTCGTGCCGTGCGTCGTGAAAATCTGGTTGTAGCGATCTGCCCCGAGGAACGCGTTCTCCGGCCGAGCCAATTGCGTCCGCATGAGGGCTGCTTCGATGCCCCCGGCGATAAACATCGCGAACGCGGTGACCACATAACGTCGCCCGATCGACTTGTGATCGACGGTGCACAACCATCCCCAGAATCCGGGTTGGTCGCGCCAAGTGCGTTCGAGCGCATCGGCGTCTTGCGCGATGTCGCCCGCCTCGAGCGTCACGGGGCCGGGGGCGTCGCTGCCTAACGAGCTCACCTAGGCCACGAGCGCACGCATGTCGGCGGCGGAGAGGTGAAAGGCCGGCATGCGCGCCCCCGGTTTGATCACCGATGGATCGAAGATCCATCGCGCGAGGTTCTCCGGCGTGTTGTCGAGGACCCCGGCCGCGAGCGTTCGACGCGCCGCGACATGCGTGAGGTCGGGTGCTGCCGCGCCGCCGGCGTCGGTGCCGGCGATCCGGTGGCAGAGCGGACACCCATTGCGCATGAACACCGTGTCGCCGCGAGCCGCCTCGGCGTCGGTCGGCGGCTCCGCCGGCTGCGACGTCTTGGCGAGCCATGCGTTGTATTCGGCTTTCGGTTGGGCGACGACGAAGAACGCCATCTTCGCGTGCGCGAGTCCGCAAAACTCCGCGCACTGGCCGCGATAGACGCCTGGGGTGTCGGCCCGAAACCAGAGCGCACTCCGGTACCCTGGGATCAGATCGCTCTTGCCGTTCAGGTTAGGCGCCCAAAAGCTGTGGATCACGTCATCGGATGCAAGCCTTAAATGGATTGGCACGCCGACCGGTACGTGAATTTCGTTGGCCGTGGTCACGAGCTTCGTGGGATCGGCGCTGGAGTAGCGCACTTCCCACCACCATCGGTGGCCCGTCACTTCGATCACCAGCCGGTCGGCATCGTGCTGGGCGAGTGCGTGCCCAACGGCGAAGCTGTACACCAGCACCGCGGCAAGAACGATTGCCGTGGCCAGCACGGCGGCGATCACGATGCGCTCGGCGCGTCGCGTCACCGTGGGCGTGTCGCGAATGACGTCTCGCGATGCATCACCGCTCTTCGCGAGCGCGGCGCGAACCGCGACCGTTGCGACGCCGAGCCAGATGATGAGGCCGGCACCGAACATCCACCACCAGAGTCGCGTCACCGCAGCCGCTTCGGGCGAGGCGGGAGCGAAGATCGAGTGCATCTGTCCAACCGGCTTCTCGTGGTTTCCAGGGCGGCAAGCGCGAGTTTCGTGCCCGGCAACCATTGCGCGTCGATTCACAAGCGCGGTTCATGGCCATCGCTCAAAACCGATCTCGAGAACGCAGGCAAGCAGTGGGTGGATGAACAGGTCGTCGTCGATGGAAACATGGTATCGAGCCGGAAGCCCGATGACATTCCGGCCTTCAACGACGCGATGGTCACACTCTTCAGCACGGCCATGCACCACGCCGCGCACAGCGAGTAGTCGATTGTTCACGGTGCGCGGCGCAGTGCCGCCCGGCAAAGCCGCTCGTTAGGCGGTTGGGCGCGGGCGCTTGTCGGATGTCGACCGGCGAGTGGTTGTGCGAGTGGACGTCGACCTCCGCTCCGACCGGTCGGCGTTCGACGCGCGCTCGCGGTCGACTTCCGTGTCCTGCGCCGCCTCTTCGTTGATCGACTCGGTGGCCAGCTCCGTCAACTTCTCATCGGCCGCCTTCTCCTCACCGAGTGTTTGCTCGAGCAGCTCGACGTGGTCGTTGAAGCCGAGTTGGTCGGCCCAAGTGCGCACGCTGCCGTACGCGGCGATTTCGTAGTGCTCCACCCGTTGCGCCGCCGCGATGATCCCGGCGTCGAGGACTTGGGGCTCCGGGTCCTCCTCGATGAGCTCGGCGCCCTCGGACAGCACGCCCTCCATACCGTGACAGGTTTTGCCCTTGGCATTCTTGCCCAGGTACTCGAAGATCTGCTCGAGTCGTGAGACATGTCCCTCAGTCTCTTGCCGGTGGGATTCGAGCGCCTCTTTCAGATCGTCGTGCGACGCCGCCTTGATCATTTTCGGCAGTGCCTTGAGAATCTGCCGTTCCGCGTTGTACAGGTCGCGGAGCTCCTCGACGTACAGGTCGGAAAGGGTGTGCGCAGCCATCGGTGCCTCCAGGAGTGAGTCGCGTCGGTCGGAGGCGTGCGTGATTGCAATGCCCGGTCCTCGGCTCGAAAAGCGCGGCGGTTACTCGCGCGGCGACTGCCGACCGTCCGCCTCGTCGGCCACGACTTCGTGATGGCGATCGGAGCCGACTCGGTGATCACGCCGGCTTGCTCGCGCCAAGCGAACCGTTAGGCGCGCTCGCCGATCGTCAACAGATGGCGCGCGGCCGC
>Ga0075426_10000922_pt1 | contig 20559 bp, 20 predicted proteins | sample SoiMethybrSBSTD5_FD_75304 | JGI IMG/M metagenome (GOLD analysis project Ga0075426, IMG submission 75304) | Bulk soil microbial communities from a Populus tree surrounding site in Tennessee, USA - Soil MetaG P. TD hybrid SBSTD5 | ecosystem: Environmental > Terrestrial > Soil > Tree plantation...
CGGCACATGCTGCTGCGGATGGTGGACCGCACGGTGTACGCGGAGGATCTCGCGAGCACCAACGGCACGCGCGTGAACGGCCACGCGGTCGGCAACCAGGTCGTCCACCACCTCGACCTCATCGAGGTGGGCAAGCACAAGCTGCATTTCTTCGACGAGGCGCTGCTCGGCATCGGCGCCGTGGCAAGCCTCGAGGACACCGTGCTCACCGACTACGAGCGCACGATGATGGCCGTGCACGTGGCGCCGACGCGTGCGAGCGCGCCGCCGAATGGACGGCAGCGCGGCGACGACGCGCTGTCGCGGACCATGGCGATCCCGCGCGATCCCGCGGTGCGGCTGGGACCCTCGCAGGAAACCGTGCGCACCGACGTCGAGGCCCCGGTGGCGGCATCGACCCGGCTCGCGCTACGGGTGCTCGCTGGCGGCAAGACGGGCGAGCTGATCGCGCTCGAGCAGGCCAACACGATGATCGGAAACGCGGGCGTCGACACCGCGATCGTCGTGCGCCGCGGCGACGCCTATTTCCTCGCCCGGCTCGCCGGATCGCGCGCGCCGCGCATCAATCGCCAGGAGCTCGCGCCCGGCGCCCATCGGCTCGCGTTGCGCGACGAGGTGCAGGTGGGCGATTTGCGTTTCGAAGTGATCGAGGGTGCGCCCTAGGAGGGGCGCCGACGGGAGGCAGCCGATGACAAGACAAGCAAAAGGATCCGACGCCACCGACGCCGCGGAGGCCGCCGACCTGCTGGTGACGGTGGCCACGACGCTCAACGAGCGGCTCGCGGTCACCGCCGAGGAGCTCGCCCGCAGCCAGGTGCTGCTGCGCGAGGCCTCCGACGAGCTCCTCACCGCCTTCCGCGGCGCCGCCGACCGCATCGTCGCGGCGCAGAAGCAGACGCCGGCCGAGGAGAATCCGCGCGCCGACTACGGCGTCGTGCTCGACCATCTCTACAAGGCGGTGCAGCACCTGCAGTCGCACGACCTCGTGAACCAGCTCATCGACGCGCAGAAGCTGCGCGTGGACAAGATGCGCGAGAAGCTCGGCGAAGCGATTTCGCTCGCCGTCCCGCCGGTCGCCGATCCGCGGCAGGCCGAGCAGTGGCTGGAGCGCTCGCGCGCGATGCTCGACTGCATCGTCGCCGGCATCCGCCAGATCGACGAGGATGCGAGGCCGCCGCGCGCCGACAAGCAGCGCGCCGGCAGCGTCGACCTTTTCTAGAAAGAACAACGCCATGAAAACCATCCTTGCCGTCGACGACTCGGCCACCATGCGCGAAATGGTGGCCTTCGTGCTCGAGTCCGCGGGCTACCGCGTGATCGAGGCCGAAGACGGCGCCCACGGGCTGGAGCGCGCCTCCGCGACCTCGTGCGACCTCGTCATCACCGACCAGAACATGCCCAACATGGACGGTCTCACGCTCGTGCGGAGCCTGCGCGAGCTGCGCGAGTACAAGACGGTGCCGATTCTCCTGCTCACGACGGAGTCCTCCGACACGATGAAGGCGCAGGGGCGCGCCGCCGGAGCGACCGGATGGCTCGTGAAGCCCTTCGACCCGGCCACGCTCCTCGAAGTCGTGCAGAAGGTGCTGCGCTAGCGCCCGCGCGAGCACGTTCCTCGATTATGGCGATCGACCTCAGCCGCTTCATCGCGACCTTCTTCGACGAGGCCCAGGAGCACCTGGACACCATCGAAGAGCGCGCCATGGGGCTTGCGGGCGGCCGCCAGGACGCGGAGACGCTGAACGCGATCTTCCGCGCGGCGCACTCGATCAAGGGTGGCGCCGGCACCTTCGGCTTCACGCAGCTCGCCGATGCGATGCACGAGCTCGAGACGCTCTTCGACGGGCTGCGCAAGGGCAACGGCCACGCGGACGCGGCGACCGTGCGCCTGGTGCTCGACGCGTGCGACGTGTTCAAGGCGCATCTCGCGGCGCTCAAGGCGGGCGAACGCGGCGCCGACCCCGCCATGGAAGCGCTGCAGCGTTCGCTCGCCGGCTATCGCGGCGGCGAGAGCGTGGCGCCATCGGCCAAGCCGGCTGCTCCGACCGAGGAGGCATTCTTCGACGAGGAGCCGGCCGGGAAGTCCGCGGCGAAGCCCGCGGCCTACGGTTTCTTCGACGACGCCCCCGCCGCGCCCGCTGCGGCCGCAGCCGGCAACGATAAATTCGGCTTCTTCGAGCCGGTGGCACCGGCTCCACCCACGGAGCAAAACCGCCGCCGCGGCGACTCATCCTCGATCCGCGTGAGCGTCGAGAAGATCGACCGCATCGTGAACCTCGTGGGCGAGCTCGTGATCGCGCAGGCGATGATGCAGCAGTCGGCCGTCGCGCTCGCCTCGGGCAAGGACGAGCGCCTCGCGCAGAGCCTTGCCACGCTCGACCGCAACACGCGCGACCTGCAGCAGGCGGTCATGTCCATCCGCATGATGCCGATGGAATTCGTGTTCAGCCGCTTCCCGCGGCTCGTCTACGACGTGTCCGCGCGCCTCGGCAAGAAAGTGGAGCTGCGCACGCAGGGCCACGACACCGAGCTCGACAAGGAGATGATCGAGCTGCTCATCGACCCGCTCACCCACGTGGTGCGCAACGCCATCGACCACGGCATCGAATCGCCCGAGGAGCGGCGCAAGGCCGGCAAGTCCGAGACCGGCACCATTTCCATGCGCGCCACGCACCGCGGCGGCAGCGTCATCATCGAGGTGAGCGACGACGGCCGCGGCCTCGATCGCGCGCGCATCATCGCGAAGGCGCGCGAGCTCGGCATGCCCGCCGACGAGTCGATGAGCGACGTCGAGGCGTGGTCGCTCATCTTCGAGGCGGGCTTCTCCACGGCGAAGGAAGTCACGAACCTCTCGGGGCGCGGCGTCGGCATGGACGTGGTCCGCCGCAACATCGCGTCGCTGGGCGGCAGCGTCTCGGTGTCGTCGCTGAAGGGCGAGGGCACGACGATCACGATCCAGGTCCCTCTCACGCTCGCGGTCCTCGACGGCATGGTCGTCGGCGTCGGCGACGAGCAGTACATCGTGCCGCTGGAATTCGTGGCCGAAGCGTTCAAGCCGGCGCCGGGCGACATCTGCACCGTCGTCAACCAACCCGCGCTCGTCGCCGTGCGCGGCGAGCACCTGCCGCTCGTGCGGCTCGACGAAGTCGTGGACCTGGCGCGCGAAGGCGGCGCAGCGCTTGCGCCCGATCCGCTCTGTCTCGTGGTCGAGGTGGACAACCGGCGCTCGGCGCTGCTCGTCGACGCGCTCGTCGGGCAGCAGCAACTGGTGGTGAAGTCCCTCGAGGGCAACCTCCACGCCGTGCGCGGCGTGGCGGGCGCGACCATCCTGGGCGATGGGCGCGTCGCGCTCATCCTCGACGTGGGCTCGATCGCCCGCGCCGCACCGGCGCGCGCGATGGCGCGGAGCGCGGCATGAATCCGGCGCTGAAGGAAACCGGCGCGGTGCGCGAGTTTACGTTCACGCGCGAGCACTTCGACCTCATCAGCGAGCGCATCTACAAGTTCGCCGGCATCCGCCTGCCGGTCGCGAAGCGCGAGATGGTGTACGCGCGGCTCACGCGCCGGCTGCGGGCGCTGGGCATCAACTCCTTCGACGACTACGTGCGCTTCCTCGAGCTGGAGCCCGCGGAGTGGGAGCACTGCACCAACGCGCTCACGACCAACGTCACCGCGTTCTTCCGCGAGGAGCACCACTTCGGGATCCTCGCCGAGCACGCGCGCGCGACCGCGCGCCAGGGCGAGACCTTCCGCGTCTGGAGCGCGGGCTGCTCGACCGGCGAGGAGCCGTACACGATCGCGATGTGCCTCTCGGACAACCTGCCGCAGGGCAACTTCCAGGTGCTCGCGACCGACATCGACACGCAGGTGATGGCCACGGCGCGCTCGGGCGTCTATCCGCTGCAATCGGTGCTGCGGCTTCCGGAGGCGCGCCAGAAACGCTTCTTCCTGCGCGGCACCGGGCGCTTCGAGGGTCAGGCGCGCGTGCGCCGCGAGATCGCCGCGCACGTCGAATTCGCGCGGTTGAACCTCATGGAGCGCGAGTGGCCGATCGAAGGGCCGCTCGACGCCATCTTCTGCCGCAACGTGATGATCTACTTCGACAAGCCCACGCAGCACGGGCTGGTCGAGCGCTTCGCGCGGCTGCTGCGCAGCGACGGGCTCTTCTTCGCCGGGCACGCGGAGAGCCTTCTCGACCAGGGACGCTGGTTCCGGCTGCGCGGCCAGACGGTGTACGAGCTCGCGGGGAAGCACGCATGATGCGCGACGACGAGGCGCTCGGCGAAGGCCAGCCGAACCGCTACTTCGACCCGCACTTCAAGGTCGAGACGGCGAAGATCCTGCCGGGCGAGTACTACGCCACGAACCAGGACATGGCGCTGGTGACGGTGCTCGGCTCGTGCGTCTCGGCGTGCCTGCGCGACCGCGACAACGGCATCGGCGGCATGAACCACTTCATGCTGCCCGACGAGGGCAAGCTCATCGGCTCCCACGGCAACATCAGCGCGGGCGGCCGCTACGGAGTCCACGCGATGGAGCTCCTCATCAACCAGATCCTCAAGCTCGGCGGGCGGCGCGACCGCCTCGAGGCGAAGGTCTTCGGCGGCGGCAACGTGCTGCAGGGCTTCATGCTTTCCAACGTCGGCCAGCAGAACGCGGAGTTCATCGTCGAGTACCTGAGCATCGAACGCATTCCGATCCTCGCGCGCGACCTGCTCGACGTGTGGCCGCGCAAGATCTATTTCTTTCCCCGCAGCGGGCGCGTGATGGTGAGGCGGCTGCGCAAGGCGAACAACGACACCATCGTGCTGCGCGAGCGCGATTACGGCGCGCGCCTCTTCCACACGCCCGTCGAGGGCCAGGCGGAGCTCTTCAAATGACCACTCGCATCCGCGTTCTCATCGTCGACGACTCGCGCATGATCCGCGACGTCCTCACCGACATCCTCAGGGAGTACGACGACATCGAGGTCGTGGGCGCGGCCGCCGACGCCTTCGCCGCGCGCGACATGATCCGCGATCTCAAGCCCGACGTGCTCACGCTCGACATCGAGATGCCGAAGATGAACGGGCTGGAATTCCTCGATAAGCTCATGCGCGCGAAGCCGATGCCGGTCGTCATGATCTCGGCGGCGACCGAGCGCGGCTCCGAGGTCACCTTCCGCGCGCTCGAGCTGGGCGCGGTCGATTTCGTGACCAAGCCGAAGTTGAACGAGCAGACGCCCGACGATTACGGCCAGATGATCGCCGACAAGATTCGCGCGGCGAAGAGCGCGCGGCTGCGCGCGCCGCGCCGCCCCGACGCTGCGGCGATGGAAGCCACCCAGCCCCCGGTCGCCAAGCGCCCGGTGCCGCGCGGCGTGAAGACCTCCGAGCGCCTCATCGCCGTCGGCGCCTCGACCGGCGGAACCGAGGCGATCCGCGAATTCCTTTCCACGATGCCCGCCGACTGTCCGGGCATCGCGATCGTGCAGCACATGCCCGAGAACTTCACGCGCATGTTCGCCGAGCGCCTGAATGCTCTCTGCCAGATCAATGTCAAGGAAGCCGAGCACAACGATCCGATCCTGCCGGGGCACGCGTACATCGCCCCGGGTGGCAAGCACCTGTGGGTGAAGCGTGACGAAGGCGTGCTCCTGTGCAAGCTCTCCACCGAGCCGCCGATGAACCTGCACCGCCCATCGGTCGACTTCCTGTTCCTCTCCGCCGCGAAGCACGTCGGCGCCGATGCCGTGGGCGTCATCATGACCGGCATGGGACGCGACGGCACGCAAGGCATGCTCAAGATGAAGGAGAAGGGCTGCTGGACCATCGCGCAGGACGAGGCGACGTCGGTGATCTTCGGCATGCCGCGCGAGGCGATCGAGGCGGGCGCCGTGCACGAGGTGGCCCCGCTCGGCAAGCTCGCCGAGCGCGCGCTCGCGCGCACCGCACCGAAGGAGACGGCCAAGTGACCGAGCTCGCCATGGCGCCTGCCGCGACCGGCGCCGAGGAGCGCCGCGAATTCCTCACCTTCCGGCTCGGCGCGGAGAGCTACGCCGTGGACATCCTCAAGGTGCAGGAGATCCGCGACATCGACCGCGTGACGCGCGTGCCGCACGTGCCGCGATACCTGCGCGGCGTCATCAACCTGCGCGGCGCCATCGTGCCCATCGTCGACCTCGGCCTCATGCTCGGCTTTCCCGAGCCGCTGCCGCTCGCGCAGGCGAGCGCCATCGTGCTCAACGCCGGGGGCCGGCTCACGGGGCTCGTGGTGGCGAGCGTGTCCGACGTCCTGGGATTCACCGACGAGGAGATCCGTCCCGCGCCCGAGCTGGGGGCCGAGCGCGCGGGAGTTTCGGCGATCGCCGGCATCGCGGTTCGCGAGGGGACGACGCTCCTCATCCTCGACGTCGACCGCCTGCTCGGGCGTATTCGCGAGGAACGCAAATGAGCATCAAGAACGAATTGACCCAGCCGGGCACGACCGAGGTGCCGGCGAAAATCGGCAACTACGAGATCATGGGGATCCTCGGGCGCGGACAGTCGGCCACGATCTACCTCGGTCGCGAGCTCTATCCGCCGCGCGAAGTCGCGATCAAGGTCTACGACCCGACGCAGTTCGGCGACGATCCGAAGGTCTTCCGCTCGCTCTTCCTCAAGGAGACGCTGCTCGCGAGGAAGCTCAAGCACCCCGGCATCACGCAGGTCTACGACGCGGCCGCGGACGACGAGCGCGCCTACATCGTGATGGAGTACATGAAGGCGGGAAGCCTCGACCGCTATTGCGTGGCCGAGGGGCTCCTCAAACCCGACCGCGTTGCGCATGTCCTGGAGCGCATCTGCGACGCGCTGTCCTACGCGCACGCCTACGGCATCGTGCACCGGGATCTCAAGCCCGCCAACATCCTGATGGATACGGACGGGGAGGCGAAGGTCGCCGACTTCGGCGTGGCCTTCACGAACCTCGCGTTCGATTCGACGCGCAACATGAAGGTCGGGTCGCCCGCGTACATGGCGCCCGAGCAGATCGAGGGCAAGCCCGCGACGCTCAAGTCCGACGTCTATGCGGTCGGCATCATGATGTACAAGATGCTCACCGGCGCGCTGCCTTTCCCGCCTGACACGCCGACGGCGCTCGCCACCCGCATCCTGCTCGGCAACTTGAGCCCGCCCTCGGCCGTGCGCCCGGGACTGCCGCCGGTCTTCGACGCCATCTTCCGCCGCGCGACCGCGCGCGACGCGGCGGTGCGCTACAACACGTGGGAGGAGCTCGCATCCGACCTGCGCACGGTGACGCAGCCCCAGGGCGAGGGCGACGATGCCGCCGAGCGCCTGGCGCTTTTGAAGCCGCTGCCGTTCTTCCGCGATTTCGACGGGCCCACGCTCGCGGAAGCCGCGTCGATGGCGCGCCGCTTCGAGGTGCGCTCCGGATCGCAGCTCGTGGGCGAGGGCGACCAGGGGTACTCGTTCTTCGTGCTGGTGCGCGGCCAGATGCGCGTCGCCAAGCGTGGCACGCTGCTCGGCATCCGCGGCGCCGGCGAATCGCTCGCGGAGCTCGCTTTCCTGCGCAAGGCGGGCGCGCGCCGCTTCACCACGATCACGGCCGTCACCGACTGCACCGTGGTCGAGTTCGATCCCGACCTGCTCTGGCTCGCCTCGCCCGAATGCACGCGCCGCTTCCAGCAAGCCTTCCTCGTCGCGATGGCCGAGCGGGTCGTGGGCGCCGAGACCGCGCTCACGGAGCTGCTCAGCGCGCGCAACGTGACGCTCTTCTGAACCGATGCAACCCCGCGCCACCGCAACCGCCGAAGCCACCCGCGAAGTGCTCGTGTTCGTGCTCGGAGCCGAGGAGTACGGCGTCGACATTCTCAAGGTGCAGGAGATCCGCGGCTGCGAGAAGGTGACGACGATCCCCGCCGCGCCGGCATTCCTCAAGGGCGTGGTCAACCTGCGGGGGACGATCGTGCCGGTCGTGGACCTGCGCACGAAGTTCGGCCTTCCGGTGCCGGCCGACGACAGCCACGCCGTGGTGGTGGTGCTGCGCATCGCGAGTCGCGTCATCGGCGCCGTGGTCGACGGCGTCTCCGACGTCGTGGGCCTCGCGCACTCCGACGTGAAACCCGCCCCGGAGCTGGGCAGTGTCGTCGACGCGTCCTTTATCGCTGGCGTTGCGACCAAGGGTGGGCGCATGATTCTCCTCGTGGACATCGAAAAGTTGCTCTCGACGGGGGAGCTCAATCTCCTGCGCGGCGCGGCGGCGGGCGGCGCTGCGTGAAGCGGTACGCCGGCTTCGCCTTGCGCCATCCGCACCTGCTGTCGGCGCTGGTCGTGGTGCTCTTCCTGCCGTGGGTGTGGATGTCCTTCCTGGTGCCCTTCTGGGCGCTCGCGATCTCGCTCGCGCTGGTGCCGCTCGCGGCCGTCGTCGCGCTCGCGCTCGTGGTGCGCGACCTGCACGTGGAGGAGGACGAGATCGCCTCGGGCGGCGACGAGCCGTTCCTCAAGTGGCGCAAGCGCACGCGGCTTTTCCAGCAGGTGGTGGTGGGCCTGGATACGATGCTCGAGCGCTGGGACACGGCCTCGCAGACGAATCGCAGGAACCTGGAGACGGCTGCCGATTCCGTGCAGGAAGTGATCCGCCTCACCGAGGAGGCGGTGAACGAGATCTCGAGCGGCTTCCGCGTCGTCGTCGCCAAGGCGCACGAGCAGACCGAGGCGGCCAAGACGCTTCTCACCGGCGAGGGCGGCAGCGGCATGCTCTCGCACGACGAGTTCATCAAGGCCTACGACACGCAGCTGCAGAACGTCACCTCGCACATGACGAACTTCTCGCTCGCGGCCGAGGATCTCGCGACCCACCAGCAGAAGGTCCAGGAGCACGCGCGGGTCATGGAGGAGACGATCGACGGGTTGCGCAACATGGCTTCCCAGATCGCGCGCATCGCGCTCGACGGCTCCGTGAAGATGACCTCGGGCACGCTCAAGCCGCAGGACTTCGTCGAGATGACCGATCGCATCCGCGCCATCAGCGCCGAGGCGCACGAGCTCACGCGCAAGACCCGCGCGGGGCTCGACTCCATCGGCGACGAGGTGCGCCAGGGCAACAAGCGCACCAACCAGGCGGCAGACGCGGCGCGCCGCGCCGTGGGGCTCGCGCGCGCCGAGATCAACACGCTCAACGCGGCGACCACCGAGCAGACGCGCCAGATCCAGATGGCGCTGCAGCGCATCAACGCGCTGTCGGCGGAGATCCAGGCCGACATCAACAACATCATCATCGCGATGCAGTTCCAGGACATCACCCGCCAGATGCTCGAGCGGCTGCACAAGCCCGTGCTGGGGGCGGCGGCCGAATCGCTGTCCCTGCTCTCGCACGAGACCCGGGCGCTGCTGCAGCGCGACCTCTATCGCGCCGTGCGCGCCTATGCGGAAAGCGCGATCAAGCCGCGGCTCGCGGGCCGCGACGGCCAGGAGGCCGATCCCGGGCAGCTCGACGAGCTTGGCGCACCGCGCGACGACGCGGCGCCGGCGGGCGGGACGCCGGAGAAGAAGGTCGAGATCTTCTGAGCCCGGGCCGGGAATGAAAGCGCTCTTCGCGCCCGTGGCGCGCCTCATGAGCGGACGCAACAAGGTGAAGCAGCTCACCGCGGGGTTGCTCTTCTGCATCCCGCTCGCCGTCGCGCTCGTGACGAGTCCGCCGGGATGGAGCACGGCGGCGATCGCCATCGTGCTCACCTTCGCGTTCGCCGTGTACTACATGGCCGCGCTTCTCTTCACCACCGACCGCGCGTGGGACGACATCCATCACCTCACGCACGTCCTGAGCGAAAACGACCTGCGCTCGAGCGAGCTGCCGGATCCGTCCACGATCTCGGCGACGAATCGAACCGGCCGCGGGCAGATGGGCAGGGTGTATCGCGCGCTCGCCGACACCCACGCCAACCTCGCCGCGATCGTGGCCCAGGCGCATCGCAGCGCCGCGGTCGTGCGCGCGGCCGCCGACCAGCTCGCCACGGGCGGCGAGAGTCTCTCGCGGCGCACGGAGACCGAAGCCTCGACCCTCGAGGAGACGGCCGCCTCGATGGAAGAGCTTTCGACCACCGTGCGCCAGACCGCGGAGAACTGCCGCACCGCGAGCGAGCTCGCAGCGGCGGCCACACTCGCCGCGCGCGACGGCTCGCGCACCGCCGGCGACGCGATCGCCACGATGGAGCGCATCGGCGCGGGCTCGCGGCGCATCGTCGACATCATCGCCGTCATCGAAGGCATTGCGTTCCAGACCAACATCCTCGCCCTCAACGCGGCGGTGGAGGCGGCGCGGGCGGGCGAGCAGGGGCGCGGGTTCGCCGTGGTCGCCGCCGAAGTGCGCGCGCTCGCGCACCGCAGCGCCGAGGCCGCGCGCGAGATCAAGGCGCTCATCGGCGATGCGGTCGCGGAGGTATCCGCGGGCGACCGCCTCGTGCACGAGGCGGGCGCGATCATCAACGACATCACCGACAAGGCCGAGCAGGTGAACGAGCTCCTGGGCGTCATCGCCATCGCCTCACGCGAGCAGGCGGCCGGCGTGGATGCGATCAACGGCGCGCTCGGCCAGCTCCAGGGGGCGACCCAGCAAAACGCCTCGGCGGTGCACGGCGCGGCGCATTCGGCGGCGAAGCTTCGCGACGAGGCGGGGCGGCTCTTCACCCTGGTCGGGCGCTTCCGCATCGACGAGGCACCGGCAGCCGTTGCGCCGGATCAAGGCCGCTCCCTTCCCAAGCCTCCCAGGGCGTTCCTGGCGGGTTAAACTCTCGCGATGCGTCTCGAATCGGTCAACGATTTCGTCATCAAGTTCGCCAACGTCAACGGCTCCGGGTCGGCGTCGGCGAACACGCTCTTCGCCAAGTCGATCCTGCGCATGGGCGTGCCGGTGAGCCCGCGCAACATCTTCCCGTCCAACATCCAGGGCCTGCCGACGTGGTACGAGGTGCGGGTAAGCGAATCCGGCTGGCTCGGCCGGCGCGGCGGCGTCGACCTCATGGTGGCGATGAATCCGCAGACGTGGGACAAGGACATCGGCGAGATCGAGCCGGGCGGCTATCTCTTCTACGATTCCACCAAGCCGCTCGCGAAGGAGAGGTTCCGCGACGACGTGCACGTGGTCGGCATGCCGCTCATGGAGATCTGCAACGCGACCTACACCGACGCGCGCCAGCGCCAGCTCTTCAAGAACATCATTTACGTGGGCGCGTTGTCGGCGCTGCTCGGCATCGACACGAAGGAAGTCGAGAAGCTCATCGCCGAGCAGTACAAGGGCAAGGAAAAGCTGCTGGAGCCCAACATCAAGGCGCTCCACATGGGCTACGACTACGCGGTCGCGAGCCTGCCGCCCATCGGGCTGCATGTGCGCCGCTCCGACCGCGTCGGCAACCGCGTCTTCCTCGAGGGCAACACAGCGGCGGCGCTCGGCTGCGTGTACGGCGGCGCGACCGTGGCCGCGTGGTATCCGATCACGCCGTCCTCGTCGATGGCCGAGGCCTTCGGCAGGCATTGCCGCAAGTACCGTTCGGATCCCGCGACCGGCAAGGCGCGTTACGCCATCGTGCAGGCCGAGGACGAGCTCGCCTCGATCGGCATCGTCATCGGAGCCGCGTGGAACGGCGCGCGCGCTTTCACCTGCACCTCGGGGCCGGGCGTCTCGCTCATGCAGGAATTCATCGGCCTCGCGTACTTCGCCGAGATTCCCGCGGTGATCTTCGACGTGCAGCGCGCAGGGCCCTCGACCGGCATGCCGACGCGCACGCAGCAATCCGACATTCTCTCCTGCGCCTACGCTTCGCACGGCGACACCAAGCACGTGCTGCTCTTTCCCGAGGACCCGAAGGAGGGCTTCGAGATGGCGGCCACGGCCTTCGACCTCGCCGACCGGCTGCAGACGCCGGTGTTCGTGATGTACGACCTCGACATCGGCATGAACGAGCGCCTGTGCGAGCCGCTCGCGTGGGACGACACCCGGCGCTACGACCGCGGCAAGGTCCTCTCGTACCAGGATCTCGAAGCGGGCAAGCGGTTCGGGCGCTACCTCGACCTCGACGGCGACGGAGTCACCTGGCGCACGTATCCCGGAGCGCACCCGAAGCGGGGCTCCTTCTTCACCCGCGGCACGAGCCGCGACCGCTATGCGCGCTACACCGAGGAGGGCAGCGCGTACGTGGACAACATGCAGCGCCTGCTCAAGAAGTTCGAGACCGCCAAGGACTACGTGCCCAAGCCGCTGCTCAAGCGCGCGGCGAAGGGCTCGCGCTTCGGCGTGATCTATTTCGGCTCGACCGCGCCCGCGATGGACGAGGCGCTCGCGATGCTCGAGGGCGACGCCATGCCGGTCGATGCGCTGCGCGTGCGCGCCTTCCCGTTCCAGGACGAGGTCGTCGACTTCGTGTCGCACCACGACCATGTCTTCGTGGTCGAGCAGAACCGCGACGGGCAGCTGCGCACGCTGCTGGTCGCCGAGGCGATGCTGCCCTCCGACAAGCTCACGCCCGTCCTGCACTACGACGGCACGCCGATCACCGCGCGCTTCATCCACAAGGAGATCGCGCAGCGTCTCAAGGCCTTCAACGTGACGCCGCTCAAGCGCACGGCGGCCACGGGGGAATGACATGACCTACCTCGCGAAACCGAAGCTGCACCATCCGGAGCTGCCGCAGAACGCGCTCGGGCTCACGCGCCGCGACTACGAGGGCACGGTCTCGACGCTCTGCGCCGGCTGCGGCCACGATTCCATCAGCGCGGCGATCATCCAGGCGTGCTGGGAGCTCGCGATCCAGCCGCATCGCGTCGCGAAGCTCTCGGGCATCGGCTGCTCGTCGAAGACGCCGACGTATTTCCTCGACAAGTCGCACGGCTTCAATAGCGTCCACGGACGCATGCCCTCGGTGCTCACCGGCGCGAATCTCGCCAACCGCGACCTCATCTACCTCGGCGTCTCCGGCGACGGCGATTCGGCCTCCATCGGCCTGGGCCAGTTCGCCCACATCATGCGGCGCGGCGTCAACATGACCTACATCGTCGAGAACAACGGCGTGTACGGGCTCACGAAGGGCCAGTTCTCCGCCACCGCCGACCGCGGCTCGAAGAGCAAGCGCGGCGCGCTCAACACCGACGAAAGCATCGACCTCGTGCTCCTCGCGCTCCAGCTCGGCGCCACCTATGTCGCGCGCAGCTTTTCCGGCGACAAGACGCAGCTCGTGCCGCTCATCAAGGGCGCGCTCACGCACCAGGGCGCGGCCTTCATCGACGTGATCTCGCCGTGCGTCGCCTTCAACAACCACGAGGGCTCGACCAAGAGCTACGACTACATCCGCGACCACAACGAGGCGGTGAACATGCTCGACGTGATCACGGTGCAGAAGGAAATCACCACCGACTACGAGCCGGGGAGCGTCCAGGAGGTGCGGCAGCACGACGGCTCCGTGCTGCGGCTTCGCAAGCTCGCCTCCGACTACGACGCCGGCAACCGCATCGCCGCGATGACCCACGTGCAATCGCGCTATGTCGAGGGCGAGATCGTGACGGGACTTCTCTTCCTCGATGCCGGGGCGGGCGACCTGCACGCGAGCCTCAACACCGTGCCTGCCCCGCTCAACGAGCTCGGCGAGCGCGAGCTCTGTCCGGGAAGCGCGGCGCTCGCGAAGTTCAACGCGAGCCTGCGGTGATTGATCTACGCAGCGACACCGTCACGCGCCCGTCGCAGGCGATGCGCGAGGCGATGGCGCGCGCCGAGGTGGGCGACGACGTCTTCGGGGACGATCCCACCGTCAATCGCCTGCAGGAGATCGCCGCGCAGCGCTTCGGCATGGAGGCGGGACTCTTCTTTCCGTCGGGCACGCAATCGAACTGCGCCGCATTGATGGCGCACTGCCAGCGCGGCGAGGAAGTGATCGTCGGCCAGGAAGCGCATACCTATCATTACGAAGCGGGCGGGATGGCGGTGCTGGGCTCGATCCAGCCGCAGCCGCTCAATAACCGCCCCGACGGCACGCTCGATTTGGCCGAGGTCGAGGCGGCGATCAAGCCCGACGATTCGCACTTCGCGATCACGCGGCTCCTGGCGCTCGAGAACACCATCGGGGGCAAGGTCATCAGCCGCGCGTACATGGCGGATGCCATCGCGCTCGCGAAGCGCCGCGGGCTTTCGACGCATCTCGATGGGGCGCGCATCTTCAACGCCGCCGTCAGGCTCGGCACGCCGGTGAAGGAGCTGTGCGCGGGCTTCGACACGGTGTCCGTGTGCCTGTCGAAGGGACTCGGCGCCCCGGCGGGAACCGTGCTCGTGGGCAAGAGCGACGTCATCAAGCGCGCGCGGCGCGTGCGCAAGATGCTCGGGGGGACGATGCGGCAAGTGGGTATCCTCGCCGCGGCGGGCATGTACGCGCTCGAGCACAACGTCGATCGCCTGGCCGAAGATCACGCCAACGCGGAGCGCCTGGGCAAAGGTCTCGCGGCGCTCGGCCTCAAGGTCGCGCCGGTGCAGACCAACATGGTCTTCGCAGCCGTCGCGCCGCAGTCGGTCCCGGCGCTGAAGGAGCACTTGCAGCGCCACGGCGTGCTCGCGCTCGTGTCGCCGAACCTGCGGCTCGTGACGCACCTCGACGTGGACGCGGCCGGCATAGACCGCGCGATCGAGGTCTTCGCGTCGTTCTTCCAGAAAGCGGCCGCCGTCGCCGCCGAGTAAGTCCGCCGCGCGATTCCCGCGCGGTTGGCCGGAAACGAGGGTTTTCTGGCCCATTCCACGCAAGTTCGCGCCCTACGATCGGGGCATCGGGACTTTCGCTGGAGGAACCATGTGCGACACGGGATATTCGGTCACGCGGCTGGTCGCCGACCTGCGCGAGCTGAAGGCGCACGAAGCTACGGAGGCGCGCATGCTCGAAGCCGTGCCGAAGCTCGTGCGGCGCATGATGCTCGCGAAGCACACGTGGCTGCGCCCGTCGATGTGCGTGCCCAATGCGCAAGGCGAGAGCGCCGGCATCTTCCGGCTGCACGAGGAGGACGACCACTCGCTCGCCGTCTTCGTCGTGACGTGGCTGCCGGGCGACGAAACGCCGGCGCACGATCACGGCACGTGGGCCGTGATCGCGGGCCTCGACGGCCACGAGACCAACCACTGGTGGAAGCGCACCGACGACCGCTCGGTCGAGGGATATGCGGATATCCGCCGTGCCGGCAGCGAGCGCATCGATGCGAGCGCCATCGTCGCGATGCCGGGCGACGCGATCCACAGCCTGCACAACGATTCCGACGGCGTCTCGGTGACGCTGCACCTCTACGGCATCAACGTCGATTTCACCGACCGCCACAAGTACGACCCGGCGAACCACATCATGGCGCCGTACCGGTTCGGCGGGCGCAAGCGCGAGGCGATCAATCTCCAAGGAGGCCAACGATGATGAATTCCCCCGGCATCGGCGACGTCGCGCCCGATTTCAGCGCGGACAGCACCGACGGACGCATCCGCTTCCACGACTGGATCGGCGATGGGTGGGCGATCCTGTTCTCGCATCCGAAGGACTTCACGCCGATCTGCACGACGGAGCTCGGCTACATGGCGAAGTTGAAGCCCGAGTTCGACAAGCGCGACTGCAAGATACTGGGCCTGAGCGTCGACGCCGTGAGCGACCATCGCGAATGGTTGAGGGACATCGAGGAAACCCAGGGCCATGCGCTCAACTATCCGCTCGTCGGCGACCAGGACCTCGTGGTCGCGAAGCTCTACGGGATGCTGCATCCGAACGCGGGCGACACGGCGAAGGGACGCACCGCCGCCGACAACGCGACGGTGCGCACCGTGTTCATCATCGGTCCGGACAAGAAAGTGAAGGGGCTGCTCGCCTATCCGATGACGACGGGGCGCAACTTCGACGAGATCCTGCGCATGCTCGACTCGATCCAGCTCACGGCGAGGCACAAGGTCGCCACGCCGGTGAACTGGAAGCGCGGCGAGGACGTCGTCATCGCGGCGTCGGTGTCGGACGAGGAAGCGCGCAAGCGCTGGCCGCAAGGATGGAAGGCCCCCAGGCCGTACCTGCGGATCGTGCCGCAGCCGCATTGACGTAGGCGCGCGGGCTCACGCCGAGCACGCGGTGGAACGCGCGGCGCATGCGTTCCTCGTTTCGGAATCCCGCGCGGCGGGCGACCGCGGACGCGAGCCAGCAGCGCTCCTCGAGCAGCGCGCACGCGAGAGCGACGCGCGAGCGCTCGAGGAACCGCGCGGGCGACATGCCGGTGACCGCGGCGAAGAGGCGCGAGAACGAGCGTGCGCTCAACGCCACGCAGTCGGCGAGCTCGGCGATCGAGCTCCACGGCGCGGGGTCGGCCGCGATGCGCTCGGCCAGGAGGCGCACGCGTCCCCGGCCCGACCGGCCCGCCGTCTCCCATTGCAATGGATCGCGACGCATGGCCCGACTATCGCCGGGCGACGGCGCGCCCTCAATGAGGCCGCAGCCCCAGGACCGCGCCGGGTGCTCGCGTGATCAGCAGGTTTCGTGGGACCGCCGCCCCAACCCCGACTTGTGCGCGAGCACGATCGCCTGGGCGCGGCTCTCCACGCCCAGCTTCGCGAAGACCCGCGTGATGTGGTTGCGGACCGTTTTTTCGGCGATGCCCAGGCGTGCGGCGATCTGCGCGTTGTCCAGCCCTTCGGCGATGAGCGCCGCGAGGTCGCGCTCGCGCGGCGTGAGAGCCGCGAAAGCCGATCCACGCGCCGGCGCGCGCCGCAGGAACGCGTCGACTTCCTCCACCCAGCGGCGCCACGCCGCCTCGTGCGCGAGCAGCACATGGTTGCGGCTTGCGAGCAGGACGAAGTGCGCGCCGGGCACGAGGCTCGCGGCGAGACGCCCCTCCGAGGACGGCGGATTGGTGTCGCGGTCGGCGTTGAGCACGATCGTCGGGCACGCGACGCGTGGGGCGAGGGCGGTGACATCGCTGTTGAGCCGTGTCACGAGGCGGCGCGCGGCATCGGCGCCGAACGCGGACTGGCGCAGCGCATCGTCGAGCCACGCCTGCTGCGATGCCGAGCTCTCCGGAATGAAGGACGAGGTGATCGCACGGCGCACGAGCGGGTCCTCCATGTCCCAGCCGCTCTCGACCTGGCGCACGAGCGCATCGACGGCGCCGCGCTCGCGCTCGCCGAGGCCGCGCTTGAGCCATCCGCGCAGGTAGGCGCCGTGCAGCACCAACTGTGAGACGCGCGCGGGGAATCGCGCGGCGAAGCTGACCGCGAACGGCGTTCCTCCCATCCAGGCGAGCAGCGCGAAACGCTCGAGCTCGAGCGCATCCGCGACCGCCACGAGGTCGGCGACGACGGCGTCGATCGACTGATCCTCGACGTGCCGGTCCGAGAGCCCATAGCCGCGCGTGTCGAGGCGAACGAGCGTGTGGCGTCGCGAGAGCGCGTCGATCCAGTGCCCGAAGACGGGACTGCCCGGATCGAGCTCCAGATGGCTGTGGCCGCCCGAGAGCATGACGAGCGGAGGTCCTTCGCCGACGACGGAGTAGGCGATCCGCACCCCGTCGGGCGCGTCGCAGAAACGGATGCGCTGCCGGATCAGAGGATCTCGGCGGCGTGGTCCGCGAGGCGCGAGCGCTCGCCGCGAAGCAGCGTCACGTGGCCCGAGTGCGACCAGCCCTTGAAGCGGTCGACGACGTACGTGAGGCCCGACGATCCTTCCGTGAGGTAGGGCGTGTCGATCTGCGCGATGTTGCCGAGGCAGACGACCTTCGTGCCGGGGCCGGCGCGCGTGATGAGCGTCTTCATCTGCTTGGGCGTGAGGTTCTGCGCCTCGTCGATGATGAGGTACTTGTTGATGAAGGTCCGCCCGCGCATGAAGTTGAGCGATTTCACCTTGATGCGGTTGCGGATGAGGTCGGCCGTGGCGGCGCGGCCCCAGTCGCCGGCCTCATCGTCGGTTCGCATCAACACGTCGAGGTTGTCCTCGAGCGCTCCCATCCACGGCGTCATCTTCTCTTCCTCCGTGCCGGGGAGGAATCCGATGTCCTCGCCGACCGGAACGGTGACCCGCGTCATGATGATCTCGCTGTAGACCTTGAATTCGAGCGTCTGCATGAGCCCCGCGGCGAGCGTGAGGAGCGTCTTGCCGGTGCCCGCCTGGCCGAGCAGCGTCACGAAGTCGATCTCGGGATCCATGAGCAGGTTGAGCGCGAAGTTCTGCTCGCGGTTGCGCGCGGTGATTCCCCAGACGTTGTTCTTGTGATGCGAGAAGTCCTTGAGCGTCTGCAGCACCGCGGCCTTCCCGCGGATGTCCTTCACGATCGCGAGGAACGGCTTGTCGCCCTCGTGGAAGACGAACTGGTTCACGAGCATCGACGGCACCGAGGGGCCGCGCAGGCGGTAGAGCGTGCGGCCGTGCTCCTGCCAGCTCTCGACGTCCTTGCCGTGCCTGTCCCAGAAGTCCTGGGGCAGCGCCATCATTCCGGTGTAGAGGAGGTCGGTGTCCTCGAGGACCTTGTCGTTGTAGTAATCCTCGGCGGCGATTCCGATCGCATGCGCCTTGATGCGCATGTTGATGTCTTTCGACACCAGCACGACCTCGCGCTTGGGGTGCTGCTGCTTGAGGTGCAGCGCGACCCCGAGGATCACGTTGTCCGCCTTCTGCGAGGCGACCGAGTCGGGGATCTGCGCGTGGATGGTGCGCGTCTGCAGGAAGAGCGAGCCCAGCCCCTCGCCGCCGCTCTTACCCTTGAGCGAATAACCCTTCTCGAGGTCGCCCTCCTGCTGCACGATCTCGTCGAGGAAGCGGCTCGCCTGGCGGGCGTTGCGCGCCACCTCGCTCATGCCCTTCTTGTGGTCGTCGAGCTCCTCGAGCACGACCATCGGCAGGAACACGTCGTGCTCCTCGAAGCGGAAGAGGCTCGTCGGATCGTGCATGAGCACGTTCGTGTCGAGCACGAAGAGCTTGGTGGCCGCGGCCTTCACCGCGCGCGGCGTTTCACGTTCGCGTCTACGTTGCATGCGGGCCTCCGAATGCGAGGCGATACCGGATGTCTCGTCCGCATCTTGACGCGCGGACGAGTCTCGCAGGGGATCGTTCGTCATTGAGCTCGGGAGTTGGTTGAGGGAAGAACGGCCTCGGGAGGCGGGGAGCCTGGGGAGAGGAGACCGGATGCTGAAACCATACCCACAACCCATAGTGGACAAAAAGCTTGAAAAACGCAAGCTATTCCGTTGAATCCTCTGTGAGAAAGACGGAGCCCTGGGCGGCAAGGGTGCCGGAGCGGCCCGGAATGGGAGCGTCGACCACTCGATGCAGGGGCAGTTTCCCGGGGTCGGCGGCGGCGACCAGGTCGCGTAGCGCCACGAGCTCGTAGCCCTGCTCGCGCCATCCCTTGAGAAGCCGCTCGAACGCGGGCGCGAGACGCATGCCTTCGAGCTCCGCGTGCAGGGTATAGACATGGTCCTTGGGGGACAGAGCACATCCTTCGTCGAGCTGTGATCTGTCCCCGGCGGTGCGCGCGAGCAGCGTCTCGTGCACGTTTTGCGCCGTCGTTCCGTGGAGCCCGATGAGCTCGTCGAGGGTCGGCAGCGTCGTCGGGAACTGCGGGCAGGCGACGATCTCCGCCTTGATCACCGGAATGAAGGGATGCGTCCCGCGCGTATCGGAGGCGTAACGGAAGCCGAGCGACTGCGTGCGTCGGAACGCATGAACGTTCATCTGCCAACCGGCCGCACCGTGCACCGGCGCGTCCTCGCCGAAGATCTCGCGGAAGCGCTGGCAGGCGAGCGCCATCTGCCACTGCGTCCAGTCTTCGCCGGCCGAGCCGACGCCGTCCTGCCATTTGACGTGGTCCCACGTATGGATCCCGACCTCGAAGCCCTCGTCGCGCACGCGCCGCAGGATGCCCGCGCATCGCTTGCCGATGTCCGGTCCGGGCAAGAGCGTCCCGTAGAGCAGCGTGCGGACGCCGTAGTGCTCGAGCACCGACGTGCGGCCGACTTTCTGCATGAAGCCCGGGCGGAACGCGCGGCGGATCGCGCGGCCGGTATGGTCGGGGCCGAGGCTGAAGAGAAACGTCGCGCCCGCCGCGTGGCGCTTGAGCATCTCCAGGAGCGCGGGGACGCCCTCGCGCGTGCCGCGATAGGTGTCGACGTCCACCTTGAGCGCGAGCTTCATCGCGAGGGATTCGACTGCAAGCCGGCACGATGCGCGAGCACGATCGCCTGCGCGCGCGTCTCGACCTTGAGCTTCGCGAAGATGCGCGTGATGTGGTTGCGTACCGTCTTCTCGCTGATCGACAGGCGCGCGGCGATCTGCGCGTTGTCGAGTCCCTCGGAGATCAGGAGCGCGAGATCGCGTTCACGCGCCGTGAGCACGTCGAAGGGTCCGCTCCCGGGTGAGGGCGCAGCAAGGAACGCCGCCGTCTCCCGAAGCCAGGTCTCCCAGGCTTTCTCTCCCGGCACGAGCACGAAGTTGCGGCTCTCGAGAGGCACCAGCCGAGCACCGGGGATGAGGCTTGCCAGAAGCCGTCCTTCCGCGAACGGGACGAGCTCGGCGTGCCGCGAATGCAGCACCAGTGTCGGCGCGCG